>Ga0137415_10006683_pt1 | contig 11440 bp, 8 predicted proteins | sample CZODoug3_1_1_16f_FD_183082 | JGI IMG/M metagenome (GOLD analysis project Ga0137415, IMG submission 183082) | Vadose zone soil fungal communities from Angelo Coast Range Reserve, California, USA - CZODoug3_1_1_16fungal (Hybrid Assembly) | ecosystem: Environmental > Terrestrial > Soil > Vadose...
CATCGACGAGCCTGATCCGAGCTACGAGAGCGCGCCCGATGCGTCGGCGCCCAGTGTGGAAGAAGCCGTGACCTCGGAGCGGCCCTCGTGGGCGGCGCTGGTCGATCGCACCGCGGGGCTGAACGAGAGCTCGGCGTGGATCCCGATCCGCCCGCGGCCGAAGGGGGACGACGAATGAGCGCGGCCCCCGCTACCCCGACCGCAGCGCCGGCGCGAACGACCGTGGTCATCGTCACGGGGCTGTCGGGCGCGGGGAAGACGACGGCGCTGCACACGCTGGAGGATCTCGGATTCTTTTGCGTGGACAATCTGCCCACGGTGCTCGCGCCGCGAGCGGTGAGCGTGTGCGAAGACGGCGGGATGACGCGCGTGGCGCTCGGCATGGACGTGCGCGTTCGGAGCTTCATTACGTCGGCGGGGAAGGTCCTTTCGGAGCTTTCGCACCGGCCGGTGGCTAGTTATGCCGGTGCTCCCCCCCACCCCGGCCCTCCCCGCGGAACGGAAGAAGGCGGGGAGGGAGGAGAGGGAGAGAGGGACGTGCATGTGATTTTTCTGGATGCGTCCGACGAGTCTCTGCTTCATCGCTTCAGTGAGTCGCGGCGGCCCCATCCTCTGACGGCCGAAGCGACCGAGGCGACGGGTGCGATTGCCGTGCTCGATGGCGTGCGGCTCGAACGCGAGCGGCTCTCGCCGATGCGGGCGCAGGCCACGCACGTGTACGACACCACGCACCTCAGCGTCCATGAACTGCGACGCGCGTTGATTGCGCACTTCGGGCCTGCGGCCGCCGGGGCGCCGAGGATGCTCACGCGCATCGTTTCGTTCGGCTTCAAATATGGGACGCCGGTGGATGCGGATCTCGTGCTCGACGTTCGCTTTCTCGAAAATCCCTATTTCATCAAGGAATTGAGCCGTCTTCCGGGAACGGACGCGCGGGTTCGATCGTTCGTCCTTGGCTTGCCGGAAGCTCAGGAGTTCCTAAACAAGACAGGGGAGCTATTGACGTTCATGCTCCCGAAATACGAGCGAGAAGGGAAAAGCTATTTGACCATCGGCATCGGATGCACGGGGGGACGGCATCGGTCCGTGGTTCTCGCGGATGCTTTGGCAGGGAGCCTCGCGCACGCGCGACGCGGCGAGAAGGCCATGCCCGACGTAACGGTCGTGCATCGCGACGTGACGCGGGGCGAAGCGAAGCATGCGGCGGAGACCCCGGCCGAAGACGCCGAGTCGGAGCGGACGTCGAACACCGAGCTCAAAGGGGTGGTCTCCCCTGCCCTTTCGACAGCGATCACGACGCCGTCCACGAAAGGGGGATCATGAGCCGCGCCAAGGGACGCTTCACCATCGTCAATGCGCTCGGGTTGCATGCGCGTGCCGCCACGAAGCTCGTGCAGCTCGCGACGCGGTTTCCTTGCGACGTGGAGATCGCGCGCGACGACCAAGCGGCCAATGCCAAGAGTGTCATGGGCGTGCTGCTCCTCTGCGGCTCGCGCGGCACGGTGGTCGAGGTGCGCGCCTCGGGGGAACGCGCCGATGAGTGCGTGAGCGCGATCGGCGAACTCATCTCCAACAAGTTCGGGGAGGCCAACTGATGAGCGATAGGCCTCCCAAGTCCGGCGGCCCCAAGGGCGAGCCTCCTCCGCCACCACGCAAAGATCGGCGCCCGACGCCGTCGGGCGGGGTGCGATCGGCGCGCACGCCCTCGGGTGGCGTTCGGGCGTTCACGCCGTCGGGCGGGGTGCCCTCGGCGCGGCCTTCGTCGCCGTCGTATCCGCCGCCGCCTTCGTCGGGGGATGCGTCGCTGGAAGCACGCATCGTCAAGGGCATCGCGGGATCGCCCGGGGTCGCCGTAGGGATCGCGCTGGTCATCGGCGAGATGCGTGCAGCTTACACGCGCCGGCACATTCACACGGCGTCGATCGACGCCGAGCTCGCGCGGGTGCGGCAGGCGGTCGATTCGGCCAAGGCGAGCTTGCGCGAGGTGAGCCAGCGGCTGCCGACGGATCAAGCGAAGAACCAGGCGCCCATCTTGGATGCGTACCTGCTCATGCTCGACGATCCGCTCCTGCACGATCGCATCAACCGCAAGATCCGCAGCGAGAAGAAGTGCGCCGAGTGGGGCGTGGCGGCGGCCAGCGAAGACATTCTGCGTTTGTTCGAAGGGGGCAAGGGCGAAAAAGACGCGTACATCCAGGAGCGCAAGCACGACGTCGAGTTCGTGTGCGACCGCCTCTTGCGCGCGCTCATGGGCGAGCCAGGGCATGTGATTCCACGCCTCGATCAGCCGATGATCGTGGTGGCGCGCGACTTGTCGCCCGCGGACACCGCGGGCATGGTGCGCGAGCCGGCGCTCGGCTTCGTGACCGAGGTGGGAACGCGAACGAGCCACACGTCGATCATGGCGCGCGCGCTGGAGATCCCCGCGGTGGTCGGGGTAGCCGACGCACTGAATCTGGTTCGCACCGGCGATACGATCATCGTCGACGGGCTGCGCGGCGAGATCACCGTGCATCCCGAGGAGCGGCAGGTCGCCGATGCGCTTGCGCGCTCCGCGCGACATCTTGCGTTCGCGCGGGGGCTGCTCTCGGCGCGCAATCAGCCGTGCGTGGCGGCGTCGGGCGAGGCGGTCACCTTGAAGGCCAACGTGGAGCTCCCCGCGGAGGCGATCCTGGCGCTCGATCACGGCGCGCAGGGCATCGGGCTCTATCGCACGGAGTTTCTCTACATCGATCGATCGACCTTGCCGACGGAAGACGAGCAGTACGAGCTTTACCGCGCGGTGGTCGAGGCGGTGGCGCCGCAGCCGGTCACCCTTCGCACCTTCGACATCGGGGGCGACAAGTTCGCGAGCACCTTCGCCCTGCCCGACGAGATGAACCCCGCGCTCGGTTTGCGCGCCGTGCGGCTCGCCCTCAGCCGGCCCGACGTGTTCTTGACGCAGCTTCGCGCCATGGTGCGCGCCAGCGCCCACGGTGAAGTTCGCATCATGGTGCCGATGGTGGCGAGCGTGCACGAGATGCGCGAAGTTCGGAAATTGCTCGTGCGGGCGACCGCCGAGGTGAAAGAGCGCGGGCTCACGCATGCGCCGCGCATCGCGCTGGGCATGATGATCGAAGTGCCCGCCGCCGCGATCATGGCCGATGTGTTCGCGCGCGAGGCCGAGTTTTTCAGCATCGGTACCAACGACCTGATTCAGTATGCGCTGGCCATCGACCGAACGAGCCGCACCCTCGCCAACCTGGCATCGCCCTTCGATCCGTCGATTTTGCGATTGATTTACAACGTGGCGCGCGTGGCGAACGAGCGGCGCGTGCCGGTGGCGCTCTGCGGCGCGATGGCTTCTGACGTGCTCGCCGCTCCGCTCTTGCTCGGCCTCGGGCTGCGCGAGCTGAGCATGGAGGCGGCCGCCATTCCGGAAATCAAGGAGGCCATCCGTCGCGTGGACCTCACCGAATGTAAAAATGCAGCGGAGCAAGCGCTGGTGTGCGACTCCGCGGAGAACGTCGAATCGTTGGTCGCGCGCGTATTTGCACCGCGATTCTTCGATCTGCTCGCGGGGAGCGCGGACGAACCGACCACCCGCGAATAGCGAGCTCTTATTTATCTGCTGACGAGCTTGTACGTCGTTGTGCTACGGTCCGCCGCCGCATGGGCTGGGTCTGGTTGCGTCGTCGTTCCGTCGCCTCCGTTTTGCTTGCGGCGGCAGGGTTATTTGCATTGGGCGGCGCGTCGGGCTGCAGCTCCGACGATGGGATCTCGTCGCCCTGTCCGGCAGGGCAGACCTGCCAGACGCGGCTGACGATCCTGCATACGTCGGACATTCACTCGCGGCTCTATCCGTACGATCTGCTCATCACGCAGGTCGACGCGGATTTGGGGCTCGGGACCATCGGCGCTCTGCACAACGTCGGCGGCGTCGCGCGCATGTCGTACGTGCTGAAGCGGGAGCGAGCGCGGTCGGGACGCGTGGTGCATCTCGATTCGGGAGACGTCTTCCAGGGGGCGCCGATCTTCAACTTCTTCAGCGGTGAGCCGGAGGTGCGGGCGCTCGGCTTGATGGGCGTCGACGCGGCGACCATCGGCAACCACGAGTTCGATCGCGGCGCGCTGAACGTCACCAAACAATTTCAGCAGTGGGCGACCTTCCCCTCTCTGGTGGCCAACTACAAATTCGACGATCCGCAGACGCCGAGCAGTCCCAAGGTCTCGACCATCGCCAATCCCTTCACGGTGCTCAATCAAGGGGGGCTCAAGATCGCGGTCATCGGGATGGGGAACCTCTCGACCTTGGCCTCGATTTTCGATCAGCCCAACTCGTTCGGGATCACGCCGCTGAATACGGTGGATACCGCGCAGGCGTACATCGATCTGGTGCGGCCGTACGCCGACATGGTGGTGATGCTCACGCACTTGGGCCTCGAAAGCGACGAGGCCATGGTGAGCCAGACCACGGGCATCGACGTCGTTCTCGGCGGGCACAATCACGTGGTGATAAGTCCGCCGCAGATCCTCAAGGATTGCACGGCCGATCCGGTCAATCCCGGCTTCATCTGGACGACCGATCCGAATCTGGACATCGATCCGAACGCGGACCCGCCGAACGATCCGGTGCATCCGGATCCCAAGAATCACCCCTGGAAGATGAAGCGGTTTTGCAAGCCGCGCAATGTGATCATCCAGCACTCGGGGGCGTTCGCCAAATACGTGGGAAGGCTCGATCTGGTGCTCTCCAACGACAGCGCCGAGGCGAGTCCCACGGGCGCGGCGGCCGACTACGAACCGATCAACAAGTTCGAAGTCGTCTCGCACACGTATACGCCCTTCCCCATCGACGATTCGGTGCCCGATGACCCGGTGATCGTGGACATGCTCCAGCCGTCGAACCTGCTGCCGATCCCCGTTGCCGCGTGGCTGTGGGACGGCGGCCACAAGACTCAGCGCATGAATGCGGCCCTCCGGATCTGAAGTCGACATCATCGTCGCTCGACTTTCGTGTAGTCGAAGTAGCGGTGGCTGCCGCGGTGCGACTCGACGCTCGAGAAGACGGCGGTCAGTGTGTACGTGCCGTCTGCATTCGAGACCGACACCAGCATCGGTTGCATCTGGACGCTCGCGGGCTCGGGTCCGGCCCGCATCGCCTCTTCGAGGACGCGGCCCTGCATCGACGCCGGAATGTCCACGCCCAGCAGTTGCAGAAACGTCGGTGCGAAATCGACGTTGCCGGTCGGACTGCGAACGACGGCATGCTGCTTGAGATCCGGACCTGCGGCGATGAACGTGGCGTGAATGTCGAACGGGCTCGAGCTGCCATGTCCGGCGACGCCCGAGGAGGCGGTGGTCCCGGCATACCCGTGAGCGTTCTTCGCGTCCGTCCAGTCGTCCGAGATCAGGATCTCGGGGGAGCGCGGGTGGTTCCACCGCACCGCGTCGAACGAGAGCGTGCCTGCCACCTGCCCGTACATCTCGCCGGGCGCCGCTGCCGCGGTGAAAATCGCCCCTACCCCCGGCGTGCGCTGCAGCACCTTCACGATTGCCGAAACCACCGCGCGATCGTGGTCACGAACGTACACCATGCCTCCGCCGGTCACGATTCGCGGCGATCCGTCCGGGAGCGTCCCGGCAAACGGCCTGACGACCGAGGCGAGATTCACCCCGGCGGTGTGCGTGGAGAACCCGTGGTCGGACGTGACCCAGATGTTGTAGGAGTCCAGCATGCCGGCCGCGCGCAAACCATCCTGCAATCGCTTGATCTCTCCGTCGAGGCGCTTCAGCGCGTCGATCGTGATCGGATGGCCGACGCCGTGTTCGTGCGCGGTCGTATCTGGATCGCTGAGCCACATCATCGTGACGGCGGGATCGATCTTCTTCAACCCGAAATCGAGAAACAGATCGACCGCGCGGCGGTTCCTCGCGTCGTTTGGAGTGCCAGCCGGCGGCGCCTCGCCGAATCGCGATCGCAGCTCGCTCGACAGCGCCTGCGGCATCGCATAGCTGGTGTGGAGGATCGCGCCGCCCGCGAGCTTGTGATTCAGAAGGTACGTGGCACCGGTCGATCCCGATCCGACAGCGAGCACCTTCCGCCCCGAGGCCTGAAGAATCTCGCTCAGCGTGCGGGTCGTGAGCAGGTGACCCTGCACCGCCGTGTCGATCGTGACGAGGTTCGTGCGATCGGCGGTGTCGAGGAATCGACGGGCGTCGACCTGTGGAAAGAATACGGAGTTTCCCATCAACCCATGGGTGCCCGGATAGGTGCCCGTCGCGATCGACGAGGCGTTTACGCGGGTCACCGTCGGGAACACCGAGTGATGGCTCTCGAACACGACGCCCTGCCGCCCCAGCGCGTACAGATTCGGCATCAGCTGCGGCGTCACGTCGTCGGGCCTCAACCCATCGAGCACGACGAGAAGATGTCGATTGGCGGACGCGGGCGCGCCGTTGACGCGCGGGCCGCCCACGACGACAAGCAGTGCGGGAAGAAGGAACAGCAGCCGCACACCGTGCCGGAGCGCGACGCGCATGGGAGCGGAGGCTACCTCACGCTTATAAGGCCGGCCTAAGGCTATCCCAAAGCTGTCACTCCTAACCTTCGGCGAGACAATCCTTTACAACGGCTGGCGGGCCCCGCGGCATCGTATACTCTTACGGTTTCATCCTTCAAGGGTTTGCCCATTTCTATGCGTTCAATTCTTGTGGTTGTGATTGTGGCGGGCGCAGTTGCCGGCGCCGGCTGTTCGAAGACCGACACCGCGCAGGCGCGCGGCCGCGAGGCCTCCGCCAAACCGGTGAAGATCGAGGTCGTTCGCGAAGATACGGTCAAGCGCGCCGTCGAACTGGTTGGCACGCTCGCCGCCGTGGACCAGGTCACGATTTCATCCGAGGCGGACGGAAAGGTGAGCCGGATCCTCGCCGATCTCGGCGATCGCGTGACGGCGGGTCAGACGCTCATTCAGGTCGATCGCGAGAAACAGCAATACAACCTGGACCAGCAGAAGGCGACGCTCGAGCGCGCGCTGGCACAGCTCGGCGCACCCGATCCCCAGCATCTGCCGGAGATCGAGAAGACGCCCGACGTCCAGAAGGCCAACGCGGATCTCGTGCAGGCCAAGCAGGCCTTCGACCGGTCGACCGAGCTCTTCAAACGGACGCTCGTCCCGCAGCAGACGCTCGACGATGCGGCGGCGACGCTGCAATCCAGGCGGGCCAGCTATGAGTTGTCGCTGCAGAATGCGAAGAATCTGCGCGCCAGCATCCAGGCGTCCGAGGCGAGCATGAAGCTCGCCGACCGGCAGCTCCGCGATACCGAGATCCGCGCCCCGTTCGACGGCTACGTCGAGAGGCGCCTTGTCAACCTCGGCGAGCTGGTCAAGAGCCAGATGCCGGTGATGGCGGTCGTGCGGGTCGATCCGCTGAAAGTGATCGCCGAGATACCGGAAAAGATGGCGCCGTGGATCCACGATGGCCAGCCGGTCGAGCTGCACGTCGACGCCTACCCGGATCGCATGTTCACGGGCAAAGTGTCGCGTATCAGTCCTGCCGTCAACACCGCGACGCGCGCTTTTCCGTTCGAGGCGCTCGTCCCCAACAGGGACGCCGTGCTGAAGCCCGGCACGTTCGCTCGCGTTCACATCGAGAGTGGCAAGGTCGACGATGTCGTGACGGTGTCGTACGTGGCGCTGCAGTACCGGTACGGCGTGAACCGTGTCTTCGTCATCGAGGGCGACAAGCTGTCGGCCCGCGAGCTCAAGGTCGGCGATCGCATCGGCGACCGGATCGAGGTCGCCAGCGGCCTGAAGGCCGGCGACCGCGTCGCTCTCACCGACGTCGACAAGCTCGTTGATGGCATGAAGGTCACGGCGGCAAAACAGGGCGAGTAGCAACGGGAAATCGACATGCTGTCTGAACTGTGCGTTCGGCGTCCCGTGTTCGCGACGATGCTCGTGATGTCGCTCGTGGTGCTCGGGATTTTTTCGTTCCGCGATCTCGGCGTCGATCTCTTTCCGCGCGCCGACCCGGCCACGGTCAATGTCAGGCTGTCGCTGCCGGGCGCGAGCCCGGACGAAATCTCGTCGTCGGTCATCGAGCCGATGGAAGAGGCGATCAGCGGTGTGTCGGGCATCGACGAGATCTCCGCGCGCATCACCGAGGGCGGCGGCGGCATCACCGTGCGCTTCGTGCTCGAGCGGGATCTCAACGACGCGGTCAACGACGTACGCGAGAAAGTCGCCGGCGCGATCAAGAGCGTTCCGCCCGAGCTGCTGCCGCCCGTGATCACGAAAGTCGATCCCGATGCCGATCCGGTGATGTCGCTGATGGTGTCGTCCGATGCCATGAGCCTGCGGACCCTGACCGAGCTCGCCGACAAACAGATCTCGCGGTCGATCCAGACGGTCAACGGCGTCGGGCAGGTGACCATCGCCGGCAGCCGCTCTCGCGAAATCCACATCGTCGTGGACATCGAGAAGCTGAATTCCTACGGCCTGTCGATCGCGCAGGTGCGCGACGCGGTCGTGGCCGAGAACGTCGAGATCCCGGGCGGCGCCGTGGAGCAGGGCAAAGGACAGCTGCTCCTGCGGACGCTCGGCCGCATCGACGCGACCGGAGATTTCAACGACATCGTGGTCGCCACGAAGAACGGGACGCCGATCCGCGTATCGGACGTCGGGTACGCAGAAGACACCTCCGAGCGACCGACATCGTCGGCGTGGTTCGGCGACAAGCCGGCCGTGCAGCTCGACATCCGCCGGGCGATGGGCGAGAACACGGTCGCCGTCATCGAAGGTGTGCGCGCGAAGATGGGATCCATCCAGCGCGCCCTGCCGCAGTCGGTCACGCTGACGTGGGTCCGCGACGACTCGAAGTTCATCTACGCGTCGGTCGCGTCGCTCGAGGAGCACCTGATCTTCGGGAGCCTCTTCGCCGCCATCGTCGTCATGCTCTTCATCCGGAACTTCCGGGCCGTCATCATCGCGGCGCTGGCAATTCCGGCGTCGATCATCTCGTCGTTCACGCTGATGAACCTGATGGGGTTCACGCTGAACAACATGACGCTGCTCGGCATCACGCTCGCCGTCGGGATTGTCATCGACGATGCGATCGTCGTGCTGGAAAACATCTTCCGCTACATCGAGGAGGAGCACGCCACACCGTACGAAGCCGCGATCCAGGGCACGCGCGAGGTGGCGCTCGCGGTGATGGCGACGACGCTGTCGCTTGTCGTGATCTTTTTGCCGATCGCGTTCATGAACGGCTACGCGAAGCGCTTCATCAACCCGTTCGGCTGGACGATGGCGTTCGCGATTCTGGTGTCGATGCTCGTGAGCTTCACGCTCACGCCGATGCTGAGCTCGCGCTTCCTCAAGCTCGCCGACGCCGAGGCGGACCACAAGACGAAAGAGCAGGGCTTCTTCCACTGGCTCGACGTGTGGTACGGCCGGCAGGTGAACTGGGCGCTCGATCATCCGGGCGTCATCATCGGCGTGTCGGCGCTCACGTTTCTCCTCACGTTTCCGCTGAACAGAATGGTCGGACGCGAGTTCGTGCCGAACGAGGACATGGGCGAGTGGACCGCGCACATGGATTCGCCGGAAGGCACATCGCTGGAAGGCACGCAGGAAGTGGCGTTCTCCGTGCTGAAGGAGCTCGAAGGCGTCGAGGGCATCGCCGGGATCGAGCCGCTGGTGAACCCGGGCGGCAGCGGCGTCGCCGGCGGCGGCGGTGGCAGCAATGTGACGCACATCCACTTCAACTTCCAGGCGCTGCCGATCGGCGAGCGCAGGCATACGCAGGCGGAGATCATCACGGAACTGCGGAAACGCCTCGCGAAGCATCCGGGGTACCGGCCGAGCATCTCGTCGCGCAACGCCCTCGGCAGCGGCGAGGGCTCGGGCGGCTACGCGATCTCCGCAAACATCCTCGGGCCGGATCTCAAACAGCTGACGGACTATTCGATGAAGGCGCTGGAGGCGGCGCAGCGTACGCCGAGCGTCGCGGAGCCGAAGCTGAGCCTGAGCGTCTCGAATCCCGAGATCCACGTTGCGGTCGATCGCCGCCGCGCCGCCGATCTCGGCGTACGGATGGCGACCGTGGGCAATACGCTGCGCCTCGCCGTGGCCGGCGACGATCAGATTTCGTTCTACAAGGAAGGCCAGGAGCAGTATCCCGTCAAGATTCGCGTGCTCGAGAACCAGCGCCGCGACGCGGCGGAGATCGGCCGGCTGACCGTGCCCTCGGTGAACGGTCCCGTGCGCATCGACAACATCGCGCGCGTGCAGCGCGGCCTGGGTCCGAGCGCGCTCCAGCGGTCGAACCGGCAGTTCACGGTGATGATGACCGCCGACGTCGCGCCGGGCCATGCGCTCGACGAAGCCTCAGCCGACGTCCGGAAGCTGATCGCGGGCCTCGGCATGCCGCCGACGATGACCTTCCGGCTGCAGGGGCAGTCGAAGATCCTCGACGAGACGACGGCGAACCTGATCCTGGCGATCGGGCTCGCGATGATTTTCGTCTACATGGTGCTGGCGGCACAGTTCGAGAGCTTCGTGCAGCCGATCGTGATCATGCTGGTGGTCCCGATCGCGGTGCCGTTCGCGCTGTTCACGCTGTGGGCGACCGGCCGCACGCTGAACCTCTGGAGCGCGCTCGGCATGCTGCTGCTGGTCGGGATCGTGAAGAAGAACTCGATTCTGCAGGTCGACTACGCGAACACGCTGCGCGCGCGCGGCCTGCCGCTCCGCCAGGCGATCGTCGAGGCGTGCCGGACGCGGCTGCGGCCGATCCTGATGACGACGAGCGCGATCATCGCGGGCCTGATTCCGACCGCGCTCGGCCTCGGCATCGGCGGCACCGGCCGCGCGGCGATCGCGATGACCATCATCGGCGGCCAGGCGCTGTGCCTGTTCCTGACGCTCGTGCTGGTGCCGGTCGCGTACGTCAAGTTCGACGGGTTGGAACAGCTCGCGCTGAACAACAAGTGGAAGGAAATGCTGGCACGTGTCAAGACGCCGCGGCGTCTGCCGGCCACGACTGATGCACGTCATGGGTGATTACCAATGGCTGATTACCAATGGCTGATGGCTGATGGTCATGAGCCGCCCCGCCAGTTGGAGCGTTGCCCGGTCTTGATCGCGGACGTGATCATCGCTTTGAGTTGCTATGCTTCATCCAGCTCCCACGCGCCCGCTTCCTTGGTGGTAATCGACGTCGCGACGGCAAGACGCAGCCAGTAGATCGTCTCCCAGCTTTCTTTCCGCGAGATCGCGAGCTTCGCGAGAAAGTCGGGTTTGGTCTGGCCGCCCTCGGCCTCCGCGGCATTGGCACCAATCGAGGTACCGCTGTCAAACAACTAATCGGCGATCCTTCGCGCTGATGGCCCGCGTGTTCATAGCGTCTCGCACACCCTCACGATGCGACATGCAAACTCGAACGATCGCTCGGAGAT
>Ga0137415_10006684_pt1 | contig 11439 bp, 10 predicted proteins | sample CZODoug3_1_1_16f_FD_183082 | JGI IMG/M metagenome (GOLD analysis project Ga0137415, IMG submission 183082) | Vadose zone soil fungal communities from Angelo Coast Range Reserve, California, USA - CZODoug3_1_1_16fungal (Hybrid Assembly) | ecosystem: Environmental > Terrestrial > Soil > Vadose...
GGTCAATGCGGCGGACGCCGCCTGGGTGGACCGTCAGTGCACGATGCATCCGCTGTCCAGTTGTGAAGCGCCGGCGCGGCTCAGCGGCGCCTGCGACGGCATCGCAAACATCGGATACATTCTGGCGAGTGGCCATGATGGTCCCTTCGGCCAGTTTTACGCCAAGGCAAGAGAGCGCCGCTGGTGGCTGGAGAAGCTTGCATGCGGGCATGATGTGACGCTCGACATGCCCAATGAGCTCACGGCCCTGCTGCTGCAGCACACGTAGAGAGCGGCCGCCGCCATCGTTTGCTGGAGCGACGGAAGTGCCGACAGGTACAACGGAAAACATCTGCTCGTCGTGAGCTTTTCAGCACGTGACCACGCGCTCAAATGCCTGCTCAGGATATCGTTATTGTGAAAGGAGCCCGGAATGAGCCTGGTTCGGATTTCGGAAAAACTTGCTGTTGCCGAGCAACCTTCGCCCGGGGCATTCCGGCAGTTCAAGGAGGACGGTTTCACGGCCGTCATCAACAATCATCCCAACGGAGAGGAGCCGCATCAACCGGGATCTGCTGCCGAAAAGTGCGCAGCCAAAGACGCTGGCCTCGGCTACCGCTTCATCCCTGTTACTTCTCCTCAAATCACAGAAGCCGATGTGCGGGCTTTTCAGAAAGCCGTCGCCGATTCGCCCGGACCTGTACTGGCCCACTGCGGGAGCGGCACGCGTTCGTTGACACTTTACGCGATCGGTGAAGTGCTCGACAGACGGATGAACCCCAAGGACATTCGCCCGTTCGGGGAAAGATTCGGTTTCGACCTCACTGTGGCGGAACAGTGGATTGCCCGGCGCGGGAAGCAACGGCCAACCGTCAAGGGCTTCTTCGATCCCCGGACGTCCAGCGTCCAGTATGTCGTCTCCGATCTCGCCACGGCGAAATGCGCGATCATCGACCCGGTGCTCGATTTCAATGAGAGGTCGGGTGGGACCGCGACGTGGAGCGCTGATGCCATTCTGGCTTATGTCGCCGAGCAGGAATTGACCGTCGGGTGGATTCTCGACACACACATCCATGCCGACCATTTCTCGGCGGCGCCTTACCTCCAGCGGAAGACCGGGGCGCCGATGGCGATTGGCGATCACGTGCGCGATGTGCAGCAGCTTTGGGCCACGATCTACAACTGGCCGTCGGTATCGAGCGAGGGGCCGTTCTGGGACCACCTGTTCGCGGATGGCGAGCGTTTCGAGATCGGCTCGCTCGCTGCGCAGGTCGTGTTCTCGCCAGGCCATACGCTCGCCTCGATCACCTATCTGATCGGTGATGCTGCTTTCGTGCATGACACGTTGTTCATGCCGGATAGCGGTACGGCCCGCACGGATTTTCCGGGCGGTGACGCCAAGCAGCTCTGGAAGAGCATCCAGGTCATCCTTGCATTGCCAGATGAGACGCGCGTGTTCACCGGGCACGATTACCAGCCGGGCGGCCGCCATCCGCGCTGGGAAAGCACTGTAGCCGAACAGAAACGCTCGAACACGCACATCGCTGACAAGACGGAGGATAGGTTCGTCGATCTCCGCCAGGAGCGCGACCGGACCTTGCCGATGCCGAAGCTCATTTTGCCGGCACTGCAAGTCAATATTCGCGGCGGGCGGCTCCCGACCCCGGAGGACAACGGCCGGAGCTATCTCAAAATCCCGCTCGATGTGCTTCCCGGTGCTGTGTGGTGACGCCATGACCAAACAGAACTCCAAAGCTGGCGGCGGGGATAACGCCGAATATTACATAACATTCGATCCGCGAAATCTTCTTCTGGCACAGTCTTGTTATTCGCGATGTTTGTCTATCCGCGGTTATCACGGGAGGCTCTTTTTTTGCACACAACCTACAACCGCTTCGTCCCCACAATGCCGCGCTGCTGCCGGCAGCGGAAGCATCCGCGCGTGGTTAGCCTTGATGCGGCGGCCCCTGGGGGCGCATCCGATTGCTCGAGTTGATGAAACAATCACTTGCTGCGCCTCGCTGGCAAGGTGGTCGCGTAGTCAAATATTCGACCGCCGTCCATCTCCGCGCATTCTTACAATCGTAAGATAAAACTTGCGAACTGAAACATAACGGAAGTCGGGCTCACGCCATGATAGGCGATCATCACGAGGGGAGGCCGCTTTGAGGTACAGGCTTGGTTTGATCGTAGGTTTTACCGTCGCATTCGGCGGGACGCTATTGAGCACCATCAGCCTGTCTCTTGCGGACGACAAGATCGATACCACCAGCCGTACGGCAGTGATATCCGGGTTCAAGCCGGAGTGGACAGAACTTAGAGCCGCCCTGAAAAATCGCAAAAGTCGGATCGTTAACGGCGTCGAATACGTCACAGGCGAAACCGAGGGCCAACCCGTTCTGCTGTTGTTGAGCGGCATCAGCATGGTCAATGCTGCGATGACAACTCAGTTTGCGTTCGACCATTTTAGGGTCAGTCGGATTATCTTCTCCGGCGTTGCCGGTGGCCTAAATCCGGACCTCGAAATCGCAGATGTAGTCGTGCCGGAATATTGGAGCGAATACCTCGAAGCTGTTTTCGCTCGCAATGTCGGATCCGACTACAGTCTTCCCAAGTTTGCCAAACCGGCTCAGAACGAAAATTTCGGCATGATTTTCCCGCAACCCGTAGAAATTGCCCAAGCTCCCTTTGATCCGGAGGACCGCGTTTGGTTTCCCGTCGATCCAAAACTCATGTCTCTGGTCAAGACGGTCTCCAGCAGGGTTCAACTGAACAGATGCACAACCGATCGAAAATGCGTGGACCGTCAACCTAGGATTATCATTGGGGGCAATGGCGTCTCAGGTCAGGCCTTTGTCGATAATAGTGTTTTTCGGGATTACGTGTACAAAGCATTCCATGCCGACGCTGTAGATCAAGAGAGTGCGGCAATAGCCCATGTTGCCTATGCAAACAAAATTCCCTTTGTTGCCGTCCGAAGCTTGTCGGACCTTGCAGGCGGTGAGCCCGGCCATAGTTCATTCGACGACTTCAAGGACCTCGCAGCGGCGAATTCTGTCCTGCTGGTGCGCGCGCTACTGAAGGCACTACCCTGACGATGGTGATGCAATGCATCTGTAGCGTCTTTTTCTGAATACCAAAAAAGCAGTTGAATGCCGTTGAATGCCATTCCGATATTTTCCGAAACTGCGCCTCGTCGGCCGCCTGGCAGAACATTGAACATGAAGTTGAGCAAGCGAGACGTCGTCTTGGCGGGGCTAGGCGCGAAGCGCAGCCACGGCTCCCTTGGAGTCCGCCCAAAACCCGTTCGATCAAGTGCGGAGAATGGCAGCGCGGTGAGATCTCAGATAGCCGTCAAAGTGGCTAGTCTGTGGAGCAACGTCGAGTATCCCTGTCACAAGCCAGCAGAGCGGACACGTCGCTGTTGTGCACCCATGTACGTTCAACCACGTTGTCGCAATTACACCAGAAGGAGAATACCATGACTAAAGCCAACGTTCCCGAATCACACGCGTCAGCGGGCCGGTTCGGCCCGCTTGGGCGATTCCTGAGCCTCGCCTACGGCGCCATCTCGTACATCATCTTCCTTTTCACGTTTCTCTACGCCATCGGCTTCGTCGGCGGTTTCGCCGTGCCAAAAACCGTCGACACCGTTCGAGAGATAACGCCGCCACCGCCGATGCATGCGCTAGCCGTCAATCTCGTACTGCTCGCCATTTTCGCGATCCAGCACAGCGGCATGGCGCGCCGCGGCTTCAAGCATATCCTGACGAAGGTTGTGCCGCCCGTGATCGAGCGCAGCACCTACGTGCTTTGCGCCAGCGTGGCCCTCGTCCTGCTGTTCGCGCTTTGGCAGCCGCTGCCGCAGGTCGCATGGCGGATCGGCAACGCCAAGGCTGCCGCGCTCGTGTATTCATTGTCCGCATTCGGCTGGCTTATCGTGCTCTACAGCACGTTCCTGATCAGCCACTTCGAACTATTCGGCGTGAAGCAGGTAGTGCTCAACGCGGTCGGCCGCGCCATCCCCGGCATCGGCTTCAAGACGCCCGGTCTCTATCGCGTCGTCCGGCATCCGATCTATCTCGGCTTTCTGATCGCATTCTGGGCTGCGCCCGTCATGACGTTCGGGCACCTGCTGTTCGCTGCCGCCACTACGATCTATATCTTTATCGGCATTGCGCTGGAGGAACGCGACCTCATCGCGACGTTTGGCGACCAGTATCGCCACTATCGCGCCCGCGTGGCGATGCTGCTGCCGGGCCTGTTCTGAACCGCAATTATCAATCAGCGAGTTCGATCAAAAAAACCGGCCGGTGATCCGAGGCGGACGTCCCGTCGCCGACCTACCCCAAGAAACCCGAACCGGCCAACGTGACGATCGACGAACTCGAGCGCGATCCTCACGGCGTTTTCCGGCGCTACAGAAGGCAGTTCCCTTTCAGCAAGCGAGCCGACGGCACCGCACTAGTGCTTCGCAACAGTGATGTCCAGCAGCTCTTTACCGATCCTCGCACGCGGCAGTCCGAGAAGGAATTTTTCGAACTTCGCGGTATTCAGGAGGCACCCTGTTCGATTTGTTCAAATATTCAATGGTCACCTCGAATGGATCTGACCATCGTCGGCGCCGGTCGGCGTTCTCAACGGCGTTCGCCTTTCGCGCGATGACCGATCTGCGACTGTACATACGCAAGGTCGCGGATGAGCTGATCGACAGCTTTTACGCGGAAAGAGAGATCGACTTTCTCAGTCGCTACGCCTCACAACTTCCGGCGTGCTTGATTGGTCATATTCTCGGTATGCCTCGAGAATATCCCTTTTTTCACCGAGCTCGTGTACTCAACGACCCGAGTCTTTAGTTTTAGATTCACCGCCGAAGAGATCCCTGAAATTGAAAGCTCGGCAAGCCAGCTAATGGATTATACCGAACGGCTTGCCAGCGCCCGGCGCGCGGCCCCGCGCGACGATTTCCTGAGTACTTATCTCGTGGCGGCCGATCAGGCCGGCGAGATGTCGCCACTTGAGATCTTGATTCAATTTTTGTTCGTCATCGTCGCCGGCAGTGATACGACCCGTGGCGCTCTCGCCGTCCAGACGGCTCAGTTGCTCCAGCACCGAGAGCAGTGGGAAGCAGTGTGTCGCGTTTCCCGTCTGGTGCCGGGCGCCGTGGCGGAAGCCTTGCGTTTCGAACCGAGCCTGGCATCTGTATCGCGCTTCGTGCTCGAGGACATCGAACTCGATGGCTACGTTCTCAACGCCGGCCATTTCATGACGCTTTCGACCATGGCGGCGATGCGCGATGAGAAGGTTTTCGAGGCACCGGACACCTTCGACATTTTTAGAACCGATCGACAGCGCTGGCATCTGGTGTTCGGCGGTGGCGCCCATCGATGCCTCGGTGAGGCGCTTGCCAAGACGGAGCTAGAGGAAGGACTTGCCGCGCTCACGGCACGCATTCCCCCACGGCGAGCCGCCGGAAATCCGGGGACACGTCTCGGTACGTCGCGTTGGCGCCATGCGCGTGCATTGGTCGATCGCTGAGTTGGCCTGAGGGCGCGCTGCGGTGCGCCCGTCAAATCAATCCAAAACCACGCGATCGAAGCCGGAATGATCGTGACCGAGGCGTTGCCGATGCCCGCCGAAGGCGCGGCCGGCGGATGCACACCAACGTTGGAATTGCGCAGGTTGCCACTAGCCCGCCTACTGTTCCTGAGCCGCGGTCGTTGAAGGAGGTCCGGTGAAGGCGCAGCAAACTCGCGAGAGCCCAATGAGCTGCACTTCGGATCGGAAAATGGTGCCATCTCCCTTCTTAAAGTACTTGGTCCATGCCTGTGTGTATCGAAAACCTTATCCACGGTGATAAGCTGGAGGAATCGCCTAAGCTGGCAGAGTGATCGGGATTGACGAAGTACTCAGTCATCATCTGCCGCAACGCCGGATCATCGTCGACGATCAGGACATGGCCTATTTTGGTCAGGTCATCCTTAGAGCTGTTGTCATCGCTACGAGCGGCAGCGGTAGGGGGCGTGGGCCGTTGTTCTGAAGGTAGTGCCAAGGAACTGCGGGTTGTTCAAGAAACGGCGATTGAAGCCACATATTTTCCTCCACATAGTTGACGGGGAGAGAGGGACACTACCGGGCTGAACGGCAAACGGATTCTGAAACGGCCACGCCAACCGAAGTTGGCAGATGAGCTACTACCGACTACCTATAGCCAGCCTGTTGCCCTCGATTCATGCTCGCCACAACTTTCAAGTTCGCCTGTGAATAATGCAGCTACGGAACTATGGCACCTGGGTGCGATAAAATGCCTCCAGCATGGAATTGATTTGAGCTGGGGCAAGTAGTGTCGAGAAGTGACCGACGCCCAGAGCTTGACCAATTTTAAGCTCCGGGCATAGTTCTTGAAATCGATGCACGTTTGCGATTACGTTTTCCGAAGCGATGTACGCAATTGGTGTCCCGACTGCACCAGCGGCGGATGTCGCATCATAACGGATGATGTGATCGACTAATGCCGGCGCCAGGACATGCTGTGGCGTGCGACTGATCACCTGGCCGATGTGCCATCTCAGAGTTGAGTCATCAGTGGGAAGGAACAACAGTGGCTGCAACGACGCGAGCGCAACCAAGTAATCCGGTCTGAATAGCGCATCTGAGATCGGACGCAGATTGTCGATAAAGGCGGGAGATGGGAACAGAACGCTGTCGATCATCACAGTTGCCGCAACGTGTTCAGGATGCCGAGCCACAAACTGTAGCGCGATGGTTCCTCCCATGCTATGGCCCACGACAATAGACTTAGGAAGAGTTAGCTCTCGACATAGGTGAGCCAAGTCATCGACGAAGCCTTCGACTGTATAGTCATGGATCGGTGCGCTGCTGGCACCGTGGCCGCGCAGGTCCACCGCTATCGTCCGCTGGAAGTGAGAGAAGTGCGCCTGCTGGGGCGCGAAAAACGTATGATCGCATCCCCAGCCGTGGACAAATAACATCGGGGGCGCAGTCCCACTGCCTTCATCCTTAAAGTAGAGGGCAACATCATCTCGATTTAGCTTCTGCATGAGAGCGATCCTAGTGTGTGACGTCGTGCCGACAACCGACCGGCGAGCTTCACAGATCGCCGCCGTGCCCCTAGTTTGAGCGTGGAAGGGCGCGAATGATAGAAGGTTCTTGCGGTGCTCCTGGTAAGGCGAACACGTCAAAATCCCAGGTGAAAGGTAATTTTGGTCTCTGGCGCCCAGCCAGCTGGCCTAAGGCCGGAATAGACATCACGCTTGGGGATATGAGGACAGGCTTCAGCGTGGTCCCGACCTGCGCGATGCCCTTAAAGGACTGAAGCGATTCGACAGGTCGAAGTGGTCGGCGAGCCGAAGCGCGTCTACTCGAGCTTCCTCAGGGGCTATGAGACGCTGCCGGTGCGGATCAAATCCTAAACTTTGCGTGAAGCGCGGGTGATCTTAGTGCGAAAAAGGGGCGCCTGAGATAGATACGAGGTACGCCCGGTCGAGCGGCTCGCAAACTCACGAGGAACTGGAAATATGATCGGACCCGATGGTCTACAGATGGCCCAGCAAGATGGCGGCTTGCCAAGAACATTTGCCGCAGGCAAGCCGCCGGGCGAGAGCGGCGTCGCCGTTTTCAGGGTGCGGTGCCAACGCGGCTTGTCGTTCAGCGCAGCCCCCAAAAAGCACCTGATTTGGTTCCCGACATCGCCGCAGGTGCGTTATGAATGCCGGATGGCTGGTCAAGCTGTAGACCACGTGCCACCGGCGGGAACGCTGGCTATTACTCCCGCAGGAAGCGACAGCAGTGGTGACGCCGTGGGAAATGCCGACCTCATTCTCGTTGCGATCGAGCCCGGCCAGCTCGCGCTGGTAGCTGCCGAGGCATCAGCACCTGGAGCGCAACTGAGCGAGTTCCTATTGGGATATGACCACGCGCTATTCGATCTTGCGCGCACCTTAGCATTGGAGAGCGCGAGGGAGTACTCGAATGGACCGCTGTTCTGGAATGAGGTTGCGAGCGGCTTCATGGACAGTTTGGTGGCCCGTCACAGTTCGCCATTGAAAGGCGCGATCCGTGGCGTGCTGGGCAAAGACGTGCTTGGGCGTATCCGGGAGTACGTCATGTCTCATCTCGAACAGGCTATCGACGTTGCTTCGCTCGCAAGTATAGCGGGGCGCAGTCCGTTCTACTTCACTCGCATGTTCGCCCGAACTGTGGGCATCACTCCGCACCGTTACATTGTTCATCTCCGACTGCAACGTGCGATTGAGCTTATACGCAATGGCCAATATGGTTTGGCCGAAGTCGCACTTTATACCGGTTTCGCTGATCAGAGTCACCTAACACGCTGGATGCGGCGTGTTCATGGCGTCTCCCTTACCCAACTGGGGACTGACAACGGAATTCGCGAAGAACGACAGTCAGTGAGTTCACGGTGAAAGTTAGTGCGTCGCCATGGATAAAATCGCGCCGGAGTTCGATCGGGTAGCTCATCAGTATCCGAAGCAAATCTACTCGATCTTCTCGTTGGCAGGGGCCAGGGACGTCACCCCGGATCAAACGTGGCGACTACTCCTACAACCCCGCCTTGCGCTAGGCGTCCACGAAATATTCTTGTCGAAGTTGCATGAGGCGATCCTTGAGATTGGAAAACGCGCATGTTTGGATCGAATTGAAGCTTGCGCAATGGCCTGATGTACATTCTCGGAGCGCCCGGCCGAAACATAGCTTGCCGCGGCCACCCTAAAGGAGATGAGAAAACTCGGTTGTTCCCGAACTGCCTTTCCTCCCATGATGCCGCGTCGCTATGGCGACCAGTGGAAAAATGACCAGGTGCGATCACGGCCTGCATCGAACTACTGGAAAAGCCATCCGTTCGATAAATTCAACGATTCGGCCGTCGCCACCGAACTGCTTGCGATCTTACACGAGGTGTACGGATCCGCTGGCCGACCAGACCCAAGGTTATGACGGAGTAGTTCGAAGCGCAGGGTCCGGACGCAAGCGTGAAGCGGCTTGCCCTAACCATGAGCGATTTTGCGGGACGCTGTGCTAATCCGCCAAACGGCTTTGTTCGACAGGAATTGCAAAGACATAGCCGACGCCGCGTTCGGTCTTGATGACACGCGGCACCTTCGGGTCTGCCTCCAGTTTGCGCCGCAGCCGCAGCACCTGAACATCGATGCTGCGATCGAAGATGTCTTCGTGGAGCCGGGTTGCCTGCAACAGATACTCGCGCGAAAGCGGTCGCTCCGACGCATCGAGGAAGGCCAGCAGCAGGGCGTACTCGCCTTTGCTCAGGGCAATCGGCCGTTCCTGCGGATCGATGAGGCGCCGGCTGCGACTATCAAGCCGCCATCCGCCGAACTTGTATCCGCCCCGCTCGACGTCGCGGGTGCGCAAGGACGATCCGCTCACACGGCGCCGCAGCACGGCGCGGAACCGGGCATACAATTCGCGAATACCGAACGGCTTGGTGAGGTAGTCGTCGGCACCGAGTTCGAGTCCCACCACACAGTCAACTTCATCGCGGGCACGACCTGCCAGAATAATGACCGGGACGTCCGAACTGGAACGAATCTCCCGGAGCAGATCGAACCCATCGTCCTGGCCGAGGTGCAGGTCGAGAATGATCGCGCTTGTGTCCCCGCCAGCTAATTGACGGGCCACCGCCGAGCGGCCCGTCGCCGAGACGGTCTGTATGCCGTGCTGCCCGAAATAATCCGAGATCAGGTGCCGGACCGCCGGATCGTCATCCACGACAAGGACAGGGCCAGAACTGCAGTCGGTGGCCACGATGCGGTTGGACTCGACCTTGGTCAGCATGTGGTCCGGCGTCCGCATGGCTGCTACGGACCGCGCAGAACCATAAATTGACACGGGGTGAATCTCGTCATTCGCCATGGCGATACCTTACCCGCAGAAGATCCAGCCCATCATCCTGACCGAGCCGCAGATCCAAGATTATCAGGCTAGGAGGCGTCCCCGCAAAATGGCGATTGAACTCTGTCCTGTTTGACGCAGATTTCGTCGGGACATTGTTATCTTCCAGGTATTTGATGACCATTTGCCGTAGCGAGGGGTTATCATCAACGACAACGACATAGCCGCTATCCGCGAGCATGAATTGATCTCTCAATTTTTTTTCGTCACTAAGCGGTGTTGTTTCGGCTCCGCCCAGATCGCAGTGGTGGTGGCATAATGATCGTCGCTAGGCTCGAAAAGCGGCCGGACAATTGCGTGCCGAGCCGATGGAACCTTCGCTCGATCAGATCCGTCATGTTGTTCTTCCTGGTCTGGCGGCGCGAACGCGGTAGTTCCGCGCCCCTGGACCGCGATTTAGGAAAAAGGGAGCCGCTGATCTTGAAGATTCCTGCTCTTTGGGCTCGGGCGACCAGTTCCGTCAGGGAAACGCCGTGAACGCGCCGGACCCAACGCGTGAGATGGCCTGGTCGGCAAAGCCTGTGCGCACCGCGACATCGGCCAAGCCGGATCGGACATGACGAACAAGCTCGACCACTCGTTGCCATCGCAAATGCACGACGTAGCGGTGCGGACTGACGCCAACGAATCGGGTGAGCAACCGGGTAAAATGGAACGGGCTGCGCCCCGCTATCTTCGAGCGTGGAGACTTCGATGGGCTCATCGATGTGAGCAATCACGTAATCTCTAAGCCGCGTGAGCACGTCTTTGCCCAACACGCCTCGCGTCCGGCGTTCGAACTCTAAGGTATGACGGGCAACCAATCCGGCAATGAAACCGCTCGCAACCTCGTTCCAGAAAAACGGCCCGTTCGTATGTCCGTTTGCGCTCTCCGATGCCAGGGTGCAGGCAAGATCGAGAAGGGTCTGTCGTAGCCTGCGAGCGCTCTCAACTGCACTTCAAGCGCCGCATCCTCGGCAGCCGCGAGTGCGAGTCGGCCGGGATCGATCGTGACGAAAATGGCGTCAACACTTTGCTCGGCGTCAGCTACAGCATCGATTCCGGCGGGACAGTTGGCCAGCGATCCTGCGCGCGCACAAGCTTTCTTTGCACGACTCCCAACTCTTCGACCTCGTCACGCTGCTGCAGACATTCCGCCAAACCGTGGAGCGCCCAAACATTATACGGGTGCTATGCACGCCGTTGAATTCGACCGCTCAATCCCAAATCGTCGCAACAGACCTCCTCAGCCTCGCTGTAATGGCCCTGCTCAGCCAGCAGAGCTGCAAGCGCATGCGCGGATAGGCTTTTTGGATGATGCGACGCTGCCTCGTGCGAAATGTTTCAACGGTAATAGTGGCGACGAGGAAAAGCCACGGGCGTCTGGGATTGGGACATCGGCGATGCGGCGGCGGCCTTTACGATCAAGGTGCCTGTCCCTGTCGCAAACTCAATCTGACTAGTAGTTGATCGAGAATCGGGCGATCCTGTTGCGGGATGAGAGATCTTGTCAGGCTCATTGGACGATCGCCG
>Ga0137415_10006685_pt1 | contig 11439 bp, 10 predicted proteins | sample CZODoug3_1_1_16f_FD_183082 | JGI IMG/M metagenome (GOLD analysis project Ga0137415, IMG submission 183082) | Vadose zone soil fungal communities from Angelo Coast Range Reserve, California, USA - CZODoug3_1_1_16fungal (Hybrid Assembly) | ecosystem: Environmental > Terrestrial > Soil > Vadose...
CGGCATACAGTTCACCAGCAACGGAATGTCGTAGCCGACCTTGTCCCAATCCTGGTTGGCCAGCTTGACGCCGATGTGGCGCGCAATCGCGTTGATGTGCGGCGGACAGTTGGTCGACGCGCCGAGTGCGCTGGCCGCCACGATCGCGTTCTCGAATGCCTTGCGCGTGAGGATGTCGGACGGCTTCAGATCCTCCCACACCATGTCGACGATGCGCCTGCCGGTCTCGTAGGCGATCTGTCCGCGCTCCCTGTACGGTCCCGGGATCGCGGCACAGCCGGTCAACGACAGGCCGAGCGCCTCGGCCATGCTGTTCATCGAAAGCGCGGTCCCCATGGTGTTGCAGTGGCCGACGCTGGGCGCGCTCGAGGCCACCATTTCGAGGAACTTCTGCAGGTCGATGCGGCCCGCCGCCAGCTCCTGACGGGCGTACCAAACGATGGTGCCCGAACCCGCCAGGCCGCCGGCGAAGTGACCGTCGAGCATGGGCCCACCCGACAGCACGATGGACGGAATGTTGACCGTGGCCGCACCCATGATCATGGCGGGGGTGGTCTTGTCGCAGCCGGTGGTCAGCACCACGCCGTCGAAGAAGTAGCCGTAGAGGCACTCGACCAGGCCGAGATAGGCGAGATTGCGATCGAGCGCCGCGGTCGGCCGCTTGCCCGTCTCCTGGATCGGATGGACGGGAAACTCGATGGGAATGCCGCCGGCGTCGCGAATGCCATCGCGCACGCGGACCGCCAGATCGATGTGATGGCGGTTGCAGGGCGACAGGTCGCTGCCGGTCTGGGCGATGCCGATGATCGGCCGGCCGCTATGCAGCTCGGCAAGTGTGAGGCCAAAATTCATGTACCGTTCGAGGTAGAGCGCCGCCATGGTCGGGTCGCCGGGAGCGTCGAACCAGTCGCGGCTGCGCAGCCGGCGCTTGCCGTTGCTTTTCCCGTTGGCGCTCTTCTTGTTGGCCATGCTCGTTCCTCCAGATTTGTTGTTGGCGCAACCTAGCGCGCTGGCAGCGGGGCCGCCATGTCCTGCTCCATCGCCACCTCGGCCTGCAGACTTGTGACGTCGCGGAAGATCGAGGCGACGGCCAGCGTGCGTCCCTTGAGCTTGAAGCGCAGGAGGCAGTCCTTGCCGGCGATGTCGCCCTCGATCGCCAATTCATCCCATTTCTCGGCGTGACCGACATAGTTGATCGGGATGTCGTAGTGCTGGCTCCAGAAGAACGGAACCGCGTCGAACTTCTCGTGATGGCCCAGCATGTTCAGGGCCGCGACCTGGCCCTGGCGCTCGGCCACCACCCAATGCTCGACCCGGATCGCCTGCCCGCCATGCGGATCGGGCCAGCGCGCGATGTCGCCGGCCGCGAAGACGCCCGGCGCGCCGGCTTCGAGGAAAGCGTTCACCACGACGCCGCGCTGCACGGTGAGCCCGGCCTTTTCCGCCAGCTCGGTGCGCGGCCGCACACCGACGCCGGTGACCACGAGATCGGCCTCCAGCGTGCCGCCGCTTTTCAGCTTCAGGCGATTGCCGTCCATCGCGGCCGCCGTATCCTCGAGATGGAACACCACGCCATGCTCCTCATGCAGGGAGCGCACGAAATCGCCCATCTGCGGTCCAAGGATTCGCTCCATGGGGCGTTTCTCGGGCGCCACGACATGGACTTCCAGGCCACGGGCACGCAGCGAAGCGGCGACCTCCAGGCCAATGAAGCTCGCCCCGATCACCACAGACCTCTTCGCCGTCTTGGCTCGCTCTACGATGGCGCGGCTGTCGGCCAGCGACCGCAACGTCATGAACCGCGACGGATCGGCGCCCGGGACGGTCAAGCGCACCGGCTCCGCGCCGGTCGCCAGCAGCAACCGGTCGTAACCGACCTTGCCGCCACCCGCGAGCAGCACTTCGCGGGCGCGCGTATCGAGACCGGTCACATTGGCCTTGAGCCGCAGATCGATGCCGCTTTCCGCGTAGTAGCTGTCCGGCCTGAGCGGCACCCACTCCTCGGGCGCGTTGCCGGCGAGATAGTCCTTGGAGAGATTGGGCCGATCGACCGGCGCTGCATCGTCATTGCTCAGCATCGTGATGCTGCCACGGTAGTCGTGCCGCCGTAGCATCTCGGCGGCCGCGAATCCGGCTGCGCCGCCCCCGACGATGACGATCCTGTCCGGCGCCTGGCCTGCCGGCTTGGCGCGCGGTGCTGGCTTGGCGTCCGCGCGCTTGGCCGCCACGAAGATCTTGCCGTCGCGCTGGTCGACCGACCAGCAGTCGATCGGGCTGAGCGCCGGCGCGTGCAGCGCCTCGCCCGTGCGCAAGCTGAAGCAGGCGTGGTGCCAGGGGCAACGCACCGTATCGCCGACCACCAGGCCGTCGGCCAGCGGGCCGTGATAGTGGCTGCATTCGGCGCCGACCGCGAAGACTTCGCTACCCTGCCGCGCCAGAAGAACCTTTTCGTCACCGACATGGCCGACGAGCATGCCGCCGTCGGCAAGCTCCGTTGAAGCAATGCCCGCTGCCAGGTCGGGGCCAGTGGGCTTGGCTTGGTCTTCAGCCATGTCGTCCTCCATCGATAGGAGTTGTCCCGCTGCGGACACCATGGGAAACCAGCCGCGTCATGTCCACCTCTCCCGACATCGTCTCGCTCGGCGAACCTTTGATCGAGTTCAACCGTCCCAAGGAAGGCGACGGCCGGACCTGGCTGCAAGGGTTCGGCGGCGATTCGCAAAACGTCGCCATCGCTGCGGCGCGTCAGGGCGCGAGCGCAGGCTACCTCACCAGCGTCGGCCAGGACTGGATGGGCGATGCCTTTCTCGACCTCTGGAAGTCCGAGGGCGTCGACGCTTCGCGCGTGACGCATCATCCCACCGCGCCGACCGGCGTCAGTTTCGTCACCCATAGCGCGGCCGGCCACAAGTTCGACTATCTGCGCAAGAACTCGGCCGCATCTCTGATGACGCCGGAAGGATTGGCCGCCGACTACATCGCCGCCGCCAAGTTCTTCCACGTATCGGCGATCGGCCAGGCGATCAGCGACAGCGCGCGGGCGACCTGCAGTGCCGCCATCGATGCCGCGCGCCGGGCCGGTGCCAAGGTCTCGTACGATACGAACCTTAGGCTGAGGCTCTGGGATCTCGAGACGGCACGCAAGGAGATCCACGCGACCTGCGCGCACTGCGATATCCTGCTGCCGAGCCTCGACGATTCCCAGCAGCTTACCGGTCTCGACAAGGCCGAGGCGATCGCCGACTTCTATCTCGAGCTGGGCGCGCCACTCGTGGCCCTGAAGATGGGATCGCAGGGCGCCCTGCTCGCGACGCCGCAACGCCGCGTGCACATTGCGCCACACAAGGTCGAGCTGGTCGATGCGACCGGCGCCGGCGACACGTTCGACGGCGCCTTCCTGGCGCGGCTGGTGGCGGGCGACGATATCGAAGCGGCGGCGCGTTATGCCAACGTCGCGGCGGCGCTGTCGACCCAGGGCTATGGCGCGGTGACGCCGATCCCGCGGAAGGACGCGGTGATGGCGGCGATGAAGCGTCCGAATACGCTCGCCTGTTGAGTGAGCCAGCCGCGGCCGTTGTCGGCATCGACCACCGGATCGTCGACGCCTGTGCGGCGTTGCCCGCGCTCGTAGATCGCCGTGCCGAACAGGATGTCCCAGACCGGAAACACCGGCGCGAAGTTGTGGTCGTGTATGTGGGGGTCGGCCGGGTTGGCGAGCGCGTGGTGCAGGCGATGGAAGCGCGGGCCGACGATCAGCTTCTCGCCGATCCGGCCAAAGCCCATGTCGACATTGGCGTGCGACCAGCTCTCGATCAGCCGGCCGACCATCAGGATCAACACGTAATCCTCGGGCTGAACGCCGACAGCTTGCGCGAAGACCACCAGCACCAGCGTGACCAGGAGGTCGTCGAGCACGTGATTGCGATCGTCGCTCCATACCGTGACGCGGCGCTGGCTGTGATGCAGGCTGTGCAGGGCCCACCACCAGGAGAACCGGTGCTGGGCGCGATGGACCCAGTAGGCGGCAAAGTCATACAGCGCGAAATAGACCAGGAACGAGGCGAGCGCATTGTCGCCCAGCCACGGCAGCAGCCGCTCCAGCCGCGGCGGAGCAAAGCCCCAGGCGCGGACCAGATGCTCGACCTCGTTGGTGATCGGATAGGTCACGATGAAGATCGCGAGCGGGATGACGCCGAGCTTGTTCAGCGCCGTGTAGACCCGGTCGACGCCGATCAGCCGGTCGTCGCCCCCTTTCTCCAGCGGCCAGCGGCGTTCGAACAGCCGCATGACGAGCGCGATGACCGCGATCTGGACGACGCCCAGCATGACGAACTCGACGGCGCTGAAGGCCGGCTCGTACCATTCCATCAGGTTGGACCAGAACAGGAAGGGGCTGACGACGGTCTCGAACAGCCAAGTCTGAAGGGTAATCCAGAGGTCGATGAGCTCGCGCACCGGCGCGGGGTCCCTACTTTGAATCCGCCTCGGTCGACGCGGCGCGGACCGGCAGGCCGGCGGCAGGCGCCGCCGCCGGTGCCTTCAGGATGAACACGCCGTGTGGCGACTTGCCGACGGCGATGCTGCCCACGACCCTGAGCGTCGCCATGTCGACGACGGCGATGCGACGCAGGAAGCGCTGCGTCACCCAGAGCTCCTTGCCGTCGGGCGTGATGTCCATGCAGTCGGGCCCGCCCGGGACGCGGATGGTGTTGACGACCGCCATGTCCTGCGTGTCGATCAGCGACACGGTGCCTTCGATGCGGTTGCTGAGGAACCAGTGCCGGCCATCGCCCTTGGGCCAGAAATTATGCGCGCCCTTGCCGGTCTGCAGGCGGCCGGTCACCGAGCCGTCCTTCGGATCCATGCTCACCAGGCCGTTCTCGCCGGTCAGCGCCACGAGGAGCCGTTTGTTGTCCGGGAGCATGACGAGTCCGGCCGGAGCCTTGCCGATCTCGACGTTCCACTTGATCATCTGCGTCTGCAGGTCGAACGCGACCACACGCCCACTCTGCTGCAGGGTGACGAACACGGTCTTGGAGTCCTTGTCGAATTCCAGGTGGCTCGGCAGGCCGTCAATGAAGATGCGGCCCAGGAGCTTGAAGCCGTCGGCGCGGTAGATGTCGACGTGATCGAGCCGATAGGCGGCCGTGACGAACCACTTGCCATCGGGGCTGAAGCCCAGTTGGTAGGGATCGACGATGTCGCTCACGACGCGGCGTCGTTCGCCGGTCCTGGAATCGAGCACCACCAGCTCGTTGGTCACGGTCGAGGCGATCAGCACTTCTTTGCCGTCCGGCGTCATGATCAGGTGATGCGGCTCGCGTCCCAGCGGCATGCGCGCCATTTCCATGCGGCCGCTGCGGCTCAACACGCTGTAGGACGCTTCCTCCGAATTGAGCACGATCACGGAATCGGCGCGCGCAACGCCGCTCGCGCCCATGGCGAGCGCCAGCGCCGCAAAAGCCAGTCTTTTCATAGAGGTAAAACCGAACTCCCTGCCCTGCAGCTATTGTGAAGCAGCGGCCGCGCTGGCGCTAGCGGCGTTTGAGGCCGGCGGCTGCGGCGGCGAGCCGCTCGACCTTCTGCCAGTCGCCGGCGGCCACGGCGTCGCGTGGCGCCACCCACGAACCGCCGATGCAGGCGACATTTGGCAGCGCGAGGTAGGAAGGCGCAGTGTCTGCGTCAATGCCCCCGGTCGGGCAGAAACGCAGCCCTGCCAGGGGCGCCGCCACCGCCTTCAGCCAGCCCAGGCCGCCGGCCTGGTCGGCCGGGAAGAACTTCATCAGCCGGAAGCCCAGGTCGGCGAGCGCCATGGCTTCCGACACGGTCTGGACCCCCGGCAGGAACGGCATTCCCGAGGACTTCGCCGCCTCGGCGAGGGCGCGGGTGCAGCCCGGGCTGACCAGGAACCGGGCGCCAGCACGCCGGGCCTGGTCCAGTTGCTCGGCATTGAGGACGGTGCCGGCCCCCAGGATGGCCTCCGGCACTTCGGCCGCCATCGCCCGCAAGGCCTCCAGGGCCACCGGCGTACGGAGCGTGATCTCGAGCACCGGCAGCCCGCCTTTGACCAGCGCCTTAGCAAGCGGCACGGCATCGGCCGTTCGCTCGACGGTGAGCACCGGGATGACGGGCGCGAGCGCGGCGATGGCGGCGATGTCCACGGTCAGACGCTCCAGCCACCGTCGATCACGTTCACCGTGCCGGTGGTGAAGGATGACTCGTCGCTGGCGAGATAGACGGCAAGGGCCGCAATCTCGTCGGCCGCGCCGAAACGGCCGGTCGGCTGGCGCTGCAGGAAGAACTTTCTCGCATCGGGACCGCCGCCCAGTCCGGCGATGCGTTCGTCAAGCGACGGCGTCTGCACCGTGCCCGGACAGATGGCGTTGCAGCGGATGCCCTTGCCGACATAGTCGACGGCAACCGACTTGGTGAGGCCGATGACGGCGGCCTTGGTCGTGCCGTAGATGCAACGCAGCGCAGCGCCCTTCACCGAAGAGGCGGCCGAAGACATGTTGACGATCGAGCCGCCGCCCTTCGCCAGCATGCCGGGCAGGAAGGCCTGGATCGCCCAGAACATGCTGCGGACGTTGAGGTTGAAGGCGAATTGCCACTGCTCGTCCGTGGCGTCGAGCACCGCGCCGTGATGGACGAAGCCCGCGCAATTGAACAGCACGTCGATCGGCCCGGTTTCCCTGGCGAGCCCGTCGATCGCCGCCTTGTCGAGCACGTCGAGCTTGCGCGGCGTCACGCCCGTCAGCGCCGTGAGCTTGCCCTGGTCGAGATCGGTCGCCCACACCGAGGCGCCTTCGCGGGCGAAGGCCTGGGCCGTTGCCGCGCCAATGCCCTGCCCCGCCGCCGTGACGACGCACACTTTGCCCTTCAGTCTCATTTATTCCGCCTTTATCGGAGCAGGCCTTTTTCCTTGTAGAATTTCTCGGCACCGGCATGCAGCGGGATGCCGAGACCGACGGTCGCCGTCTCGAGCCGGATCGCGCGGCCCTTGGCGTGCCCGGAGTCCAACAGCTTGCGCGTATTGGGGTTCCACAGCGCTGCCGTGATCTTGTAGATCAGGTCCTCGGGCTGCTTGCTCGAGGTCACCCAGAGCGCATGGACGCTGACGGTCTTCACGCCGGTGACGCCCTTGTAGGCGTCGTCCGGAATTTCGTCGGCGCCGAGGAAGCTGTACTGCTGCAGCAGCTTTTCGGCCTGCGGCCCATCGATCGGCACCAGCTCGATGCCGACGGTCGTTGCCAAGTCGGCGACCGCGCTCTGCGGCCAGCCGCTGACGTTGAAGAAGGCGTCGATCGCGCCCTCCTTCAGCTTGTCGGCGACCTGCTGGGCCGGCAGGTATTCGGCCTTGAGGTCCTTTTCGGCCAGGCCATAGGCGGCCAGGATCAGGCGGGCATCGACCAGCGTGCCCGAGCCCGGCTCGTCGAGCGACACCCGCTTGCCGCGCAGGTCGGCCACCGACTTGATGCCGATGCCGCGCCGCACCACCAATTGGAAGCTCTCGGGATAGAGATTGGCGATGGCGCGCAAGACGTCGTTCTTGGGCCGCCCGTCATAGACGCCGGTCCCGTTATAGGCCCAGAAGGCCACATCCGACTGCACGAAGCCCGATTGGGCCGCCCCGGCGCCAATGGCGGCGGCATTGGCGACCGAGCCGTTGGAGGCCACCGAGGTCGCGACCAGCCCCGGAACGCCGCACGAGCCACCGTCATTGCAGGGCCTGGAGCCCGGCGGGTTGGAGATGGCGTTGGCGATCAGGCCGCCGATCGGGAAATAGGTGCCGACGGTGCCGCCGGTCAGGATGCGGAAGAAGGTGATGTCCTGGGCGCGCAACGGCAGCGCCGCGAGTCCCGCCACTCCCAGCGCGCCGGCGATGGCCGATCTGCGCTTGATCATCCGTCTCCTCCTGCCGGTCGATAAAGCACGCCCCTAGAAGCGCCACAATATCGACGGCCTCAATTCACGCCCACCACCCGGCTCAAAGTCGGCCCGATCTCGGCATGCACGACCAGGTCGGCATCGGCGTCCTGATCGGTCGCGTCGCGATTGACGATGACGAGGCCCGCCCCCTTGCGCTTGGCGACGCGCGGGAAGCCCGCCGCCGGATAGACCACCAGCGAGCTGCCCAGCACCATGAACAGATCGCAAGCCATGGTCTCATCCTGGGCGCGCGCCATCTGGATCTCCGGCATGGACTGGCCGAACGAAATCGTCGCCGTCTTCACGATGCCGTCGCACTTCTCGCAGATCGGCAGCGTGCCATCGCCCAGGAATGCCTTCCTGATGGACGCCAGCTCATAGCGATGGCCGCAATCGAGGCAGCTTGCGTAGGTCGAGTTGCCGTGCAGCTCGATGATCTTGGAGTCCGGCACGCCCGAGCGCTGGTGCAGCCCGTCGACGTTCTGGGTGATGATCGAGGTCATCTTGCCCTGCTCGACCAGCTTGGCGAGCGCCCGATGGCCGGCATTGGGCTCGGCCTTCTGCATGGTCTCGTCGGTCGCGAACTTGCGCCGCCAGGCCTCGCGGCGCATCTCCTCCGACGACATGAAATCGTCGAAGTAGATCGGCTGGTATTTGGTCCAGATGCCGCCCGGCGAACGGAAATCGGGGATGCCCGATTCGGTCGAGATGCCGGCGCCGGTGAAGGCCACGATGCGCTTCGCCGAACCGATCATGTCGCGCAGCCGCTCGATCTCGCTCATGGCCTTCCTCCTCGCACACGATCATGGCGTCGGCATGGCCGCCCGCCCGATCAGGTGCCTAGGATAACCAGCGCTTGCGCCGCTTGTAATGCTTTGTGTCGTGATACGATTTGCGCGCGCCGCCCTCGTTGAGGCCAAGGTAGAATTCCTTGATGTCGGAATTGTCGCGCAGCTTGGCGGCTGGACCCTCCAGCACGATGCGGCCGTTCTCCATGACATAACCGTGATCGGCGACCGCGAGCGCCATCGCGGCGTTCTGCTCGACCAGCAGGACCGAAAGCTTCTCCTGCTTCACGAGGCGGCCAACGATGCCGAAGATCTCCTCAACCAGCATGGGGGCGAGGCCGAGCGACGGCTCGTCGAGCAGGACGACCCGGGGCTTGCTCATCAGCGCGCGGCCGATCGCCAGCATCTGCTGCTCGCCGCCCGACAGGTAGCCCGAGAGCTGCTGACGGCGCTCGCGCAGGCGAGGGAAATACGAATAGACCATGTCGATGCCCTGCTTCACCGACTGGTTATGCTTTTGCGTATGACCTCCGGCGATCAGGTTCTCCTCGGTGGTCAAGTGTTCGAAGACGCGACGGCCCTCGAAGACCTGCACCAGACCGAGCTGCGCCACCTCGTGGGCACGCATGCCGTCGATGCGGCGGTCAGCGAGCTGGATGGCGCCCTTGGTGACCTCGCCGCGCTCGGAGCGCAGCACGCCCGAGATCGCCTTCAGGGTCGTGGTCTTGCCGGCCCCGTTGGCCCCCAGGAGCGTGGTGATGCCACCCTCGCGGACGTCGATCGACACGCCCTTCAGGACCAGGATGACGCCGTCATAGACGACTTCGATGTTGTTGATTGCCAGCATGCGGAAACGGGCGACGCCCCTTTTCAAAAAGGGGCGGCGCCCGAACCTTTCCGATCAGGACTTCGCGTCGGCCGCGATCTGCTTGGTGATCACGTCACGGTAGCCCTGGAACCAGTCCTTGACCTTCACGAGCTTGCCGCCTTTGACGGTCCAGATCTGGACCCAACCGCCGCCTTCGTGGTCGGCCGGCGTCAGCTCCATCGGTGGCAGCAAGCCGCCCAGGGTGAAGCCCTTGATCGACTCCATGCCCTTGCGGACTTCGTCGGAGGTCGGCATCGCGCCGCCCTTGGCCTTGATGGCGTTGCGCGCCGCTTCGACGTGCACCGCCGCATTCATGACGCCGCGGTTATAGTAGACCGTGGAATCCATCTCCTTGGGCGCCGGCTTGCCGGCGGCCTTGTACATGGCCTCGATCTCCTTCAGCACCGGGAAGTCCTTGCCGACCCCGGCGAACTGGATGGTGTTGTAGCCCTCGGCCAGCGCCATGCCGCCCGCGGCGATGATGTCGGCTTCGGCGCTGCCCCACACGAAGGCCACCACCTTGCTGAGCGGATAGCCCTTGCCCTTCAGCTCCTTGATCGAAACCGACGGCGAACGGCCGAACAGGTGAGTGATGATGAAGTCCGGCTTGTAGCGACTGGTGATGTCGAGGACCTGCGCGCCCATCTCGACGCCCGGTGCCGGCACAGCGAAGGTGCGCAGCTCGAAGCCCTCGGACTTGGCAAGGCTCTCGAGAATCGGCAACGGTTCCTTGCCGGCCGGGTTGTCGTAGAAGAGATAGGCGATCTTCTTACCCTTGAGATCGCCGAGCTTCTCCTTAACGAACGCGACCGCACCGCCCGCCTGCGACCAGTAGCTCGCCGCGATCGGGAAGGTGTACGGATAGCGCTTGCCGTCGGCGGCCGAAGAAGTGCCGAAGCCGGGCGAGGTGCCGAGCATCTTGTCCTCTTCGAGTTTCTTGTTGAGCGCCGCAGTCTGCGGCGTGCCATAGAGGCCTTCGAGGACGGCGCCTTCTTTCTTGAAGCGCTCATGCGCCTCGATGGCGGGCGGCACCTTGTACTCGTTGTCGACCTCGATGATCCTGATCTTGTAGCCCTCGACGCCGCCCTTGCTGTTGATCAGGTCGATGTAGTCGTGATAGCCGGGGCACAGCACCGTGCCCACCGTCGCGGTCGGTCCGGTGCGGTCGCACTGGAAGCCGAACACGATCTCTTTCTGCTGGGCGAACGCCTCGCCCGCTCCGAACGCCACGAGGACGGCTGCAGCCGACACTCCCAGCCCACTCTTCACGAACCTCATCATGGGTTCCTCCCTTTCTTTGCCACAACACCCAACTCTAGTAGGAGAAGGGCCAAACCCGGAAGTAGCTCCGGATATTCCGCCATAGTCTGTTGAGCCCCTCGGGCTCGACGATCAGGAAAAAGATGATCAACCCGCCGAACACCGCGAGCCGGGTACCGGAAATCACGTTTGCCAGCTCCGCCTCGCTGAAGAACAGCGAGCCGATGTTCTCCAGCAGGATGCGGAGCACGATGGGCAACAGCGTGACGAAGATCGCGCCGAAAATCGAGCCCAAAACCGAGCCCAGCCCGCCGATGATGATCATGGCGAGGTAGTCGATCGACACGATCAGCTGGAACTGCTCGTAGTTGGCGATGCCGAAATAGTAGGTGTAGAGCACGCCGCACACGCCGGCGAAGAACGACGATATGGCGAAGGCGAGCAGCTTGTAGCGGTAGATGTTGATGCCGATGATCTCCGCCGCGATGTCCTGGTCGCGCACCGCGATGAAGGCACGGCCGATGCGGCTGCGCATCAGGTTGAGCGTCGCCACGATCGCCAGCACGGCGAAGAACAGCAGGAAGTAGTAAAGCC
>Ga0137415_10006687_pt1 | contig 11435 bp, 7 predicted proteins | sample CZODoug3_1_1_16f_FD_183082 | JGI IMG/M metagenome (GOLD analysis project Ga0137415, IMG submission 183082) | Vadose zone soil fungal communities from Angelo Coast Range Reserve, California, USA - CZODoug3_1_1_16fungal (Hybrid Assembly) | ecosystem: Environmental > Terrestrial > Soil > Vadose...
CCGCCGCCCTGGTTGCGCTCGACGATGTTGTTCTGGATGACGTTGTTGTTGGACAGCTCGTCCATCATGATCCCGTTGACGCCATTGTCGTGCGAGTGGTTGTTGGCCACCACGCTGTCGATGACGCCCTTGGAGAAGATGATGCCGTGCGTGTTGTTGCCGTACGCCTCGTTGCCGATCACGGTCAGGCCGCGGCTGTCGGTGTGCGGGTCCAGCCCGTAGACCGCGTTGTTGCGGAACACGCTGTCCTGGAACGTCACGTTCACGGCCCGGCCGGTGTACGCGCCGAACAGGTTGTCGTGGAATACCGAGCGCAGCGCCTGGCCGCCGGTGTCCTCTCCCCAGCTGACCCCATAGGCGCGGCTGCCGTCCGTCCCGAGGTAGCACATCTCGGAGTCGATCACATCCAGCCGGGCCCCGGCCTTGTTGTAGGAGACGAACGGCCGGTGGTGCAGCGGGTCGCTGTCCGGCGCGTTGTTGGCGACGATCCAGGAGGTCACCTTGACGCCCCGGAAGGTGCCGGTGGCCGACACGCCTGTGACGTAGACGTACGGGTTCGCGGCCATCCGCAGCTCTCGAACGCGGGGAGCGGTCACGGTCATCGAGGTGCCGGGGGACTGCACCAGGCCGACCTTGAGCAGGAACACGCCCGGCTCGGTCTCGGCCAGCCAGTCCGGCGTCGGGCTGTTCTTGAGCAGGGCCGCGATGTCCTCGAGCGCGGTCGAGCCGTCGTAGTGCGGCAGCGACCGGAAGTAGCCGATCCAGGTGACCCGGCTGCCGATCATCGTCTTGACCCCGTCCGGCAGCACGACGACGTTCGCCCACGGGGTGCCGAGCAGCTTCTTCGGCGCGGTGACCGCGCTGAACGCGTCCGGCACCATTCGGATCCGGTTGCGCTTCGGGGCCTTGTCGTGGCTGACGTCCGAGTCGAAGCCCTCGGTCGGGCTGGCCACCGTACCGCTGAGCGGGTTCGACGCGGCCGTCGACCAGCTGCCGAGTAGCGAGCCCTGGGGCCGCCAGATGCCCACCCCGGCGAGCACGCCGAGCGTCGCGCAGGCCACCGCCGCGATGGCGACCAGCGCGAGCAGCGTCCGGCGCACACGGTGCTTCTTGGTCATCGGGCGTGCTCCGTGCCGCTGGAGGCAGGCTCGGCCTCGGCGGACGAGTCGTGGTCACCGGTGTCGGGCACCGAGGCGAGCTCCCCGGTGTCGGGCACCTTGGCCAGCTCCCCGGCCTCGGGCTCCGGGTCGAGCGACTCCAGGGACTCCAAGGACTCCAACGACTCCGAGTCGTCGGGCACCTTGGCCAGCTCCTCGGATACCGGGGCGAGCTCCTCAGGCATGTGCGGCGGCTCCTGGGGCACGGGTGACAGCTCCTGAGGCACCACCGGCAGTGCTTCGGGCAGTGCTGCCGGCAGTGCCTCCGGGGTGGCCGCCTCCAGCATGCTGGCGTTGGCGTCGATCATGCCGCCGGTCCGGCCCACCGTCTTGGTCTTGGCCGACACGGCGACGTCGCGGGTCAGCCAGCGCTGCTGGCGGATGGTCAGCAGCGCCCAGATCTTGGTGAGCGACATGGCGAAGCTGATCAGGATGAAGAACGGCATCATCGTGATGAAGTGCCACGGCTTGCGTTCCAGGTGCGCCAGCATCTTGGCCGACCGGCTGAACATCCACCACGCGCCGAGGATCCCGGCGATCGCGTAGCGGCGCTCGACCAGCGACAGGATCAGGTACGCCGGCGAGAACAGCAGGGTGAACGAGCTGACCGCTTTGTCGATCATCCAGTAGGCGAGGAACTTGCGCTTCCACAGCCACGGGCCGCTCAGCGCGCGCAGGTCGGAGCGCCAGGTGTTGCGCGCCCAGCGCAGCCGCTGCTTGAAGAAGTTCCGTCCCTCCGGGGGGAACTGCGACCACACGCAGGCCGAGCGCTGCAGCACGGCGTGGTAGCCGTTCTCCAGGGTGAGCATGGTGAGCCGCTTGTCGTCACCGGACAGGCACGGCACGCCCCAGAACGTCTCGTTCATGAAGTCGTGCGAGATCGACTCCAGCAGCGGTCGGCGGTAGATGGCCGTCCGGCCGGACAGACAGGACACCGCCTTGCCGGCCACGGACTGGGAGGGCAGCTCGTGGTAGTACCGATAGTCCAGGTACATGTCGTTGAGGTGCTGCCACGGCGTGCGCGGGTTCATCACGTTCTGCCGGGTGGTGACCGCGCCGACCCGCGGGTCGATGAACGGCATGCACGCCTGCACGGCGACGTCCGGGGCCCACACGGTGTCGGAGTCGACCAGCGCGACCAGCGGGGTGGTGGCTGCCTCCCAACCTCGGCGCAGCGCGTCGCGCTTGCCCGGCACGTCCGTGATGATCACGGTGACGCCGAGCTCCCTGGCGATCTCGATCGAGCGGGTGTCCGTGTAGTCGATGACACAGATCACCTCTTCGATGTCGTTCGCCAGCCACGACGTCACGGCCGCCCGGAAGAGCGCGGGCTCCTCCTGATATACCGGGGTGACCACGGTCATCGGCTCACGGTGGTCGTTCACCACCGGGCGGTAGAACGTCGCGGGAACCTGGCGAACCACCCAGCTCAGCCACCGGACGAAGCCGAGAATACCGAGTGGAATGTAAATGAGAAGGTTATCCATCAGCCCCTCCGCGGCGGGAGGCCCGCGCTATTGACCCGACTCAGCGCCAGAGCCACGACCAACTCCCTCCGCCCCTCTGGTAGCCAACAGCCGTTCCTCGCGTCGCTGTTCGAGCGCGCCACCCACCAACTCCCGGTGGCCCGATGAGGGCGACACCAGTTACGGTGCGGGCGGCTGCCCGAGTCACGTGTCCTACGACTGCTGCGTCGGCGCCGACGGCCTGGTCGCGGTACTGCGGGAATGTCTGTGTGGCTTTGATTCCACGTTGAGGATATTGGCCGGCTCAGTCCGGCGGCGCGGCGGGGGTACGACGAAATGCGTAGGAAACAATGTGACCCGGCCGGGGGCCCGCGGGAATGCTAGGCACGCCTGCTGGGCGAACGACGTGCGGTATCTTTCGTGAGGTCAGCGGTAGGGAACGGTGTTGCAGCCCGTAATTAACCCGCTTGGGCTACCACTTTAGTGGGAATTTATGTGATGTCTATCAATCAAAATTGGTAGCTTACCGTGACCTTTGAATTCTCTCAGGTCCCGCGCCGCCGAGCGGGCGGGGTAAAGGGCCGACCGGCGGGGCCGTCCACCCGCCCCCAATCCGCCACCCGGCCGCCGGGCTGTGGTCGCCGCCGCGGCACCGCTCACCGACCGGAGGTCGCGATCCGCTGGCCGCTCGGGCAAGGGTTTGCTTGGTGAGCTGAAACACTTTCCGGGCCCTCGGCGATGCACAGGTCAACGGTCAGTTCGTTGCACCTGGGGGGTACACGTGCCGAGCACCTCGATCACACCGCGGTGGGCTCCGATGGCGGCCGGTGCGCCCGTGCGGGCCTACGTCCCGCCGCAGCGCCAGCTCGCGCCGCCCATCCCGATGCAGCTGGGTCCGGCGCAGGTTATGCCGACCCAGGTTGCGCCGACCCAGATTGCGCTGACCCAGGTTGCGCCGGCCCAGATTGCGCCGGCCCAGATTGCGCCGACCCAGGTTCGGCCGGCCCAGAGCGCGCCGACCCAGGTTCGGCCGGCCCAGCCGCCGACCTGGGGGCCGCCGCCGGCCGGCCTGGACTGGTCCGACGTGTCGAGCATTCCCGACCTGGCCACGAACCGGCCGCAGTTGGTGGCCCTCGCGCTGTGCCTCGTGCTGCTGGCCGTGACGGTCGTGGTCGCGCTGACCCTGAGCATGGCCACCGGGGGCCCCGTGTCGATGGCGCCCCTGTGGGGCGGCGTCGCCCCGCTGCTGCGCCCCGGCGGCTGACCAGGCAGGGCCGGCGGTCGGCGGCCGCTGGTCGGCGGCTTCGGGCTAGCCGGCGAGCAGGGTCGCCGCCCGCTCGGCGATGGCCAGCACCGTGGCGTGCGGGTCCGCCGAGACGATCGACGGCATCACCGAGGCGTCCGCCACCCGCAGCCCGTCGATGCCGTGCACCCGCAGCGACGGGTCCACCACAGCGGCCCGGTCGGTGCCGATGGCGCAGGTGCCGACCAGGTGGAACTGGGAGTTGGTGGCGCGCCGCAGGTACTGCCGCAGCGCGTCCGGCTGGCCGACCTCGCCGCCCGGTTCGATCTCCTTGTCCCGGTACGGCGCCAGCGCGGCGGAGCCGCCCAGCTCGCGGGCGAGCCCCAGTCCCACGGTCATCCGCTCCAGGTCCCGCTCGTCGGCGTAGTAGGCCGGGTCGATCAGGGGAACGGCGTCGGGGTTGCGGCTGGCCAACCGCACGCTGCCCCGGCTGTGCGGGGTCATCAGCGCGAACGTGACTGAGTACCCGCCGGTGCGCCATACCGCCTTCGAACTGCCCCACGGCTCGGTCAGCTCGGCGCCCGAGCGGGCGGCCAGCGGCCGGTGCGTGACCACGAATCGCAGGTCGGGGGGCACGCCGGGGTCGCTGCGCAGCAGGATGTGCGGCACCCGGGAGGGCAGCGCGTCGGACAGGTCGACGCCGGTGCTGTAGCTGACGTGGGCCAGCACGTGGTCGTGCAGGTTCGCCCCGACGCCGGGCAGGTCGAGCACGACGTCGATGCCCAGCTCGCGCAGCGAGCTCGCCGGCCCGATCCCGGACAGTTGCAGCAGCCGGGGCGACCCGACCGCCCCAGCCGCCAGCACGACCTCGCGGGCCGCGTGGCAGCGCCGCGTCGCCGGCCCGCCGTGCAGGTACTCGACGCCATGGCAGTGCTGGCCGTCCAGCAGCAGCCGGCGGACCCGCGCATTGGTCACCACCGACAGGTTCGGCCGGTCCAGCACCGGGCGCAGGTAGGCGTCCGCGGCGCTCTGCCGCCGGCCGTCCACCAGGTTCAGCTCGGTCCAGGACACGCCCTCGGCGCACTCGCCGTTGCCGTCGGCGTTGCCGGGCTGGCCGATCTCCGACCCCGCCGCGTGGGCGGCCAGGTAGAAGTCGCTGACCGGGGCGGGCGCGCCGACCACCATCGGGCCGGCTACCCCGCGCCAGCGCTGTGAGCCGCCGTCCACCCGCTCGGTGCGCTTGAGGTAAGGCAGCAACGCGTCGTAGTTCCAGCCGGCCGCACCCCGCCGCTCCCACTCGTCGTAGCTCGACCGGTGCCCGCGCACGTGCAGCATGCCGTTGATCGCGCCGGACCCACCGAGCACCCTGCCGAGCGGCACCGGCACCGTGCTCAGCCCGAGGCCGGCCTGCGGCAGCGTGCGGTACGCCCAGTCCACAGGCGAGCCCCACATGCTGACGAAGTCGGCCGGGTCACCGGTCGCCCGCACCGGCCCGGCCTCGAGCAGCAGCACCCGCGCGCCGGGGTCCTCGGACAGGCGCGCCGCCAGCACGCACCCGGCCGTACCGCCTCCGACCACCACGTAGTCGTAGCTCGCCACGTCCGGTGCCGGACTTCGCCGTGCGCTCCGGTACGTCATAGCCGTATAGCGAACCAAACCGGTGTCAACTCGCGGTAGACGTGATCTTGACGCGCTCAACCGCGCGCGGTGAGCCCCAGGGCGGGAGCCAGCTCGGCGAGGGCGGGCAGCGGGTCATCGCTGTCCGGCACGATGTGCAGGGCCACGTGGTCGGCGCCGGCGTCCAGGTGCTCGCGCAGCTGGGCCGCCGCGGTCGCCGCGTCGCCCTGCGCCACCAGCGCGTCGATCAGCGCGTCGCTGCCGTCGTCGGCCAGGTCGGCGTCGGTGAAGCCGAGCCGGCGCAGGTTGGCCAGGTAGTTGGACAGGCTCAGGTACGGGTTGGCCACCGAGGGACGGCCGGCCAGTCGGGTCTTCGCCCGGTCGGTACCCAGCAGCACCTTGTGCTCGGTGGCGATCAGCGGCGCGCCGCCCAGCGCCTCCCGGGCGGACTTGGTGTACGCCGAGGGCACCAGGTACGGGTGCGCTCCGGCGGCCCGGTCGGCGGCCAGCCGGAGCACCTTCGGGCCGAGGGCGGCGAGCACCCGCCGCTCGCGCGGCACCCCCCGCTCGTCCAGAACGTCCAGGTAGTTCACCAGCGCCTGGTAGGGCTGGACGTACTCCGTGGTGTGCTCGCGGTGGCCCGCGCCGATGCCGAGCAGGAACCGCCCTGGGTAGGCGGCCTCGAGCCGGTGGTAGGAGTCCGCGACCGCGCCAGCCTCGGTGTTCCAAATGTTCACGATGCCGGTGGCCAGCGACAGCGTCGAGGTCGCCGCGAGCGCCGTCTCGACGATCTCCAGGCCGGCCTCCGGCGACCCGCCTACCCAGAGTGTGCCGAAGCCCAGCCGCTCGATCCCGGCGGCCCGGGCGGCGTCGAGCTCCCACGCGGGCGCCCACACGCCGAACGTTCCCAGTTGCACCGGAGTCGCAACAGAACTCATTGATCAGCTCACCTTCACGCGGCACGGTCACGGTCGTCTGCTGATCCGGACAACCATCTCAACGCGCGGTGCATTCCACGTGCCGGGCGAGCGCCCGGATCCGGCGGAACGGAGCAGCCCGGCGATGCCGGTGAGTAGAACCGACTCCTCCGAACGGGGTACTCACGGGTCATTGGCGGGCACTCGGTTGCTGCAAACGGCCTCGCCCGGGTTGCTCCGTGATGATCGCTCTCCGTGGTTGATAACACGATGAACGGTCATAAGCAGACGGTTAGCGGTCATTGCGCTAGACGGGTGGTAGCGATGGGCGGGTGAGTAGCACTTGGCGGCACCTGCTTACGCGCAGTACAACTACAGGTCCCTATCACTCGAACGAGGGATATTGATCGTGGCAAGGCCAGCTCCCCGACACAGCGGTCAGCCGAACGAGCCCCGGATCGTCCTGGGCGAGCTGCTCGGCCGACCGACCGAACCCAAGCCGATGCGCCCCGCTCACCCGCCGGCGAAACGCATCACGATGCCGGTCCGGGCGATGACCCGCCGGGAGGTACGCGCCGCCGACCCGGCGCTCGTCTTCTGTCCGGCCCTCGGCACCGGTCGAACGCCCTTCCCGCACCGCAAGCTCGCCAGCAGTGCGAGCGCGATCGTCGCGGTCAGCTCGCTCGCCGCCGGCGCCGCCCTGTTCGGGCCGGTGCTGCCCGGTGCGACCGGCACCGCCGCCTCCGACGGCGGCTATCCCGAGCCCAGCATCCTCGGCATGCCTGGCCACCGGCTCCCCAACGGTCTGGCCGAGGCGCTCGCGGCGGGTTCGGCGGGTGGTGATCTCGGCGTGCCGATGGCCTTCACCCCGGCCTCCTTCGATGCCCCGCCCGGCGGGGCATCGTCGCTGTCCGGGCCGGTTGGCGGGGTACCCGGCCTGCCGGGCGTGGGTGGTGGCGTGGGTGGCGGGCTGCCGCCCGGCGGCGGGGTCGTCACGCCGCCCGGCGGAGGAGTGGTCACGCCGCCCGGCGGCGGTGGCACGACTACGCCCCCCGGCGACGGTTCGGGTGGTGGTGGCGGTACGGGCGCGCCCCCTGGTGATGGCGGCGGTGGCGGTGGCGGTGCGGGCGCGCCCCCTGGTGGCGGCGGTGGTGGTGGTGGCAGCAGTAGCCCGCCTACCGGCGGGGCCGTCGGCGGAGTGGCGGGCGGCGTGGGTGGCGCCGGCGGTGCCGTGGGCGGCCTGGTCGGCGGCGTCGGCGCCGCGCTGGGGCCGGTGGGTGCGCCGGTCACCGCGCTGGGCGGGGTGGTCACGAACACCACGGCGGCGCTCGGCAACACCCTGGACGCGACCGTCGGGGTGGTGGGCGACGTCGCGCAGGTCGGCGTGCACACCGTGTCCGGTGTGGTCGGCGGTGTCGGCGGCGCGCTCGGCAACACCGTGCAGCAGGTCGGTGGCGGGATCCCGCTGCTCGGCCCCGTCGTGCAGGGGGTCGGGTCGACCGTCACCCAGACCACCCAGGCCCTCGCCGGCACCGTCGACGGCGTCGTCGGCGGGCTCGCCGGTGGCCTGCTGGGCGGCACCCAGGCGCCCACCGCGCCGTCCACCGCCGCGGCCCCGTCAGCGCCGGCCGGACCCGGGGGCGCCGCCGCGGCGGGCCTGACCACGGCCACCCAGAGCGTCGACTCGGCCCTGACCCAGACCACGCACACCCTCACCGGCGCAGTCGGCGGCCTCACCGGTGGACTGACCGACACGGTCGGCGGGCTCACCGGTGGACTGACCGACACGGTCGGCGGGCTCACCGGTGGACTGACCGGCCCGGCGCCAGCCGGCCCGGCGCTGACCAGCCACGCGCCGTCCAGTGCTTCGTCGAGCCCAGTGCTGTCGAGTACCGCGCCGTCGGGCCCGGCGGCGGCCGCCAGCTCGGTCGGCCCCGCGCTGAGCGGGCTGACCAGCTCGATCACGCACTCGGACGCGGCCAGTGACGCGGTGCGCTCGACCACCGGCGCGGTGGGTTCCCTGCTCGGTGGCGCCGGCGGGGGCACTCCCGATGCCGCGACCCCGCCGAGCTCGAAGACCTACTCGGGTACCGGTGGGTCGGGCTCGGCGACGGACAGTGTCTCGGTCCGCAACAGTGCCGGGGCCAGCAAGAACGTCAGCACGAAGGCCGCTGGGAACGCCGCTGGGAACGCCGCTGCCGGGGACCGCGTCGGTGGCGGCGGTAACGAATCGACCGGTGCTTCGGGCAGCTCGACCGGCAAGTCCGGTACCCGGTCCGCCCGAGGCTCGGACGGCTCGGGAAGCGACTCGGGGAGTGGCTCCGGCGGTGGTTCGGGCAAGCACAGCTCCAGCCGGGACTCGTCCGATGGCGGTTCCAGCCGGGCCTCCTCGGCCGGCGGGTCGGACAAGCACGACTCGGGCGGCGGTTCCGGCAAACACGACTCGGGTGGGGGCGGCAGTCACTCGAGCTCCGACCACGGCGGCGGCTCGGGTGGCGGTTCGGGTGGCGGTTCCGGGCACGGCGGCGGTGGCGGTGGTCGCGGCAAGTGATCAGGGTCCCGCCCGGCGGGGTGGGAACGCCCCGCCGTGGCCACCCCATCGGCGCACCGGCTGAGGAGCGCGCTGGCCGATCGGTGTCCGGACTGCCAAGGTTTGGAGTGAGGCAGTGGACACCGGGGTAGTCGGTTCCCGCCCGCATCGTCGCAGACGGAAGGACCACACGGACCATGATCGCCACGATCAATCCGGCAACTGGCGAGACCATCAAGACCTTCGAGGCGGCCGACTCGTCGGAGGTGACCGCTCGGATCGCCCGCGCCCACGACCGCTGGCTGACCTACCGGAACACCAGCTTCGAACAGCGGGCGAGCTGGCTGCGGGCGGCGGCCGACCTACTGGACGCCGAGGCCGAGGACACCGCCCGGCTGATGACCACGGAGATGGGCAAGACGCTCGCCGCCGCGGCGGCCGAGGTGCACAAGTGCGCGAAGGGCATGCGCTACTACGCCGAGCACGCCGAGGGCCTGCTGGCGGACGAGCCGGCGGAGCCGGCAGCGGTCGGCGCGGTGCGGGCCTACGCGACCTACCAGCCGCTGGGCGTGGTGCTCGCGGTGATGCCGTGGAACTTCCCGCTGTGGCAGGTGGTGCGCTTCGCCGCGCCGGCGCTGATGGCGGGCAACGTCGGCCTGCTCAAGCACGCGTCGAACGTGCCGCAGACCGCGCTGTACCTGGACGACGTGCTGCGCCGGGGTGGTTTCCCGGAGGGCTGTTTCCAGACGCTGCTGATCACGTCCGGCCAGGTGGAGAGCGTGCTGCGGGACCCGAGGGTGGCCGCGGCGACACTGACCGGCAGCGAGCCCGCCGGCCGTTCGGTGGCGGCGATCTGCGGTGACGAGGTCAAGCACACGGTGCTCGAGCTGGGCGGCAGTGACCCGTTCGTCGTGATGCCGTCGGCCGACCTGGACAAGGCGGCCCAGGTCGCCGTGACCGCTCGGGTACAGAACAACGGGCAGTCCTGCATCGCCGCGAAGCGGTTCATCGTGCACACCGACGTCTACGACGCGTTCGCGGAGAAGTTCGTGGCGCGCATGAAGGAGCTCACCGTCGGCGACCCGTTCGACGCGAGCACCGACGTCGGCCCGCTGGCCACCGAGCAGGGCCGGGTGGACGTGGCGAAGCTCGTCGACGACGCCGTCGGCCTGGGCGCCACGGTGCTCTGCGGCGGGCGCAGTGGCGAGGGCCCCGGCTGGTTCTACCCGCCGACGGTGATCGCCGACATCACCGAGGACATGCCGCTCTACCGTGAGGAGGTGTTCGGCCCGGTCGCCTCGCTGTACCGGGTGGCGGACATCGACGAGGCGATCAAGGTAGCCAACGACACCACGTTCGGCCTCGGCTCCAACGCCTGGACCAGCGACCCGGACGAGCAGCAGCGGTTCGTCACCGACCTGCAGGCGGGCCAGGTGTTCATCAACGGCATGACGATCTCCTACCCGGAGCTGCCGTTCGGCGGGATCCGCCGCTCCGGCTACGGCCGCGAGCTGTCCGGCCACGGCATCCGCGAGTTCTGCAACCTCAAGACCGTGTGGGTCGGCGCCTAGCCCACCCCACGACAGACCGAGTCCCAGTTGGCCGGCGCCGGTGCGGCGCCGGCCAGCTGGGTGCGCACGAGCGGGCGGGTGGCCCGCGGGAGAGGAGTGCCATGTCCACGGATCTGACCGGCAAGGCGGCCGTCGTCACGGGGAGCTCGCGGGGGATCGGCCGCGCGATCGCGCTCGGGCTCGCCGCCGGGGGCGCCTCGGTCGCGGTGAGCTACCTGAAGAACGACAAGCTCGCGGACGAGGTCGTCGCCGCGATCCTGGAGAACGGCGGCACCGCGGTGGCGCTGCGGGCCGACCTGTCCCGGCCGGCCGAGGTCACCGAGCTGTTCGACCGGGCCGAGGCGGCGTTGGGCCCGCTGGACATCGTCGTGGCGAACGCGGCGGACGTCGTGCTCAAGCCCGTGGTGGAGTGCACCGAGCAGGACTACGACCATCTGTTCGCGGCCAACGTGAAGAGCGTGTTCTTCACGCTGCGGGAGGCGGCGCTGCGGGTCCGCGACGGTGGCCGGATCGTCGCAACGTCCTCCGGCGGCACGAAGATGTTCTTCACCGAGACCGCCCTCTACCTGGGCACCAAGGGCGCCGTCGAGCAGTTCGTCCGGGTGCTCTCCCGCGAGCTCGGCCCGCGTAACGTGACGGTCAACGCGCTGTCGCCCGGGTTCACGGACACGGACCTGTTGCCGGACCGCGACCGTGAGGTGGCCGCCGGGATGTCGCCGTTCGGCCGGGTTGGCCAGCCGGCGGACGTCGCCGACGTCGCGGTGTTCCTGGCCAGCGACGAGGCGCGCTGGGTCACCGGGCAGAACATCGCCGCCGGCGGCGGGGTGTTCTGACCGAGCAGCGGCGCAGGGCACTATGAGGGCCCTGAACAACGCATGCTCTGCTGCGCGGCGCCCAGTCGGCGCCTCGCGGCGTTGTCGTCGGGGTCGATACA
>Ga0137415_10006688_pt1 | contig 11435 bp, 11 predicted proteins | sample CZODoug3_1_1_16f_FD_183082 | JGI IMG/M metagenome (GOLD analysis project Ga0137415, IMG submission 183082) | Vadose zone soil fungal communities from Angelo Coast Range Reserve, California, USA - CZODoug3_1_1_16fungal (Hybrid Assembly) | ecosystem: Environmental > Terrestrial > Soil > Vadose...
ATGATTTGTGCGTCGAAAAAGATGGCGTGTTCCGCGAGGCAATTGATGGAATCAAGGCCGCCAAGGCCGCGGGCTTCCTGGTCTGCTCGAACACGACGATTTACAAAGAAACCGACTTGAATGAGATTGCCGATCTTTATTCCTACCTGGATACTCTGGGTGTCGACGGATTTATGCTTTCGCCGGCGTATGGATATTCCGCCGTGCAGACCCAGGATATTTTCATGTCGCGCGCGGATATTCGCGAAAAGTTTCGCGAAGCGGTGGCGCTGCTCGATAAACACAACTTGATGGTTTCTCCTATCTATCTGGAATTTTTGAGGGGAGAACGAGAACTGGAATGTACGGCCTGGGGAACTCCGACGTTTAACCCGCGCGGCTGGAAGGGCCCGTGCTACGTCATTACCGACAATCATTACAAATCCTACCGCGAGATGGTCGATACGACGCCGTGGGAAAAATATGGACCGGGCAATGATCCTCGTTGCGCTGATTGCATGATGCACGTTGGATTTGAGACCACTCCGGTACTCGGCGCCAAACGCCATTTGGGCGATACCTGGAAAATGTTGAAGTGGCAATTTTCGGGCCGCATGGGTGGGCATCCTGGTAGCACTGCGGATTATAGTGGTCCCACGAGCGGCGGTACATTGATGCCTCCTCCTCCAAGCACGGATCTGGTTTCTTCCGACGGGAGGCTGCGAGTGTTATGAAGACGCTGGTCACCGGGGCGACAGGTTTTCTTGGGAGCCATGTAGCGCGGCAGCTTGCAGCGCGTGGCGAACGAGTGCGCGTCCTGGTGCGTCCATCGAGTGATCTGCGAGCCCTCGATGGATTGGAAGCCGAACGTGTCACCGGAGACTTGCGAGATGCTGCGTCGCTCGGTCCAGCTCTGGCGGACGTCACGCGAGTGTTTCATGTTGCGGCAGATTACCGTTTGTGGGCGCGCAACCCGCATGAGATCTACGAATCCAATGTGACAGGGACGCGCAATCTGCTCGAAGCCTCGCGGCAAGCGGGTGTGGAAAAATTTGTATATACCAGCACGGTTGCAACGATTGCTGTTCCGCGCAAAGGCGGATTGCCCGACGAATCGACACAGTCATCCGTCGAGGAAATGATCGGGCACTACAAGCGCTCGAAGTTTGAAGCGGAGCAGTGCGCGATGCGCGCGGCCGGGGCCGGTCTACCTGTTGTTATTGTCAATCCGACCACGCCAGTCGGGCCGGGCGACTGGAAACCGACGCCAACGGGAAAGATCGTCGTTGATTTTCTGCATGGGCGGATGCCGGGCTACGTGGATACGGGCTTGAATTTTGTTCCCGTGGAGGATTGCGCCGCGGGACATTTGCTGGCCGCCGAACGCGGACGCATTGGCGAGCGGTACATTCTGGGCGGGCGAAATCTGACGCTTAAGGAAGTTCTCGACATGCTCGCGGCGATCAGTGGATTGCGCGCTCCTCGATGGAAATTTCCGCACGCCCTGGCTTATGTTGCGGCGGGCGTTGACGCTGTCGTCTCTGGCGTGATGGGCCGCGAACCGCAGATTTCGCTTGAAGGCGTGCGCATGGCGCGGCACAAAATGTTTGTCGACGCATCTAAAGCTGTGCGCGAGCTTGGCTTCACTCACGGCCCGATCGAAGAAGCTCTCGGGCGCTCGGTTCGCTGGTACGAAACGAACGGATATGTGGCAGCGCGGGGCGCTCAAACGGTGGCGCGCGCGCATGCGGCTTAAGGGATTAGCGGAATTGATGAATATACTGGTCACATTCGCGGTCGAAGCTGAATTTACGCCGTGGCGCAATCGCCGGAAATTCCGGCGGCTGCCGGGCGACTGGCCGCGCTTTGAAGCGAAATTCGGCGGGGCCAGTGTCCGCGCTGTGCTCACCGGCATGGGGGAGGCACACGCGCGGGAAGCGGCGCGCCGAATGTTGCCGGACCGGCCGGACATTTGTATCTCGACTGGATTGGCGGGAGCTCTGCGAAGCGGATACCGTCCCGGTGATATTGTAGCTGCCCGGCTGGTCAGTGAAGTTGGCGAACCTGTGGCAGTCGCGAGCCATCCGGAGTTGCTGGCAGTCGCGGTGGATTGCGGTGCGCGGCAAGTGGAGCGGTTCGCGACTTCGCGAACGCTGGTGGCGCGCGCGGATGAAAAGCTGCGTCTTGGCAAGCAGGCGGAAGCTGTCGAGATGGAAAGCTACACGATTTTGGCGGAAGCGGCGCGGTATGGAGTCCCAGCGGTGGCCGTGCGGTCGATCAGCGACACTGTGGATTTCGATTTGCCTTACGATTTTGAACGCGCGCGCGATGCTCGCGGACAAATTCGCATTGCCAGCATCGCGGCGCAGGTGTTGCGCCATCCGTCCGGCGTCCCTGCGCTGTTTGCACTGGCGCGCGATTGTCGTGTTGCTGCCCGGCACCTGGCGGATTTTCTGGACATTTACACCGGCACTCTTGGCGATCGATTAATTCCAGTCGAACCTGGCCTGGTGGCAGCGCAATGAGCCGTACCGGGACAATTCTCGAAACTTCCCAGTCGGCGCAGCCTATTCCCGCCGCGATGCGCGCGGCTGTTTACCGGGGCAAGGGCCGGATTGTTGTCGAAGACGTTCCCGTGCCGCGGATCGCCGAAGGCGAAGTGCTGATTCGCGTTGCCGCGTGCGGAATTTGCGGCACAGATATCAAGAAGATTGAGCACGGTTTTGTCGCGGCTCCGCAGATTTTTGGACACGAGGTTTCCGGGACGGTCGTCGCGTTAGGCGCGGGAGTGACTCGGTGGAAGCTCGGCGATCGGGTCATGAGTTTTCATCATATTCCCTGCGGCGCCTGCTTCTATTGCGAGCGGCGGCTGCATTCGCAGTGCGCCGTTTATAAGAAGACTGGTTTGACGGCGGGATTTGATCCCAACGGCGGCGGATTCGCGCAGTACGTGAAAGCGATGCCGTGGGTAGCCGAGCGCGGCATGGTGGCGATCCCCAACGAAATTAGTTTTGAGGAAGCCACTTTCATCGAGCCGGTAAATACCTGCATCAAGGCCATCGAAAAGGCCCGCGTTGCGCCTGGACAAGCGGTATTGATCATGGGGCAGGGACCTATTGGTCTTCTTCTGATGATGCTTACGAAACTGGCAGGCGCGTTTGCGATCGGCAGCGATCCCATGCCGGAGCGCCGGGCAAAAAGTTTGTCGCTGGGCGCTGACCTGGCGCTCGATCCTCGCAACGCGCGAATTGCGGACGAAATTCGTTTGCGCACGGACGGCCGCGGCGCCGATGTGGTGCTTGTGGCTGTGCCGATGCCGTCCGCGCTATCCGATGCCCTGGCAATCGCGAGACCTGGCGGGCGCATCCTGCTGTTTGCACAGAATGACCCGGAGATGCGCATTGAATTTCCGGCGGCCGCCGTCGGCGTTGAAGAAAAAGAAATTCTCGGCAGTTACAGCGCCGCTGTGGATCGCCAGGAAGAGGCGGCGCGGCTGATATTTTCTCGGCGATTACCAGTACATGAACTCATATCTCATCGTTTTTCCCTGGAGGCCATGAATCGGGCTCTGGAACTAGCTGCTCATCCTATTGGCGATTCTTTGAAAGTGGTGATACAGCCTTGATAAGAACCGAAAACAATAATCGAAGTAATGGTCACATGATCGCGGCAGTCCTCTACGGTAGCGAGAATTTGAAAATCGAGAACGTGTTGATTCCCACGCTCGCGGCGGACGAAGCGCTCATCCGCGTGAAAGTGGCGCTGACCTGCGGAACAGACTTAAAAGTCTGGAAGCGGGGATACCACGCGCGAATGATTACGCCGCCGGCCGTATTCGGGCACGAACTATCCGGCGTTGTCGAATCGCTTGGGTCGGATGTGAACGGCGGATTGAAAGTCGGGGCGCGCGTCGTTCCGTCAAACTCCGCGCCGTGCAACGTCTGCCTGTTCTGCCGCAAAGGGCAAACCAATCTCTGCGAGGATTTGCTCTTCAACAACGGAGCCTACGCGGAATACATCCGCATTCCCGGGCGCATCGTCCGCCAAAACATGCTGGAAATTCCGGCGCACGTTTCATTTCAGGATGCGGCGATGGTTGAACCGCTCGCCTGTGTGTTGCGAGGCATTCACGAAACCGGCATACAACCGGGCGACACCACGGTCGTGATCGGCTGCGGCCCTATCGGATTGAAGTTCATCCGCATTCTCTCCGGGCGTGGCGTCAATGTGATCGCTCTGGGCAAGCGTCCCAATCAAATTCGCGCCGCGGAAAAATTCGGCGCCCGCGCGGCGCTTATCGCAACCGAACTGAACGATCCCGCGAAGGCTGTGCGGGATTTGACGGAAGGATGCCGCGGAGCCGATTCGGTGATCGAGGCGGTGGGCACGCCGATGACGTGGCAATGGGCCCTGCAAATGGTGCGTCGCGGCGGGACCGTGAACCTCTTTGGCGGCTGCTCTCGCGGCACGCTGGTCCAGGTGGATCCCAACGCGCTGCACTATTCCGAGATCACGATTAAATCCACGTTCCACCATTCGCCGCGTTTCATCCGCGAAGCTCTGGAGGCGATTGCGCGCGGTGAAATCCGCTCGAGCGATTTTGTAAATGCGGAAATTCCGCTCACCGATCTGCCGAAAATGTTTGAGCATATGAAGAATCGCAACGGCGAAATGAAAGTCGCGGTGATTCCATAGCCGTTTGTCTCCGCTCGGAGATCTTCAGGCCGCGCCAGGAATTCCGGCGGCCGGCCGGACGTCATGCAAATTCCCGCTGAACTCGAAATTTCGAGAGGAGTTCCGCCGCCCGGCTGTTCGGTCGCGGACGCCGAACGCTACACGCGCTGGCTCGCCACGCATCATTACGAAAATTTCAATGTAGCTTCGTGGCTCCTTCCCAAGCGGCTTCATCAACATTTTTACAACCTGTACGCGTATTGCCGCTGGGCTGACGATCTTGGCGATGAAATTTCCGATCCCGCGCGTGCTCTGGAACTGCTGGACGCCTGGGATCAGGAACTGCGCGACTGTTATGAGGGCAGGCCGTCGCATCCCGTATTCGTCGCGCTCGAGCAGACCATCCGTGCCTTCGATATTCCCATCGAGCCATTTTCAGATTTGCTGATCGCCTTTCGTCAGGATCAGACGGTTCATCGGTACTCGACCTGGAATGACATGCTCGGCTATTGCCGTTATTCCGCGAATCCAGTGGGACGGCTCGTGCTTTATCTTTGCGGCTATCGTGATGCCCAGCGCCAGCAACTTTCCGACGCGACTTGCACTGCGCTGCAGCTCGCCAATTTCTGGCAGGATGCCGGTCGCGACCTCGACAAAGGCCGCATTTACATTCCGATCGAAATGCTGGCAGCGCATGGCCTTTCGGAGGACGATATCGTCGCGCGCCGATTCGATGCGCGTTATGTTTCGCTGATGAAGGAACTGATCGCGCGAACGCGCGAATTATTTGCAGAAGGTGTGCCGCTGGCCGCGCGTGTTGATTCCGCCCTGCGCGTGGATATCGAAATGTTCAGTCACGGAGGACTCGCAGTCCTGGATTCGATCGAAGCCATTGGCTACAACACTCTGCAGCACAGGCCATCGATCCCGAAATCGAAGCAGTTGCGATTGCTGACTCGCGCTCTTTTTCAGCGAATGTTTGCGCAAGGCTCGACGGTGACCTCGGCTGCTCCCGCCTCATCCTCATCGACGGGAGGCCTCGCGATTGTGCCGGGCGGCTGCCTGCCACCCAATATCGCAAAGCTCCAGCACAGCGTCGGCGGCGAAGTCGCGCGTTCTTATGTAGAGTGCAGGCGTGTGGCAAAAAGTTCCGCGAGTAATTTTTATTATGCTTTTTTCATGCTCCCGCAAGCCAAGCGTGACGCGCTCTGCGCGCTCTACGCATTTATGCGGCTTGTGGATGATGTTTCCGACACCGTGGGAAGCGAAGACGATAAAAAACGCGGGCTGGCGCGCTGGCGCGCCGCCCTCGATGCGGCGTTGGCGGGCGATGTCTCCGGACATCCTATTCTCCCCGCTTTTGCTGACACAATTAACCGCTTCCATATTCCTCCGCGCTATTTTCACGACCTGATCTCCGGCGCGGAAATGGATTTGACGGTCAGTAATTATGCGACGTTCGAACGCTTGCGCGAATATTGTTACCGCGTGGCCGGAACAGTGGGTCTGACGTGCCTGCATGTGTTCGGATACGACGATCCGCACGCGCCGGATCTGGCCGAAAAACTCGGTATCGCTTTTCAGTTGACGAACATCCTGCGCGACGTGCCGAAAGATTACGAAATGGGGCGCATCTATCTGCCGCAGGAGGACCTTGAGAAATTTGGCGTGCGTCCCGAGGAACTTGCGCGCGGCCCATTGGCGCCCGCTGTGCGCGATTTGTTCGCATTCGAAGCCGCACGCGCCTGGAATTTTTACCGCGAAGGCGCGAAGCTGATCCCGGATGTGCACTCTGACGCGCGCGCCGCTCTCTGGGCTTTGGCGCGCATTTATAGCGGGCTGCTGCGGCGTATTGAAACGCGCGGCTACGATGTTTTCTCTGAGCGCGTGCGGCTGAGCACTCCCGAAAAAACTGGGATCCTGCTGCGCGCGCGGTTTGGCTGGTACTCCCAACACAATGTCATCGAAGAGCGTGATCGTGATCGGCGGCGGCCTGGCGGGACTGTCCTCGGCCGTCGCGCTGGCTGAAGCCGGCCATCGCGTACGTTTGCTCGAAAAACGCCCCCACCTGGGTGGCCGTGCTGCGTCCTACATGCTCCCCGGCGGCGAACATGTGGACAATTGCCAGCACGTGACCCTGGGTTGTTGCACGAACCTCGACGATTTCTACCGTCGCGTAGGCGCGGGTGAAAAAATCCGTTTTTTCGATCGATTGCTTTTTTCAACTCCTGATGGGCAGCGCGGCACGATGGAATCTGTCGCGCTGCCCGCGCCTTTGCACATGGCGCTCTCGTTTGCGCGATTTCCACTCCTCGGTTGGGCCGACAAATTCGCCATCGCGCGAGCGCTCCTGAACATTGCAATCAACGGCGGGCGGCCGAAAGATATTTCGGACGATGCGGGCGGTCTTACGATGCTCGCTTGGCTGCAAAAGCATCGTCAGACCGAACAAGCAATTCGCCGCTTCTGGGAAGTGATACTGGTCAGCGCGCTCGATGAACAGCTGGATCGAATCGACGCGCGTTACGGCATCGACGTATTTTGGAAAGCATTTCTCTCGGCTCGCGCTGGCTATCGCATTGGAATCCCCTGCGTGCCTCTTGGAGAACTTTACGATGGCTGCAAGGAAGCGATCCGGATGCGGGGCGGGGAAGTCCTGCTGCGCGCCGGAGTGCGCGGCTTTCAAGTGGCCGGCAATAAAGTGGCAGGCGTCGAGAGGGAAGACGGCTCGGTAGAAACGGCGGACTACTACGTGGCCGCGGTGCCGCAGGATATTCTGCCCGAACTGCTGCCGGCGGACTTCGTGGCACGCCAACCTGTTTTTTTGAATCTTCACAACTTGCGAACCTCGCCGATTACAGGGGTTCATCTCTGGTTCGATAAAAAAGTGATGCACGAGCCTTTCCTGACGCTGCTCGACAGTACGACGCAATGGGTCTTCAATAAGACGCAACTCAGCGGCAAGACGCAACTGAATGGCGGCGGCGTTGAGGCGCGAGGACAATATCTGCAGCTCGTCATCAGCGCGTCGTACGATTTGGTGCCGCGCTCGCGCCAGGGAATTATCGACCTTTGCATCAATGAATTGCGCGGAGTGCTTCCGGCGATTAACGATGCTAAACTGGTGAAGGGCACGGTCGTCAAGGAAACTTCCGCGACATTTTCGCCTGCGCCGGGTTCCGACCGATGGCGTCCCGCGCAGAAAAGTCCGCTCGCGGGACTATTTTTGGCGGGGGACTGGACTTCCACAGGCTGGCCGTCGACAATGGAGGGGGCAGTGCGCAGCGGCTATCTTGCCGCCGAAGCGATTCTCTCCGATATGGGTACGCCGCAGAAATTCTTGCAGCCGGATCTTCCCGCGGAAGGTTTATCCCGAATTTGGGCTAGCGGATACTGAAGGGGACCGAATTTTTGTCATCCCGGGTGTTTTGTGTTGGCCGTTGACGAGAATTCGCCAATCTTGATTTCGCGAACTGTAAGCGCCTCGCAGCGCTTATCAAGGGCAGCGAACTCCTTGCGATGCTGCTTCTTGAAATTGTGGTAGGCGGCACGCGAAGTCCAGCGATCGACCGTCAGATAGCACCGCGTGTTCGTGGCATCGCGCAGCAATTCGGTGCCCATGTAGTTTCGATCTTTCGTAAACAGCCGCGTCCAATCTCCACCGGGTCCATAAATACGCCGGAAGATGCGTTGCTTCGCGGGTTTGATATGGAAGATCCACACGATCGTCCAATGAGGGTGATGGGGTTTCATTCTGCTTTCGACACAGGAAATCTAATCCGCGGTAATGGTAGCACGCTCGTGTTTCTACTAGTTTAAAGGTATTCCATGTTTACGGTGCAGCGATAGATGATTCAGCGTATGATGTAGTTCTCTCCCGGAGGTTCCCATTGGAGCGGAAGTATAGGCAGCGGGGCTATATGAGCGCCGAAAAGCCCCAGAAGAAAGAGAAACGGCCGCCCGAAGGCCATCCTCGACAAGAACAGATCGGGCCGCGGACGCCGCGAATGGTCGGCACCATCACGCGCGCGCGATGCTCAAATTGCGGCACTGTTCTGCAGCAGGGATTCGATCCGAAAGGCAAATGCCCGAAATGCGCTTTCGAGTTTCACTCCTGCAAACAATGCGCGTATTTCGACACGGCCGCGCGATTTGAATGCATGCAGCCGATTCCCGAGCGAATTCCCCGCAAGGATCAGAAGAACGATTGCAGATTTTACGAATTTCGCACCACCATCGAGAAAGATACCGCGCCGTCGGCTCCTCAGGCGGGTCCAACTGTTTCCGCCGAGCACGTTTCGCGTCCCCGCGACGCCCGCCAGGCGTTCGAGGATCTTTTTAAGAAATAAATAAGAATCGATCATCACTCGTTATTTTTCCGCGCACCCGGTATTCTCTGTATTTGCAACCTCACGCGAGAATTGTTATCCTGAAATTGCCAATGCGTCAGCGGATCACACCGCGAGTCGCACCCCTCCTTCCGCTATTTCCCTGGAAAGGTACTCTTATGAAAATCTCCATCAGCCATAAACTGCATGAATGGCGTGAACCGATTGAAGAAGAAACCAAGCGGCGCGTCGCGAAGTTGGAAAAGCTGCTGAAATCTTATGTGCCTGATCTGGTGCAATTGCACGGCACTATCGAAAAACGTCCTCGGAAGGAAGAGTACCTGTTTTCCCTGACTCTTTACCTTCCCACAGGTACGCTGCACGCCACGGGAGAGGGCACCGATGTGCGCGCATGCGTGAAGGTAGCCTTCGCGGAAATCGAAACCCAGGTAAAGAAGCATATGGCGCTGCTGCGCAAGGACTACGAGTGGAGGCGCAAGCGCCCGCGTCTGGATGCGCTGGCTTAGATTGCGGCGCGTCATGCGCGATGACAATTGAATCCTTCGGGACAGGAATGCGCCTGGCGGGCTTCAGGTGCTCAAATACCAAGGCACATTGATGATGGCGATTCTCGGCGTTCCCTTGCGAACGAGCGCCGCCTTCAGCCACACCGCCCGCTGGTTGTGTAAGAAATTGTGATACCAACGTCTTTCCACGAGTTCAGGAATGATGACGGCGATCTCGCGGCCCGGATTCTCTTCCTCAAGACGCAGAATGTAATCAACGATCGGATAGATGATAAACCGGTAGGGCGAGTTCAGAAATTTTAGTTGCGGAACCGGCAAGCCGGCGTTTCTGAGGGGCTCCACCACGAGTTCGTTCCATTGTTCAAGTAATTCCTCCTTGTTGACTGCGCATTCCACGTGCACGACATTCACGTCGGGGGAAATATTCAAAGCGAATTGAAGTCCGGCACGGATTACCTTGTTCAAAGTAAACATGGGTACGACAACGATAGGAGGATCAAGGTGATCCAGAGCCAGCGGCGGCGGGTTATTCAGTTCCTGCCCAACTGAATCGTAGTGGCGCTGGATTGCGTACATGGACATCACAATCAGCGGGATCAATACGGCCGTAATCCACGCTCCATCAGTAAACTTGGTGATGGTCACAATCGCAACGGTGCCCGCGGTTGCGGCGGCGCCTAATCCGTTCACATACATTCCAAGCCGTGACCCCGGGCCGCCCTTGCGCTTCCAATGCGCCACCATGCCCGCCTGCGATAATGTAAACGCAAGGAACGCGCCGACGGCGTACAGCGGAATCAGGCGGTCCGTGATCCCGCGAAATAAAATTAGAAGAATCGCGCACAGGATACCGAGAGTAATGATTCCCACCGTGTACACGAGCCGTCTCCCGCGCACAGCCAGCGGAGTCGGCAAGTAACCGTCCTCGGCGACGAGCCGGCAAAGCCGTGGAAAATCCGCGAATGCTGTGTTGGCGGAAAGGGAGAGCACGAGAAGAATCGATCCGATCGTAACAAAATAAAATGTATGTCTACCGACGACAGCCGCCGTCAGCTGCGAAAGCACGCTCTGGTATCCGGGCCCGGGAATCGTCGCGCCGATTTGGTAAGCACGGCAAAGAACAGCAATGCCCGCGAGCAGCACGATCAAAATGGAGATAATCGCGGTCAAAGTGCGCTGCGCGGTTTTCGCGACTGGTTCACGAAATGCGGTCACGCCGTTACTAACGGCTTCGACGCCGGTCATCGCGGTACAACCGCTGGCAAAAGATTTGAGCAGCAGCCATGCACTTACGCCAACGGCTGCCATGGGAAGCGCGGGAGGAGGGGCGACAGCAGTAGGATGTCCTCCCGACGCAATCGTTTTTATGAATCCGATTCCCAGCGTAATAAGAAGTGTGCCCACGAAAAGATAGGTCGGAATCATGAACAGCGCGCCCGTCTCGCGCACACCTCGTAAATTTACAAGTGTAATGATCAGCAAAATGACGAGACAAATGGACAGCGTGCGTGGCTGAAGCGACGGCACCGCGGAAACAAGCGCGCCAACGCCGGCGGAAATTCCTACTGCCGCGGTCAAAACGTAATCGATCATCAGTGCCGCCGCTGCCAGCAACCCTGCAAACGCACCCAGATTTTGTCCGGCAACCGGACGAAGCCATATTCTCTAGCAACATCGTGGTGACGGCGGCCAAAGATGGCTCTGTGAAAAACCGGATTTATTCCAACTAAGCTGCACCGCATCACACCGCCACCACCTCTCGCTACAGCCATGGAAGCAGTGCCGAGAACGATGGCTATAGCCACAATGATCTTTGTCTGGGTCAACATTTTCAGCCTCCCCATCGCTGATCGTGCAACCAATGCATCTAATCACGATGGAGGTGCATATTCCAGCCGCTGCACGCAACAGGACCGTGGGCGCTGGA
>Ga0137415_10006691_pt1 | contig 11433 bp, 10 predicted proteins | sample CZODoug3_1_1_16f_FD_183082 | JGI IMG/M metagenome (GOLD analysis project Ga0137415, IMG submission 183082) | Vadose zone soil fungal communities from Angelo Coast Range Reserve, California, USA - CZODoug3_1_1_16fungal (Hybrid Assembly) | ecosystem: Environmental > Terrestrial > Soil > Vadose...
CCCTTGCCGAAGGTGTCGAGGTGGTGGGTCAGCACTTCCTGAGTCGTCGCAGCCATCGTTTGTCCCTCCTACTGCTTGCTTGTTAGACGTCAGTCGTGACCCGCGGTTCCCACACGCCAAGTCGTCCGATCTTCATCTGAGTCCCTCATGAGTTAGAGCGTTCTCCAGTTAGGTCGTCGTCTCGGCGGCGGGCTCCGGCGCCTGCGCGGTAGCGAGCGCAGCGGGTGCCGCGTCATCCGCTTCGAGTTGGCGGATCAGGGCCATCGAGACACCGCGGGCGCAGCCGCGCGGGAGGCGTTGCTGAAGGCCGCGATGGAGACGAGGACCCCGAAGCCCAGTGCGTACGCGCCGATCGCGCTCACCAGTGCGTCCGTGACCGCGTGGGGCAGGCTCACGACGAGCAGCGAGAGGAAGAGCGACCATGTGCCGGCGACCGCGAGAGACCATCGGCGCGGCACGGCGCGAGGGGCGCGGGTGGCCGCGAGGATCTCGGCGCATCCCGTGAGGGCTCCCCACGCCGCGATCACGTGAACGAAGCGCCCGGCCTGCCAGGGGAACAGCAGCACGGCGACGCCGAGCACTACGCTGAACAAACCTTCGACGGCCACGGGCCATCCCTCGCGCTGTCGAAGTGACGCGAGCACGCCCCACCCCACGGCCACGATCCCGTCCACGACCGCGTAGCTCGCGAAGAGCGCGACGAGCTCCCCGAGCCCGAGGCCCGGCCAGAGCAGCACCACGAGACCGAACACCATCGCGAGGACGCCGCGAGTCAACATCGCTGGGTTCGCGAAGATCTGCAAACGGAGCTGTTCGTCCGTCGCGCGCTTGCCGAGCCTTTGTTCGACCACGTTCTGGCTCACCGATCCACCTCGCATGTCCACCTGGTGCGGCAGTTAAGGCTGGTAGTCATTCGCGAATGGCTCGTACGTGAGGACCCGCCGCATCAGCGTGTTGATTTCGAAGCGCCCTCGCGATCTCGGCGGTCAGCGCGCCGAGCAGGCGGCTCTGCGTAGCGGCCAGCGCCGCATAGTCCAGGCCGGTAGCATCGCTGAACGTCGACTCGCCGTAGACGGCCGGCGGCCCTCCGCGGCGTCCCAGCACCCGCCAGCGTGCCCGCAGTACACACTGTCCGCCGAGCTCGCCGTCGAAGCGTGTGATTTCGACGATGACCTCGCGATCCACCGCAGTACCGGGTGTCCATGGGTAGACAGCCACCTGGTCACCCGGCAGGAGGCTCGCGAGATTGCCCGCGATAACCTCCATGACGCTGTCTCGGAGCGACGCCGACCATTGATCGAACTCCGCGAAGTACACGGTGTTGGGCCCCGTCCGCGTCATGATCTGCGGACGCTCGAGCGCCTCGGGAAGGTCGACCGAGCGGACGCCGATCGTCATGGCGTCGGACGGCGACGATGGTGCAGCGCCGTCCACCTCGACCGGTGTCAGCACGTAGAACCGCGTCACCGGCGATGCCGCGCAGCCGGCGAGCGCCAGCGCGGCCACGACCGCCACCGTCATCGCGCCACGCCGGGCGAGCGACGCCCTCATCGGCCCGCGTCCCGCTGCTTGCCCATGAGCAGCGCTTCCGGATGCCGCTCGAGATACTCGGCGAGCGTCCGGAGCGACTTCGCCGTCTTCGTCATCTCCTGGAGCGTGTTGGCGAGATCGTAACGAAGCGGGGAGTCGTCGCCGAGGACACTGTGCGTATCGGCCAAGGCTTGCTGAAGCGACGTCGAGAGGATCTCGATCTGCGTATCGGCATGCGCCACGAGCTTTCGCGTATCCTGCGCGAGCGCTTGATAGTCGGCGAGCGTCGCGGTCGCGGCCGGCGTCAGCCGCGCGAGCGCCGCCTGGGTCTGCGCCATCGTGGTTCGGGTTTCCACCGCCGCCTGATCCACGCGGGCCGAGAGCGGATCGATCTTGCTGTCCACGCGCCGCACGAGCTCGTCGACGTCGCTGAGCACCCGATCAAGCTTGACCAGACCCGACTTCACCTCCGGCGCACTCGCCAGGGCCCTGATCGACCGCAGGGTCTCGGACGCCTCCACGACCAGGGCTTCGATCGGAAGGTTCTCGAGCGTGCGTGTCAACTGGTCGAATTGTGAGGGGATCGTCGGAACCTCCACGTAGTCTTTCGTGTGGCCCGTGAGCCGGACCGGTGTCTTCGGATAGAAGTTCAGCTCGACGGCCAGCTGGCCAGTCACGAAGCTCTGGACCGCGAGCCGCGCGCGCAGCCCGTGCTCGATCAGGAGCTCGGATTTCGGCAAGTCTCCCGGGGCCTTGATCCTTCCTCCCCCGGCGAGATGGAAATGGCGGAAATCGATACTGAACACGACCGGCGTGCGAATCGACGCATCACGACGATCGATGACGACTCCGATATCGATCACGGAGCCGATCTTGACGCCGTTGAATGTCACCGGCGCGCCGATCTCCAGTCCCTTGAGCGATCCGTCGAAGTAGGCGACGACGGTCTGGGTACGACGCAAGAAGTGGTCACCGCCCAGGATGACGACACTCGCGACCGCAAGCAGCAGCGCGCCCAGGACGAACGCTCCGATGAGCGCCTGATTCGCCTTGTAAGCCATAGCTTCCTTCACGTTTTCTCGCCTCGTGTCAGAAAGCGTCCAACCTTCGAGTTTCGGCACTCGTGCAGGAGCTTCCACGGGGGACCGGCGGCAGTGATCGTCTTGGCTTTCTCGTCGAGAAACACCGAATTCGTGGCGATTGCGAAGATGCTCGCGAGCTCGTGGGTGACCATCACCACGGTTGCGCCGAGGCTATCGCGGAGCTCCACGATCAGGTCGTCGAGAGCCCGCGAATTGATCGGATCGAGGCCCGACGACGGCTCGTCGAAGAACAGGATGTCCGGGTCCAGCGCCATCGCGCGAGCAAGGCCCGCGCGCTTACGCATGCCACCGCTCACCTCCGACGGATACAAGTCCTCGAAGCCCGCGAGTCCCACGAGCGCCAGCTTGAGCGAGGCGATGCCGCGGATCGAGGCCGGCGGCAGATCGGTAAATTGTTCGAGCGGGAGTCTGACGTTCTCGGCCAGCGTCATCGAGCTCCAGAGCGCCCCGTCCTGGTAGAGGACGCCGACCCGGCGGAGCATCCGCTGCCGATCGTTCGTGTCCGCCGTCCAGAAGCTGGCGCCGTCGTAGAAGACGTCGCCGCGTGCCGGTGGGACGAGCCCGATCATGTGGCGGAGCAACGTGCTTTTGCCGGAGCCGCTCGGCCCCATGATCACGAAGATGTCGCCGGCTTGGACGGCGAGGTTGAGGTTCCGCTGGATGATCCGGGCCCCGTACACCATCTCGAGGTCGCGAACCTCGATACGCGGCCGAGTCCCGTTTGGTATCTCGCAGGTGGCAGCCATTGTCAGGCTCAAAAATGGACCACGTCGAAGAGCACCGTCAGTACCGCGTCCGAAACGATGATGAGGACGATGCCGGTCACGACCGCCGACGTCGTGGCGGCGCCTACCGCCCCCGACGAGCGCCCCGACCGCAGCCCGCGCAGGCAGCCCGCGATGGACAGCAGCACGCCGAACACCGACGCCTTGATGAGGCCTGCGGCGAAGTCGTCCAGCGCGATGGCCTGGACGCTGCGCTGGTAATACTCCAGACCGCCGAGGTGGAGCAGGCCGACGCCGACGGCGGCGCCGCCGAGGAAGCCGAGCAGATCGGCGTAGAGGCAGAGGAACGGCATCATCACGGCCAGCGCGACCATTCGCGGCAATACGAGGAATTCCATGGGCGAAACGCCGAACGTCGTCAACGCGTCGATCTCTTCGTTGACTCGCATCGTGCCGAGCTCGGCGGCGAACGCGGCCCCGGTGCGACCGGCCATGACGATCGCCGTCATCATCGCGCCCATCTCACGCGTCATCGCGACGCTGACGAGGTCGGCGACGTAGGCCTGGGCCCCGAACGCGCGCAGCTGCATGGCGCCGACGTAAGCCAGGATCACCCCGACGAGGAAGGTGATCAGCGAGACGATGGGCAATGCCTGCGCCCCGACCTCCTGAGCCACGCGAAGCAGCTCCGAGCGCTGGAACCGCGCCCGGCCGGTGAGGAGTCGAAGCAGGCCGACGCACGCTTCACCGATGAATGCCAGCACGTCGGCCCCGGATCGCGTCGCGGCGATCGTGCGCGACCCGATACGAGTGAGTAGAGACGGCGCCGCGCCTTCGGGATGCGGCTCCTTGTACTCTGGCGTCGCGCTGGCCAGCGCCAGGAGCCGCCGTGCCCCTCCTGGCAGACCCGCCAGATCCACCGTCATTTGACGGCGTTCCGCCTCGGCGAGCACGGTCCGCATGAAGAGGAGCAGTCCGCTGTCCCATTCAAGCTGCGGGTCGGTCTCGACTGCGACTCGCGTGTCGGCTGTTGTCAACGCGTGTTCGAAGACATCGGCAACGATGGATGGTCGGGCATCGAGCGTCCAGCGTCCCGACAATCGCAGGCGAAGCAGACCATCGTCCGCGCGATCGACCGTAACGTGCGCGCGCTTCCTGACCTCTCCCTCGTCGTCCATCCGGATTCCTCTCAGCGTCTCGGCGCGAGGCTTCGGCGGCGACTCACGTTCCTCGACCGCCGCCGAAGCCACCACCGCCGGTTCTAGTTCGCCAGCGTCAGTCGAATACCTTTGGCGCCGAACAACAGGCTGGCGCCCTGGGTCGTGCTCGTCAGCTCGACGACCACGCCGTTCTGATTCCTCATTACCGTCACACCGGCGCCTCCCGCCGCCGTCGCCTCGACGCCGACAGCCACGTAATTCCCCGAAAAGTCCTCGAGCTTCTCGAGGTTCGACACCTCTCCCCGGGCGGTGGCACGGATCACTCCCACCTCGCCGACGGAAAGCCCCTCGACCTTGACCGGGTACGTTTTGCCGCTGTAGCTGAGCGTCCCCGTGCCCCAGTGAAGGCCGATACCGGCGGCCACCGTCCCGCCCGAGACTGTCAGGGTTGCGCTCGTCCCGCCCTGGGCGCTCGCCAGCCCAGCTGACGCCGCGACGAGACTTGCCATTGCCAACACCGCGACTGCAAACCGACGCATACCAGATCCTCCTCATCCGGGATGTTGTGCGGACGAATCTCCGCCCGGTCGGAGCCTTCAACGGATCGTCGGGCGATCCCGGCCGACCCGCTCGTCCCGTCACCTCGCATGTGCATCTGGCGTATGCGAGGGGCAAACGGCGCGCCAAGTTCGGACGACGGTCGGCAACGCCGTCAGGTCGCGGACTTACTGTGAGGAGCGTTCGGCGTCAGGCCGGGTGCTGTGCGGTATCGCACGACGACCGCGCGTTTTCGCACGGCACGACAACGAAAGCGACAGAGCTCGCCGTGCGACACGCGACGCGAAGACAGAGTCAGATCGGACCGTTACGAATGCCCGGACACGACGACAACGAGTCCGCGCATCGCTTGGTGTGCGTGATGCAACGGCACCGATGCGGACGGTTCATGCGATGCCTCCGACTGACCCGGATCTGATCAGGCTGCACACCGCCGCCGTGGCTCTTGCACGGTCGATGCGTGCTGAGCCCGACGCGCGGCGGTTCGTCGAAGGCCTGTCTCCGCATCTCCGCGAGATGATTCCGCACGATCGGTTGCTGCTGATTCCAGCGGACGAGACGCCGGTCCCTTCGCCGGGGTCGTGGCTCACCCTGCCGCTCGAGGGTGTCGATCACGCGATCGGAAGCCTCGCCATCGCGGCGAGCGCGCCTGCTATCTACACGGAGGCTCACGTCACCACCGCACGGCGGATCGCCGAAATGCTCGGCCCGCTCGTCGAGAGCATCGTGCTGCTGCAGAAGGAACGTGATCGCCGCCGGCGAATGGCCGTGCTCCCCGAGGTGTCGCGGGTCATCGCGGGCAGCCTCGACGTCCGGAACATCTTCCAGGAGCTCGGCGCGGCCGTGCGAACCGTACTCGATTTCGACCTCATGCTCGTGCGACCGATCGGGGCGAGCGGAACACTCCAGCGGAGCGTGCTGCTGGTCGGCGACGTGCCGGCAGACCTCCAGCCCGAGCGCCGACTCGAGGACTACTCGTTCGGCGCACGGCTCGCCGCGAAAGAGATCGTGCTACTCGGCGACGCCCGTCGCGAGCTCGACCAATCCTTTCCAGGCGATCGGGCGGCGCTCGAACGCGGCGTGCGGTCGGTGATCGTCGCCCCGCTCGTCTTTGGAGATACGCTCGGCGGAGTGCTCGCGTTTGCCAAACACGACCCCGACTGGTTCGACGAGGGTGACGCCGAGGTGGTCTCCGGGATCGCGGCTCAGGTGGTGGTCGCGCTCCAGCACCAGCGCCTGTCCGAGGAACAACAGCGAGTGGCCGCGGCCGAGCAGCACAGCCGCTGGCTCGAACGCCGGGTGGAACGTCTGCGGGGAGCGCTCGCCGAACGGTACGGATTCGATAGCATCATGGGGCGCTCCGGAGCCATTCGCGAGGCCTTGGACCAGGCAGCCCTGGTCGCCGGGCAGGAGACAACGGTCCTGCTCACGGGCGAAAGCGGGACCGGGAAGGAGCTGGTCGCTCGCGCCATCCACTACGCCAGCCGACGTTCCGACGGGCCGTTCGTGGCGGTCAACTGCGCCGCACTGCCCGAAACGCTGGCGGAGTCCGAGCTCTTCGGACATGAGCGAGGAGCGTTCACCGGCGCCGATCGTCTCAAGCGCGGTCGCTTCGAGGTCGCCGCCGGCGGCACGCTCTTCCTCGATGAGATCGGCGATCTCACCCCGTCGGTCCAGGCGAAGCTGCTCCGCGTGCTGCAAGAACGGCAGTACGAACGGGTCGGCGGCACGACGTCGCTGCGGGCCGATGTCCGGCTGGTCACAGTGCCGGTCACCTCGTCCGGAGCCGGCCGGCTCCGTGACCGCTTCCGGACGACTCGCGCTTCGCTCGTCTCCAGCCGCGGCGCGCAACATCGCGCGAAGCTGATCGTTCTTCACTCTCCACGGGTTTGGTCCGCGTTGTGCCCTTGTTCCGCCTTCAGGAAGCGCCCGCGAAGGCGCTTCCGGAGGAGGCAATCAACATGGTGAAGCGCGGAATCTTGTTCGTTGCGAGCGTCGCGTTGATCGCGCTCTCGGGTTGTGCCACGCACTCGCAGAGCTACGGCGTCGCCCAGTCGACGGAATCGGATGTGCGCCCGTCTGCCCTGCCGAGCGATCTCGTCGGGACATGGCATGTGCTGTACGCCCCAGTCGGCTCCGATGCCAGTGGCGGTAATGCGTTTGGTAGCGCGACCCTCGTCATCAAGGACGACGGCACGTACACAGCGATCGACCGACGAAAGGGATCGACGCGAACCTTCTCGGGCGTCGTCGTGGCGAACGGTCGCACGATCACATTGCGAACCTCGACGGGCAGGTGGGTCTCGCTCATGCGCCGAGGCGACATGCTGTACGGCGTGGCTCTCGATCAGGTGAGTGGTTACCGGATTCTGATCTCCGTCGAGAAGGACACCGGTGTGCTGGCAAACCCGCCATCTGCACAGAGCGGTCAGTGAGACACGTGCCGAGGCAAGCGATGCATCCGAATCCACTGCTCGATCCGCTGTTCAGGGAGCACGCCGTCGCCCGTCAGCGGCAGCTGCTCTGCGCGGCACTTCGGTGCCGCGCAGGGCGGCGTGACGGCGTTGCCTGCGTGGGCGCGGAGCCTGACAGCGGGAGACTAGGCGTCGAGCCCGAACCGGCGTACACGCCGGAGAAGCTGCGTGCGGCTTAGACCCAGTGCGGCAGCTGCTCGGGATTTGTTGCCATTCGCGCGGCGGAGCGCCTCCACGATCATCTGCTTTTCCATGTCGGCGAGGGCGGGCGCGGCGGTGCGGCGCTCGCCTTCCGGGCTCGTCGTCGTAGGGGGCGCCGCGCCGCGCGAGAGGCGCGGGGCGATTCCGAGCTGCCCGGCCGAGATCAGCTCACCCTGGGCGAGGATGAGCGCCCGCTCGATGGCGTTCTGTAGCTCGCGGATGTTACCGGGCCACGAGTGCGCCACGAGCAGATCGCGCGCCTCCCGGCTGAGGCCGGGCTCGGGCTTGCCCATGTTGCCGCCCAGTTGACGCACGAAGTGATCCGCGAGGAGCAGGACGTCGTCGCCTCGTTCGCGCAGAGCTGGCAGATGGATGCGGAACACCGCGAGTCGGTAGTAGAGATCTTCGCGGAACCGCGCGTCGGCCACCCCACGCTCGAGGTCCCGATTGGTGGCCGCGATGAGACGGATGTCGGCCTCCAGCGTCGTCGTGCCGCCGACTCGCTCGTACCGTCGTTCCTGGAGCACGCGTAAGAGCTTTGCCTGCGCGGCCGGGGCGAGCTCGCCGATCTCGTCGAGAAACAGTGTGCCGGCGGCTGCCAGTTCGAACCGGCCACGCTTGAGCTTGTCGGCGCCGGTGAAGGCCCCGCGCTCGTGGCCGAACAGCTCGGACTCGATCAAAGTTTCCGGCAACGCCGCGCAGTTGAGGGCGACGAATGGTCCCTCGGCTCGCGGACTCGCGTGATGGATCGCCCGGGCCAGGACCTCCTTGCCGGTCCCGCTCTCGCCGGTGAGCAGCACCGTCGTACCGGTGGGGGCCACCTTGCGTGCGTCGTCGAGAGCTGCGATGAAATTCGATGCCCGACCGATGATCGCGTCGAACCCGAATCGGTCGTCGAGAGCGGTTCGCAGCGACGCCACCTGCCGCTCGAGCTTCTGTGCCTTGGCCTCCGCCGCGCCAAGCCGTTGCTGGTGTTCGGCCAGCCGCTGATGCTGGACCGCCAGCACGAGCGCGGCGGCGATCGCGGTGCCGACCTCGACGTCGCTCTCGTCGTACCAGTGCTCACGCGCCGTGACGAAGAAGAGCCCACCGCCGGACTCCTCACCGAACAGCAACGGCACGCCGAGTACTGACCGATCGCCGCTCTCGATGAGGTACCGGTCACCCGCGCGCCCGGGGTCCAGCTCACGCCGAGCGTCGCGGACGAGAATGATTTCGCCGCGACTCACCCGCTCAAGGGTCGAATAATCCTCGACGGCCGGCGTTGTCGCGTACCCGGGGCGGCGAACGCCGATGATCTCGCAGCGCTCGAATCCAGGCCCGTCGGCGGCCCGGAGGGCGAGGCCCATCGTGTCGAAATCGATCAGTGGCCGCATGGCCTCGCCAAGCCGCTCCAGAACGTCGCCCACCTTGAGGCTGGCTCCCAGGATCGGCGCCAGTGCCGTGGCGGCCGCCAGGCGTTCACGGCGGCGGCGCTCGCGGTGAAGTGCCACAACGCTTTCCACGAGCGGGGCGATGAGGTCGGCAACCTGACGACAGGCTGATGCGTGCGCCTCGGTATACAGCCCGGCGGTCGTGCTCATGACGACGAGCGCACCGCCGACCCGGCCACCGGCGAATAGTGGTACGGCGAGTACCGCTCGTAGCCCCGCCTCGTCCAGCGCTTCCCGGCAAGCGGTCGCTTCCCTGAACCGGTCGTCGGTCGTTACATCGCCGATGAGCTGCGGTTCCCCCCCGAAGACGGGCGCCAGCGGGAAGCTCTCCGCCGCCACTCGAGCACCGCGCTCGAAGGCCGTGGTGTACCGTCTGTCGTCGCCGGGCAGGCTGCCACGTACGGCGTACTCGGCGAACAGCAAGTAGGTCTGCCCTCGGTCCTCCAGGAGCGCGATGACCATGTAGTCGTGAGGGACCAGGCGCTGGGTACGGGCCGAAAACTCCGACAGCGATCGCCCCGGGTCGAAGCTCTCGTCGAGCGACCGTCCAAACGCCGCGACGCACGCGAGGAGATCGGAGGGGCTATCGACCGGCGTCATCGCGCTCATTGTACGGCGCGCGACGACTCCGGAGGCGGTGGGCCGTTCGGCGCATCCTAAGCCTCCCGGCCCGATAGACAAACCACCGCTCGTCGGATTACAGGCCCTCCGGAAGCGCGAGGCTCAACTTCCTCGCAACCGTGCAGAAGCATTGAGAGAGTGCGACGACGGGACAGAACCCGGCTTATCGTACCGGTGAAATGGTGTGATTCAGTCTCACTCTTCGTCATATGTAGTTGCGGCGGCAGCACCCCGAAAGCTCGACGCGACTAAAACATGCAGTCTGAAAACTTACGCGCTTGACGACGTAGACGGCTGCGCGTCCTCTTGACTTCGACAGTGGCGTGTGGGACCGTTGCCGCCTCTCGCGCCCGGTCTGTTACCGGCCGCTCTCGGTCCGTAGGTTCTTTCCTTCGTGGGATTGTCCGGACAGGAAGGAGAACCCGAATGGCCGCCACCGATCCTCGCCAGACCCCTCTCCGGCGCTATGTGACGCGACGTGAGTTTCTCAAGCGCGCGGGATGGACCAGCGCCGGAATGACCGCGCTGACCGTCGGCGCGGGCCGGGGCCGGCCGGCCGCCCAGCCGGCGGCGCCGTACCCCGACTGGATCCCCGCCAGCCCCAAGCCGTCCAAGCCAGGCGGGATCCTCACGCGGGCCTCGGCCTGGGACCCCCCGGTGATCGATCCGCGGCTGACCCAATCCATCGGGCTGTTCCAGTTCGCCGGGCTTACCAGTAATCGCCTCCTGCGCCATGCCTTCACGGACGAGGCGGCCGGCTACAGCGACCTGTCCCTCAAGGGAGACGTCGTCGAGTCCTGGCAGGGGAGCCCCGACCAGCGCGTGTGGACGTTCAAGCTGCGGCGGGGCGTCAAGTGGCAGAACGTGCCGCCACTCAACGGGCGCGAGCTGGTCGCCGCCGACGTTAAGTACTGCTTCGAGGCCTACGCGAAGGAGGGCGTGCAGACGTTCACATTCCAGGAAATCGAGGGCATGGAGACGCCCGACACGCACACACTGCGTATCCACCTCAAGACGCCCAACACGCTGTTCCCGCAGAACGTCGCCGAACCCGTCGCCGTGATCTTCCCGCGCGAGGTCCTGGAGGAGGACGGCGATCTCAAGAAGCGCCTGATCGGCACCGGGCCCTATATCCTCAAGGAGCACACTCGCAAGGTGCGCGTTGTGCTCCAGCGCAACCCCGACTACTTCGACACGGGTCGCCCCTACGTCGACGAGTACGTCATCCTGTCGACTCCGGACTCCGCCACCCGCACGGCGGCGTTCCGCACCGGCCAGAGCGACTTCCTGGCGGTGCTGAGCCAGTCCGAGGTGGAGGCCGTCCGCAAGACGAATCCCTCCGCCGTCGTGCAGGCGCTCCCGTTCCCGCTGGCGCCATTCGGCGTGGCGCTGGCCCAGGACCGACCGCCGTTCGACGACGTGCGGGTCCGCCGCGCTCTCTCCATGGCCATCGACCGCCAGAAGCAGGTGGACACGGTATACGAGCGCCACGCCATCATCGGCTGGGGCGTGCCATACATCTACTACCAGGACACGAAGCCGACGGCGGCCCAGCTCGGTCCTTACTGGCAGTACCGCCCCGCGGAGGCGAAGAAGCTCTTAGCCGAGGCGGGTCACCCGAACGGCTT
>Ga0137415_10006693_pt1 | contig 11432 bp, 10 predicted proteins | sample CZODoug3_1_1_16f_FD_183082 | JGI IMG/M metagenome (GOLD analysis project Ga0137415, IMG submission 183082) | Vadose zone soil fungal communities from Angelo Coast Range Reserve, California, USA - CZODoug3_1_1_16fungal (Hybrid Assembly) | ecosystem: Environmental > Terrestrial > Soil > Vadose...
GCTCTCGATCGACGGGATCACGATGGCCGCGCGGTCGATCTGACCGGCGCACAGGGCCAGGCGGCATGGCCAGCACAGCGGCGCCGGGTGCCGGTCGGCGAACTCGGGCGGTGCCCAGGCCAGGTCGCGCTGGCACTCCGAGCAGTGCAGATGGACCAGCCCGTGCCGCCAGACCGACGGCCGGCGGAGCAGTATCCTCAACCGGCGGATCACCGGGTCACCTCCGTCAGCCTCTCCTGGCACCCAGCTTGGCTGGCTGGTCGCGCCGCCGCCAGCCCGGGTTGACGACAAGGTGCTCGCCGAGGTCGACACCAAGGCTGTTATAACAGCTCAAAACAGCCCTGCTGTCGATCTCGGGGTAGGAACGCCGTTGCCCGGGGACTAGTGGGGCTCGGCGATGCGCGCGGGGAGTGGCTGGGGGAACCCGCCGACCTGCACCCCGACCGACGTCACCGCCGGCGCGGGTGCCGCCGTGAGCCCCCACAGGGTGACCGTCGCCCCACCCGGGATGGGAGTCGGCACGGACAGGTCGCCGATGTAGCCGAAGTACGACGTCCAGTCCACGGTGCACAGTGCGTCCCGATTGACCTCGGAGCCCTCCAGTACAGCCAGCTCCCCGGTGGTGATGGTGTCCGGGACCTCGGTGTTCGCGTAGAGGAACGGGACCGGGGCGGTGCCGGGGTTGGTCACCCGCACGGCGCTCAGCAGGTAGCCACCGTTCACCCGCTGCGCGCTGGTCACCTCGGCTCGCAGCCCGGCGTTCGCCAGGTCCGAGCCGGCGGCCAGCGGAGCCGTTGCCGGGGTCGCCGCGCCGGTGTCGACCAGGACGTCCACCCGGCGGTTCCGAGCTCGACCGTCCGGGTCGTCGCTGCCGTCGGGCTTGGTGTTGGGGGCGACCGGCCTGGTCTTGCCGAACCCGACGGCGGTGTAGCTGAATCCGCCGGTGAGCCGCTGCTTGACCGCGTCCGCCACCGCCGCGGCCCGCTGTTCGGACAGGGTCTGGTTGTAGCCGTCCGCGCCGACGCTGTCGGTGTTGCCCTGCACGGTGACGGCGCCGGACTTGCCGTCCACCTGTTTGGCCAGCGTGGCGATGGCCGCCTGGGCGGCCGCCGAGAGGGCCGCGCTGCCGAAGGCGAACAGCACGTCGCTGGGCAGCCGGAACTGTGTCTGCCCACCGTGCACGGACCCGCACACCAGCGGCCCGACCGTGCGCTGGTCGGTGCTCGTCGCCTGGAGCACCGGGTCGGGGCGCAGCGCGGGGGAGCCGGCCGGCTGGATGGGGACCTGGACCGGCAGCACCCCGTCGATGGCCACCAACATGCTCGTGGCCTCGGCCGGCGGCGCGGCGAACACCGCCGTGACGGTGACCGACCGGCCCGGGTCCACCCAGTCCGCGATGGTGGCGCTGAGCCGGTGATAGGCGACCTGCCCCGGCGCGTCCGGGATGGCCAGTGCCCCGTAGCCGGTACCCCGTGGCGGGTCGACGAGCAGCACCATGGCGGTGACCGGGCTCAATCCGGCCTGCTGCTGCTCGGTCGTCCCGTTGTAGAACTCGTACTGCAGAGCGAGCTCATTGGCGCCGTTGCGGACCAGCCGGATATCCCGGGCCTGGACCGGCACAGCGCTGGACACCGGCTGCGCCACGATGCCCGGGCCCTGGTCCGGACCCGCCCCGGCAAGCCCGCCCCCGGCCGCACCGGCCCCGGCCGCCCCGGGCGCACCCGTCGGGCCGGTGGGCCCTGACGAGGGCGCGCTTAACGGGGGCATTGCCGGGCCACCGGGCCGCGCGCCGGCGCACCCGGCCGCCATCGACGCCACAGCCGCCATCGTCAGCGCGACGGCCCAGGCCCTCCGCGCTCGCCACCCAGATCTCATTGCCGCCCGTCCCCCCAGCGCGCGGCTGGCGCCGCGACCGGCACATGCTGACACCGGCCGCCTTCTTCCGACATACAACTGACTGACAACGGCGCACGCCTGACAACGGAGCACCGATGCCTGACAACGGCGACTGTTGCCAGGCGCGCCGGGTCGGCTCAGGCCAGGTGATCTGCCCGGAACAGCTCGGACAGCAGGGCCTCGTCGTCCTCGGGCAGCGTGCTGCGCAGCAGGCCGACCCCGCGCACCCGCAGCGCCTCCACCAGCAGCAGCGGGGTGGGCTCGGCCAGCATCACCACGACGGCCGCCTCGCGCCGGTCCAGGCCCTCGGCCATCCGAAGGGCGACGGTGTCGTCAAGCGTCTCGGAGACCAGCGGGCTGTGCTGGCATTCGACCAGTTCCGCCGGTGCCCCGCACATCGCCGTCGCGGTGAGCGCCAACCAGGCCGCCCAACCCCGCTCCGCGAAGGGGGCCAGGGCCTGGCGCACGCGGGTGCGGGACTTCCGGTCCACCCAGACGATCGCCGCCGCGCGCACCGACACGAAACCACTGACGACGGCGCTGGCGAGGCGGTCACAGCCCGCTTCCGCGCAATGGTGCGTCGGGTAGCGCACCGCCAGAAGCTCGGCCATCGCGACACCTTCTCCACCGACCGCCAGGGATCTGCAATATAGGCCGCAATCCGAGCCCTGGAACACATTTCGACCAGGGGTTCAGTCGTTCGACGCCAGGGGCGACCCGGTCGAGGTATCTGCCGGCCGAGCGGATCCCCCACACGAGATCTCTTTCCCTCACACGAGATCTCTTTCGCTCAGCGGAAGGACGGGCTGACGCCGACGATGGCGGCGCGGATACTTCGCGCACTCCGATCGCTGGGGATTGCGGAAGGTGGCCCCCTATGTCCACGGAATCAACGACGAGCCCGACGAGGTCCGCGCAGACGCATGCGGGGTGGGTGCTTCCGCTGTGTTGGTCCGCGGTGGCGCTGGAGGGGTTCGACCTGGTGGTGCTCGGGGTTGTAAACCCGTCGCTATTGCGTTTCCCCGCCTGGGGACTCACCCCGAACACCGCGTCGTTGATCTCGGTCGTCGGGCTGCTCGGCGTGATGACGGGTGCGCTGTCCACCGGGCCGGTCACCGACCTGATCGGTCGGCGGCGGACCATGCTGATCACCGTGGTGGCCTTCTCGCTGCTCACCCTGCTGTGCGCGGCCGCCCCTAACCCGTGGATGTTCGGTGCGCTCCGCTTCCTGGCCGGGCTCGGGCTGGGCGGCGTGCTCCCGGTAGCGCTCGCGCTGGTCAACGAGTACGCCAAGGGTGGCCGGATCGGCGGCGCCACCACCACCATGATGACCGGCTACCACGTCGGCGCGGTGCTCACCTCGCTGCTCGGGATCGTGGTGATCCCGAGTCTGGGGTGGCGGCCGATGTTTGTGGTCGGGGCGCTGCCGGCGCTGGTGCTGGTGCCGCTGATGATGCGCTACCTGCCCGAGTCGGAGTGGTACCTGCGCGCCAGGGCAGGCGAGGTGCCGGTGGAGGCGCGGGAAGCGCGCAACCCGGTCGCCACCCTGTTCAAGGGCGGCTACCTGGGCCCCACGCTGGCCTTCTGGGTCACCTCATTCATGGGGCTGCTGCTGGTGTACGGGCTGAACACCTGGCTGCCGGAGATCATGCGCTCGGCCGGTTACCAACTGAGGGCGTCGCTGGCGCTGCTGCTGGTGCTCAACGTCGGCGCGGTGCTCGGGATGCTGCTCGCCGGGCGGGTCGCGGACCGGATCGGGGTGCGCCCGGCGACCATCATCTGGTTCGGTGCCGCGATGGTGTTCCTGGCGCTGCTCAGCGTGAAGCTGCCGGGTGTCGGGGTGTACTTCGGGGTGCTGCTGGCCGGGCTGTTCGTGTTCAGCGCGCAGGTGCTGGTGTACGCCTACGTCGGCCAGCGCTACCCGACCTGGGCGCGGGGCACCGCGCTCGGCTCGGCCAGCGGGGTCGGCCGGCTCGGCGCCATCACCGGGCCGCTGGTGGGTGGGGCGCTGCTCACCGCCGGGATCGCCTACCCGTGGGGGTTCTACATCTTCGCCGCCGTGGCGGCCGCCGGCGCCGTCGCGGTGTCCACGGTGTCCCGCCCCCGGTCGGTCCCCGAGTCGGCGGCCGCGCGGCCGTAAACGGGGATCAGGCCAGGATGGCGCGCTCGATGGCCTCGGTGGCGAAGCGGACCAGCTGCTCCGGCGTGATCCGGTTCTGCTGTGCCCCGGTGTGCAGCAGGTCGTCGGCCACGCCGATCAGCGAGTCCCACACCCAGTGGGCCAGCGCGGGGTCGTCCCGCAGCGTCTGACCCCGGGCTGCAGCGGTGTCCCGCAGCGCGGCGGCGAGTGCTCCGACGGTGCGCAGATACACCGTGGCCGAGGTGACCACGCCCCGGCTGCGCCGGCCGCCGGCCAGCACCTTGGCCTCCCACTGTGGCGCCGAGCGGCCGAACCGGCGCCAGATCTCGGTGAGCTGGGGCAGCACCCGAGCCAGCAGCTCGGCGATGCCGATGTCCCGGTCCATCGTGTCGAGGGCGGTGCCCAGTTCGTCCAGGCGTCGGGCCATCAGCGCGACGAACATGTCCTCCTTGCCCTCGAAGTACTGGTACACGGTGCCCGGGCTGACGCCGGCGCCGGCGGCGATGGCGCGCATCGTCAGCGCGGCGTAGCCGGACTCCTCGAGCGCCCGCTCGGCGGAGGCCAGGATGTCGCGGCGGCGGCCCTCGGCGTCCCCCCAGAGTGTCGGGGCCGGCTCGGCGGTCGAGCTCATGGCCGAACCCTACAGTATTCCGAACAACGTTCATCTGAGATTGAACGTTGTTCATTTTGTGGCTATGGTGCTGTCGGACCGGGGTTGTGCGGCCAGGCCGGGGCGTGTGGACGGGAGCGAGGAGGGGGGCACAGTCGTGGCGCTCAGTCATCTGGATCGGCTGGAGGCCGAGAGTATCGACATCTTCCGCGAAGCGGCCGCGGAGAGCGAGCGTCCGGTGCTGCTGTACTCCATCGGGAAGGACAGCTCCGTCCTGCTGCACCTGGCGCGCAAGGCGTTCTACCCGAGCCCGCCGCCGTTCCCGCTGCTGCACGTGGACACCACCTGGAAGTTCCGGGAGATGATCGCGTTCCGCGACCGGACCGCCCGTGAGCTGGGGTTGGAGCTGATCGTGCACCGCAACCCGGACTGCCTGGCGCTCGGGGTCAACCCGTTCGACCACGGCTCCGCGCGGCACACCGACCTGTGGAAGACCCAGGGGCTGCGCCAAGCCCTGGACCAGCATCGCTTCGACCTGGCGTTCGGCGGCGCCCGGCGGGACGAGGAAGCCTCGCGCGCCAAGGAACGGGTGTTCTCCGTCCGATCCGCCGGGCACCGCTGGGACCCGCGCAACCAGCGCCCCGAGTTGTGGCGGCTGTACAACACCCGGATCGGCCCGGGGGAGAGCATCCGGGTATTCCCGCTGTCCAACTGGACCGAGCTGGACGTGTGGTGCTACATCCACCGCGAGAACATCCCGATCGTGCCGCTGTACTTCGCCGACCAGCGCCCGGTCGTGGAGCGGGACGGCATGCTGATCATGGTGGACGACGAGCGGATGCCGCTGGCCGACGGCGAGCGGCCGGAACGCCGGATGGTGCGGTTCCGCACGCTCGGCTGCTACCCGCTGACCGGCGCGATCCAGAGCCGGGCGCGCACCGTGGCGGAGATCGTCCAGGAGATGCGCACGGTCACCACCTCCGAGCGCCAGGGCCGGGTGATCGACCGGGACCAGCGCGGGTCGATGGAGCGCAAGAAGTGGGAGGGATACTTCTGATGGTCCCTGCTCCCGCGCCCGGACCAGACGAGTCGGACCTGTTGCGCTTCCTCACCTGCGGCAGCGTGGACGACGGCAAGAGCACGCTGATCGGGCGGCTGCTGTACGAGTCGAAGCTGCTGCACGCCGATCAGCTGGCCGCGCTGGAGGCCGACTCGAAGCGCCTCGGCACCCGGGGTGGCGAGCTGGACTTCGCGCTGCTGGTGGACGGCCTGACGGCGGAGCGGGAACAGGGCATCACCATCGACGTGGCCTACCGGTTCTTCGCCACCCGGCGGCGCCGCTACATCGTGGCCGACACCCCCGGGCACGAGCAGTACACCCGCAACATGGTGACCGGGGCATCCACCTCCGACGCGGCGGTGATCCTGCTGGACGCCGGCAAGGGTCTGCTCACCCAGACCCGCCGGCACACCCACCTGGTCGCGCTGCTGGGCATCCGGCACGTGGCGCTGGCGGTGAACAAGCTGGACCTGGTCGGCTACTCGCGCGCGGTGTTCGAGTCGATCGCCGCCGAGTTCCGGGCTTTCGCCGCGGAGCTCGGGCTCGACGGCGTCACCTGCGTGCCGACGTCCGCTGTGCACGGCTGCAACGTGGTGGCGCGCGGCGAGCGGACGCCCTGGTACCGCGGCCCGACGCTGCTCGACTGGCTGGAGTCGGTGCGGGTCGAGCGGCCCGACGCGGCGGAGGCGCCCGCCCGGTTGCTGGTGCAGTGGGTGAACCGCCCGCACGAGGGCTTCCGCGGCTTCTCCGGGCGAGTGCTGTACGGCGTGCTGCGGCCCGGCGACCAGGTGCGGGTACTGCCCGGGGCCAGGGAGTCCTCGGTCGCCCGGATCGTCACCATGGACGGCGACCTGGCCGAGGCGGAGGCCGGTACCTCGGTGACCGTGGTGCTGGCCGACGAGATCGACGTGAGCCGGGGCTGCGTACTGGTCGCCGCCGGGGCGCCCACGGCCGTCAGCGACGCTTTCCAGGCGCACCTGGTGTGGTTCGACGAGCGCGAGATGTTGCCCGGCCGGCAGTACCTGGCGAAGTTCGGAGCCAGCACCGTCGGGCTCACCGTGGACCGGCCCAAGTACCGGGTGGACGTCAACTCGCTGGCCCGGTTGCCGGCCCGCACCTTGGGGCCCGGGGAGATCGGCGTGGCGAACGTGCACACCGCCGCCCCGGTCCCGTACGAGGAGTACCGCGGCGGCCGTGACCTCGGCTCGTTCCTGGTGCTCGACCGGCTGACCAATGCCACGGCCGGCGCCGGGATGGTCGACTTCGCGCTGCGCCGCGCGGCGAACGTGCGCTGGCAGCGGCTGACCGTGGACAAGGTGGCCCGCGTCGAGGCCAGCGGGCACCGCCCGTGCGTGGTGTGGTTCACCGGGCTCTCCGGCGCTGGCAAGTCCACGGTCGCCGACCTGGTGGAGTCGGCGCTGCACGCGAACGGCCGGCGCACCTTCCTGCTGGACGGCGACAACGTCCGGCACGGGCTGAACAAGGATCTCGGGTTCACCGACGCGGACCGGGTGGAGAACATCCGGCGCATCGCCGAGGTGGCCGCGCTGATGGTGGACGCCGGGCTGATCGTGCTGGTCTCGTTCATCTCCCCGTTCCGCGCCGAGCGGGCGATGGCTCGCGAGCTGGTCGAACCGGGGGAGTTCTGCGAGGTGTACGTGGACACGCCGCTGGAGGTGGCGCAGCGGCGCGACCCGAAGGGGCTCTACGCCAAGGCCAGGCGCGGCGAGCTGGCCAACTTCACCGGCATCGACTCGCCCTACGAGCCACCGGAGGACCCGGAGCTGCGGCTGGACACTACCGCGCTGACGCCGGAGCAGGCGGCCGCCGTTGTGCTGGAGAAGCTGGCCGCGATGGGTGTCAGCTGAGGGCACCGCCCGAGGACGTCACCTGAGGGCACCGCCCGAGAACGTCACCTGAGGGCACCGCCCGAGAATGTCACAGCCCTTTTGAACGTTGTCCAAATTGCGGTAGCCTCGTGCCGCCTTAGAACCTGTTCTAACTGGGGGGCTCGGTGTCCGATCGCGGCGAGACGGTATTGACCGGGCGGGCCTGGTCGGAGTTCTGCCGGGCACTGGAGGACGCCGGCCAGGTCGTCCTCGCCGACGGATCCCCGGAGACGCCGCTGGACCGGGCCGAGGGGTTCCGCTACCTGACCCGGCTGACCAGGGAGATGCTGTACTCCTGCGTGGACAACGGGGACCCGGACTTCCCTCGGTTCCACGAGCTGGACCTGGTCAAGATCGGCGCGGACAACCCGGACAACGTCTACCTGTCGGCCACCATCCGGGGCGACCGCACGTACCGGATCACCGGTCGGCGCGGCACCATCGCCTACTTCAGCATCGGCTCGAAGGCCAACCGGTACGCCAAGGACGGCACGATGGCCTCCACCGGCGAGCTGACCGACGCCGACCTGGTGCCCGAGCCGGACGGCAGTATCGAGATCATCGCCAGCGCCACCCGGCAGGGCCGCAACTGGCTGCCGCTGGCGCCGGACTCCACCGGCCTGGTGGTCCGGCAGACCTACCTCGACCGCGCCGCCGAGACGCCGGGCAGCTGGCACATCGCGGCGCTGGGCGGCCCGGAGCAGCCCGCCGCGCTCACCCCGGAGTTCCTCGCCACGGCGCTGCGCCGGGCCGCGCTGTCGGTGCGCGGGACGGCGGCGACCTTCGCCCGGTGGACCGAGCTGTTCATGAGCAAACCCAACGAGCTGCCCGACTTCGGCCAGGAGATGTTCCAGCGGGCCGGCGGGGATCCGGAGATCTTCTACCTGCACGGCTACTGGGCGCTGCGGCCCGGCCAGGCCTGGTTGATCGAGACCGAGGTGCCGGACTGCCCCTACTGGAACTTCCAGCTGGACAACTGGTGGATGGAGTCGCTGGACCACGGCCGCCGGGTCACCGTGAACAAGCACACCGCCAGGCTGGGCCCGGGCGGGCAGCTGACCATCGTGGTCGCCGAGCGCGACCCCGGGGTGGGCAACTGGATCGACACCTGCGGGCACCGCACCGGCACCGCGCTGCTGCGCTGGCTGGGCGCGAGCGAGCACCCGATCCCGGAGTGCCGGGTCCTGCCGCTGGCCTCACTCACCGACCGGGGGCCGAGATGACCAGGGTGTCCGCCGAGCTGCGGGTCGCCGATCTGCTGGACGCGGCCCGGGCCAAGACCGGGCTGACCGAGTTCGGCGACGAGTGGTTCCGGGAGCCGCTGGGTGTGCTGGTGGCCAGCCTGAACGCCGAGGCCCGGCTGTCCGAGCTGGGGTTGGAGCTGACCCGGCGCCGGCTGACCGCGCTCCTGGTCGACCGGCTGCGGCTGCGCGCGCTGCGGCGGGAGCACTCCGAGGTGGCCGAGGTCGAGGTGGACGTGGCCGCGGAGATCTGCGGGCTGCCGCGCACCGGCTCCACCCTGCTGCACCGGCTGCTCGCCGCGTCGCCCCGGCTGACCTCGACACTGTCTTGGGAGACCGGCTACCCGATCCCGTTCCCCGGCGAGGGACCGGACGCCGGCGAGCGGAAGCGCCGCGCGCAGGCCAAGTCGCGGATGTTCCTGGAGCTCTCCCCGGACTTCGCCGACATCCACACCCTGGAATGGGACGGTGCGGAGGAGGACGTGATCCTGGTCGACCGGTCGTTCACCTCGATGAGCTTCGACAGCTTCTACTGGGTGCCCACCTACGGCGACTGGCTGCGCGCCGCCGATCAGACCCCGGCCTACCGCGAGCTGCGGGAGTGGCTGCAGGTGCTGCACTGGCAGGACCCGTCCCGGGTCGGGCGGCGCTGGGTGCTCAAGTCGCCGCACCACCTGACCGCCGTCGAGACCGTGCTGGACACCTTCCCCACCTGCAAGATCGTGATGACGCACCGCTCGCCGGTGCGCGCCGTGCCGTCCTACGCGTCCATGGTGGCGACCATGTGCGGGCAGTACAGCGAGGTGGTGGATCCGGAGGTGATCGGGCGGTACTGGAGCGGACGGTTCGCCCAGACCCTGCGCGACTTCGCCACCGTGCGCGCCGAGCGGCCGGACCGGTTCGTGGACGTCCGGTTCGGCGACATGCTGACCGAGCCGGCCGGGCAGGCCCGCCGGGTCCTCGGCGAGCTCGGCCTGGACCCGGCCCCCGAGGACGCCGCCGCCTTCGCCACCTACCTGGAGCGCAACCGCGAACAACGGCACGGCTCGCACAGCTACGCGGCGGCGGACTTCGGGCTCTCCGAGGACCAACTCGAGCGGGACTTCGCTTTCTACACGGAGGTGTACCTGTGATGCTGTCCGGCGAGGTCGTGGTGATCACCGGGGTGGGCGCTGGGCTGGGCGCGAAGCTGTCCCGCCGGGCCGCGGCCGAGGGCGCCAGCGTGGTCATGGCGGCCCGCTCCACCGACGTGATGGACCAGGTGGCCAAGGAGGTGGCGGCCACCGGCGGGCGGGCCATCGGGGTGCCCTGCGACGTGCGGAAACCGGACGACGTGGCACGCTTGGTGGAGACGGCGGCGACCGAGTTCGGGCCGGTCACCGGCCTGGTCAACTCGGCGTTCGGGCACCCCGGGTTCGCCGACCTGCTGGACACGCCGGAGAAGGCCGTGCGCCGGTCGATGGACATCATCCTGTACGGGGCGCTCGCGGTGACCAGGGCGGTGGTCGGCCAGATGAAGGCCGCCGGCCGCGGCTCGATCGTGAACATCGGCACCATGGCCACCCGCAAGCCACACCGGGGTGAGGGCGCCTACGCGATGGCCAAGGCCGCCATGGCGACCGCCACGCAGTACCTGGCTGTCGAATTGGGCGAGCACGGCATCCGGGTCAACCATGCGGTGATGGGCTGGATGGACGGCCCTGGCGTGCGGATGTACCTGGGCATGACCGCACAGCAACGCGGCGTAACCGAGCAGGACGTGTACGACGAGATCGCCTCGGCCAACCCGCTCGGGCGGATACCCCCGGACGAGGCGTGTGCCGGCGCGGTGCTGTTCCTGCTCTCCCGGTACGCCTCGGAGATCACCGGCGCAACGCTGGACGTCAACGGAGGGGAGTACCTGCCGACATGACCGCCCCGCACGTCATCGAGTCCGTCCTGGTGCGGATCGGCGCCCCTGCCGCATTCGTCTGGGACGTGCTCGTCGACTACCCCCGCTACCCGGAGTGGAACCCGTACACGGTCAAGGTGGCGACCACGCTGGCCGTCGGCGACCCGATCGACCTCACCCTGCCCAACCCGGACGGCTCGGCCGGCACCTTCGTCAATCGCGAGCATCTCCGGGTGGTCGACCCGCCCCGGCACCTGCGCTACGACAGCGGCGACGAGCTGCCCGGCATCTTCGCCGTGCGCGACCAGTGGATCGAGCAGCTCGGCGCCGAGCTGTGCAGCTATCGCACCACCGACGCGGTCAGTGGCCAGTACGCCGACAAGGTCATGGAGCTCACCGGGGCGTGGGTGAAGGCCGGCTTCGACGCGGTCGCACACGCCCTCAAGGCGCGCGCCGAGCAGCTCTGGGCGGTTGCGGCCGCGGCCGCCGCCGGGTAGCTGCGCGGCCGGTTGGTACGACGCGTGGCCGGCAGCGCCGCGCGGCTGGGGTGATACTCGCTCGGCGGCGGCCGGGTGATACTCGCCGGCGGCGGCCGGGTGATACTCGCCCGGGGGCGCCGGGTGATACTCGCGGTATGGCGTTCCTGCAGCTGGCCGCGATCATCGTCGACGACTACGACCAGGCCATCGCGTTCTTCACCGACGC
>Ga0137415_10006695_pt1 | contig 11431 bp, 13 predicted proteins | sample CZODoug3_1_1_16f_FD_183082 | JGI IMG/M metagenome (GOLD analysis project Ga0137415, IMG submission 183082) | Vadose zone soil fungal communities from Angelo Coast Range Reserve, California, USA - CZODoug3_1_1_16fungal (Hybrid Assembly) | ecosystem: Environmental > Terrestrial > Soil > Vadose...
CACCAAGTCAGCGGGCCTGTCGCCTTCCTGTCGGGACGACAGGATTTGAACCTGCGACCCCTTGACCCCCAGTCAAGTGCGCTACCAAGCTGCGCCACGTCCCGGCTGCCCCCGTGGGGCAACGGTAGCCTACCGCAGGCTGCGGCGGGCGAGACAACCGGTCGTGGCGACCCCTCGTGCACCTAGTAGCGCCCGATCAGTGTGCTCGGGCGCCTTCGGCCGCACTACCGTCCTTGGTCGCCTCACTCGTGGATACTTTGGTATCCCTAAGTTCGGGTTCGGCCGGTGCCGGCACGATCGGCCGCTGCGGCGTCACAGAGGGCGATCGTGGCAGTACAGAGGGCTGCAGCGACGTCGCCAGCCGGCCCGCCGCCCCCGTGCTCACGGGCCCCGTGCCGCCCCCTGAGACCGCCTCTGGGCCGACCGCGCCGTTGACCGGCGCGTCCGGGCCCGACGCCTGCGGGCCGGGCACCGAGGCGCCGTCGAGCACGCCGGGCAGGCCGCCGCGCCCGGTGACCGACCAGTCCCGGTCCCGCTCGCGGTCCAGCGCTGGCGTAGGCAGCCGGCCCTGCACCGCGAAGCCGCCCTTGGACGTCGGCCGCGCCCGCAGCCGCCCGCCCATCATGCCGATCCGCTCCGCCAGCCCGGCCAGCCCGCCGCCCGGGTGCCCGCTCGGGAACACCATCAGCGCCCTCGGCGGGCGGCCGTTCGTCACGGTCACCCGGAGCTCGGTCGCCCAGCGCTCCAGCCGTACCTCGACCTCTGCCCCCTCGGCGTGCTTGGCGGCGTTCGTGAGCGACTCCTGGATCAGCCGGTACACCGTGCGCTCCACACCGAGCGGGATGTCGTCGCCGAGGCTGTCCGCGCCGAGCAGCTCCACCTGCATGCCCGTCTCCCGGGTCCTGGCGACCAGCTCGGGCAGCGCCGCAATGCCGGCCCGCAGCTCGGAGTCGGTGTCCAGCAGGCCCAGCGCGGCCCGCATCTCCGCCAGCGCCCGCTTGGCCAGCACCCGCAGCCGCTCGGCGGTCTCCCTGGTGTGCTGGTCCTTGCTGGTGGCGGCCAGTGCGGCGGCACTGACGGCGATGAGCGTGGCGTGGTGGCCCACCGCGTCGTGGATCTCCCGCCCGATCCGGTCCCGCTCGGCCGCCCTGGCCACCTCCTCACGGGCGGCCACCGTGGCCTCCCGGGCGGCGGACAGGTCCCGCAGGCTGGCCTGCAGCTGCTCGCGCGTCGTGATCAGCATGCCGAGGACGGCCGGCGCGCCGCTGTACAGCGAGGCCGCGAGGATCGTGAGCACCAGGTCGGTCCAGCGCAGCTGCTGGGTGAGGGTGACCGGCACGACGGCGGCCGCACAGCACACCGCCACCCACGGGATCGTCGGTAGCCGCCGACCGGTGAACCGGCCCAGCGTGTACAGCGTCACCATGGCGGCCGGCCAGCCCAGCCCGCCGACCAGGCCGGGCAGGCAGGCGAACACGATCAGCCGGGGCCGGCGGTAGCGCAGCGGCAGCAGCACACAGGCGACCAGCGCCGTCGCCAGGGACCAGTGGAACGAGCCCGGAGCACCCAACACCACCACCGCGGCGGTGATCCCCACCCCGAGTGCCTGCATCGACCACGAACCCGGCTGCGGCCCGCTCACCCGTGTCTCGTTCATCCCACCCCGAGCCCTTGCGCGAGCAGCGCGGCCTGCACCCGGTTCTGCGCACCGAGCTTGGCCAGTACCGCGGACACGTACTTCTTCACGGTCGCCTCGGCCAGCCCGAGGCTGTCTCCGATCGCCGCGTTCGAGTGCCCGCCGGCGATCAGCCCGAGTACCTGCCGTTCCCGCAGCGTGAGCTCGTCGAGGCTGGGCGGCACCCGCTCCCGCCCGCCGGCCACCAGCCGGGGCAGCAGCCGGGCGGTGATCCGGGGGTCGAGCACCGCTCCCCCGGCGGCCAGGTCCAGCACCGCCCGGATCAGCGCGGCCGGCTCGGCGTCCTTGAGCAGGAACCCCTGCACCCCGATGCGCAGCGCCTCGCTGATGTAGCCGTCCAGGTCGAACGTGGTGAGCACGGCGGCCGGCGGCGGATCCGGCTCCTTGGCCAGCGCGCGTAGCGCCGCGAAGCCGTCCACCCCGGGCATCTGGACGTCGACCAGCACAACCTGCGGCCGATGGCGCCGGACCGCCTCCAGTAACTCGGCGCCGTCGGCGGCCTCGGCGACCACCTTGACGGTGCCCTCCGCCTCCAGCACCACCCGAAGACCCGCCCTGAGCAGGGCTTCGTCATCGGCGAGAACTATTCGCACCGGCGCGTCGAGCGGCCGGACAGTCATATACTTGACCTCCTGCCGGATCGGTGCCAGGCGTCCTGACATCCTACTGTCTACGCCTGCGCTCACGGACCCGCACGGAGATCCTTATCGGACTGCCGGTGAAATCAAAGTCCTCGCGCAGCCGGCGCTCGATGAACCGCCGGTACGAAGGCTCCAGAAAACCCGTCGTGAACAGCACGAATGTCGGTGGGCGGGCCTGCGCCTGGGTGGCAAAAAGTACCTTCGGCTGCTTGCCGCTCCGGACCGGTGGCGGGGTCGCGGCGATCACGTCGGACAGCCAGCCGTTGAGCAGGCCGGTGGGGATCCGGCGGTCCCAGGACTCCAACGCGGTGCGCAGGGCCGGCGCGAGCTTGCTCACCGCCCGGCCGGTCAGCGCGGACACGTTCACCCGCTCCGCCCACTGCACCCGGACCAGGTCCCGGTCCAGCTCCCGGCGCATCGCGAGGCGGCGCTCCTCGTCCACCAGGTCCCACTTGTTGAACACCAACACGAGCGCCCGGCCGGCCTCCTCGACCATGGTGATCACCCGCTGGTCCTGCTCGGACAGCGGCTCGGACGCCTCGACCAGCACCACCGCGACCTCGGCCGCCTCGATCGCCGACTTCGTCCGCAGGCTGGCGTAGTACTCCATGCCGCTCGCCTGGCGGACCCGCTTGCGCAGGCCGGCGGTATCCACGAAGCGCCAGACCTGGCCGTCCAGCTCGACCAGCGAGTCGACCGGGTCGACCGTCGTGCCGGCCACCGAGTCGACGACCGAGCGGTCCTCCCCGGTGATCCGGTTGAGCAGGCTGGACTTGCCGACGTTCGGCCGGCCGACCAGGGCCACCCGGCGCGGCCCGACCTGCGCGCCGAACTGCTCCCTCGGCGTCTCCGGCAGCACCTCCAGGATGGCGTCGAGCAGGTCGCCGGAGCCCCGCCCGTGCAGCCCGCTGACCGTCCGGGGCTCGCCGAGCCCGAGCGACCAGAGCGCGGCCGTGTCGGAGGTCAGCCGGTCGTCGTCCACCTTGGTCGCGACGAGCAGCACCGGGCGGTCCGAGCGGCGCAGCACCCTGGCCACGGCTTCCTCGGTGGCGGTGGCCCCGACCTGCGCGTCGACCACGAGCATGATCGCGTCGGCGGTCGCCATGGCCAGCTCGGCCTGCGCCGCGATGGAGGCCCGCAGCCCCTCCGCGTCCGGCTCCCAGCCGCCCGTGTCCACCAGGGTGAACCGGCGCCCGTTCCACTGCGCGTCGTAGGCCACCCGGTCCCTGGTCACCCCGGAGATGTCCTGCACCACCGCCTCGCGGCGCCCGAGCAGCCGGTTGACCAGCGTGGACTTGCCCACGTTCGGCCGGCCGACCACGGCCAGCACCGGCGCCGAGGGCACCGCGTCGGCCGCCTCGTCACCGGTCAGGCCGCCCTCGGCCGCCGCGTCCAACGCGATCGCGGCCGCCAGCTCGGCGTCGTCCGACCACGTGTCTTCGGTACTCACGTCATGCCTCCCAGGCACCGGGGCCGGCTTGGTCATCGATCCCGCCGCGCAACCCGTCAAGTTCTCTCACCAGGTCGGCAAGCGCCGACCTGATCTGCTCGGTCGCGGCCGCCAACCCGGCCCGACCTCGTGTCTCACTGACCGCCAGCGGCTCCCCCACCAGGATGTCCACCCTGGGCCGGAACCGCCGCCCGGAGCCCTCCGGCCGGCGGGTACCCCGGCAGACCACCGGCACCACGAGCGCGTTGGTGGACCGGGCCAACCAGGCCGCGCCGTTCTGCGCCGACGCCGCGTCGCCGACGCCACGGGTGCCCTCCGGGAACACCGCGACCAGGCCGCCACCGCGCAGCACCCGCTGGGCGGCCAGCAGCGGCGCCCGGTCCGGCTCGCCCCGGCGCACCGGCAGCTGGCCGATCCGGGGCAGCGCCCAGCCGGCCACGCCTCGGAACATCTCCTGCTTGACCAGGAACACCGCACGCCGGTCGAACATGCCGAACAGCAGCGGCCCGTCCACGAAAGCGCTGTGGTTGGCCACCAGCACCACCGGGCCCTGGGCCGGCACCCGCCGCGCGCCGTGCCAGCGCAGCCGGTACACCGGCAGGAACAGCCAGGTGCCGACCCAGCGGGCCATGTCGTGCAGCACCGGCCAGCTGCCCACCGGCAGGTCGGGCACGGGACTCCGCTCGCTCATCGCGGCGGCCCCCCTCGTTCCAACTGCTCGACGAGCCCGCGTTCGGCGGCCAGCGAGCGCAGCGCGCTGAGCACCCCGGACACGTCCAGCTCAGTGGTGTCCAGCAGCACCGCGTCCTGCGCCGGGCGCAGCGGCGAGGTGGCCCGGCCGGAGTCCAGCGCGTCCCGGCGCCGCACCGCCACCAGCGCACTCGCCGAGTCGCCGCCCCGGCCGGCGCGGCGGTCCTGGCTGCCCCGCCGGTTCGCCCGCACCTCCGCCGACGCCGTCAGGTAGACCTTCAGCCGGGCGTCCGGCACCACCACGGTGCCGATGTCCCGACCTTCCACCACGATCCCGTCCCGCTCGCCGGCCAGCACCGAGTCGATGATCCGGCGCTGCTGCTCGACCAGCCGCCGCCGCACCTGGGGGTGGGCGGACACCGCGCTCACCGCCGACGTCACCCGCTCGCCCCGGATCTCACTCGCCACGTCCTCACCACCCAGCCGGACACTCGGGTCAGCCGGGTCGGTACCCACTTCGATCACCGCATCGACCGCCACCGGGACCGCCACCGCCGCCGAGGGCTCCAGTCCAGCGCGCAACACGGCCAACGTGGCCGCCCGGTACATCGCGCCGGTGTCCAGGTAACCCGCCTTGAGCTGGCGCGCCAACCGGCGGGCCACCGTCGACTTCCCGGTGCCGGACGGTCCGTCCAGCGCGACGACCCCGCGCAACCGCTCAGCACCCACGAGTGTCCATTGTGCCGTGTCACCCGATGGAGCCGGCGCCCGCCAGGGCAGCGGCCCCCGATCGGGGCAGGTTGGGCCGGTCAGCGAGGGTGTGTCGGACCGATCAGCGGCGCTGGTACATGACGCCGGTCAGCGGAGCGCCGGTCAGCGGGGCAGGTCGGTGCGCAGGGCCGCCGCGCCGCGCAGGTACACGTGCCGCACGTCGGCCCGGGGCAGCTCGGTCTCCACGTGCGCCATCAGCCGCAGCACCCTCGGCATCGCGCCGGGCACCGCGATCTCGGTGGCGCACAGCAGCGGTACGTCGGTGAGCCCCATCTTGCGGGCGGCGTAGGCCGGGAACTCGGAGGTGAGGTCCGGAGTGGCGGTGAACAGCATCGAGATCACGTCGTCCGACGAGAGCTTGTTGCGGTAGAGCACCTCGGCGACCAGCTCGGCGGAGGCCTCGAGGACCTCGTCCCGATCATCGTGGTCCACCTGCGTCGCCCCACGCACCGCGCGAACTGCCATTCACCCACGATACGGGCTCGATCGCCGCCAAGCCTGTTGGGCGAGCCGGCGCGACCTCGCATCGCTGAGAAGCGGGTCCGGCGTAGCCTCTCGGCGCGGCCACGTGATCGTGCGGCTGGCCGGCGACACCCCGACGGAAGGACCCCCATGAAGCCCGGCGACCAGGTCAGCGACTTCGAGCTGCGGGACGAGACGGGCGAGCCGCGCCGGCTCGGCGAGCTGCTCGCTAGCGGGCCCGTGGTGCTGTTCTTCTACCCGATCGCGTCCAGCACCGGCTGCACCCAGGAGGCCTGCCACTTCCGGGACCTGGCGGCCGAGTTCGCCTCGGTCGGCGCGCAGCCGGTCGGGATCAGCCCGGACTCGGTCGCCAAGCAGCAGAAGTTCGCCTCCGCGCACTCGCTGGGCTACCCGCTGCTGTCCGACGAGGGCGGCGCGGTGGCCAAGGAGCTGGGCGTGTGGCGCAAGCTGCTGCCGATCCACACCAAGCGGGTCACCTTCGTGATCGGCGAGGACCGCCGGGTGATCGAGGCGATCCGGAGCGAGGTCCAGTTCGACCGGCACGCCGACGAGGCGCTGCGCATCCTGAAAGAGCGCCAGACCGCCGCGTAACCCCAGCTCAGAAGTCGGGAGTTGCGATGGTCGCCATCGCGACCATCGCCACTCACGGCGGTTGACCTGGGGTTTAGAGGCCGACCGCCTCGTAGAGCGAGCCCAGCTCAGGCTGACTGAGCGCCCGGAGCGAGCCGGGCCGCTGCGGGCCCAGCTGGACCCCGGCGATCGCGATGCGCACCAGCCGCCGCACCGGGTGACCGACCTCGTCCAGCAGCCGGCGGACCACGTGCTTGCGGCCCTCGTGCAGCACCAGCTCGACCATGGCCTTGCCGGCGAACGAGTCGACCACCTTGAACGAGTCCACCCGCACCGGGCCGTCGGCCAGCTGCACGCCCTCCCGCAGCCGCCGCCCCAGCTCACGCGGGATCGGCCCGGGCACCTCGGCCAGGTACGTCTTCGGCACCTCGAACGAGGGGTGCATCAGCCGGTGACCGAGCTCGCCGTCGTTGGTCAGCAGCAGCAGGCCCTCGGTGTCGGCGTCCAGCCTCCCGACGTGGAAGAGCCGGTCGTCCTTGCCTGCCACCAGGTCGCCGACGCAGGGCCGACCCCGGTCGTCGGACATCGCGGAGAGCATGCCGCGCGGCTTGTTCAGCGCCAGGTGCACCACGTCGTCGCGCAGCTCGACGCGGGCGCCGTCCACCCGCACCACCGCGACCGTGGGGTCGATCCGCCGACCCATCTGCCGGACGACCTCGCCGTCCACGCTCACCCGGCCTTCGGCGATCAGCTCCTCCGCCGCCCGGCGAGAGGCAACGCCGGCCTGGGACAGCACCTTCTGCAGTCGGGTTCCGCTCGGCTCAGCAGAAAAACGCTGGTCAGACATCGTCGATCGAGTCCACCTCGGGTAGCAATGGGGCCAATGGGGGCAGCTCGGCCAGTGAAGACAGACCGAGCCGCTCCAGGAACAGTTCCGACGTGCGATACAGGATGCCCTGGGTTTGCGGGTCGATTCCGAACTCCTCGACCAGCCCCCTGGTCAACAGGGTACGCATGACCCCATCACAGTTGACGCCGCGGACCGCCGAAACCCGCGCCCTGGTCACCGGCTGTCGGTAGGCCACCACGGCGAGTGTCTCCAGCGCGGCCCTGGTCAGCCTGGCGCGCTGGCCGTCCTTGAGCATGCGTTCGACGTAGCCGGCGTACCGGTCCCGGGTGTAGAACCGCCAGCCGGCGCCGACCTTGCGCAGGTCGATGCCGCGCTCGCCGGCCCGGTACTGCTCGGTCAGCCGGCGCAGCGCGGCCTCCACCCGGTCCGTCGGCTGGGCCAGCGCGGCGGCCAGCGTGGACTCGTCCACCGGCTCGTCCACCACCAGCAGCAACGCCTCCAGCGCGCTGTCCAGCGCGTCGTCCTCGGCCAGCTCGTCCTCGGCCAGTCCGTCGGGCAGGTCCGCGGCGGGTAGGTCGTCGGGCAGCTCGGGGGCGGCCGGGTCGGTGTCCGGGCGTTCGGTGTCCGGGCGTTCGGTGTGCAGGTCGTGCTCCGTCACGAGTCGCCTCGGGGGCCGGCCCAGCTGACCATCAGCTCGCCGAAGGACTCCTCCTGCTCCAGCGTCACGCTGGCCTCGCGGTAGAGCTCCAGCACGGCGAGGAACCGGGCGACCACCTGCAGCGGCTCGTCGCAGTCGGCGGTCAGCTCGTGGAAGCTGGCGCGGCCGATGAGCAGCAGCCGCTCGCGCAGCACCGCCATGTGCTCGGGCACCGAGACCAGGCCGGCGTGCAGGTGGTCCAGCGACACCGTCGGCGGCGGCTTCGGCCGGAACACCGAGGCGGCCAGCTCGGCGAAGCGCTGGGCGTCCATGCCGAGCATGACCTCGGGCAGCAGCTCGGCGAACCGGGGCTCCAGCGCGACCGAACGCGGGTAGCGCCGCTGCGCGGAGGCCTCCAGCTCGACGAACAGCCCGGCGACCTGCTTGTAGGCCCGGTACTGCAGCAACCGGGCGAACAGCAGATCGCGCGCCTCCAGCAGGGCCAGGTCCTCGACGTCCTCCACGTCCGCGCCGGGCAGCAGCCGGGCCGCCTTGAGGTCCAGCAGCGTCGCCGCGATCACCAGGAACTCGGTGATCTCGTCGAGGTCGGCGCCCGTGCCGGCGGCGGTGAGTGCCCTGGTGTGCGCGATGAAGTCGTCGGTGACCCGGTGCAGGGCCACCTCGGTGAGGTCCAGCTCGTGCTTGTTGATCAGCTGCAGCAGCAGGTCGAACGGGCCGTTGAAGTTGTGCAGGTTGACGGTGAACCGGGGTACGGCGACGTCACCGGACCCCTCCCGCGCCCGATCCGGCGCCCGCTCCGGGGTGATGACTGGGCTCACCGGGCGGCCGCCTCGCGGGCGATCACTTCGCGCGCCAGGAGTCGGTATGCCTCGGCGCCCGCCGAGCGGGGGGCCCAGCGGGTGATCGGCTCGCCGGCGACCGTGGTCTCCGGGAACCGCACCGTGCGGTTGATCGTGGCGTCGAACACCAGCTCGCCGAAGGCCTCGATCACGCGGGCCCTGACCTCGCGGGTGTGCACCGTGCGTGGGTCGTACATGGTGGCAAGGATGCCGCTGATGGCCAACCGGGGGTTCAACCGGTCCCTTACCTTGTCGATCGTGTCCATCAGCAGGGCCACCCCGCGCAGGCTGAAGTACTCGCACTCCAACGGGATGAGGACACTGTCCGCGCAGGTCAGGGCGTTGATGGTGAGCAGCCCCAGTGACGGCTGGCAGTCCACCAGGATCATGTCGTAGTCGCCGAGCACCGGCCGGAGGACGCGGCCGAGCGCCTGCTCCCGGCCGACCTCGCTGACCAGCTGGACCTCGGCGGCGGACAGGTCGATGTTGCTGGGCAGCAGGTCCATCCCGGGCACCTTGGTCGGGATGATGACCTCGTCGACCTTGATGTCCCGCTCGATCAGCAGGTTGTGGATCGTCCGGTCCAGCTGGTGCGGCTGCACGCCGAGGCCGACGGACAGCGCGCCCTGCGGGTCGAAGTCGACGAGCAGCACCCTGCGGCCGTACTCGGCCAGCGTGGCGCCCAGGTTGATCGTGGACGTGGTCTTGCCGACGCCGCCCTTCTGGTTCGCGACGGCGATGATCCTGGCCGGGCCGTGGAAGTTCAGCGGGGCAGGCTCCGGGGCGAGCGCGTGGGGCCGGACGGTCGGGAACTCATCCGGCTCGTCGAGCGGCGCCGGCCCCGGATCCATCGGCCGGGGTGTCGACATGAGAGGCTCCGTCAGGTCGCTCGCGGGGCGCGAGGTTCGGCTCGGCCAGCCCGCCGGCTGGTCCGGCGATCCTGGTGGTCACACGTCTGGGTGTTCAACGCGTCAGGGTAGGCGTCCGCTCGATACCAACCAAAGCGCCTCGCCGCGTGTTGCCCATGGGTTTTCCGAGTTTCGTGGTACCGCGTGTGGTCAGCCGAGCGCCCTCGGGTGCGCCAGGGTGTACACCTCGCGCAGCGAGTCGACCGTGACCAGCGTGTATACCTGCGTGGTCGTCACCGAGGCGTGGCCGAGCAGCTCCTGCACCACCCGCACGTCGGCGCCGCCCTCCAGCAGGTGGGTCGCGAACGAGTGCCGCAGGGTGTGCGGCGACACCGGTTCGGTGACCCCGGCCCGCTCGGCGGCGGTGCGCAGCGCCTGCCAGGCACTCTGCCGGGACAGCCGGCCGCCCCGAGCGTTCAGGAACAGCGCGGGCGTGCCTCGGCCCCGGCTGGCCAGGCCCGGCCGCACGCGCACCCGGTACGCCTCCAGCGCGGCCACGGCCGGCCGCCCGATCGGCACCAGCCGCTGTTTGCCGCCCTTGCCGGACAGCCGCGCGCCGCGCTCGGCCAGGTCGATGTCGTCCAGGTCGAGGCCGACCGCCTCGGAGATCCGCGCTCCGGTGGAGTAGAGCAGCTCGAGCAGCGCCCGGTCCCGCAGGCTGAGCGGCTCGTCGAGGCCGCACGCCTCGAGCAGCCGTTCCACCCGGTCCAGCGGCAGCGCCTTGGGCAGCCGGCGGGGCGGCGTCGGCGGGTGCACCTCCCGGGCGGCGTCGGTGGCCAGCAGCCCGTCCCGGACCGCGAACCGGTGCAGGCCGCGCACCGCGACCAGCGTGCGGGCCGCCGAGGAGGTGGCCAACGGCGGGTGGTCCGCGTTGCCCTCGCGCAGCACGGCGAGGAACTCCCCCACCACCAGCTCGGTCACCCCGGCCAGCTCGGCGATACCCCGCCCGGTCAGGTACTCGGCGTATCGCCGCAGGTCACGACTGTAGGACCGCAGTGTGTTCTCGGCGATCCCCCGCTCCACGACGAGGTGGTCGAGATAGCCACGCAGCACCCGGTCCAGCTGGATCGGCACCGCTGTTCCCACCCCGGTGGACGCCGCGGCGGGGACCTCGGACGGCACTGCCTAGTCGCCCGACTCGGTTGGCTCGGCGCGCGAGCCCGCGGCGAATGCGGTGGGTCGGTCCGGCCACGGGGCGTCCAGCGGGCGCGGCCGCGCGACCCCGGAGCGCACCACGTGCACCGCCAGCACCGCGGCCGCCGACACGGCGTTCACGATCTCGCCGGCCAGCACCGCGCGGACCGCGTCGGCCAGCGGCTGCCAGCCCACCTCGAGGTCCGCCTCCTCGTCGTCCCCGAGATCCGGCCTCGGCACCGGCGACAGCCCCCGGGCCAGGTACACCCGCACGCTCTCGTCGGAGAAGCCCGGCGACGGCGCCAGGTCCAGGAGCACCGACCACTCGGTGGCCGCCAGGCCGGCCTCCTCGGCCAGCTCGCGCGCGGCGGTGGCCGCCGGGTCCTCGCCCGCGACGTCGAGCAACCCGGCCGGCAGCTCGCGCAGCCTGCGGCGGACCGGGTGCCGGTACTGGTCGATCACCGCGAGCCTGTCCTGCTCGTCCAGCGCCGCGACGGCCACCGCCCCGGGGTGCTCGATGATCTCCCGGATGGCCAGTCGACCGCCCGGCATCTCCACCTGGTCGGCCCGCAGCCCCATCACGCGGCCCCGGTAGATCCGCCGGGTCTCCCGCACCGGGAAGTCGTGGCGCTGCCCGGTCGGGGTCACCTGGGCACCCCGGCGCGCTCCGGCTCGCGTTCCGGCAGCTCCACCGGCAGCCGGTCGGCGGCCCGGTAGCGCAGCGCGGCGGCCACGAACGCC
>Ga0137415_10006697_pt1 | contig 11428 bp, 9 predicted proteins | sample CZODoug3_1_1_16f_FD_183082 | JGI IMG/M metagenome (GOLD analysis project Ga0137415, IMG submission 183082) | Vadose zone soil fungal communities from Angelo Coast Range Reserve, California, USA - CZODoug3_1_1_16fungal (Hybrid Assembly) | ecosystem: Environmental > Terrestrial > Soil > Vadose...
ATGCCGACGCTGATGGGCTACGACTCGGACGACCCCCGGTCGCTCGGCGAGGTGGGACGCGAGGGCGTGGCCGTCGACACCATCGAGGACGTCGAGGCGCTCTTCGCGGGGATCGATCTCGAGACGATCTCCGTCTCGATGACGATCAACCCGACCGCCTGGATCCTGCTCGCCATGTACATCGCGGTCGCGCAGGCGCGCGGCTTCGACCTCAACCGCCTCTCGGGCACCGTGCAGGCCGACATCCTCAAGGAGTACGTCGCGCAGAAGGAGTGGATCTTCCCGATCCGCCCGTCGCTGCGGCTGATGCGCGACATGATCGTGTTCTGCGCCGAGCGCATGGCCCGCTACAACCCGGTCAACATCAGCGGCTATCACATCTCGGAGGCGGGGGCGACGTCGGTGCAGGAGGTCGCCTTCACCATGGCCAACGGCATCGCCTACGTCGAGGAGGTTATCCGGAGCGGGGTGGCCGTGGACGCTTTCGCGCCGCGGCTGGCCTTCTATTTCGTCGCCCAGGCCGACTTCTTCGAGGAGGCGGCCAAGTTCCGCGCGGCCCGCCGCGTGTGGGCCAGGATCATGAAGGAGCGCTTCGGCGCCACCCGGCCGGAGTCGATGCGCCTGCGCTTCCACTGCCAGACGGCGGCGGCCACGCTCACGCGCGCGCAGCCGATGAACAACGTCGTGCGCACCGCGCTGCAGGCGCTATCCGCCGTGCTGGGCGGTGCGCAGTCGCTGCACACCAACGGCCTGGACGAGGCCTACGCCATCCCCTCGGAGGAGGCGATGAAGCTGGCCTTGCGAACGCAGCAGATCATCGCGGACGAGACGCGCGTGCCCAACGTCGTCGACCCCCTCGGCGGCTCCTATTACGTCGAGGCGCTCACCACGCGTATCGAGCGCGAGGTGCTCGCGATCCTGAAACACGTGGACGAGATGGGCGGCACCGTCGCCGCCATCGAGGCCGGCTGGTTCCAGCGGGAGATCGCCGACTCGGCCTACGCGTTCGCGCGCCGCAAGGCCTCCGGCGACGCGCCCGTGATCGGGGTCAACAAGTACGTCGAGCCGGCCGCCACCGCCGCGGACATGCCGATCCACCGGGTGCCCCCCGAGACCGAGGCCCGCCAGGTGGCCCGGCTGCGCGCCGTGCGCGCCCGGCGTGACGAGCGTGAGGTTGCGGGGCTGCTGGACCGTCTCGCGCAGGCGGCGTCGGACCCGGCCGCCAACCTCATGGAGCCGACCATCGCCCTGGTCCGGGCAAGGGCATCGATGGGGGAGATCGTCAACCGCCTCCGCAACATCTGGGGCTCCTACGTCGAGAAACCGGTGTTCTGACCCCGACAACCCCGGTGCGGGCAACCCGGCCATTCTGCTATTCTGGTCAAGCAGATTTCAGCCACCGGGGAGGCACTTTGGCGGTCCAGGACTCCGTTCTGGTGCTGCAGGAAAGGCTGGCCAACGAGCAGAAACTCGTCCAGCTGATCGACCGGATCCACTCCGCCAAGACCCTGGACACGATCTTCATCGAGATCCAGGGTGAGATTCTCGCCTTCCTCGCCGCCGACCGCCTGACGCTCTACGCGGCGGACATGGAGAAGAAGGAGCTCTACTCGAAGTTCCTCGCCCTGGACACGGTCAGGGAGATCCGGCTCCCGGTCAACGAGAGCTCGGTGGCGGGCTTCGTGGCCACCAGCCGCCAGACGGTCAACATCGCCGACGCCTACGACACCGGCGAGCTCACCAAGATCAACGCCAAGCTGCGGTTCGACTCGTCCTGGGACAAGAAGACCGGCTACCGCACCACGCAGATCCTCGGCATGCCGATCCTGCACGAGAACCGGGTCGTCGGCGTGATGCAGCTGCTGAACAAGAAGAAGGGCGGCCGGTTCACCAAGGACGACGAGCTCAACGTCGCGCGCATCGCCAAGACGCTGGGCGTCGCCTTCCACAACCAGCAGCAGCTCGGTCAGCGCCGCGGGACGAAGTTCGACTACCTGCTCGCCCAGGGGCTCATGAGCCAGGACGACATCAACACGGCCATCGCCGCCGCCCGCCACAAGAACACCGACGTCGAGGCGATCCTGATGGACCAGTACAAGATCCCCAAGGGTGAGCTGGGGACGTCGCTGAGCCAGTTCTATCGCGTGCCCTTCATCGAGTTCAACGAGCGGGTCATTCCGTCGCCCGAGCTCCTGAGGGACCTCAAGCTGGAGTTCCTGAAGCGCAACCTCTGGCTGCCGCTCAAGCGCGAGCACGACGGCTCGACCGTCGTGCTGATCGACAACCCGCAAGACATCCAGCGCGTCGACTCGATCCACCAGGTCATGCGGGGCCACAAGGTCCAGCTGGCCGTCGGCCTCAAAAAGGACATCCAGCAGTTCCTCGCCGCGGTCGGCGGCGAGGGCAGTAGCGGCCCGCGCGGCAGCATGAGCGACATCCTCTCCGATCTCGGCAACGAGGCGGCGGCCGAGAAGGAGATGGACGCCGGCGGCTCGGAGGTCGACGAGAACGACAGCGCGGTCATCCGGCTCGCCAACCAGGTGATCGTGGACGCGTTCAAGGCGCGCGCCTCGGACATCCACATCGAGCCGTACGGGTCGCAGAAGGACACGATGATCCGGCTGCGCGTCGACGGCGCGTGCAACGAGTACCAGCGCGTTCCCGGGGCCTTCCGGCGCGCGCTCGTCGCCCGCATCAAGATCATGGCCATGCTCGACATCGCCGAGCGCCGCAAGCCGCAGGACGGCAAGATCAAGTTCAAGGTGCCGGACGGGCGCGAGATCGAGCTGCGCGTGGCCACCGTGCCGACCCAGGGCGGCAACGAGGACGTCGTCATGCGAATCCTCTCGGCCAGCGAGCCGATCCCCATCGACAAGCTCGGCATGCTCGACCGCAACCTCAGGGAGATGAAGGCGGCGGCCGAGAAGCCGTACGGGCTGATCCTGTGCGTGGGGCCGACCGGCTCGGGCAAGACGACGACCCTGCACTCCGTGCTCGGCTACATCAACAAGCCGGAGCGCAAGATCTGGACGGCCGAGGATCCCGTCGAGATCACGCAGTACGGCCTGCGGCAGGTGCAGGTGCAGCCGAAGATCGGCTTCACGTTCGCGCAGGCCATGCGCGCCTTCCTGCGCGCCGATCCCGACGTGATCATGGTCGGTGAGATGCGCGACGAGGAAACGGCCCAGACGGGCATCGAGGCCTCGCTGACCGGTCACCTCGTCTTGAGCACGCTGCACACCAACAGCGCGGTCGAGACGGTCATCCGGCTCCTCGACATGGGTCTCGATCCGTTCAACTTCTCCGACGCGCTGCTGGCCGTGCTGGCCCAGCGGCTCGTGAAGCGGATCTGCACCGAGTGCAAGGAGGAGTACCACCCGGACGAGGACGAATACGCCGAGCTGGAGCACGCCTTCGGCGGCAAGGAAGAGACGGCGAAGTTCGGCATCGACTACAACGACGACTTCGTGCTCTTCCGCGGCAAGGGCTGCGGCAACTGCAACAACTCCGGATACCGCGGGCGCGCCGGCATCCACGAGCTGCTGGTGGCCAACGACGGCATGAAGCGCCTGATCGCCAACAAGGCGCGCGTGGTGGAGATGGTCACCACGGCCAAGGCCGATGGGATGACCACTCTCGTCCAGGACGGAATCCTCAAAGCGCTCGACGGCCTCACCGACGTCAAGCAAGTCAAAGCCGTCGCCATCAAGTAGCGTCACCGCGCGACCCGCGCCGCCGCGCGGCGGGGTCCGGGCGGGGCTCGTTCGACCGCGCAAATCGACGATGCGGTGCGCCTGTCAGCGAGCCACGATTCCTGGCCGGAACCGACGCCGTACCCAGAAGACACGGGTCTCACGAGCCCCACCCGGGCCCCGCCCCGCAGCGGCGCTACCCGCGAGAGCCCGCTACTTTATCGTCCGCGCGACTTGCTGCGGCGGTGACTGCCCGCCTAGACGCGCGCGTTCGACGGCTCCTCCATGAAGTCCTCGAGGCGGGTCCACCGGTGCGTCACGCCCGGCGCCGTCGGTGCGGTCAGCGTGAATTCCGGCCGCGGGCCGGTGCCGAAGAACGCCTGCATGACGGTGCCGGCGGCGTGCGCGACGATGCAGTGCGCGCAGGGGTACTCCGGATGCATCGGCGTCGGCCCGAGTGGTTCCCATGTGGCGTCGCGCTCGGTCTTGGGATTGCCGTCGATGTCGCCGTTGCGGATCGCGGTCACCGGACGCCAGAACTCGTAGTGATACTTCGCCTCGAGCACGGCGCCGATCGCGTCGTGCGTGGCCATTGACAGCAGCGCGCTCAGCCGCGCGTTCTCGGCGACGCCGAGCTGCCTGGCCCTGGACAGCTGGATGGCGATCGGCATGAAGGTGCTGGGTCCCGTGTAGAACCAGAGCCGGCCGGTCTCCGTCTGGAGCGCCGTGCGCGTCGTACTGTTCTTTCCGAACTGCTTGATCTCGTTGTAGGCGTCCGCCCACGCCTGGCTCTTCAGCGCCACGGGCGGGCCCGGCCGGAACTGCGCCATGTCGTTGAGGACGAACGGCGTCACCTTCGGCCACATGGGGCCGATGACCGGGGCCGTCGCGACGTAGCGGCCGGGCGTCGTCCGGGGCCGGTAGGCGTCGGGCGCGTCCGCGCCGTCGCCGACGCGCAGCGTCAGCACGCCGTCCGCCACGCGAAGGCCCAGCGCGATCCCGTCGGATTTCGCCTGGCCGTCGGGAATCTGCGCGAGGTACTCCTTCAGCATCGCGTCGAGCTTGGCCGCGTCGGACGGGTGAAGCTTCGTCTTGTACGGCTGCTACAGCGGCTCGATCGCGTTCACGCACTGAAACATGGCGACGTGCATCAGGGCCATGTCGCGATACGCCGGGGCGGCGAGGCTGTACGCGGCCACGATCGGCTGCGCCTTCTCGTTCCAGTCGGTGATCACGTCGGCAGCCACCGGAACCGCAAGACCGAGGACGAGCAGGGACAGAGTGAGCGCGGAGACGAGGTGTCGCATGGCGCCTCCCGATCCGAAAGATGGGACGGGTCGCGACACCAGCGCACCCGAGATCAGTGCGCGCAATGGCGGCGGGACCGCGCGTCAGGCGGGTGGCGGCTCGGCGTCCGTGCCGGCGACTTCGGTCAGCAGCGTCCAGTCGTCGGGCGGATCGGCGGGGGGCCGCTGCTTGGGCTCGGTGGTCACGACGCGGCCGCGGCTCGGCGAGAACCACTCCCAGCGGTCGGCGGGCGCGCCGGCCTCGGCGGCGGTGCCCATCTCGGGGCCGACCTCGCCCTGGGTGGCGCGGTCGGCCTTCCGCTGCAGCTTGGCCTCGTGGCGGGTCTTGCGGATTTCTTCCTTGCGGCGGCGCTCGAAGCCGTAGTTCCGGCGCGGGCTCAGCGGAGGATCCCCATAGGCAGTCTCACGATATCCGATTTTCTCATGTCAGCTCCCGTGGTTTCACGTCCTTGAAGGTGACCCACAACAACACGTCGTACACGATCTTGAGGCCGCCGCCCAGCACGAAGGGCGCGGCCAGCGCCACCGAGGCCATCACCCAGCCGGTCACGCTCGGGCTGACCGCCTGCGCCACCGTCCGCCAGAGCGTCGTCGTGGTCGCCGCCGCCTCGCGCTCATGGTCCTCGACCACGGCCATCACGTAGGCCTGACGCGTCGGCACGTCCATCTGCGACAGCAGCTGGCGGGCGTAGAGCAACGCGACGGCCACCCACGCGGCGGGGGCGGCCGCGATGGCGATGAGGAAGACGTTCGAGACGAGGTGCGAGACCACCATCGTGTTCAGCAGCCCGAACCGGCGCGCCGCGCGCGGGGCCAGCAGCAGGGAGGCGGCGGTCACGAGCTGCGCCCCGAGAAAGATCTGGCCGAGCGTCTCGAGGCCGAGCCCGTAGCGCTCGTGCAGGAAATAGGCGACGAGCGACTGGAGCACGAAGCCGCCGGCGAACGAGTCGAGCGCAAACAGCGCCGCGAGCCGGCGGATGAGGGCCGACGAGGGCCCGGCACCCGCGGGCGCGCGCGGCGCGGGGACGACGGCGGGCAGCCGCGCGTAGAGCACGGCCTGCACGACCGAGGCGGCCAGGAAGATCGCGAAGAGCGCGCGCGGAGCGGCCAGGCCCACGATGGCGGCGCCGAGCCCGCCCGCGGCGTAGCCCAGCAGGTTGTAGAGGCTCAGCACCGTCGTGCGGCGCGTGCCCGTCACCGCGCGCGCGACGACGACTTGCTCGATCGAGAGGAAGGGGCCGGTCTCGCCGGTGCCGACGGCCACGTTGCCGACCATCGCCGCGAGCACGACAACCCACGGATGCTCCGAGACGAGCAGCAGGGCGGCGGCGAGGATGGAGAGCACGGCGAGGGCGCCGAGGGCCGCCCGCGCGCCCAGGCGCTCGGCCGGACGCCGCACCGCCCACGTCAGCGCGGCGCTGCCGCCGAGCGTGCACGTCACCGCCAGCCCGACGCCCCGGGCGTCCATTCCGTGCTCGGCGAGGTACACGGGCAGCAGGATTCCGAGGAAGCCGTAACAGAACGTCCGGACCGACTTGGCGAGCAGGATCGCGGCGATCGGGCTCAAATCGGGACTTGACAATCACTCAACTCATGTTGAGTATATGAGTCCCACAACGGGAGACGCAGGAGGTCGCTCACATGAACCCGGTAGAGCGGTTGCTGCAGCAAGAGGTCACCCACTTCGTCGATCGACTGGCCTCGTCGGTTCCGCCGGACGGTGTCACGTCCCACGTGCTGACGCCGGCCGTGCGCACGCGTCTGGACGAGGCCGAAGCGCAGCTGGCCCAGGCCCGCGCCTCGCTGATGGAAGGCTACGGTCGCTGGCGCCGCGCGCTCGAGGATGTCGAGAATCTCTGGGCGGTCGCGGCCTGGCGGTCAACTGCGGCCGAAGAGGCGAGCGAGCACCCCGCGCCGCTCGCCGCCTGACGACGCGGGCTCGGCCAAGAACCGCGCGCTGAGCGTTTCGAAGCGTTGCCAGTAGTCCGGCAACGCCCGTGCGCGGGCGACCTGGGCGGCGAGCAGCCGGGCCTCTTCGGTGTCGGCGGCGCCGCGGGCGCGCCGCGCGTCGTCGGCGGGCACCTCCGCGTCGAGGACGCGCAGGAAGGCCAGGACGTGCTGCGTATGCTCCGCGCGGTCGGCGGCGTTGTCGGCGATGGGCGCGGGAAGGCCGCGCGCCTGGCGCACGCGCACGAGCGCGTCGAGGCACACGAAGTCGATCGCCTCCTCGAGGCGCTCGCGGACTTCGTGCTCGATGCGCGTGTCGAGGTCGTGCGCGCGGTCGGGATGCCGGAAGGGCATCAGGCGAGCATCGCCGTCAGCCCGGTGGACAGCGGCACCGGCACCAGGCCGAACGTCTCGTAGAAGGCGCCCGGCTCGCAGGTGTTCTCCTCCTCGAGCATGAGGAGCTGATCGGGCGTCAGGGGATAGCCGGGGAAACGGTGAAGCACGCTGGTCGCCGCGCGTACGAGGCCCAGCGGCGCGTGCACCTTCAGGGGCCGGCGGCGGCCCATCGCGGCGGCGACGCGGTCGAGCAGATCGACCATCGTCACGGGCTCGGGGCCACCGATGTCGTACGTGTGCTTCACGCTCGCGTCGAGCGTGAGCGCGCGGACGAAGCCCTGGGCGACGTGCGCGACGGGCACCGGCTGCAGGCGCTGGCGACCGGTGCCGATGACCGGCACGACCGGCAGGCGCTCGATCATGCCCGCGAGCATCGAGACGAAGGCGTCGCCGCGGCCGTAGATGATCGACGGCCGGAAGATCGTCCACGGGATCGCGCTCGCGCGCACTGCCTCCTCGGCCGCCCACTTGGTCCGGTGGTAGCGCGAACGCGCACCCAGTCGCGTGCCGAGCGCGCTCATGTGCACGTAGCGCCGCGCGCCGACGACGGCGGCGGCCTCGAGCACGTTGATCGTGCCCTGCGTGTGGACGCGCTCGAAGGTGGCGCCGCTCGCCGGGTGCTCGCGGATGATGCCGACCAGGTGGATCACGGCATCGCAGCCGGCCATGCCCTCGTTCAGCGACTGCCGCGCCATCACGTCGCCCTCGACGCGCTCGATGGCGCCCAGGCCGCGCAGGTCGCGCTCCGAGCCGCGGCGGACCAGGCAGCGCACCGCGCAGCCCTCGGCCCGCAGCGCCTGGACGACCGCCCGGCCCACGAACCCCGTGCCGCCCGTGACGAACACCCGTCGCATCGCCGGCGCCTGCATGGCCCTTAGGATATCAATCTGGTCGTCGCCGGATGATAAGATCGGACCGTGGTCGTGGCGCTCCGTCCTGCCGTCCTCCTGGCCCTTTCGCTCGCGCTGGCGCTGACGTCTTCCCACGCGTCGGCGCAGGACTGGAGCGGGATCGACGAGGCCGCGTTCGAGGTGGTGGCGTCCGGCGAGATCCCCGGGGTCCTGGTGATGGTGGGACGGGGCGACGACATCATCTACCGGCGCACGTGGGGCTCGCGGCGCGTGGTCCCGGAGCACGTCGCGATGACCGAGGACACGATCTTCGACATCGCCTCGCTGACCAAGCCGCTCGGCACGACGCTGGCCGTGATGTCGCTCGTCGAGCGCGGCCAGGTGAAGCTCGACGCGCCGCTCGGGCGCTACCTGAAGGAGTTTCGCGGGCACGCCCACGAGATGGTGACGATCCGCCGGCTGCTCACGCACAGCGCGGGGCTGCCGGCCATCCCGCCCAATGGCAGCGTGAGCCCGGGCTTCCCCAAGGCGGCGGCGCTGCTCTCGAAGCTGCCGTTCGACTATCCGCCCGGCAGCGCGTTCCAGTACAGCGACACGGGCTTCATGCTGCTGGGCGAGATGGTGCGCCGGGTTTCGGGTGAGCCGCTCGACCGTTACCTCGATCAGCACGTCTTCAAGCCGCTGGGGCTGCGCGACACGAGCTTCAACCCGTCCGGGCGCGTGCGCGACCGCGTCGCGCCCACGGAGTTTGCCAACGGCCACCTCCTCGTCGGCGAGGTGCACGACGCGCGCGCGCGCGCGCTCGGCGGCGTGGCCGGTCACGCCGGCATGTTCTCGACGGCGTCCGACATCGCGCGGATCTGCCGCATGCTGGTCGGCGGCGGCACGCTCGAAGGCAAGCGGGTGTTCAAGTCGACCACGATCGCGACGATGCTGGAGCGCTCGCCCGAGGGCAACGGCAGCCGCGCGCTCGGCTGGGACGTGTCCAGCGCCTTCTCGCGCACGGCATCGCCGTACTTCCCGCCGGAGTCGGTGGGGCATCTGGGCTTCACCGGCACCTCGGTCTGGATCGATCCGCCCACGCGCTCGTACCTGATCCTCCTCACCAACCGCGTGCACCCGAGCGGCGGCGGCGCCACCGCCATCCGTGACCTGCGCACGCGCGTGGCCGCCGCGGCGAGCGCGGCCCTCTTCGTCCCGGAGCTGCCGACGAAGGTGGCGATGGGCGACTCGACGGCTCCCGCCGCCGACGGGGGCGAGGAGGTCAAGCCGCCCCGCCCCGCCTCCGTCGTGCGCTCGGGCCTCGACGTGCTCGTCGCCCAGGACTTCGCGCCGATCGCCGGCTACACGGTGGGCCTGGTGACGAATCAGACCGGGGTCGATGCGCAGGGCCGCCGCGCGATCGACTTGCTGGCGGCGGCCCCGCGCGTGAAGCTCGCCGCGATCTTCACGCCCGAGCACGGTCTCACCGGCGACGCCAACACCGAGGTGCCCCACGGCCGCGATCCGATCACGGGGCTGCCGGTGTGGAGCCTCTACGGCAGCACGCGCCGCCCGAACGGCGGCATGCTGCGCGGGCTCGACCTGGTCGTGTTCGACATCCAGGACGTCGGCGTGCGCTACTACACGTACCTCACCACGCTCGTCTATGTGATGGAGGAGGCGGCGCGCGCGCGGATTCCCGTGCTCGTGCTCGATCGGCCGAATCCGATCAACGGTCGCGTGGTCGAGGGACCGCTGATGGATCCCGACCTCGGCTCCTTCACGGCGCCGCACCCGATTCCCGTGCGCACGGGCATGACCATCGGCGAGTTCGCGCGCATGGCGGCCATGGAGCGGAAGATCCCCGTGTCGCTCACGATCGTGCCGCTCGAGGGCTGGGAGCGCGGGCGCTGGTTCGACGAGACGGGGCTGCCGTGGGTGAACCCGTCGCCGAACATCCGCTCGGTGACGCAGGCCCTGCTCTACTCCGGGATCGGCCTGCTGGAGTCGACGAACGTCTCGGTGGGGCGGGGTACGGAGCGTCCGTTCGAGGTCGTCGGCGCGCCCTGGCTCGATCCGCACCGCGTGAGCGAGGATCTGAACGCCCTGCGACTGAGCGGCGTGAGCTTCGAGCCCGTGGTCTTCACGCCGAGCAGCGACATCTATACGGCGCTGCCGTGCGGCGGCGTCCGCGTCGTCGTCACGGACCGGGAGGCGATCCGGCCGGTGACGGTCGGGCTGGCGATCGCCAGGACGCTACGGAGCCGTCACCGCGACCAGTTCAGACCCGAGGCGATCCAGAACCTCCTGGTGAACCGCGCGACGATGTGGGCCTTCTTGCGGAACGAATCGTTGGATCGGCTGGTGGCGTGGACCGAGATGGAGCGGAACAGCTTCCTGAACCGGCGGGCGTCGTACCTCATCTATAGATAAACCTCCAGTTCCTTTGCGCTTGGTGTGACCTTCGATGTTCGTTGTAGATGGGGGGCTGCGAGGCGCGCCCCCCATGCCCCCCACGCAACCACCGTCGTTCGTGAGTCGACCGTTACGATCACGCCGAAAAAATAAAGGGCCGAAAGGGGCCCGATGCCACGGAGCGGACAGCCGTGCGGGGGCGCGCTACCGATTGGGCGTCTCGATGACGCGGAGCTTCACGTCCGGCCTGAGCTTGTCGCGGCGATCGGCGGGCACGGTGACCGTCGCGGGATCACCGTCGCTGATGAAGCGCTCGTGCGGATGCTTGTCGAACCACGCGAGCCAGGTGGCGAGGTCGCGCGCGATGACCTGGATCCGCGGCAGCCGCAGGGGATCGAAGCCGCGCGCGAAGGGCGACTGCGCGGCCCCGCCCGCCACCATGAGGATCGCATCGTGCTCGTACACGGTGCCCTTGGCGCTGCCGCGCAGGGCCCAGCCGACCTCGCGCGGGTACACGCCGTGCGGCAGCGCGAGCGTGCGGATCTTGTAGTCGGGCACGTGGCGCTGGATCCACTGCTGCGCCTCGGCGATCTGCAGGCGCACGACCGTCTCGTCGTACTTGCCGAGGTTGGCGTGCCAGAGCGTGTGGTTGCCGATCTCGTAGCCGTGGCTCACGAGGTACTGCAGCTTCCTGCCCTCGTGCTCCGGCTGGTTGAAGAGGCGATTGGGCTTGCTGGCGCCGGGCAGCACGTAGAACGTGGCGGCGCGGCCGAAGTCCGGCTTTTCGCGCAGGAACGCCTCGAGGATTCCCACCGCGCACTTCGGGTCGATCTCCAGC
>Ga0137415_10006698_pt1 | contig 11427 bp, 9 predicted proteins | sample CZODoug3_1_1_16f_FD_183082 | JGI IMG/M metagenome (GOLD analysis project Ga0137415, IMG submission 183082) | Vadose zone soil fungal communities from Angelo Coast Range Reserve, California, USA - CZODoug3_1_1_16fungal (Hybrid Assembly) | ecosystem: Environmental > Terrestrial > Soil > Vadose...
TCCGCAGCCGGGTCCAATCGACCTCGGCGGCGGCGAGCAGCTGCCGCGGTCCCAGGGACTTGGTGAAGAAGAAGCTCTGCCAGAAGTGCCGATTCGGCTCGAACAGGGACGGGGCGGGGCGAGCGAGCCGCTGGCGCGCATTGTACCTGGACCCGTGGCCGAGACGCTCGAGGGCGCGGCACGCCCGGGCCACTTCACGGGTGTTCTCACCGTCGTCGCCAAGCTCTTTCACATCGTCGGTCCTGACGTCGCGGTGTTCGGTCGCAAGGACTTTCAGCAAGTGATACTCGTGAAGCGATTAGTGCAGGACCTCGATTTTCCGCTGACCATCGATGTCGCCCCCACGGTGCGGGAGCTCGACGGGCTCGCGCTGTCCTCGCGCAATACCTACCTCTCGCCCGACGAGCGGCGGTCCGCCCTCGCGCTGTCGCGTACCCTGCGTACGCTCGAGCAAACGTGGCGCGGCGGCGAAGCCGATCCCGCGAAGCTGCAGCGCATCGGCATGGAGTCGCTGCGCGTTCCCGGTGTCGCACCTGAATACTGTGCGCTCATCGACGAGACTCTGGAGCCTGTGAAGCGGCTGACCGCACACACCGTCGCCGTCGTGGCGGCGCGCGTCGGGACGACGCGGCTCATCGACAACGTGGTGCTGGGCGAGGGCATCGGCGCGGATCCGCGAGTCACACCATGAGTCTGCCGGACTGGGCCCAGGTGACGCCGGAGCGGCGCGCGCACATCGAACGGGTGGTCGCGCTGCTCAACGAATGGGCGAACGCCATGCACGTCTCCGCAGCCGAGCGCGACCGCTGGGTGCGCGCCGGCTGGCTGCACGACGCGCTGCGGGACTCGCCGTTCAAAGATCCCACCGCTCACGGGCCTGCTGCCGCCGTGCGGGCCGCCGAGACGGGCGAGCGCGACCAGGGCGTGCTCGACGCCGTTCGCTGGCACACGGTCGGCTCAGCCGACTGGGACGACGTGGGGAAGATGCTGTATCTCGCCGACTTCCTCGAACCCGGGCGTCATCGCCGCTCGGTCGATACCGATCACGAGATCCTCGCCGATCGCGTCCCCACCGAGCATGAAGCAGTGCTGCGGGAAGTCGCCCGCCGTCGCCTCGATTGGGTGTTGCGTTCGGGATGGCCGTTGCCGGCCGCAACCGTGGCTTTCTGGAATAAGCTGGCCAACGCGCGATGACCGTTCCAGTCGCCGCAGCAGCCGTTCTGATCCTCTGTGCGTGCGGCGGTGGGACACCCGCAAATACCATCCCCGGTGATCGTGGGCCGGCGCTCGCCGTGGAAGTCCTCAACGCCAGTGGACGCGCGGGCGATGCCAAGGTTGGCACGCGCCTGCTGCGGCGGGCGGGTATCGACGTCGTGTATTTCGGGAATGCGTCCCCGACCGACCCACGCTCCGGGCTCGACTCGACACGGATCATCGTCCGGCGAGGTGCCGCGCAAGCGGGCGAGCGCGTGCGCGCGGCGCTGGGGGTGGGGCGCGTCGAGGTTCACCTCGACAGCGCGCGCTTACTCGATGTGAGCGTGCTCCTCGGCGCCGACTTTTCGCCGAGGGCGAAGGGGAGCGTCGACTTCCACCCGTAGCTGACCGCAGGCCGCGCTGATGTCGAGACCGCGGCTGCGCCGGAGCACTGCCTCCACGCCCCGCTGCTTGAGACGCCGCTCGAAGACGAGCATCTGCGCCCGCGAGCTGGGCGTGAGGTCGGGTGCTCCGCCGGGATGCAGCGGCAACAGATTCACGAGCGCGTCGAGGGGCTGGGCGATCTTCGCCAACTGATCGGCGATCTCGGGCGAATCGTTCTTGCCGCCGATGAGGACGTACTCGAGTGTCACCCGCCGGCGGAACTGCTTCAGGGCCGCGGTCAGCTCTGGGAGCGTGTACTTCTTCTCGATCGGCATGAGCTCGCGACGCAGCGCCGGCGACGGTGCGTGCAACGAAACCGCCAACCGGAATTGCTCGCCGCGTTTCGCGAACTTTGCGAGATTGGGCAGAATGCCGACGGTCGAGACCGTGATGTGCCGCGCCCCGATCCCGAATCCCTCCGGCTGATTCAGAATCGTCAGTGTGGCGTCGACGGCGTCCCAGTTGAGCAGCGGCTCGCCCATTCCCATGAACACGACGTTGGTCGGCTTCTGTGCTGGATCGCGCAACACCATCTCGCGAACTTGGCCCGCGATTTCGCCAGCCGAGAGATTGCGCCGAAAGCCCATGCGTCCGGTGGCGCAGAAAACACAACCCAGCGCGCATCCTGCCTGCGACGAGATGCACAGCGTGCGACGCTTGCCTTCCGGGATCAGCACCGACTCGATCGCTTCGCCGTCGGCAAGCGCCCACAGAAACTTCTCCGTGCCGTCGCTCGAAACCTGCTGAGTACGCAGCGTCAAATGCTGTACAGGGAACGCTTCCTCGAGCGCCATTCTCAACGGCGCGGGCAGATCCGTGGCGTCGCTCCAATGCCGGACGGGACGTTGCCAGAGGCGCGGAAGGATCTGGCGGATGCGATAGGCGGGCTCACCACGCACACGGAGCCAGTCGGCGAGCGCACTGCGCGCCGCCTCCGGAGTGAGGCTGAGGAGATCGATCGTCACTTGAAGGTGGCTTCGACACCCACGCGGTAGGCCGAACCAACTTCGTTCACGCCGGTGTCGCGCGCCAGCGTGACGCGGTACTTCCCAACCGTGAAACCGAGCCCGGCCACCGGACGCCAGCCGGCGCCGTTCGAGTAGCCGCCCTCACGAGCCACCATCAGATCGAATGAAACCTTCCGCACGAGCTCAGCTCCGACGCCGAGCTGATGGTCGGCGGGGAAGCCGTGTCCGAACGCGAGGCCGTAACGGCCTCGGACCACGACGCGATCGCGCCCGTCTGAGACCGATCCCTGCCAGAGACGTGCTTCGATTCCAGCATACAGATCGTGCGCAGGATCGTTGAACGTGAGCGAGGAAAAGAAGTGTGTCGCTAGCGCGACATGCAGCCGGTCGCCCGCGAAATTGCGACTCGCGCCGACGTCGAACGTCCAGCGATCCGAGCGCGACGCGTCGAGGCGTGTCGCTTGCGAGGCGATCGTGGCGCCGAGGTTCGTCCCGGCGATCCTGCGCGCCCAGGTTGCGCCGAATGCAAATGTGTAGACGGGGATCGTGCCGCCCGTGGGATCCGGACTGTCGATCGTCTGCGTCAGGTCGCTCAGCCCCACGCGGCCGTACAGCAACCCAACTTGCCCGAAGCGCCCGGCCGACGCCCGGACGGTGGCGATCATGCCGGTGGCATCCACGGCTGAGGGCGTCTGAATCGCTTCGAAGGCGAGCTGTAATCTCGGTGCCGCGCTGTCGGGGACTTGCGCCGGATTCCAGAACGCGGCCGCGGCACCGGTTGCCAGAGCGGTGGGTATCGGCAACGTCGTCGCGGCAACGCGCCAGAGGGTCGATCCCGCTGCTGCCTGCTGTCCCGCGGCGGCTCCGGACGCCGCCAAAAAGAGTCCTAAAACCAGCAGGCCAATGCGTTGCATGCCGAACGTTTACTCACGGCTGTGGCGCCGTCAACTCAAGTCAACTATCTTCAACCGGTTACGGCACTTGGACATACTCCATTGCGGCTCTCAGAACTCCTGACGCCCGACCGAATCCGGGTACCATTACGGGCCCAGAGCAAGGAAGGTGTGCTCCGGGAATTGGTCGACCTGCTGGTGGGAGGCAACGGAGCCTCGGATGATGTCTTTCAGGCGATACTCGAGCGCGAGCGGCAGTTCCCGACGGGCATCGGCTATGGGGTCGCCGTACCGCACGGCAAGACGCCGGCGTTGGCGAATCTCGTGGCGGTCGCCGGGACGACACGCGCGCCGGTGCCCTATGAAACAGTCGATGGCGAACCGGTTCGCCTCTTTTTCTTGCTGGCCGGCCCGGAGTCGCAGGCGGGAGCACACGTGAAGGCGCTGAGCCGTATCTCGCGGCTCGTGCGGCGCGAACCGATCCGCGCCCGCCTCGTGGGCGCGCAGACGCCGGAAGAGTTCTTCCAAGTCCTCTGTGAAGCCGAGAGGGGGGGCGCATAGAGACTCGGACAACCTGGCGCACTCATCGCTGCGGGGCGTTGCGAAAGGAGCACATTGGACAGCGGGTGCGATTGGGGGGCTGGGTCCACCGCCGCCGTGACCTCGGCGGCATCGTCTTCCTCGATCTCCGCGACCGCGACGGCCTCGTTCAGGTCGCCCTCGGTCCGGGGTGGGCGGCTCCCGATCTCGTCTCCCGTGCCCAAACCGTCGGGACCGAGACCGTCGTCCTCGTGGAAGGGGAAGTCACCGCCCGGCCGCCCGCGATGCGGAATGCCGAGCTCGCGACCGGGGATGTGGAAGTCCACGCCACTGTCCTGGAGATCGTGGGACCGGCGGAGACGCCCGCGATTCCCGTCGCCCGCGGGAAAGGCGAGGAGCTCCCGGCCGAAGAGCTGCGTCTCAAGTACCGCCATCTCGATCTGCGGCGCCCGGAGCTACAGGCGAATCTCATCCTGCGCCATCGTTTGCTGCAGCGCGCGCGTCGCGCGTTGAGCGAGCTGGACTTTCTCGAGATCGAAACGCCGATCCTCACCAAGCCCACGCCCGAAGGCGCGCGTGACTACCTCGTGCCGTCGCGCGTGCACCCGGGCGAGTTCTACGCGCTGCCGCAGTCGCCGCAGATCTACAAGCAGCTCCTGATGGTGTCCGGCTTCGACCGCTATTTCCAGATCGCGCGCTGCTTCCGCGACGAGGATCTGCGGTACGACCGGCAGCCGGAGTTTTCGCAGATCGACATCGAGGCATCCTTCGTCGGCCAGGAGGATGTGATGGGGTTGGTCGAGGCCGTGCTCGTCGCGCTGTGGGACGAAGCGGGTCACCGGATCGACCGGCCGTTTCCGCGGCTCACGTGGCGTGAGGCGATGGAGCGATTCGGCACCGACAAGCCGGATCTCCGTTTCGAATTCACGATCGCGGACTGGACCGCGCAGGTGCGGCCACTCGCGGTACCGTTCTTCCAGGGAGCGCTCACCAACGGAGCGCGCGTGCGTGGCATCGCCGTGAAGGGCGGCGGCACGCTCTCGCGCAAAGACGTCGATCAGCTCGCCGAGACGGCGAAGACGCACGGCGCGCCCGGGCTCGCCTGGGTGAAGCGACAGGGTGAGCAGGTCTCCGGCTCCGTCGGCAAACATTTCACCGCCGAAGCGCTGGGCCGGCTCGGTATCGGCGATGGCGATGTCGCGCTCATGACGGTCGGTCCCGATCGCGTGACGTCACCCGCGCTCGACAAGGTGCGGCAGGAAGTCATCCGGCGCCTCGCGCCGGCGCCCAAGAGCGCGCACGCATTCTGCTGGGTGGTGGACTTTCCGCTTTTCGAGCCCGATCCCGAGACCGGAAAACCGGTGTTCGCCCATCATCCGTTCACGTCGCCGCATCCCGAGGACCTGCCCAAGCTCGACACCGATCCGTTTGCCTGTCGCGCGCTCCACTACGACGCCGTGTATAACGGCAACGAGCTGGGATCGGGCTCGATTCGTATCACCGATCCGGCCATTCAGCGCACAGTCTTTGCGCACCTCGGCCTGTCGCCCGCGGACGTCGACGCGCGTTTCGGCTTCCTGTTGACCGCGTTGGCGGCAGGGGCCCCGCCGCATGGCGGCTTCGCCGTGGGGTTCGACCGCACGGCGATGCTCCTCGCCGGCGCCGGTTCGTTGCGCGACGTGATCGCGTTTCCGAAGACGACCGCGGCGCGAGCGCTCTTCGAGGGTGCGCCGGCTCCGGCGCGCGCGGAAGATCTGGCCGCACTTCACATAAAGGTGGTGCCTCCCCATGAGTGACGACGTCATCCAGCGGCTGTCCGTCGAGGGCGTGGACCCATTGGCTCTGGCAGGTGTGAACGATGCCAACCTGCTCGAGCTCCCGCGCCGGCTCGGCGTGCGTGTCTCGTTGCGTGGGGATACGCTGTCTATCGTGGGATCCGCCGCGGCGATCGAGCGCGCGGGCACCGTGGCTCAGGCGTTGATCGACCTCGCGCGCATGGGCGAAAACCTCGACGTGCATGACGTGGAACGCGTGGTGGCGGACGAAGCCCAGGGCGAGCTCGCGGAAGGTCGCCAGGCGGCCGATCCCGTGAAGATCATTCTGCCCGGCCTGCGGCGCGTGATTCAGCCGAAAACCGCCGGCCAGCGCGAGTATCTCCGTGCGATCGCCGATCACGACATCGTCATCGGCATCGGGCCGGCCGGCACCGGCAAGACCTATCTCGCGGTGGCGGCGGCGGTGGACGCGCTCGCCCGCAAGCGCGTCCGGCGCATCATCCTGGCGCGGCCGGCAGTGGAGGCCGGGGAGAATCTCGGATTTCTGCCCGGAGATCTTCAGGAAAAGGTCGACCCGTACCTGCGGCCGCTGTACGACGCCCTCGAAGACATGATGCCGCGCGAGCGCGTGCAGAAGGCGCTCGAAACCCGAACCATCGAGATTGCGCCGCTTGCCTACATGCGCGGCCGCACGCTCAACGACGCGTTCGTGATCCTGGATGAGGCCCAGAACGCGACCGGCATGCAGATGAAGATGTTCCTGACGCGTCTGGGCGTGAACTCGCGCGCCGTGATCACCGGCGATAAGACGCAGATCGATCTGTCGAACCGCGAGGACTCGGGGTTGCTGCAGGTCGAGCGCATCCTTCCCGGCATCGAGGGGATCGGCTTCTGCTACCTGAGCGACGCGGACGTCGTGCGCCATCGCCTGGTGCGTGACATCATCCGCGCCTACGCCGAGGATGCGCAGGGTTAGATGAAACTCCCGACCCGCGAGAAGATTCGCTATCACGCGACGCGCTGGGTGTGGGTGCCGTTCCTGGTACTCGTCGCGCACGCCTCCTTCCCATCCGGTGCCGCCGACGTCGCGCCGCTGCTGGAGCCCGGCGCGCGCTCCGACAAGGAGATCGTCGCGCCGTTCAACTTTGTCGTGAACAAGTCGGAGGACGAGCTGCAACGGGAGGCGGAGGAGCTCGCCGCATCCGCGAAACCGATCTACGAGTTCCGGCAGCGCGCCTACGACAGCACGGCGACGACGATGGCCGCGTTCTTCAGCGCCGTGGATGCCGCAGCCGACCAGGGGCAGCAGGCGATCATCCGCGCGGCGAGGGAGTTCGGCGTACCGCTCACCGCGCAGGAGGCTGCGTACCTGAGCAAGGGCGGCAAGCGTCGCGCGCTCCAGCAGGCACTCCAGAAGTTGTTCGATCGCACGCTCGCGCAGGGCGTCACCGCGCCCGGCGTCCTGCAAGTCGAGCAATCGCGCGAGCTGATCGTGCGGCGCGGATCGACGGAATCATCCGTGTCACGCGATCAAGTGCTCACGTTCGCGCATTACTTGAGTCGCGCCAAGCAGCTGCACCCCGACGCCGGCTCGAGCGTCGGCGACGTCCTCTACCTGAAACTGGTCCGGCAGTTCTTCCGGCCCACGTTGATTCCCAAACAGCTCGAGACCGAACGGCGCCGCAACGAGCTTCGTGGCAGCGTCGATCCGAGCAAATACATCGTGCGCGCGGGCGACCGGATCGTCGCGCCGCACGAAGTCGTCACCAATGAAGCGCATGAGCGGCTCGTCGCGCTGCATCAGGAGCTCCTGCGCCGCGGCGCGGCCACCACGTACTCGATTCGCGGCGTGCTGGGTCCGTTGCTCCGGGACACGCTGCTGCTGTCGATCTTCTGGGTCTTGATGGTGTTCTATCGGCGCGAGACCTACACCGACTTGCGCCAGGTCGCGTTGATCGGCGGACTGTTCGCGGTCCTCTTACTGCAGGCGGGGATCGTGGCGCGGTCCTATACGGAACATCCCGAAATCATCTTCATGCCCTTCGTCGCCATGATGATGACGGTGCTCTTCAACGGCCGAGTCTCCATGATCGCCGCGATGATCCTGGCGGTGGTGATCGGGCTGCAACCGGTCTTTCACGATGTTCCAGCGCTGTTCTTGTGTCTCATCGGCGGCGTGACCGCGGCGCTGTCCGTCCGTGCCCTGCGGAGCCGCAGCAATTTCTATGCGCCGGTCCTCATCATCGCGGCCGGCTACCTCATAGGGGCACTTGCACTGGGCCTCTCGGGCGGCTGGCCGATCGCGGAGATTGGTCTACGCGGATTGCTCGGCGCCCTGAATGGACTGGTCTCCGCCGGGCTGACGTTCTTCCTGCTTCCGGTTGCGGAAGCGGTCACGCACATCACCACCGACCTCACCCTGCTCGAGCTCTCCGACCCCAGCCGGCCGCTGCTGCGGCGCCTTTCACTTGAGGCACCGGGGACGTACGCCCATAGCGTGGCGATGGCGAACCTCGTCGAAGCCGCTTGCAACCGCATCGGGGCCAACGGACTCCTGGGCCGTGTGGGCTGCTACTATCACGACATCGGCAAAGTGAAGAATCCGCTGTACTTCGTGGAGAATCAGATCCCGGGCAACAATCCTCACGACCGGCTCAAGCCGGTGCAATCGGCGCAGATCATCAAAGCGCACGTGATCGACGGACTGGCATTGGCAGCCGAAGCGCAGTTGCCGGACTCGGTAGCCGCCTTCATCCCCGAGCACCACGGCACGAGCGAGATCACCTACTTCCTCGATAAGGCGAAGAAGATCGACGGCGGTCAGGCACGGAATCCCGAGGATTTTACGTATCCGGGTCCCAAGCCCAGGTCGATGGAAACCGCGATCGCGATGATCGCCGATTCGGTCGAGGCGGCGCTGCGCGTGCTCGATGATCTGACGCCGCAGAAGATCGAGGAAGCGATCGATCACATCGTGAAGACCAAGGTGAATGCCGGCCAGCTCGACGAAGCGCCGCTTACGCTGCAACAGATCGAGCAGGTGAAGGCGGCATTCCTCCTGGTGCTCAGCGGCATGTATCACAACCGCATCGACTATCCGGAGTCCAGTGGCGGCATCGGCGCGGCCTGGCAGCCGGCGACCGCGCGGCGCTAATCGGGGGAGACTCGTGCGTGTGGCCCAACGAGTGCTGGCCTGGGAACGCGCGCCGGCCCGGTCCCACATCGACATCACGCTGTTGTCTCCGGCGGGCATGCGTCGCCTGAACCGGCGCGCGACCGGCCATCGCGGCGTGACCGACGTCATCTCCTATTCGTTGCCCCAACCCGATGGCAGCCTCCTCGGCGACGTCTACATCTGTCCTGAAGTCGCCGGCTCCACCGAAGAATTGGTGCGGCTGGCGGTCCACGGGACCCTGCACGTGCTCGGCTACGATCACCCCGAGGGCGCCGGGCGGACCCGGTCGCGGATGTGGCGACTGCAGGAGCGTTACGTACGGCGGCTCGTTCCCTCATGCTGACCGAAGCAGCACTCCGCGTCACGGGACTGGTAGTCGCGATCGTCGCGGTCGTGTGGGCCGCGCTGCTCGCGCTCGCCGAAGAAGCAGCCGTCGGTGAGGCGCTGCACACGCTGGGCGACGCGCCACCCATCGCCGCCGAGCGCCGCGTGCCGCTGCATCGCGCGCTGCACGTCGCCCGCCTCGCGCTCCTGGTGCTCGGGGCGGTTGCGACGGCACACGCCGTCGCGTGGTGGACCAGGCCGTGGGCTGAAGCGTTGCTCACGCTGGTCGTCGGAACGCTGCTCCTGTTCATCGGCGGGGACGCGCTGCCGCGGAGTGTGGCGCGAATCGCGCCCGAATTGTCCGAAGCGTCGTTGCCACTGGCGCGCCGGACTCTGGCGCCGTTCGGACCGCTGCTCTGGCTGCTGGCGTGGGCCGACCGGGGCCTGCATACGCTCGTGCACACGCCGCGGCCCTTGCAGCCGAATCTCGGTATCGCGCAGCGCGACATGCTCCTCGGCGTCTTCACGCTGGCGGATACGACGGTGGACGAGGTCATGACGCCGCGGCTCGACATGAAGAGCGTCGATGTTGGCGCGTCGACGGAGGAGGTGCTCGACGCCTTCCGCCAGAGCCAACATGCGCGCCTGCCCGTGCTCGATGGCTCCCCGGACAATGTCGGCGGTGTCGTGTTCGTCAAGGATCTCGTGCCCATCGCCATGGGCCTGGCGGAGCCCGGCATGCGGTGGCAGACGCTGGTTCGCACGGCAGCGTTCGTTCCCGAAACGAAGACCTTGGACAGCCAGCTCCGCGATTTCCAGGGGACGCCGGCTCATATCGCGATCGTCGTCGACGAGTTCGGCGGCACATCGGGATTGATCACCCGCGAAGACATCCTCGAGGAGATCGTCGGCGAGATCCGCGACGAGCACGACACCGAGACGGGCCCCACGATCCGGCGCGATGGCGGGCGCGTGTGGGTGGATGGGCGCGTCAGCCTCGACGAGTTGTCGGCGGCGCTGGGCACCACCTTTGCGCATGCCGAGGTATCGACGGTCGGCGGACTGGTGTACTCGGTGCTCGGCCGCGTCCCCCGGCCTGGCGACGAGCTGACCCTCGATGGCTACCGCGTCGTCGTGGAACGCGTCGAACAGCGGCGCGTCACTCAAGTCTCGTTCGAAAAGCGATGAGCGTCGCCCTCGTCGTTCTGCTCCTCGGCCTGCTCGTGGCCGGCATCTCGGCCGCCGTCGGCGTTGCCGCCGCGACGGTGAGCCAGCACGAGCTCACGCGCTGGGTTGCGTACAAGCTGCGCGGGTCGGCGGCCACCGCCGGACTGCTGCAAAATCCCGGACGCACGCTCGCGACGGCCAACACACTCACGACGCTCGGCGTGCTGCTCGCCGCCGGCGCGATTCCGGCGCTCCTCGCTGCCACGACGCCGACGTTCCTCGGTGTGTTCACGGTTGCGGTGGGCGTCCCGCTCTTCATCGGGGCTTCATACCTCGTGCCGCGCGTGCTCGGCCGGCGCTGGGCGGAATCGCTGGTCGCGCGCGCGGTCCCCTGGATGGAGCGACTCGGTACCGTACTGTCACCGTTCATTCCGCGGCGTGAAGCCTCGACACGAACCACGTTGGCCGCGCTGCTCGCGAGCGCCGATACGGCGGCGCTGGCTGGTACCGATGAGATGGCGGTCGTCTCCGGCGTGCTGGCGTTTGCGGATCGCCCCGTGCGCGAGCTGATGGCGCCGCGCACCGCCATCGTGGCGTTCCCGGAAGGCATGCTCGCGGCGGAGGCGGCTCACGTGCTGCAGCAATCGGGGTTCAGCCGGTACCCCGTGTACCGCGGCTCGTTAGACGAGGTGGTCGGGGTCGCGCACACGCTCGACCTGCTGGCGCTCGCACCGGAAGCGCCGGTTCACGTCCGCTCCCCGTTGACCGTGCCCGCCACAACGCGCGCGGCCGATCTGATGCTGGAGATGCAGCGGGGTGGACAGCATTTGGCGGTGGTGCTCGACGAGTTCGGAGGGACCGCCGGCCTCGTCACCTTCGACGATCTGCTCAACGATCTCGTCGGCGAACTGTTCGAGCCATTGCCGGCGCCCGCGGCGGCTGCCCCT
>Ga0137415_10006699_pt1 | contig 11425 bp, 9 predicted proteins | sample CZODoug3_1_1_16f_FD_183082 | JGI IMG/M metagenome (GOLD analysis project Ga0137415, IMG submission 183082) | Vadose zone soil fungal communities from Angelo Coast Range Reserve, California, USA - CZODoug3_1_1_16fungal (Hybrid Assembly) | ecosystem: Environmental > Terrestrial > Soil > Vadose...
ATCCGTATGCCAGGCAGGCGGCCCGAGCTTGGTCAGGACATCAAGGGTCGCGAGCGATGCGGCATTGCTCATCAAGGGCAGATCGATGAGCTTCTCGATCGCGCGGGATCCGAGTTGGGACCAGATCCGCTCATACTCGCGCCGCGCTTCGTCTTCCGTCGGGTGCGGCGACCAGTCGATGCCGAGATGCCGGAGATAGTCGAGGCCGACGGCGATCGCGCGGCTGCCTTGATCGAGGGTCGTGTACAGATCCGCCAGCAGGCAGGTGACGCTGGCGCGTTCGAGCGTGGTTGCGGCGCGGGCCGAAAGCGCCGTCAATCGCTGCTCCGCTTCCGCCAGCGCGCCGGTCAGAAACTCGCATTCGGCCCGGTTCAGCTCCAGCGCGAAGGTGAGCTCGTGCCGGCGCTCCCACGAGTCTTCCACCAGCAGCGCCGCGCCGGCGGCGAGATAGGTGAGCGCCGAGGAATAAGCGGTAGACTCCTTCGCGCGCTTACCTGCGATCAGGTTGAGCTCGGCCAGCTGCTCGCGCTCGTCCCGTGCGCTGATCAGCGCGGCGCCGCGGTTGAGCTGATTGACGATCTCGAAGATCGCCTCCTCCCGCTTCTCCGGCGGCGTGTGCGCCGCGAGCAGCCTGCCGATCCGGAGATGGGCCGCGGCGCGCAAGTGTGCCGGGATCAGCGAATAGGCGGCTTCCTGGACGCGGTCATGGAGGAACCTATAGGCACCTTCCGAGCGGAACACGACCCCCGTTCGGACCGCTTCCCAGAGGTCGCCGTGCATGTCCCCGTTCGAATCCTCGTAAACCATGGTCAGCAGGGCGAGCTCTGCGCTGTTGCCCATGCAGGCAAGCTGCTGTAAGGCCGTTTGCGTTTCGACGGGCAGGCGATTCAACTTTCCAACCATGAGGTCCACTACGTTATCGGTATACCTCCTGGCGTGAATGCGATTCAGGTCCCAGGACCATCGCGCATCGCCATGATCGAAGGTGAGCAACCCCTCTTCGGCAAGCGCAGAAATAAACTGAATGGCGAAAAATGGATTGCCGGCTGTCTTTTCGTCAACCAGCCGCGCCAGAGGACCGACGTGCTCCGGCTCGCAGTGAAGAGAATCCGCCAGTAACCGTCCCAGCTCTTCACAGGCCAGGGGTGCAAGGATGATCTCCTGCACTCTCGCTCCAGCCTTACGGAATGCTTCGAGCTTACGCGTCAGTGGATGGACGGAGTTGACCTCATTGTCCCGGTAGGCGCCGACCACCATGAGGTGTTTCACATCCGGCTGGGTCAACAAGTCCTCGAGCAGGTCCAGCGTTGCCGAGTCGAGCCATTGCAAATCGTCGAGGAACAGCGCCAGCGGATGTTCCGGCCGCGCGAACACGCCGATGAATCGGCGGAACACCAGTTGGAAACGTCTTTGCGCGTCTTGTGGAGGAAGGTCGGGGACTGCGGGCTGTTCTCCGATGATGAGCTTCAGCTCGGGAACGAGGTCGATCATCAGTCGTCCATTCGGGCCCAACGCTTCGCGGAGGGCGTTACGCCAGGGCGTCAGGTCGACTTCGCTCTTCGCGAGAAGGCGCCGGATGAGACTCTGAAAGGCTTGCGCGAGCGTGGAATACGGGATGTCGCGCTTGTACTGATCGAACTTTCCGGACGCGAAGAGACCGCGCGGCGGAACGAGGACTTTATGCAGCTCATGGACGACGGAGGACTTGCCGATGCCGGAATAGCCGGAGACGAGCACCAACTCGGGAGTGCCGCTCGTGACGACCCGGTTGAAGGACGCGAGCAGGGTCTCGATCTCGCGCCCTCTCCCGTATAGTTTCTCTGGAATGAAGAGCCGATCTGGCGTGTCATGTTGGCCCAGCGGGAAGTCGTCGATCCTGCGCAGAGCCTCCCATGCAGCAAGGCAGCGGCGGAGGTCGCTCTCCAGGCCGGCCGAGCTCTGATAGCGGTCCTCGGCCGTCTTGGCGAGCAGCTTCATGATGATCGCCGAGACGGCACCCGGGACGTCCTTCAGCCGCTCCGCTGGCGAGAGCGGGCGCCTCGCGATGTGGCAGTGCACCCATTCCATCGGATCGACAGCGGCGAAAGGAAGGCTTCCGGTCAACATCTCGTAGAGGGTCACGCCGAGCGCGTAGAGGTCGCTGCGCGAATCGATCGAACGATTCATCCGTCCGGTTTGCTCAGGCGCCATGTAGGCGAGCGTTCCCGCGATGGACTCCGGAGGTTCTGGCGCCTGGCGCTCGCGCGGAAATCGCGAGGCGATTCGAAAGCCCGTCAACCAGGCCCGGCCGGTCGTCGGCTCGACCAGGACATTGGCCGGTTTGATGTCCTTGTGGATGAGGCCGCGACCATGAAGCTGCGCGAGCGCGGCTGAAAGACCGATGCCCACGCGCAGGAACTGGCTGAGGTCGAGCGCCGTTCCGAGCAGTCGCTCGAGCAGCTCGCCCCCGGGATCCTCGAGGACGAGCGTGGTCCGTCCCTCGTGCTGCGTGAGCACGACCGGTCGAACTGCCCATGCTGGATCCAGCTCGTCCTTGAGCGAATCTTCGTGCTCCATCCTCCGGAGTGTTTCCGGCGCCGGATGCTCCGATACCGGCCTCAGCAGGAGAATGGGGCGATAGCTCGACCTTGCGGTTGTCCGACGCCGTCCTCGATGAAGCGCGAGCGCGTCGTCGGTACGAACGAGGTCGAAGACGTACTCCGACAGATCCATCACGGCCACCCTTCAGCCTCAGGCCGTTCCCGCGGAGGAGCACTCTAGCAGAGCGCCGCGTAACCGACTACGCCGCGGCGTTGGTGAGCAAGAGCGCGTGACCGATCGCCGGATCAAGCAGAGGCGCACGGCGGTGAGCAAGCCGCGGACACCACGAGTTCCGGCATCACGACGCCCGACTTACGCGGGCGAATACATGATCTGCGGGTGGCGGACAGCAGGAGAGTTTGATCGAGAGATATAACCGCGGGCGCCCGCAGTTACAGCGTCTGCGGGAGCCGGTTTCAGGCAGCGTCCAGACGCAGCTTGCGCGCCGCCTCGAAGCGGCTCGCCACGTCGGGCCAGTTGAACACGTTCCAGCACGAGCCGAAGAAGTCTGCTTTCCGGTTCTGGTACTGCAGGTAGTAGGCGTGTTCCCAGGCATCGAGCACGAGCAGCGGCACGCCGCTCTGGTTCAAGTTCGACTGGTGGTCGTAGATCTGCGTGATGAGAAGCCTCTCCCCGAGCGGCTCCCAGACCAGCGCGGCCCAGCCCGATCCCATGATCGAGCCCGCCACCTCGTTGAGCTGCCGCTTGAACGCCGGGTACCCGCTGAAGTCTCTTTCAATCGCCGCCTTCAACTCTCCCGCGGGTTCCCCGCCGCCCGTCGGCGACAGGTTGCGCCAGAAGATCGAATGCAGGATGTGGCCAGACAGGTTGAACGCCAGCGAGCGCTCGAGCGCCGGAATGCGATCGAACTGCTCCTTGGTCCGCGCCTCGTCGAGGCGCTCGAGGGTCGCGTTGGCATTTTTCACGTAGCCCGCGTGATGCTTGCCATGGTGCAGTTCCATGATCTTGCCGGAGACGTGGGGCTCGAGAGCGCCAAAGTCGTACGGCAGATCGGGGAGCTTGTACTGGGTCATCCGTTTTCTCCGTTCAAGCGGCTTGCGCAGGACATAGGGCTGTTCACAAGGGTTGCCGATTGCCGGAGCCGTTGCAGCCGGCGCGCCAATCGTAGCACCGCCTCGGATGGGGTCCCGCGCGATGCTCCGGGGTGTTCATCAAGTCGACACTGGTGTCCAGCGGCCGCGCAGTTCCCTATGCCGTTCGAACAACGAGCACCGCGGGATCCAAGGCCATCGGACTGGCACGCCTCGTGAAGGGAAGCTTGCGCCCTGACGAATAGGGAACTGGTGCAACACCAACCGACACGCCGGAACACTCCCGGCACAAACAAAGTGACCCAAGATGTCCTCGAAGCTGACACTTTCACTCCTCGGCGCGCTCGCGATCTCCGCCGCAAGCGGTGTCGCACGCGCGATCCCGATGACCAGCACGGACGAGGCCCGCGCGTTCTACGGACAGGTTACGAGTCAGTCGTACATCGAGCAAACGGCCCAGGCGAGCGTCCAGGTCACCAGCATGGACGACGCTCGCGCCCAAGCCGGCAGCTCAGTGCCCGCACCGATCAGCCCCTCGGTGGGACCCTTGATCGCGAGGGATGCGGACGAAGGGCGCGCCGCCGCGTTCGCAGGCGATCAGGGCTCCGGCGAGAAGCAGTCGCTGGCAGCGACACCTGCTGGTAGCGGAATGGCTGAGCAGGGCAACTGCGGCTGCCAACGATGAACACGCGCGACCGGATCGTCGCGCGCGCGCGGTATAACCGCGGGTACCAACTGTTACGCCGTCGTCCCGTCGGCTCTCCTGTGCCGCCAGTGGCAGCTCGACGATGGGAAAGGGTAGACCGTCGCGGCGCAGACCCAGTTGGGGCACGGCGGCAGCGACGGAGAGGACCCCAGTTGGACCCGGAGACTCGGTCTCTGCCGTGCGGCATGAGAGGTTTGGATCTCGTTGTCGAGCGCGAGGGCTGGGTGCACGACACCTTTTAGTTGGGCTCTTCGATCACCGGCAATGCCTTGCCGTCGATGATGCTGATTTCGAGCGCGGGCGTCGATGCACGCGTACGCCGCCAAGCGGACGACATGGGTGCGGCCGTAGGGCTCCCGGAACCCTGGCAACGGCGTGTAGAGTGCGCCTCAAATGGAGGGCGCACATGAAAGGAATTCTCGCTGTGATGGCCTGCGCAGTCTCGGGCTGCATTTACGCCGACGTGAAGACGCCGCTCGCCTACCGCGCGCCGACCGCGGTGGAGGCGAATGCCGCCGGGGCTGCCGACGTGGAGGGCACGGCGTGCAACCAGGCGGTGCTCGGGCTCGTGGCGTGGGGCGATGGCGGTTACGCAGCGGCGGTAGCCAACGCCAAAGCCAGGTCCGGCGCGACCGAGCTGGCCGATGTCCGCGCCGACACCACCTTCTTCAACATCCTCTTCCTCTACGACAAGGCGTGCACCCGCGTCACCGCGAAGGCCATCCGGTGAAAGCGCTTCTGTTCTGCGGGCTGCTCTTCTGTGGATGCGCGGGATCCATGATTCGCTCGCGCGGGGTAGCGATCGTCTTCGAGGAAAGCTCGGCCCCGCTCGAGTGGCGCGCTGATACCGGATCGGCGCCGCGCGAAGTCCACGGCGAGTCCTGCCGCAACGCAATCGGCCTGCCGCTCTTCCTGTGGGGAGGATGGGACCTGGGCGGCTGGGGCGACGCCGGCTACCGCGATGCCGTCGCCAAAGCGCAGGCACAGGCGCCCGGTAGAATGCTCTCCGACGTCCGCGCGGACGTGCGGTTCGTCAACGTCCTCGTCTGGCGGCAGGAATGCCTGGAGGTGACCGCGGCGGCCAGATAGGCGCCTTGGGCGGAGTACGAGATCCCGCCTGCGCCCTGAAACAACCACCCTACGAATTGCCTGCCGCACCCGGCGGAGGCCGGTGCAAGTGGCGGCGATACTCCCCCGGCGGAAGCCCGAACCAGCGCTTGCAGGCTCGGAAGAAACTGCTCTGTTCGGAGAAGCCGAGCAGGTATGCCGCCTGCGCCAGCGAGAGGTGGAGCCGGTTGAGGTATTGCTCGGCCAGCTCGCGGCGGGTGTCGTTCAGGAGTTGCACGAAGGACGACGCTTCCTCTTCGAGGCGCCGCTGCAGCGTGCGCTCGCTCATGCAAAGCTCGCGCGCGACCTGGTCGCGTCGCGGCTCGCCGTCGGGCAAGCGGCGGATGATCACCTCGCGCACGCGGTAGCTGGTCTGGCCGCGGTCGAAATGCTCGAGATAGTCGCCGGCATAGCGGTCGTGGAGCGCGGCCAGCGTCGGGTTGGACGTGGACAGTGGCCTGGTCAGATCGTCGAGTGCATAGAGCAAGCTGCTGAGACGGGCGCCGAACGAAACCGGGCAGCGGAACGCGGTGCGGTAGGGCGCAAGATCGCGGGGGGCGGGATAGGACAAGGCGACCTCCACCGGGCAAAGATCGCGTCCGCTCACCCAGCGGCAGAAGGTCGCCACAGTGGCGAGAATGAACTCCATCCGCTGTCTCGGCACCGGCCGTTCGCCGCCGCGGAGCTCGAACGACACGCGGTAGCGGCCGCGCTCTTCGCTCCGGTAGATGGTCAGCGCGTCGCTCAGGATGCGCAGGTAACGCACCAGGCGCTCGAAGGCGTCCTGCAGATTCGCGCACGACATCATCGTGTAGCCCACGACGTCGAAGCTGGCGGGCCTCACCACTTGGGCCTGCGCGAGCCCGAGAGCGGGGTTGCCTGACCGCTCGACCGCGATCTCCCAGAGGCGGCTGATCTTCTCGGTGGCGAGCCGCGCGCCCGGGGCCTCCAGCGCCGCCGGGTCGATCCCGGCAGCGGTGAGCAGGGCGCTCGCGTCCAGGCCCTCGGCGGCGAGCACCTCGGCGATCGCCCGCACCCAGACGGCAGATGTGGCCTGCGTGATCATTCCTGGCTCCGGCAGCCCGGATGGCTCTCTCGAGCCAATAGATTGGCCGGCTCGGTCAATGACATGCCGCCCCCGAAAATCGCAGTGTACCTCCCATGCGAAGGAGGGTGCGAGATGCCCAATCAAAACTGGCTGGCTAGCTACGGAGAGCGCATTCCCGCCGTCATCGACCCGGAGGTCCACCGTTCGGTGGTCGAGTTGCTCGAAGGCGCCATCCAGCGCTACGCGGACAGGCCGGCTTTCCGCTGCTTCGGCCAGACGTTGACCTATGCCGACACCGATCGTCTTTCGCGCGCGTTCGCCGCTTATCTGCAGGGGAAGCTCGGGGTCGCCAAAGGCGATCGCGTCGCGGTGATGATGCCCAACATCCCGGCCTTCCCGCTCGCCACGATGGGCATCATCCGCGCTGGCGCCGTCCAGGTGAACGTGAATCCGCTCTACACGCCGCGCGAGCTCGAGCACCAGCTGAACGACGCGGGCGCCGGAATCATCGTCATCTTCAACGGCGCGACTGCGGCTCTCGCCGAGATCATCGGCAAGACGCCCGTCAAGCGAGTCATCAGCGTGGGGCTGGGTGACGGTACCGCCGCCGCGCTCCCCAGCCCGGCCGTGGACGCCCGCCTCGAGAACGTCGTCGGCTTTGCCGACGCGCTGGCGCAGGGCTCGGATCTCGCCTTCACCCCGCCGGAGCTGAACGGTGACGATCTGCTCTTCCTGCAATACACGGGCGGCACCACCGGCGTCTCGAAAGGCGCCGCGCTTTCCCACCGCAACCTCGTCGCCAACACCGAGCAATTCAAGGCCTTCATGTCGGACTCGGTGCGCCCGGGCGCGGAGGTGGTCGTCACCGCGCTGCCGCTCTATCACGTGTTCGCACTGATGGTGAACTTCATCACCTACTTCTCCCTCGGCGCCGAGAATTGGCTGGTCCCCAATCCGCGCGACGTGGACGGCTTCGTCGATATCCTCAAGAGAGCGCGATGCACGGCCTTCACGGGCGTGAACACGCTCTTCGGCTGTCTCTTGATGCATCCGAAGATCAAGGAAGTGGATTTCTCCCGCCTCCACCTGGCGATCGGCGGAGGGGCGGCGGTGCTCCCCACCACCTCCGAGCGGTGGAAGGTGCTCACCGGCAAGGACATCGTCGAAGGCTACGGGCTCTCGGAAACCTCGCCCGTCCTGACGCTAAACCCGAACACCGGCAACGGCTTCTCGGCGACCGTCGGTCTGCCCCTGCCTTCCACCCAGATCAAACTGCTCGACGCGGAGGACCGGGAAGCGGCGATCGGCGAGGCGGGGGAGGTCTGCGCCAAAGGGCCGCAAGTGATGAAGGGCTACTGGCAGAAGCCGGAAGCGAACCGCGCCGCGTTCACGCCCGACGGCTACTTCCGCACAGGCGACATCGGCGTCTTCAACGCCGAGGGCTACCTCAAGATCGTGGACCGCAAGAAGGACATGATCATCGTCTCGGGCTTCAACGTCTACCCGAACGAAGTCGAGGCGGTCGCCGCCGCCTGTCCCGGTATCGCCGAATGCGCCTGCGTCGGGAAGCCGGACGAAAAGACTGGCGAGGCGGTGAGGCTCTTCGTGGTCCGGGCGCCAGGAGCCGCGCTCACCGAGGCGGACGTGATGGCGCACTGCGGGCGGGCCCTGGCGGCGTACAAGGTGCCCAAGCAGGTCCGCTTCATCGACGCGCTGCCCAAGTCGGCCGTGGGCAAGATCCTGCGCAAAGACCTGCGCGTGCTCCCATAGGCAGGGCCTGCTTGCGGATGGTCTCTCAGCCGAAGGCCGCGCCCGGGCCGGCGCGCACGTTTTCGATCGAAATGGTGCGCGTGGGCACCCAGTTGCTGCGCGTCGGCCGCAAGGCCGGCTCGCGTCCGGGCCTTCCGCTCCTCCTCTTCAACGGCATCGGCGGCAACATCGAGCTCCTGGAGCCGTTCGCCCGGTCGATGTCCCGAGAGCTCATCCTCTTCGATCTCCCGGGGGTGGGCCATTCACCTCTGCCGCGGTGGCCCTACCGCCTGAGGGGCATCGCCCGGCTGGCCGCGCAGGTGCTGGAGCATTTTGGTCATCGGCGATGCGACGTGCTGGGCGTCTCCTGGGGCGGCGCGGCTGCTCAGCAGTTTGCGCGCAGCGAACCGGAGCGCTGCCGGCGCCTGGTCCTCTGCGCCACGGCGACGGGAATGCTGATGGTGCCGCCACGCCCCAGCGTGCTCTTGAAGATGGCAACTCCTGCTCGCTTCGTGAGCGCGGAGTATGTCCGCCGGGTAGCCGGCGACATCTACGGCGGCGATTTCCGCCGCGACCCCGGGCTCGCCGGGGAAATCTTCCGTCACGTGCGATGGCAGTCGCGGCTCGGCTACTACCTCCAGCTCGCGGCTGCCGCGGGCTGGACGAGCATTCATTGGCTGCACGCTCTGAAACAGCCCACGTTGGTGATGGCCGGCAAGGACGACCCGATCGTGCCGTTGGTGAACGCGCGCCTGATCTGCCGCCTCATCCCCAACGCCGCCCTTGAGATATTCGATTGCGGCCACCTCTTCCTGCTCACGCGCGCCGAGGAGTCCGCGCGCGCGATCGAAGAATTTCTCAACCGACCCTGAAGCGAGGAGATGAACATGATGGAACTGGTCGAGCGAGTGACGCGGAGAGGTGCAGGCGGCGCAGCCAGCCTCCGTCGGCGCGCAGCGAGCGCGATCGACGGCGACGCGATGCGCACCGCCGGCGAGCTGATCGAGGTGATCGCCGAGGCGGCCGACGGCGCGCTGGCGTTCAATCCCCTGATCGGCCTCCGCGGGCGGGACGTCGCGGCGGCTGCCGGTGCCCTGCTCGAGGCCCTCGCGAAATCACCAACGGAAGCGATCGCGTTTCTCGGCGCATACGTGAAGGATCTGCGGAACGTCGTGGCCGGCGCGTCCGATGCGATGCCCGACCCGAGAGACCGGCGCTTCGCCGACCCGGCCTGGCGGTCAAACTTCCTCTGCAAGCGGCTGATGCAGGCTCACTGCGTGACGCAAGAGCACCTGACCCGCTTCATCGATCGATCCTCGCTGGACGCCCGCGGCAAGAGACGTGCGCAATTTTTCACCGAGCTGGTCACCGATGCGCTGGCTCCGAGCAACTGGCTGCTCGCCAATCCTGCCGCGCTCCGCAGGATCGTCGACACCGGCGGCGAGAACCTGGTCAGGGGCCTGAGAAACATGGTCCGCGACATCCGCCACAATGACATGCTGCCTTCGCAGGTCGATCCGGCGCCTTTCAAGCTCGGCGTCAACGTCGCGAGCACGGCTGGACAGGTCGTGTATCGCACCGAGATGTTCGAGCTGATCCAGTACGCGCCTGGTGGCGAGCAGGTACATGCGCGGCCGCTCGTCATGGCGCCGCCGCAGGTCAACAAGTTCTACGCGGTCGACCTCGCGCCGGAGAAGAGCCTGTTGAAGTGGGCGGTGGACTCGGGCGTGCAGATGTTCGTGGTCGCCTGGCGGAATCCCACCGTCGAACAAGGCCACTGGGGCCTCGAAGATTACGTGGCGGCGCTCGACGAGGCGGTCGACGTCGCGCGCAGCATCACCGGGAGCCCGGACGTCAACATGTGGGGCTCCTGCTCGGGTGGCATGACGCTCGCAGCCTACCTGGGCTGGCTCGCCGCCAAGGGCGAGCGCAAAGTCGCGCATACCACCTGGGCGGTGTGCATCCTCGATACGGAAGCTGCGCTGAACGATTCGATGCTCGGCCTCTTCACCACGCCGCGGGCGATTCGCGCAGCGAAGGCCCGCTCTCGCCGGCGCGGAATCGTCACGGGCCGGGAGATGGCGCGCATGTTCGCCTGGCTGCGCGCGAACGACCTGATCTGGAACTACTGGGTCAACAACTATCTGCTGGGCAATCAGCCACCGGCTTTCGACATCCTCTTCTGGAACAGCGACACCACGCGCCTTCCGGGCCAGTTCCACTGCGACCTCCTCGAACTGTTCGAGACGAACCCCTACGCGAAGGCCGGCAACATGAAGATCGGCGGCCTGCCGATCGACCTCCGTCAGGTGCAGGTGGGGGCCTACGTGATCGGCGGCATCACCGACCACATCACGCCCTGGCGCGGCTGTTACGGCACCGCGCGGCTGTTCGGCCCTGCGTCGACCTTCGTGCTCGCCAACGCCGGGCATCTGCAGAGCTTGATCAATCCGCCGGGCGCATCGAAGTCGTTCTTCTTCGCCGCGCCGGCCGAGGCGGAAAACCCGGACGACTGGGCCAAGGTCGCGCAGGCCCACCGCACCGAGGGGAGCTGGTGGCCGCATTGGCGCGGCTGGATCCAGGAACGGTCCGGCGAGCTCGTCGATGCGCCGAAGAAGCTGGGCGGAGGAAAGTACGAGCCGCTGGGCCCGGCACCAGGCCGGTACGTTCAGGAGCGGTGAAATCCGCCTGATGTGCTATCGCCGCGTGACCAACCGCATCTCGGCTGCTAGAGAATCTGGCTTCCCATGACCGACATCTTTCTCGTCCCTGGCTTGTGGAACTCCGGTCCGGAGCCCCGTCAGTTCGCACGGGCCTGGGGCAGTCGACTCGTCGATGTCGGTCCGAAGGGACACATCAACAGCACGTCCGGCCTCGGCATGTGGCTGGAGGGATTTGCCTTGGTCGAGGAACTGCGGGCGGCGGCGTAGCGACACTCACGTCGGCGGCCGAGCACTGACGCCTGGTGGCGGCAATCGATCCCTCCGTTTACCTGCCCACGAAATCCAGCAGCGCCTTGTTGAAGGCCTCCGGATGCGACGCGTTCAGGCCGTGCGGTCCGCCTTTGACGAGCACGAGTTGGCTCCCCTTGATCGCTTCGTGCGAGCGCTTTCCGCTCGCTTCGAACGGGACGATCGCGTCGGAGTCGCCGTGGATGATCAGCGCCGGGATGGTGATCTTCTT
>Ga0137415_10006701_pt1 | contig 11421 bp, 9 predicted proteins | sample CZODoug3_1_1_16f_FD_183082 | JGI IMG/M metagenome (GOLD analysis project Ga0137415, IMG submission 183082) | Vadose zone soil fungal communities from Angelo Coast Range Reserve, California, USA - CZODoug3_1_1_16fungal (Hybrid Assembly) | ecosystem: Environmental > Terrestrial > Soil > Vadose...
CGGCCGAGCTCGGGGTCGTCGCCTGCGCTTAGTGGCGCCTACTGGCCTGAAATGCGGCCAGGCCGGCCATCCCGGTCGCCGCGGCGAACCCGGCCAGAGCGAGCCAGCCCGCGGGCCCGCCGAGCGTTCCGTCGCCGGCACCGGCGTGCAGGGCCCCGAGGCAGCCGAGGGTGGCAATGCCGCTCGCGGCGGTGGCCCAGCCCGACCAGGTCGGCACCGTGACGTACCGGTAGGCGATCACCAGCAGCACGACGGCGATGACGCCCACGACCGGGACGAGCGCCGGCGCCGCGTCGTAGCCGGTGCGCGTGGTGACCCCGGACTCGTGCTCGTCGGTCTGCCAGTCGAGCAACAGCGCGACGCCGGCGCCGAGGACGCAGCTCACCGCGCCGAGCAGGAGCACCCGAGCCGCGCGCGCGGCATTCGCGGCATCCAGGCGGTGCAGCAGCTCGTCGAACTGCTGCTGATCGTCAGCGGCGCTCATGAGACGTCCATCCGGTAGATCGTGCCGGCACTGGTCACGATCACGAGCTGGTTGCCCGTGACCAAGGTCGACCTGACGGCGTCCTCCTGGGGCAGGCCATCCTTCGGGCCGGACAGGAGGCCGACCCGGCCGTCACGCTCGACCCGGGCGAGATAGTCGCCCTGGTAGAGCAGCAGCCGCCCGTCCGAGGTCACTTCGAGCCGTCCGTCGACCGAGAAGTCGGAGGCCGGCGCGTGCGAGGCGAGCGCCGAGGGCAGGCTAAGGCCCCGTCCGGACGCCGACCCGAGCACCGTGGGCCCGGGGCCGTTCGCGGTCTCGCGGTAGATGTGGTGCTCGTCGCTGCCGAAGCCGGTGATGCGCTCGGTACCGAGGGAGTAGCCGGTGCCGGTGGTGTGGCCGTCGGATGTCGTCCGGCGCCATTGCGGTGAATTCTGGTACCGCCACCACGCCGAGCCGTCGCGTCGATCCGCGACCAGCTCGGTGTCCACCGCCCGCACGTTCGCCGGAATCACGTGCCGGGCAACGATGCGCGCGGCCCCGGCCGCGTCGACGTGGCCGATGGAGCTCGGCCCCTCGGTGTCGGACGAACTCTCGTATGGTGTCTCGACCCACCAGGCGCCGCCGTGCCCATCGGGTTCCAGATCCTCTATGCGGGCCGTCGTCGAGTAGATCGTGCTCGGTTTCCGGCCTTGGACGGTGCGCCGCAGAGTCCATCGGGCGGGGCCACTCGCGTCGTCGTCCGGGCCTATCGACTGGATCAAGGTTCCGGTGGCGTCCAGGACGACGGTGTGCTCGGCGCCCGCTAACGTCACGGTGCCCACAGCGTGGGCGCGTACCCCGGCGGTGGTGACCGGCACCCGGTTGTCGCTCACGCATCCGGGAGGGACGGGCGGCAGCACCGTCGCCGTGCGCGCCGTCGCCGGCGGATCGGCGATGCGGTACGTCGACCCGGCCGCGTATTTGCTGTCGTCCCGCATGGTCACGAAGAGCGATCCGTCGCCGGCCATGCGCAGGTCCCCGGCGCCGTGCCAGGCCGGCGGCAGCTTCCGGAACACGCCGTCGGCCGTCACCACGTACAGGTCGTCGTCGCCGTGGTCGACGTCTGGCCCCAGAATCAGCCACAGGTCCCCGACCCGGTCGACGAGCGTCGTACCGACAGATCCGGGCAACCCACTGTCGGCCAGGTAGGTGCTCAGCGGATCCCGCGACGGGGCGCACCGCCGGTCGCTGACCCCGCCCAACACCGCAACGGCCCGGCCGTCGGTTCCGGTGCGGACGACCGCGGTGGGCGCACTGCCGTAAGGGCTGGGGGCGTAGGACGTGCCGTCCGGGCCGTGGACCGAAAGGCGGCTGCTGGCGGCCGAGGCCGGGGTGGTCAACGCCCAGGGCGCAGTGCCGCGCACGACGCCCGCGTCGACGCGGTAAGCCCGGTCCGGGCCGATCGCCTGGGTGACGGTGACGGCGGCCGATCCGTCGGCGAGCAGCTCGACCTGCAGGTTGTCGCCCGAAACCTCGCCCGGGCGGTGCTGTGTGGGCTCATACACAGCCGTGCTGAGGACTGTTTGCGGGAGCTCGCCGTCGTCACCGACCGAGGGCTCGACGTTACTTACATCGTCGTGCAGGTCGACGACGCTCACGAACCGCTCGCTGGATCGGCGGGCGTTTACGACGGCGCGCCCGTCGGCGACGCCGAGCAGGTCCAGCTCGTCCGGACCGGTGACCCTCGTGACCGGCAGCGTGCGCCCGCGCACGACCTCCTCGATCAGGTAGTCGCCACGGTCGAGCGAGCGGACGAACCAGGTTCCCGTCCCGCCGTCGAGGTCGCGCGCGACGATGGGCGGCCGGAGCGGCGGGTTGGTGTTGGGGCCGGGCGACTCGTAGAGATCGAACGCCGCGGTGCTCGCTGGTGCGCCGAGGCGACGATCGTCGTTGCTCTCCGGCCCGAGCACCGGCGCGCCCCGGCCGGTGTCCATGGCGTCCACGGCTGCCGCGGCCCGGTGTGCGATCGGGTACCCGGCCAGCGAGGCCAGCACCACCGCTGTAACCGCGATGGCTACGGCCGAGCCGGCCGGTGCTCGCCTGCGCCATTGCGCCGCGCCGAGCATGAGCCCGCACGCCGCCGCGACGATGCCACCGGCGAGCGTCAGCCGGGCGCCGAGGCTCACGCCGATCGCGACGCTGGTGCCCCGGAGCGGGATGTCGGCGGTCGCGCGGATCGTGAGCACGATGACGATCGTGCCGCCGGCGACCAACAGCACTGGCAGGAGCCGACGTAGGGAGCGGACGGCCGCGACGAGCAGGCTCGCGGCCAGACCGCCGGCGATCGTCCAGCGCAGGGCATGGGTGCTCGCCAGCTCCGTCCCTCGCCAGACCAGCGGATGACCGACCAGCCGATCGACGATGTGTCCGGTCATCTGCTGCCAACTCGTCGTGAGCCCGGCCGCCGCGAGGCCCAGGCCGCCCAGGCCGAGAACGGCGAGCACGCCGTGGACGAGGCGCGTCCGGGAGCCGAGTTCGGTTCGCATCCGCGCGGACGCGGCCGCGGCCGACGCCGATTCGCCCGGCGCGCGGCGCGACTCGCCCGACTCGTCGACGTTGATGAGGGCGGTGAGCAGCATCGCGGCGAGCATCGCGCCCTCGAACAAGCCCGGTCCCCACCACTGGCGGTAATTCGCGTCGACGTGGTTGGTGACGGCGAGCCCGACGATCATGCTCAAGCTGCAGCAGGGGAGCGTGACGGCGCGTACGGCGTTGCCCCGCGCCAGGCTCGGCTCGGCGGCGTACCACGCGAGGGCCACGGCGCCACCCGCGGCGGCCAGCAGCGCCAAGAACACCAGCCCGGCTGAGTAGCTGAACGCATCTCGCACTATGCCGTCCTCGCGCGACCAGGGCAGCAGCAGGCCGATTACCGCGAGCGTGAGGGCCGCGGCGAGGGCCAGCACGCCCGGAAGCGCGCGCCGAGCCAGGTCGCGGGCCTGTATCGCGTGCTCGGCTCGGGCCAGTCGCACGGCGAGACGGCGCTGTTCGGGATCATCGGATCTCACATCACGTCCGGGCACGCAGCGATGCTAAACCGATCAAGACCGACTATGTCCCATCTATCCCCCGCCGCAATGGTCTGGTTAGGACACGCCTGAGGGGCCCGGCCGCTCGAGGACGTCCAGCAGGCGGCGGTACGTATCGTGCGGCTTGCCGTCCGCGGATTGGATGATCCGGGCGTTCGGCCGTTGGTCGATGAGCTGGATCAACCGGTCATACATCTCCGCGAGCGCGGCCTCGCCACCGCCTCGCAGCTGCGCGTCGGCCTCGACATGCTCGGGTCGCGCGGCCAGGGTCCGCTCCGCGAAGCGACGCAGCATGTTCGGCTTGCTGTCGAGCAGCACGACCTCGTGGAACCGGACGCGCGCGTCCCCGGCCAATTGCTCGAGCTGCTCGATGAAATCGACGTACCCGAGGTACTGGGGAATGACCACATCGTGGCCGGAGTCGAGATGGGTGCGCGCCATGGCGAGGGTGAGCGCCCGGGCCGCCAACCCGGCCTCCTGCGCGTGATCCGGCCACTGCCCGAGCAGTGCGCGAACCCGGTCGATGTCGAGGTTCAGGGCCAGCGGGCGGTCGTCGACATAGCGCTGGGCCAGTGTCGACTTGCCCGATCCGGGCGGACCGTTGAGCAGGATCAGCACTAGGAGTTCTTCGGTTGGTGGGCGTTGAGGGGAAGTGGGCGTTCCTCGACGACGCGCTTCATCACGAGCGTGGAGTCCAGGCGCTGGACGCCGGGCAGTGAGGCGAGAGATTCGTCCTCGAGGGTGGCGTAGGCGTTGAGGTCGGCGGTGACCACGCGCAGGAGGTAGTCGGGGTTTCCGAAGAGGCGCTGGGCCAGCACCACGTTCGGTATCCGGGCGAGGGCCTGCTCGAACCCGAGCAGCGTGTCGCGGTCTTCCTGACGCATGGTGACGAAGACCAGGGCTTCGAACGAGAGGCCGACCGCCTCCGGGTCGATGCTGGCGCGGTAGCCGGTGACGACGCGCGTTCGTTCGAGCTCACGCAGCCGGCGGTGGCACGGCGAGAGGCTGAGCCCGACCTTGGCGGCCAGATCGGTGATGCTCAGCCGGCCGTCCACTTGCAGCTCAGCAAGAATCTTCCGGTCAATGGCGTCCACAGCGATAAGTCTTCCATATCAAAGCCTTACTACCGCAGGAGTTAGAAGCACCTTTGGGTGTGATCGGCATAGCCTGCTCGAATGATCGACCGAACTGCGCAGGTGCGGGTCTGGATCGACGACCACGCCGACGAGATGGCCGAGTTGCTGGTCCGGTTGGTGGCCGTCGAGTCGGAGAACCCGCCCGGCCGCAACCTCGCCGAGTGCGCCGAGGTGCTGCGCGCCGCAATGGACCGGCTGGGGCTTGCCCCGGAGGTGATCGAGATCGAACCGTCCGGCCCGATCGAGGACCCGCGCATCGTGCGCGGCACGGTCGGCGACGGGAAGCAGCTGGTCTACTTCCACGGCCATTTCGACGTCGTCCCGGTACAGCACCGGTCCCAGTTCGCCGCGCAACGCGTCGACGGCAAGATCATCGGACGGGGGACCGCCGACATGAAGGGCGGCATCGTGAGCATGCTCTACGGTGCGGCGGCGGCGAAGGAACTCGGCCTGCTCGGTGACGGCCGAATCGTCATCCACCTGGTCTGCGACGAGGAGACCGGCAGCGCCGTCGGCTCCGGGTACCTGCGCGAGCACAACCTGATCGACCCGTCCGCGCTCGCGATGATCACCGCCGAACAGAGCGGCGAGGTCATCTGGAACGCGGCCAAGGGTGCCCTCTCGCTACGCGTGGACGTCCGCGGCCGGCCGGTCCACGTCGGCCAGGCGTTCAAAGGCGTCAACTCCTTCCTGCACATGCTCGAGGTCGCCGCGCCCCTCGAGGGCTACGCCGATCAGATGGGTCGACGGCACACGAAGTACCCGGTCGGTGAAGGCGAAGCGCCGGGAACGATGGTCGTGGTCGGCGGTGAGTCCGGGGGCGGCTCGAACTTCAACGTCGTCCCTGCGCTCACGTACTTCACCGTCGACGGACGGTTCAACCCCGAAGAGGACCTCGACGCCGAACTCGCGCGGATCCAGGACCTGATCACCCGCGCCGCGAAAGACGCTGGCGCTGACGTCTCGATCCAGGTCGACCAGTTCGCCCCCGCCGCAGACACGCCGCCGGACGACGCGGTCGCGCGGGTGCTCGGCGAATGCGTCGCCGAGATCACCGGTGCCCCGGGCAGATACGAGCTGTGCGCCGGCTGCCTGGACACCCGCTGGTACGCCCAGCTCGGCATCCCCGCCTTCGGCTTCGGCGCCGGCATGTTCGAGGTCTCCCACGGCCCGAACGAGTACGTCGAGGAAGACGCCGTGCGCCGGGTCGCCGCTGTGTACGCCCTCTTCGCGGCGCGGCTCTTCGGCTGAGCAAGCCAGCTTTACGCGCGGACCACGCGCAGCACCATAGTGGTGCGCGGACCTACCGGCAGGGCCGATCCGGCCGCGACGCGGCCGGATCCGACACCGGCCGGGGAAGCGGTGTCTATCACCACGTCGTAGGACGTCGCCCACGGCGCCGCCGGCAGCGTGAACGACACCAGGTCGTCCCCGGAGTGCAGCACCAGCAGGTAGGACTCGTCAACGATCGGCTCGCCCTTCGGGCCGCGGTCGCGCAGGCCGCGGCCGTCCAGGTACATGCCGATGGTGCGCAGCTCGCTGTCGAACCAATCGGGATCGGCCAGCTCGCGACCGGACGGGTGGAACCACGCCAGATCCTTGGCGCCATTGCCGTCGGGCACCGGGCTGCCGTCGAAGAAGGCGCGCTGCCGCAGTACCGGCGAGGCACGGCGCAGGGCGATCAAGCGCTGCGTCAGCGTCAACAGGTCCGCGGCCGGCGCTGACGACGCCCACGAGAGCCACGACGTCGGATTGTCCTGGACGTAGGCGTTGTTGTTGCCGCCCTGCGTTCGCCACCGCTCGTCCCCGGCTACGAGCATCGGCGCTCCGGTCGACAGGAGCAGGGTGACGAGCAGGTTGCGGGCCTGGCGCAGCCGTAACGCCGTGATGGCCGGGTCGTCGGACGGACCCTCGACGCCGCAGTTGTAGGACCGGTTGTCCTCGGTGCCGTCGCGGTTGTCCTCGCCGTTGGCGTCGTTGTGTTTGCGCTCGTACGTCACCAGATCGCGCAGGGTGAAGCCGTCGTGCGCGGTGACGAAGTTGATCGACGCGAACGGCAGCCGCCCGTCGTCTCCGTACAGGTCCGATGATCCCGAGAGCCGGTAGGCCAGGTCGCGAACTCCGCCCGATCCGTGGCCCCAGAACGAGCGCGCGGTGTCGCGGTACTTGCCGTTCCACTCCGTCCACAGTGGAGGGAAGTTGCCGACCTGGTAGCCACCGGCGCCGACGTCCCACGGCTCGGCGATGAGTTTCACCTGCGAAATAACGGGATCCTGGTAGATCGTGTCGAAGAACGCCGAGAGCCGGTCGACGTCGTGCAGCGATCGGGCCAGCGCCGAGGCGAGGTCGAACCGGAATCCGTCGACGTGCATGTCGGTGACCCAGTAACGCAGCGAGTCCATGATCAGTCGCAGCGAGGACGGCAAGCGGGCGTCGAAGGTGTTGCCGCATCCGGTGTAGTCGGCGTACTGCGACGGATCGCCGGGCATCAGCCGGTAGTACGTCCGGTTGTCGATGCCCCGCAGCGACAGCACCGGACCGGTCGGTCCGCCCTCGCAGGTGTGGTTGTAGACGACGTCGAGGATCACCTCGATGCCGGCGGCGTGCAGCGCGCGCACCATCGTCTTGAACTCGCGCACGACGTCGCCCGGATCGCTGGCGCAGGCATACGGCGCATGCGGGGCCAGGAAGCCGAGCGTGTTGTAGCCCCAGTAGTTGCGCATACCGCGACGCTGCACCGAGGGCTCGGTCACGAACTGGTGCACGGGCAGCAGCTCCACCGCCGAGATGTCTAGCGAGCGCAGGTAGTCGACCGCGGCCGGATGCCCCAGCCCGGCGTACGTGCCGCGCAGTTCTTCCGGTATGTCGGGATGTTGCCGAGTGAATCCGCGCACGTGGAGCTCGTAGATCACGGTGTCGTCCCACGGGACATCCGGTCGGCGATCGTCGCCCCAGTCGAAGGCGGGGTCGATGATCGCCGACCGCGGCACGTAGCGCGCCGAATCATCAGCGGAGGCGGCATAGACCGACGGATGGTCGGTGAAGTCCCCGACGATCGCCTTGGCGTACGGATCGACGAGCAGTTTGGCCGGATTGTGCAGCAACCCGTTCGCCGGGTCGTACGGCCCGTTCACCCGGAATCCGTAGAGCTGGCCGGGGCGGACGTCGGGCAGGTAGCCGTGCCACACCTGGAAGGTCCGGTCGACCAGCGGCACCCGGCGCTCGTTGCCGGCGGCGTCGAACAGGCAGATCTCGACCCCCGTTGCGCTGGAGGACCAGACGGCGAAATTCGTGCCCTGACCGTCCCACGTTGGCCCGAGCGGGAACGGTCGTCCGGGCCAAGCCGGGGTGGCAGCGCTCATGGTGACGGGACTGTAACGGGTTGCCCTGCGCAACCGGCCAGACCTCGTGCGGTTGGATAGGTGCGTGGCCGAGGTGAATGCCGACGCGGTGCTGCAGTTGGTCGGGGTAACCGTCCGCCGCGGCGACAAGGTGCTGCTCGACAACGTCGACTGGACGGTCGAGCTCGATGAGCGCTGGGTCGTGATCGGTCCGAACGGTGCCGGCAAGACCACGCTGCTGCAACTGGCCGGCGCGTTGATGCACCCGACCTCGGGCGAGATGTACGTGCTGGGCGAGCGTCTCGGCCACGTCGACGTCTTCGAACTGCGACCCCGCATCGGGCTCACGAGCGCGGCGCTCGCGCAGCGCATCCCCGCCGATGAGAAGGTCATCGACGTCGTGATCAGCGCCGGCTACGCCGTATTGGGCCGCTGGCGCGAGGCGTACGGGCGCTTCGACGTCCGGCGCGCGATCCGGCTGCTGGAACGCTTCGGCGTGGCCGACCTGGCCGAACGTCCGCACGGCACGCTGAGCGAGGGCGAACGCAAGCGCGTGCACATCGCCCGGGCGCTCATGACCGATCCCGAGCTGCTGCTGCTGGACGAGCCGGCTGCCGGCATGGATCTCGGCGGTCGCGAGGATCTGGTCCGGCGCCTGCAGAAACTGGCCATGGATCCGGACGCGCCCACGACCGTGCTCGTCACCCACCACGTCGAGGAGATCCCCGAGGGCATCACCCACGCGATGTTGCTGCGCGACGGGCGAGTCGTCACGGCCGGGCTGCTGCACGACGTGATCGACTCGGAGAGCCTGTCCGAGACGTTCGGCGTGCCGATCGGCGTATGGCGCCGTCGCGGGCGCTTCTTCGCCCGGGCCGACGACTGATGCGATGAAGGAGCGGGGCCTCGCTCCTCGTGGACTCACCGAGTAAGCCTCGGTGTGTTCGCGTCGGCACGGCGAAGGAGGCCCCTTGTGAGCGAACAGTACGAGGGTCGGCAGTACGTGGGAATGGACCTGCATCGGCGGAGGTCGGTGTTGGTCCGGATGACCGAGGCCGGGGATCGGCTGGAGACGGTGCGGATCGTTAATGATCCGGAGCGGCTGGCGGCGGTGATGAGTCGCGCCGGTGAAGCGCCGGAGGTGGTGTTGGAGGCCACCTACGGCTGGTATTGGGCCGCGGACGCGCTGGCTGATCTCGGCGCGTGCGTGCACCTGGCGCACCCGTTGGGGGTGAAGGCGTTCTCCTATCGGCGGGTGAAGAACGACGAGCGTGACGCTGCCGATCTTGCCGATCTGCTGCGGATGGGGCGGCTGCCTGAGGCGTGGATCGCGCCGCCGGCGACCCGGGAGCTGCGCGAGATGGTGCGGCACCGGGCCAAGCTGGTCCATCTGCGCTCGGGGTTGCGCTGCCAGGTTCACGCGGTGCTGGCCGGGCAGGGTGTCGCGGTGCCGGTCAGCGACCTGTTCGGCTTGAGCGGCACCAAGCTGCTCGAGGCCGCGCCGCTGTCGCTGATGGCGCGCCGGCGTATCGACTCGCTGCTGCGGCTGATCGAGGTCTTCGATATCGAGATTGACGTTGCGGCCAAGACGACCGCCGCGCAGTTGGCTAAGCATCCCGGCTACGTCGCGGTGCAGACCCTGCCAGGGATCGGTCCGATCCTCGGTGCCGTGTTCGTTGTCGAGATCGGTGACGTCACCCGCTTCCCGGGACCAGCCCAGCTAGCCAGCTGGGTTGGGTTGACCCCCAAACATCACGAGTCCGACACCACCGTGCATCGTGGCCGGATCACCAAGCAGGGCAGCCGCCTGGTCCGCTGGGCCGCCGTTGAGGCGGTGCAACGCACCGGCAAGCACACCCGCATCGGCGCCTACCGCGACCGGGTCGCCGACCGGCGCGGCCGCAACATCGGCGTGGTCGCCGCGGCCCGCGAGCTGATCGAACTGGTCTACTACGCGCTGCGCGACGGCGCAGTGCGGCGCAGCCTGTCCGCCTCGACATGAGCTACCCGAACAGCGGCCGGACGCGGGTCGTGATAAGTCTGACCCCCAGCCCCACCGGCGTGGTCGTTCCCGACTGATTGACCCCGCCCGGTCGCACCTGTCGCACCAACTCCATGCCGCCAGCGCGCGGCGAAGGAATGACCGACAGGCCCACCACAGCCTGTCCCCGAAGCCGGGGAACCGGCGATGGAGCAGACACCGACCCCCCGCGAAGGAACCCCGACGAACCGCCTCTCCGTCTGAACAAGCATGCGCCGCACGGCGCCAGCGTCCAGGACCTACGGCCGCTACGCGGTCGGCCTCCGGCCGATCCTGGACCCCGGCGCCTCACCGGCGCGCTCGAAACACGGCAGAGGGCCTCGAAAGAAAGATCAGCGGAACGGACACTGGCCACTTGACCGGCCCCGCTCCTTCAGGAATGAACTTATCCGCCGGATTCGGAACCCGGTCTCGCCCCACTCGGTCCGGCGGCGAGTGACGGATTTGTCGCCGAGTGACGGAGCGCATCTCCGTCACTCGGCGCGTGATCCGTCACTCGGCGCTGTGGGGGCGCGAACGGCGGAACAAGCTTGCCGGGGTGGCGCTCTGGCCGCTTATATCGGCGCTTCCCCTCCCGACCAACCACAATCTCGGCCCAGATCTGGTCAGTCGGGAGGGGAAGTGAATCCGATCGGCCGGGGACGGGATCTTCCTGCAGACCACGACGCGCCGGCGCTCCCCGCGCGGCGACCAGTTCGACGGTCCGCGCCTTATGTCGCGTCGTAGGTCGAACAACTCGGGAGACACGCGAAACGGCCCCAGGCGGTTGATGCCCGGGGCCGTTGGTGTTGCTGGACGCGTTACGCGGGAGCGCCGCCATCGGCGTCGCCGCCACCCTCGCCGCCGTCGTCGTCGCGGTGACGCACCTTGTCGACGAGGTCCTCGGCCTTGTCCTTGGCCTCACCGGCCACGTCCTCGACCTTGTCCTTCACGTTCTCCAGGGCATCCTTTGCCTTGTCAAGAAAGCCGCTCATCGCAGATCCCCTTGCTCGCCGGAATACGGTCGCCCAATTACTACTCCAATCGGGCGGGTCTACGCCAGTCGAGTGACCTCGACCGTGACGTCCAGGGTCGAGCTCGCCGAGCCGCCGATGATGCCCTTGATGGGCGGCACGTCGTTGTAGTCGCGGCCCCGTCCGACGAGCACATGCCGTTCGCCGATCGGTATGTCGTTGGTCGGATCATGGGCGAACCAAACGCCCTGCCACCACTCGACCCAGGCGTGGCTCTCGCCGATCGCCGGTTCGCCGATCGCCGCCGCGGAGTTCCTCGGATGCAGGTACCCGGACACGTACCGCGCCGGGACGCCCACGTGGCGCAACGCGCCAACCACCAGGTGCACGTAGTCCTGACA
>Ga0137415_10006702_pt1 | contig 11421 bp, 9 predicted proteins | sample CZODoug3_1_1_16f_FD_183082 | JGI IMG/M metagenome (GOLD analysis project Ga0137415, IMG submission 183082) | Vadose zone soil fungal communities from Angelo Coast Range Reserve, California, USA - CZODoug3_1_1_16fungal (Hybrid Assembly) | ecosystem: Environmental > Terrestrial > Soil > Vadose...
TTTCAGGATCGCGGCCGGGCGCCCGGCGCGAGGCGTTCGAGACGTACGTCAAGCGGCTCAGCCAGCTCGAAACGCTGGCGTCGGAGTTCAAGGGTGTGGAGAAGGTCTTCGCGATCCAGGCGGGCCGCGAAGTTCGCGTCGTCGTGACGCCGGAGGCTGTCGATGACGCCGCGGCGGCGCGCCTGACGGACGAGATTGCGCGCAAGATCGAACGCGAGCTCCAATACCCGGGCCAGATCAAGGTGGTCGTCATTCGGGAGACACGGGCGGTGGGCGTTGCCCGCTAATCTCATCGACGGCAATGCCATTGGAACCGCGATGCGGACAGAGCTGGGCGCCGAGATCACCAAGCTCAAGAAAGACGGCATCACGGCAGGCCTCGCCGTCGTACTCGTGGGCGATAATCCCGCCTCGCAGGTCTACGTGCGGATGAAGGGCAAGGCGTGCGACGAAGCCGGCCTGTACCACGAGACGATCAAGCTTCCCAAGGAGACGAGCGAAGCGGACTTGATGGGGTTGCTCGAGCGGCTCAATGCCAACTCCAAGATCCACGGCATTCTGGTCCAGCTGCCGCTCCCCAAACAGATCGATACCAATCGCGCCTTGCACCGCATCGACCCTCGCAAGGACGTCGACGGCTTTCATCCTGAGAACGTGGGGAAAGTCGTCGTGGGCGATCCCACAGGCTTTCGCCCGGCGACGCCCTACGGCGTGCAGCAGCTCCTGATCCGCACCGGTGTGGAGACGAAGGGGGCGCACGCCGTCGTGGTCGGGCGATCCAACGTCGTCGGCCGCCCGATGGCGGCGCTGCTGCTCCAGGATGCTCCCGGCGGCAACGCCACCGTCACCGTGTGCCACTCGCGCACGCGCCACATCGAGCAGCACACGCTCCAGGGCGACATCCTCATCGTGGCGATCGGCAAGCCGGAATTCGTGACCGGCGACATGGTGAAGCCGGGCGCCGTCGTCATCGACGTCGGCGTCAATCGCGTCGACGATCCGTCGCGCAAGCAGGGCTACCGCCTCGTCGGCGACGTGAAATTCGCGGAAGCGAAGCAGGTCGCCTCGGCGATCACCCCCGTTCCCGGCGGCGTCGGCCCGATGACGATCACGATGCTGCTGTACAACACCGTCCAGGCGGCGCGGCAGTGGGCCAACCCCTAGACATTTTTGCGGCCGCTTCTGCGGAGGGGGCCTGGACTGTCAGTGAGGTGACGAAGCGGGCGAAGAACGTCCTCGAGGCCGGGTTGCCGCCACTATGGGTGCGCGGTGAAATCGCCAACTTCCGGCCGTGGCGGACCGGTCACTGGTATTTTTCCATGCGCGACAAGTCTGCCCAGATCGACTGCGTCATGTTCGCGAAGGAAAACTTCCGCCTGACCCCGCCCACCGACGGAATGCAGGTCTTCGTGTTCGCGCGACCATCCATGTACGAAGCCAAAGGTGGTTTCCAACTCATCGTCAGCGAGCTGCTGTCCACCGACCAGGGCGGGCTGTGGAAACTGGCGTTCGAGAAGGCCAAGGCCGCGCTGACCAAGGACGGCTTGCTCGATCCGGCGCGCAAACGCCGTCTGCCGCCGTTCCCGCGCCGCATCGCCGTCGTCACGAGCCCCGATGGCGCCGCGCTGCGCGACATTCAGGCCGTCATCGGCCGCCGCTGGCCCATCGCCGAGCTGATCATCGTGCCGGCGCAGGTGCAGGGAGCCAAGGCTGAGGCATCAGTGTGCTCGGCGCTGAATCGCATTTCGCGATTGTCGGTGGATGTGGTGGTGGTTGCACGAGGAGGCGGGTCCGTCGAGGATCTGTGGGCGTTCAATAGCGAGCGCGTCGCCCGCGCCGTCGCCGCCATGCCGATGCCGGTGATTTCCGCGATCGGCCACGAGACCGACGTGACGCTCTGCGATCTGGTCGCCGACCTGCGTGCTCCGACGCCATCCGCCGCGGCCGAGGCCGCGACGCCGGATCGGGTCGAGGTATTGGCGCAGTGCGGGATCGTCGGACAGCGCTTGGCGCGCGCGCTCCGAATTGCGTCGCGGCACGTGATCGAGCGCCTGGATCGCACGGGGGATCGGCTGGTCCGGTGCATGGACTCGAGATTCGAGAAGTCCCGCGCACTGCTCACCGCGCACAGCGCACGCCTCGATGCATTGAGCCCGTTAAGAGTCTTGGCCCGCGGCTATGCGGTGGCCAGGGATACCGATGGCCAGGTGCTCAAGCGCGTCGCCCAGCTGCCCTCCGGGAAGGAATTCCGGCTGCGCGTGACGGACGGAGAGGTGCATGGCCGAGTTCAGTAAGCAGCTCGAGCGCCTCGAAGCGATCGTCCGCCGCCTCGAATCCGAAGACCTCGATCTGGACGAGGCGCTGAAGCTGTTCGAGGAAGGCGTCGAGCGGCTGCGGGTCGCGCGCGAGCAGCTGACACAGGCGGAGCTCAAGGTCAAAAAAGTCCTCGAGATTGAAAGCCCTAGCTAGATACCTCGCGGACGCCCGCGCCCGGGTCGACAAGGTGTTGGCGGCAGCTACTACGGGAGACGAGGTCGTCCGCTACAGTCTGCTCGGCGAAGGGAAGCGCTTGCGTCCCACGCTGGTCTTCGCGGCGCACGAGGCCCTCAACGGGTCCTCGTCTGCCGGCGTCGCCGAGCTGGCCGCTGCTGTCGAAGTGGTGCACGCCTATTCGTTGGTTCACGACGATCTCCCCTGCATGGACAACGACGATCTGCGGCGCGGGCGGCCCACGGCGCACCGTGCCTTCGACGTGTCGCGGGCGACACGCGCCGGCTACGACATGGTGGCACTCGCGGCGGGCGTGATGGAGCGGGGGCTGGCCATGCTCGCGCTGCCGGACGCGCGCCGCCGGGAGATCGCCCTCGAGCTGTTTCGCGCGGCAGGGGCCGGCGGGATGATCGGCGGCCAGGCGCTCGACCTCGAGGCCGAAGCGAAGGCGCTGCCGATCGACGCGCTCCGGGAAGTGCACGCCCGAAAGACCGGCGCGTTGATCGCGGCTTCGTGCGTAATCGGCGGCCTGTCCGCGGGCGACGACGTCAGTCGCGATCACGTCGAAGCGCTGCGTGCCTATGGCGACACGATCGGGCTCGCTTTTCAAATCGCCGACGATGTGCTCGACGCCACGGCGACCTCCGATCAGCTCGGAAAGACGGCCGGAAAGGACGCGGCGCACGCCAAAGCGACGTTTGTGACGCTGCTGGGCGTCGGCGCGGCCCGCGCCGAGGCGGAACGGCTGTCGGCGCAGGCCGTAGACCATCTGCGGGATGCCGGGTTAGTTTCCCCCATACTGGTTGAGCTGGCCCACTACATGGTGACGAGGCCTAATTGATCCTCGAAACGATTCACAGTCCTGCGGACGTTCGCGCGCTGGCACCGGAGCAGCTGCAACCGCTCGCGGACGAAGTCCGCCAGCGCCTGATTGACGTCGTCTCGCAGACGGGCGGGCACATCGGCGCGGGCCTGGGGGTCGTCGAGTTGACCGTCGCGCTCTGCGCCGCGTTCGAATCGCCGCGCGACAAGATCGTTTGGGACGTCGGCCATCAGGGCTACCCCTGGAAGATTCTGACGGGCCGCAACGACCGGCTCCACACGCTCCGCCAGCAGGATGGCCTCTCAGGCTTTCTGCGTCGATCTGAGAGTGAGCATGACCAATTCGGCGCTGGCCATGCGGGTACTGCGTTGTCTGCGGCTTACGGGATGGCGGCGGCGCGCGACCTCAGGGGCGAAGACTTCAAGGTCGTGGCGGTCGTGGGCGACGGGGCGATGACGTGTGGGCTGCCCTACGAGGCCATGAACAACGCGGGGCACTCGGGCCGCGACATCATCCTGGTGCTGAACGACAACGGGATGTCGATCGCGCCCAACGTTGGCGCCATCAACAAGTACCTCGGCTCGATCATCGCGAATCCGTTCACGGTCCGGCTGCGCGAGTGGGTGAAGGGGATGATCGAGAAGGCCTCGCACCTGTTCGGCGGACCAAAGCTCGTGGACTTCGCCAAGAACGTCGAAGAGAGCATCAAGAACCTCTGGTCGCCCGGGATGCTGTTCGAGGAGCTGGGGTTCCGCTATTTCGGGCCGATCAATGGGCACAACATCGATCAGATGCGCCAGGCGTTCGAGATCGTGAAGAAGCTGAAGGGCCCGCGCGTCGTCCACGTCATCACCGAGAAGGGCAAAGGCTTCCCGCTCCCCGAGCCCGATCTCGAGAAGTATCACGCTCGCGCGCCCTACGATCCCGTCACCGGCAAGCTGAAGCCGGTCAACCCGGGCCCGCCGCAGTGGACCAAGGTGTTCGGCGAAGCGCTGACGCAGCTCGCCGCCGAGGACGCGAACTTCGTGACGATCACGGCGGCGATGCCCTCGGGGACGGGCACCAACATCTTCCAGAAGAAGTGGCCCGAGCGGTTCTTCGACGTCGGGATCGCTGAAGCACACGCCACGACCTTCGCGGCGGGCCTCGCTACGCAGGGCGTCCGCCCCGTGGTCGCGATCTACTCGACGTTCCTGCAGCGCGCGTACGACAGCATCATCCACGACGTCGCGATTCAGAAACTGCCCGTGATCTTCGCGCTCGACCGCGCCGGCATGGTGGGCGAGGACGGGCAGACGCACATGGGCCTGTACGACATCGCCTATATGCTCGCCGTGCCTCACATGACCGTGACGGCGCCGAAGGACGGCGCCGAGCTGATCGGGCTGCTGCGCTGCGCCCTGAAGCACACCGAGGGACCGTTTTCGCTGCGCTACCCGCGCGACAAGGCGCCGGGCGAGGCGCCGCCCGCGGCCGAAGTGCCCGCCATCCCGTACGGGACGTGGGAGCTGCTCAAGAAAGGGAAGGACTGCGCGATCCTCGCGGTCGGCGTGATGTGCAAGCCGGCGCTCGAGGCCGCGGAGCTGCTCGCTGCCGACGGCTTCGATGTCTCGGTCGTGAACGCGCGTTTCCTCAAGCCGATGGACCGCGAGATGCTCGACGCCCTGGCCCAGAGCCACAAGCTGCTGGTCACCGTGGAGGATGGCACCGTCGTCAACGGCTTCGGCGCGGCACTGGCCGCGCTGGTGCAGACGACGGCGCCCGATGTTCGCGTCGTGGCGCTGGGCGTGCCCGACCGGACCTACGAGCACGCGCCGCGCGCGCAACAGCTCGCCGACGTCGGCCTCACGGGCGCCGGGATCGCCGCCCGCATCCGCGCCCTCGCCGCGGAAGAGTCGCTCACTACGCGATGAACGTCGGGGTCGTCGGGAACCCCAACTATCCGGATCTTGGCGCTTTCCTCGCGACGCTCCAGCACAAGGCGTCCAGCGTAGGCATCAAGCTCTATACCGAGGAGCGCATCCAGGCGCTCTGGCCCCCCCCCGCCGGAGACGGTGGCGCGCCTCCGCTGCTGAGCCAGGCTCCGTCCCCGGACCTGGATCTCCTCATCACCCTGGGCGGCGACGGCACGCTCCTGCGCGGCGCTCGGCTCCTGAACGGCGCCCACACGCCCATTCTCGGTCTCAATCTGGGCCGCGTCGGTTTTCTCACGACGGCGGCGCCTGACTCCCTCGACTGGGCGCTCGACTCGATCGTGCGCCACGCCTACACCACCGAGCCGCGGCTCGCGCTGCAATCGACGATCACCGGCAAAGGATCCAAGACGCCGGACCGGGTCGAGCCGCTGGTGCTCAACGACGTCGTGGTGCACAAGGGCGGCGTAGCGCGCGTGGTCCGTCTCAAGGTCTCGGTCGATGGGGACGAAGTGGCCCAGTATTCGGCAGACGGCATCATCGTGAGCACGCCGACGGGCTCCACGGCGTACTCGATGTCGGCCGGTGGACCGATCGTCGCGCCGACGGTCGATGCCATCGTCGTCACGGCCATCTGCCCGCACACCCTCGCCGTGCGGCCGCTCGTCCTGGGGGCCACCGCGGTCGTGACGATCCAGCCGATTCCACCGTGGAGCGACGAAGTTCTCGTGTCCTTCGATGGCCAGGTGGGCACGCCGATTCAGCCCGGCGAGCGCCTCGAGGTGCGTCGCGCGGAGCGCCCAATCCTCCTCGTTCGGCTCGGGCCGGAGAGCTTCTTCAAGCGGCTGCGGCGGAAGATGCATTGGGGCGACCTGAGTGATCGGACGCGCAGATAGGTGTTGACCGAGCTTCGTGTCCGCGATCTCGCCGTCATCGCCGACGTCACCCTTCCGTTCCAACCGGGCCTCAACGTCCTCACCGGCGAAACCGGTGCCGGAAAATCGATGGTCGTCGACGCGCTCGCTCTCCTCCTCGGCGAACGCGCCTCGGCCGACGTCGTCCGTCCCGGCGCCGACAAGACCGTCGTCGAAGGGGCGTTTGAGTTCGTTGCCGCCGTTCACCGCCATCTGCTGCCACCCTTCGCCGCCCTTGGTATCGAGCTCGAAGACGGCAGGCTCATTCTCAAGCGTGAAGTCCTCCGCGAAGGAAAGTCGCGCGCCTGGGTGAACGGCTCACCGACCACCATCGGCGTGCTGGCCGAGATCGGCGCGCTCCTCGTGGACTTGCATGGCCAGCACGAGACCCAGTCGCTGCTCCGTCCCGACGCGCAGCGCGACATGCTCGATGCCTACGCCGACGCGGACGTCGAGCGCGTGGCGGTGCGCGACGCGCATGCGCATCTCAAAGAGCTCGAGACGCGCGAAGCTGAGCTGACGACGCGACAGGAGGACGTGCGGCGCAAAGCCGACTATCTGCGCCACGTGCTGCAGGAGATCGAGCGCGCCAAGCCGAAACTCGGGGAGGACGAAGCGCTCGAAGTCGAGGCCAAGCGGCTGGCGCACGCCGAGGAGCTCGGCCGCCTGGCGCGCGAGCTGGAAGAGACGGTGGATGCAGCTGGGCTGACAAAGGCGCAGAAGATCCTGGCCAACCTGCTGCGCGTCGATTCGTCACTCGGCAAGTGGCAGGAGCTGCTGGATGCCGCGTTCGCGAGCGCGGCCGAGCTGGCGCAGGCGGCGCGCGCCTACGCGAGCGAGATCGAAGCCGATCCGGAGCGCCTGAGCGCGGTGGAGCAGCGGCGCGACCTGCTGTTTCGGCTGCAGCAGAAGCATGGGCCGACGATCGCCGACGTATTGGCCGCGCGCGACAGCGCGGCGCGCGAGCTGGAGCTGCTCGATACGGCCGATCTCGATCTCCGCAACATTGGGGCGGATCGCGAGAAGGCTGCGGGCGAATTCAAACGCGCGACGGAAGCTCTTACTGCTAAACGCACGTCCGGGGTCAAGAAACTGGCACGCGCGGTGAACAGGCTCTTGCCTGCGCTCGGCATGGAAGGCGGAAGGTTTTTCGCACAGATGCTCCCACGCACCACGCACCACGCACATGGCGCGGAGGATATCGTCTTCGATGTGAAGCTCAACGAAGGGCTCGAGGCACGACCGTTATCAAGAGTGGCGTCAGGCGGCGAGCTCTCCCGTCTCATGCTCGCGTTGAAGGTGGTGCTCGCGTCGCATGACGTCGTGCCGACATTGGTGTTCGACGAGGTCGATCAGGGGATCGGTGGGGAAGTGGGCGGCCGGGTGGGCGAGGCCCTGATGGATGTGTCGCGCGAGGGCCGCCAGGCGCTCGTGATCACGCACTTGCCCCAGATCGCGGTCTACGCCGATCAGCATCTCGTTGTGGCGAAGGGCAAGAAAGGCGGCGTGGCGACGAGCGACGTGGCCGTTGCCGACGGAGAAGCGCGCGTGAAGGAGATTGCCCGCATGCTCGGCGACGCCGACATGGCGACCGCGCGGCGTCACGCGGTCGAGCTGCTCAAAACGGCCAGCGAGAAGTCCGCATCACAATCCGGTACACCGTCGCCACCGGCACGCGCCCACCCGACCCGCTGACGGTCTGCTCGATGGAGAGGCTCCCCTCCATACCTGAGGCGGCGTAGGTCATCGCGAAGCCCAGGCGCGCCCAGCGCAGCGCCGTCCCGGCATCGAGCACCGCGGCCGAAACGGGCGAGCCCAGCCGAGTCGCGATGTCGATGGAGTCCTGGGGCGAGCGGTATGTGTAACGGTCGCGTTTCTGGGTCCAGTAGCCCGCGGTGAATCCCACCCCGAAGACTTTCGACAAGCGCAGCATCGGCGCGACGTCGATCGCCAGATAGTCGCCCGGATCCCAGTTCAGCGTCGTGAGCGCCGCGTGCGGAATCAGCAGCACCGACTGCGGCCCCACGCGCCGCTCCCGTGTCCCCGGCTGCTGCCGTCCCGCGCGCACGAGCGCGTTGAGCCACACGCGGTCGAACAGCGTCAGCTCCTGCGCGACCTGCAGCTCGATGTCGGTCTGATGATCGCCCGTCGAGAGGTCGAAGAGGTTGTTCGGCGAGTCCTGGTGGCCCGTCGGCAATCGCACGACGACCGCGCCGCTCAACGCATAGTTGTGCGATTCGAGCACGCGATACTTCCCATTCACCTCGACGTCGCCCGCGAAAAAATGATCGCGACGCGAGGTCCCGACGACCGGTTCGAACGCGTACGTCGTGTCGGTGAGGATGGAATCGAGCCGCTGGACGGCGCCGGGCGCCCCGGGGTTGCCGGCGCTGTCGAGCTGAAATCCCGCCCGTGTGTTCACGCGCACCAGCGGCAGGTAGACGCCCACCGCGATGCGGTCGGTGATGCCCAACTCGACCGCGAGCGGGGTGACGCGCCGTTCCTCGCGCACGAACACGGGCGAGAAGTCGTAACGGCAGGTGCGAAATCCCTTGACCGTGGTGCACACAAACGGAGGATGCGTCTCGGAGAAGAGCGACGTGCCGATCTGCTGCTCGTGGCCGTCGTCGGTGAACTCGCGCTCCCACGTCGTGAAGACGGGCTCGAACGTGACGCGCAGCGTCCCGGCGCGCGGGGTGTCGGTCCGGGGACCGGCCTGGGCGTGGACCAGGCACGGAAAGAGGGCGAGGATCGCCACAAGGCGGCAACAGGCGGCAAAAGGCGGCAACGGAGATGCATACCCCATTGCCGCCCTATGCCGCCCTCTGCCGCCTTTGTCGATCAGGGAATCGGCGGTATCGCCGTCGTGTACGCCGCGTTGATGGCGTCTCGCAGCTTCTGCGCGAGGAGGCGATGGGTCGCAGCGCTCGGATGTATCCCATCGCAGCTAAATGCCAACCCAAACGGCGGGGGGTTGTTGGCGCAGGGCGCGTTGAACCCTGGGAAAAACGCGACTTGCGTCGGAATTCGGCGCAGCGAGTCGAGCGCGGGATTGGGGTCGATGTACGTCCACCCGCGCGCCGTTGCCTGCGCGGAGATGTACGCGTTGTACGCCGTCACAGTCGTCGTGAGCTTCACGAGTTCAGCCGGTTGGATTGTCTGCGGCTCGTTGCACGTTAGCGTACCCCCGGCTGCGATCAGCGCTCCGCCGAGCGGGAAGGGCACGAGCACCGAATCGCCCCGCGGCGGCGCACAGGTGACAGCAGCGGTGAACGGGCCCGGGATCGCCCCCGCCGCATCGAGCACGTAATACGTCGAACCGTAGGAGAAAAACGGGACGCCATTCGCCGGCGGTTGGGTCGGCGGGAGACCCGTGCGGTTCGCGACCGTCGCGAGATTTGCCACGCCGATCAGAACGACACCCTGCGGGCCGACCGCGGAGATTGAGTCCAGCATCGCGCCGTAGTTCGTCTGGAACGTGGCGACGGGCGTGATGAGCGTGCTATCACCGGCGTTCGTCGAGCTGGTCGCGGCGGTCAGCACGTCGTTGTTGCCGATCCACACCGTCACGAAGGTCGGATGCGCGCGCTCCATCATCTGCACCTGGGTCAGCCCGCCCAGGATGAACTGCGTCAGCGTATTCGGGTGCGCACCCGCAGCGTTGTTGTAGATGTCGATCACCCAAGCGCCCGGCACCGCGGTATTGCTGACGTAGGGCGGCGGCGGATTCGGGATCTTGCGCAGCGCGCATGTGGTCGCGGTGCTCGGGAAAGGTTGCCCGGGGACGGCGTAGCGCGCGCCCGTGAAGACATTCGTGTACGGGGGCGGACACCCCGGCTTACCCAGGAGCGGTGAGAAGAACGGCGAGCGCATCGCCCGCGCGAGCAGCACGGCGTACGACTGCTGCTGCGTGCTGTCGTTGATCCCGCCGGACTGGAAGCCGGCCGTGATCGAGTTCCCCATCGAGACGTAGCGATCGAACAGCGGATCGACCGGTGTACTGGAGAACGGCCGGTTGAGCTGGTCGTTGTTGCATGCCGCAGCAGCCAGGACGAGACCGAGGACCGCGGCGGAGCATCGTGTGGTCACAATCATGAGTCGCAGTTCCTCAGAACGTGAGAGCTACGCCGGCCGCGAAGAGATGGGCCGAGAATTTGTAGAGACCGGTATTGCCCGCGGCAAGATTGATCGTGCCGCGCCGGTCGTTCTGTCGGATGTACTGGTAGGCCAGATCCGCGTGCCAATGCGACGTCAAGGCGATCCCCGCGCCAAACGTGAATTCGTTGCGCGCGGCCTCGGGGAGCAGCGGCGTCACGAATTGCGCCGGCGAGGCGCCCTCGTGATACAGGTAGCCGCCGCGCAGCTGGACCTTCGAGTTGTACTGGTACTCGGTCCCGAAGCGGAACCCATGGGTGTCCTTGTTACTCGGATGCAACGCGATACCCGGTGTGCCCGCGTTCGCGAAATTGATGTCGACTTCGTTGAACCAGCCCCACACGACGTACTGGTAATCGGCCATGAACGACCACTGGTCGTTCATCTTGTACGCAAAGCCCAGCGATCCCTGGGGTGGCATCTCGATCGCCGTGGAGACCGGGCCACTCGATAACGGACCGCCGCTCGCGAACTGAGGTGCCAGCAGCGCATCGACCGGCGTCCCTGCTGGTACGCATGCCGGGCACGTTCCAATGGTGACGGGGAGAACCAGGCCCGTCGGGACGGGCTTGAACGTCGCGTCGCCGTCGTAGCTGATCCGCTTCCGCGTGAGCCAGTGCCCGCCGATGCTCAGGCGGTCGGTCGCCTGCCAGATCGCGCCGAAATTGACCGCAAAGCCGCTGCCGCTCGCGTCGAGCGTGGCGTCCGCGAAATCGGTGCCCGTAGCGACCCCGAGCGTCCCGAACGTCGTCCCAGGTGGAGGTGGCGCGGGGAACAGCGCCGCAAGCGTGGGCGGAATCGGTACCGTCGAAAGGTCCGCCCGCTGGCGCAGCTTGAGGTGGCTGGTGATGTAGGCGACGCCGATCCCGAGCTTCAGCTGCGGGCTCACCTGATAGCCGATGGTCGGCTGGATATAGATCGAGCGGATGTTGGTGTTGTAGCCGAGGAACCGGCCCGGGAAGTTCGCGCTATCCCACTTGGTTTCGAGGCCATACGGCGCGTACAACCCGATCCCCGCCGTCACCTTGGGGCTGAATGCGTGGGTCACGTAAATATTTGGAACGGGGATGAGAGGATTCTTGAGGTCGCTGCGGTTGGCCAGGAAGTCATCGGTAAAGTTGCCCTG
>Ga0137415_10006703_pt1 | contig 11421 bp, 6 predicted proteins | sample CZODoug3_1_1_16f_FD_183082 | JGI IMG/M metagenome (GOLD analysis project Ga0137415, IMG submission 183082) | Vadose zone soil fungal communities from Angelo Coast Range Reserve, California, USA - CZODoug3_1_1_16fungal (Hybrid Assembly) | ecosystem: Environmental > Terrestrial > Soil > Vadose...
GCTCGAGGCGCTCGCCGCCGCGCGGATGGAGCCCCCCGCGGACCACAGGGAAGTCGCCGCGCACCTGCTGGAGCGGCTGTACCGTCTGAGGGCGGACGCCTCGCGCCGGGCGTCCGTCTTCGAAGATGCGGCCGGGCCGGACACGCTGCTCCACGGCGACTTGTGGCCCAGCAACGTCTTCGTGGCCACGCGCACGGCGTGCGCACGCGCGCGTCTGGTCGATTGGGATCGGCTGGGCGTCGGTCCGTTCAGCTACGACCTCTCGACGCTCCTCTTCCGGTTTCCGCCCGACCAGCGCGCTGGGATCCTGGAGCAATACCGCCGGGCGGTGGAGCGCGCCGGCTGTCGCCTGGCCCCGACCCCGCACCTCCAACTGCTTTTCGACACCGCCGAGCGCGCTCGCTATGCGAACCGGATCATTTGGCCGGCCCTGGCGCTGGTACGGGAGGACGCGGCATGGGGATTTCCCGAGCTGGCCGAGGTCGAGCGCTGGTTCCAGGCCCTCGACCGCGCGGGCGCGTCGACGGGAGGCGCTCTCGAGCGGCCGGCTGCGAGGTCGGCATGAAGTTCTCGAACCGCGCCGCGGAACAGCCGTCGCTCGACAGCCGGATCACCGGCCTGATCGTGCGGACGCTCGAGGACGGGCTGTCCCGCTTCCGCGGGCGCGCTGTGCGGGTACGCGACGTGGACCGCGAGTTTTCCCGGTCTAGCTCGACCTTCCATACTGAGCGGCTACGCGTGTTCCTCGACCGCGACAAGAAGCCGCTCCGGATTTTCTTCAAGGATCTCCATCCCGGGCATCAGGTGACGGACGCGCGCGCCCTGCACCGGCTCAACCGCACGTCCTCGCGCCGCGAGCTGGACATGTATCGGTCGATCCTGTCGCGCGAGCACTTCGGCACGCTGCGCCTCTACGCATCTCGGTGGGAGCCCGCTCGCGGGCGCTGCTGGCTGTTTCTCGAACACGCCGGCCGAACGCCCCTCAACGACGTTCTGGACCTGCGGGAGTGGACCAACGCCGCGCGCTGGGCCGCGCGTTTTCACGCGGCGACCCGAGGCGTACCGGCGGGTCAGACGAAGTTTTTGCCTCGTTGGGACCGGGGGCATTACCGGCGACGTGCGGAGCAGGTCGAGCGACTGCTCCCAACGGTGGACTTGCGGGAACGCGAGCTGCTCCGCGGCGGACTCGACGCGCTCTACGCCCGCCTCGACTGGCTCAGCGCGCTGCCGCGCTGCGTGATCCACGGACAATTCTTCGGCAAGAACATCATGCTCCGGCCGCGCGGGACCCGTCCCAGGATCGCGGTCATCGACTGGGAAACGGCGGTGCTCGGTCCGCGCGCCTTTGATCTCGCGAGCATCTGTACGGGCTGGAGTAGCGACGAGCGGGGGGCGATGCAGGTCGCCTACGTCGAGGAGTACCAGGCTGCAACCGGCGAGGCCATGGGCTGGGACGACTTCTGCCTGGAGGTCCGTACCGTGGGCATCTACCAGGCACTCGAGTGGCTCGTCTGGTGGGGACCTCATCGGAGCCTGCCGCGGCGGTTGCGACGGTTCCAGAGATTCTTGCGGGAGCTCGAAGTGCTTCTCGAGGAGCGGCGGCCGGCACGCGCCGCGGCCCGGGCGGTGGGCTGATGCTGACCACCCTCGCTCGGAGGTCACAGTGACCCCCAGGGCGCGAGGGGCCTGGCCCCTGGTTCTGATGCTCGCGGTGGCGGCGTCTCGCTCCGCCACCGCCCAAGTCGGCACCACCACCGACATCATCACCGGCACCGTCATCGGTCCTGACAGCCAGCCCTTGAGCGGAGCGGTTGTCGAAGCCCGATCCGTGGAAACGCGAGTGTCGGTCCAGCGCGCCACGGACGCGCGCGGGCGCTTCACCATCGTGTTCCCCGACGGCGGCGGGCGCTACGAGCTGACGGCGCGCTTCATCGGTATGGCCCCGGTCCAGATCACGGTCGCCCGGCAGGGGGACGAAGACCGGATCGAGACGCTGATCCGCATGGGCCTCATCGCGGTGCCGCTCGAGGCGGTCACGGTCAGCGCCCGATCGGGCTCACGCTCCGATCGAGCGGGGCCGGGCGCCACCGATCGCAACTTCAGTCAGGACCAGCTGGCACGCTTGCCGGTCGACGCGTCCGACGTGAACACGGTCGCGACGCTGCAGCCCGGCGTGCTGGGGATCCGAGAAAGTGATTCCACGGCGACGGCCTTCTCGGTCGCCGGGCAGCGACCCACGGCGAATAGCGTGTCGCTCGACGGCATGTCCTTCGGGTCGGGGAGCGTGCCACAGGATGCGGTCCGCTCGATGCGCGTCATCACGAATGCGTACGACGTGGCGCGTGGTCAGTTCTCGGGCGGGGTCGTCGCCTCGACCACTCGCGGCGGCACGAACGTTCCGCAAGGCTCGTTCACCTATTCCCTCCGCGAGCGCTCCCTGGCGTGGGGCCAGGTCTCGTCCTCGCCGTTCGGCCAGGGCACCACACAGAGTCAGGTGGGCGGCGGCATCGGCGGTCCAATCGTCCCGAACCGCCTGTTCGTATTCGCCGCCCTTCAGGGGCGTTGGCGTGACCAGTCGTTGGCCTCGCTCACCTCTGCCGATCCCGGCACGCTCACGCGAATCGGGGTCAGCCCCGACTCTGTGTCTCGCTTCGTGACCCTCGCGAGCGCCACGGGTGCGCCCGTGACCCTGCCGGGCGTCGCGGCCGACCGCACCACCAACACCACGCTCGCCCTGCTGCGGGTCGACTGGCGCGCCACCGACGTGCACACGGTCACGCTCCGTCTCGACGGGAGTTGGGAGTCTTCCGAGCCGATGCGCGTGGGCACCCTCGCCGTTCCCGCGACGGGCGGGATCCGGACGGGTCGCGGGGGCGGCGTGATGGCCTCGCTCACGTCGTCCCTAGGGGAGAGGGTCATCAACGAGCTGCGCACGTACGTCGCCCGCCAGCGCCGGGATGCGCTCGCGTTCCTCGCGCTTCCCGCGGCGAACGTGGAGGTCACGTCGACCTTGCCCGACGGCAGCCAGGGTGTGGCATTCCTCGCTTTCGGCGGGAACCCCGCACTACCCCAGCACATCGACAACCGCAGCGTTGAGGTTGCCGAGGAGCTCTCTTGGTTGCCCGGCGGCAAGGCGCACCGCCTGAAGGTCGGCGTCGACATGCTCGCCACGCGGGTCGAGGAGAACCAGACGCCGAACCAGCTCGGCAGCTTCGTGTTCCCGTCGCTCACCGCGCTCGCCGCGGACAGCCCGTCGATGTTTCTCCGGACGCTGGCGCCCCTCAACCCGGCTGGAACCGTCCGGACCTGGGCGGCCTACCTCGGCGACACCTGGCGTGCCGGGGGCGCCCTGCGGATCACCTACGGCGCGCGACTCGAGGCCACGCACTTCAGCGGCGTCCTACCCTACAACCGTGCCGTGGACTCGCTGTTCGCCGTACGCACCGACCGGATTCCCGGCGAGGTGCACGTTTCCCCTCGCATCGGTTTCACCTGGGCGATCGGCAATGGTTCGGGCGAGTCGCCCTCCACGTTCCTGCGCGGCGGGTTCGGCGACTTCCGGAGTCTCACACCGACCTCGCTCTACAGCGCTGCGCTCGGCGCGACGGGACTCTCCAGCGCCCAGCGCGAGGTCGCCTGCGTTGGCGCGGCGGTCCCGACGCCTCAATGGTCGCGGTACGCCCAAGACCCGTCGACGATCCCCTCACAGTGCGCCGACACGGCCAGCGCCCCTCCCGCTCCCCGTCCGGACGTGACGGTTCTCGCCTCCACCTTCACCGCGCCCCGCGCCCGACGGGCGTCGCTCGCCTTCGTGCGGCGCTTTCCCGGCAACTACTGGGTGAGCCTGGAAGGAAGCTACGCGCGGGGGTTGAGCCAGTACGGCTTCCGCGACCTGAACCTCGTGACGACGCCGCGCTTCTCACTCGCCGACGAAGCCGGCCGTCCGGTCTACGTCCCGGCCGACTCGGTCGTCGCGGCCACCGGTGCGCTCAGCTCCACCAGCTCGCGCCTCCACCCGGAGTTCGGCGACGTTCTGCTGATCCGCTCCGACCTTCAGTCGGATACGAAGCAGCTCACCGTCTCCTTCACCGGTGTGATCGGCCCGAGCGGAGCGTTCCGGCTCGCATATACGCTGACCCGGGCGCGGGATCAGTCGTCCTTCGCCTGCTGCACGACCGGGCGGGGCTTCGCGGCGCCCACCACGGGCGCCGATCCCAACGCCTTGGAGTGGGCGACGAGCGATCTCGAACGGCGCCATTCGATCCTGGGCACGGTGTCGTACCCCGTCACCCCGACGCTCGAGATCGATGCGATCGCACGCCTCAGTGCGGGCATTCCATTCACCCCGATGGTCGGGGCCGACATCAACGGAGACGGCGTCAAGAACGACCGCGCCTTCATTTTCGATCCCGCAACCGCGACCGACACGGCAGTCGCGAACCAGATGCGCGGGCTGTTCACCGCCGCGCCGCCCGGCGTGAGGAGCTGCCTGCAAAGCCAGGTCGGTCGCGTCGCCGCGCGCAACTCGTGCACCGGCCCCTGGGAACCGTCTCTCGACCTCCAGATCAATTGGCGACCGTCCTGGTTCGGGCCGGACCGCCGGCTCACCTTGTCGCTCCTGACGGTCAATTTGCTCGGCGGCCTCGACCGCTGGCTCCACGGCGCGAGCCAGTTGCACGGTTGGGGCTATGCCACCGCGCCCGACGGGGTGCTCCTGTACGTGCGGGGCTTCGACCCGACGACGAACCGGTTCCGGTACGCCGTGAACGGTCGATTCGGCGCTACGACGAGCGCGAGTGGCGGCATTACCGTCCCCTTCCAAGTCGCTCTCCAGGGGCGGCTGACTATCGGCCCCGGCCGGACGCGCGCGCCCTCAAACTCCAAGACCCGTCCGTAACCGCTCGACGAGCGCGTTCCTTCATGGCGAGCGAGCGAGCTGTCCGACGTCCTCCGGACGCGGCAGGTGCACATGCGCCACCCGGCGCCCCTTCGCCAGCAATGCGCGAATGTCGCCCCGCGCCTGCGCGCGCTTCAACGCGCCGAACGTCGTGCCCATTTCCGGGATGTCGGCGTCTTCCGCATCGTCCGCGGTCACGACCAGGAATAGTCCGGTATTGGGCCCGCCCTTGTGGAGCTGGCCCGTGGAGTGGAGATAGCGCGGGCCGAACCCGAGCGTGGTGGCGCAGCCCAGGTCGCGGGCCCAGCTCGCGCGCACGGCCTGGAGCCGGGCCGCGATACCAGGGTTGGGCGGCAGGTACGCGAGCATGGCGAGGTAGTCTCCCGGCCGTGCGGCGTTGCGCAGGGCTTCCGGAGTGAGTGTCGCGAGGGACGCCTCCTCCCGGCCCTTCCGTGCCAGCTCGGCGCGCGCCAGCGCTTTCGCCTCCTCTACGTTGGGCTGATCGAACGCGTTCACACCCAGGCGGGTGCACAGCTCCCAGGTGGTGTACTCCCAGGCGAGGAACTCCGCGCCGAGGGCGAGCGGCTCCGCCGCGAAGTCGCCGACGATCTGGCTGTCGGGACGGGGAGCCGTGATCGGGTCGTCCACCACGGGCACCACGCCGCGCCCGTCCTTCCCGGTGCTCTCAGCCACGAGCTGCTCGATCCAGTCGGCCAGCCGCGCCACCGGCGCCGGCGGCCGGAGCACCAGCTTGTCCCGTCCCGCGAGCGCCCCTTGAGCGAGCCGGGCGCCGCGCGCCCGCGCGGCGTCCGGGTCGACGGCGAGCGCCCGCTCGAGCAGATCGCGACCATTCACGCCCAGCAGCGCGGCGGGCAGCATTCCGACCACCGTGAGGGCGGCGTATCGGCCGCCCACGTCGGGCGGATGAGGGAAGACCGCCCGGAACCCGCGGTCGCGCGCGAGAGCTTCGAGCGGGCTCCCGGGATCGGTGATCGCGACGAAGCGCGCCCCGTCGGCGCGCGCGGCCAGGTAGTGATAGAACGCGAGCGTCTCGACAGTGCTGCCCGACTTGCTGCAGACGACGAACAACGTGCGGTCGAAATCCGCCGCGCGTGCCACAGCGAGGACGGCGCTGGGGTCGGTGCTGTCGAGCACCGACAGGGACGCATTCGCAAAGCTCGACGCGAGCACTTCCGGCGCGAGGCTCGACCCGCCCATCCCGCACACGACGGTGCGGCGCAGGCCGTCGCGCCGCGCCGCGTCGGCGAAGCGCACGAGGTCGTCCCACTGCCCGAGCGAGGCGCGCGGCGCGGTGGTCCATCCCAGCCAGTCCATACGGCCGCGAAACTTAATACCCTCGCGGCCGGTGGCGCGCGCCGTTAGGTTAGCGCCAAGGTCGCTCGTGCCTTCCCTCACCCGGCAGACTCGCGCGCTGGTGGCGATCGCCGCCGGATCTTTCTTCGCGATCGTGCTGGCCTATCTCCTCGCCCCCGCGGATCGCAGGGCGCTCGTGGCCGACGTCTCCTGGACCTGGGCGGTGGTGTACGCGATCGTGTGCTGCGCCGTCGCCGCACGCCGCCACCCCGTATCCGGACAGCGACGCGCCTGGCTGTGGATCGGCGCGGGCTGCGTCCTGTTCCTGATGGGCCAGCTCGTCTGGAGCTACTACGAGCTGATCCTACGCGTGACACCGCCGTACCCATCGCTCGCGGACGCGGGCTACCTGGGCATGTACGTCTGCTTCCTGATCGCCGTGACAAAGCTGGTTGGATCCGAGCCGCGCCGGCGATTCGACCCCGAACTCCTGATCGACACGGTGCTCGTGACGCTCACGGCGGGCGCGCTGGCTTACGAGTTCCTGCTCAAGCCGCTCTTCGACCTGGCAGGCAGCGTCCCGTCGATGCTCACGAGCATCGCCTGGTCCATCGGCGGCGTCGCCGTGCTCTGGCTGATCCTGGTTGAGCTGCTGCGCCACACCCGGGTTTCCCTGGCCGCGGCAGGCGTCGTGACCGCGCTCGGCGTCCTATGCGTCACCAACGTGGTGTACGCCGCGGTCGCGCTGCGGGGGACCTATCACTCGGGCGGGGTACTCGATCTCGGGTGGGACGCGGGCTTGCTGCTGCTCGCCACAGCGGCGGCCGTGGCGCCCGCCGCCCCGCTGGGTGCAGAGGCCGGGGGGCGCACCATCTCGGGCCATGCGGCCCGCATCGCCGCCCTCGTGATCGGGCTCGGCGGCATTGGCGCGGTCGCCATCAGAAACGCGCTGTCCCACGAGCCCGACACGGGAAGCGCCGTGCTCATCGCGCTGGCCGGCGTGATCATCGGGCTGCGCCTGATTTATTCCACCCGCGCCGACCGGCGCTACGCGGCGCTGCTCGAGAACGAGGTGGCGAACCAGACCCGGTCACTGATGGACGCGCTCGCGGCCACCTCCTCCGCGGAGCGCAATTTGCGCCTCCTCATGGACGCCGTGCCCGACGCGATCGTGGTCGTCGATCGCGAGGGGCGAATCATCGAATCGAACGGGCCCACCTACATCATGGGCGCGCTCGCCGGGCCGGCAGAAAACCGCAACATCTTCGAGTTCCTGAACGCCGAGGCGGCGCCGGTCGTCCGGGACAAACTGGCGGCCGCGTTCCGCGGGGAGATTCAGCGGTTCGAGATTCCGTTCTCGCGCGACGACGGAACCCACGGGGTCGCCGCCGCGCTGTACGCCCCGATCCGCGAAGGCAGCGCCATCACCCGGGTGCTGATCCTGGCGCGTGACATCACCGAGCAGAAGCGGACCGAGTCCCAGCTGCAGCAGTCCGAAAAGCTCGCCGCGATGGGGCAGCTGGTGAGCGGCGTCGCCCACGAAATCAACAACCCGGCGGCGATCATCTCCGGATTCGCGCAAACCTTGTTGCTGGACGAGCTGAAGCCCGAGCACCGCGAGATGCTGCAGATGATGTACGACGAGGCAACGCGCATCGGCCGCATCACGTCCAACCTGCTGGCGTTCGCACGCGCCGGCGGCAAGCAGCGCGCCCTCGTGGACATGAACGACATCGCCCGCCGCACGTTCGCCCTGCGCTCGTACTACCTCTCGACGCTGAACATCGCGGTCTCGCTCGACCTCGACCCGAGCGAGCCCAAGATCTGGGCCGACGCATCCGAGCTCCAGCAGCTGATCCTCAACCTGCTGATCAACGCGGAGCAGGCGCTCGTGACCATCGAGGGACCGCGCACGATCGTCGTTCGCACGCACGCCGATGAAGGCGAGGCCCGGCTCGAGATCGCCGACTCCGGCCCCGGGATCCCGGCAGAGGTCCGCAGCAAGATCTTCGACCCGTTCTTCACTACCAAGCCCGAGGGCGTCGGCACCGGGCTTGGGCTCTCCATCTGCTACGGGATCGCCCGCGAGCACGGCGGCCGCATCTGGGTGGAGTCGGAGCCGGGGCATGGGGCACGCTTCGCGGTCACGCTGCCGCGCGACGCGCGCGAGGAAGCCCGGCCGCAGGCCAAGGCGCCGCCGCTCACCGCGCCGGCTGCCGGCGAGCTCACCGTGCTCGTCGTCGACGACGAGACCGCGCTCCGGAGCGCGCTGCTGCGCTTTCTCGAGCGCCGCGGGATCCACGGCGAAGGCGTCTCGGACGGTGCCGAAGCCTTGCGAGTCCTCCAAGCACGACGCTTCGACGTGATCATCTCCGACGTGCGTATGCCCGGGATGAGCGGGCGGGAATTTCTCGAGCGGCTCGCGCGAGATCGGCCAGAGCTCGTCCCGCGCGTCGTGTTCAGCACCGGCGACACGTTCGCGCCGGACACGGCCACCTTCCTCAAGGAGGCGGGCGCGCCGACGGTGACCAAACCGTTCGACTTCGCGATGCTCGAGCGAGTGATCCGGGACGTGGTCGCCCGGGCGACGGTAGGGCAGCCTAGGGCCTGATCCCGAGCTTTTCCCGCAGCGGCATCGGCATGATTGCCACCGCGTGCCTCGTGGGTACCGCGAGCGCGAACCCGGGGGCTTGCGGCGGGCCCGCGCGGTGGATCGCGATGACTTCGCCGTTGGCATTGAACATGGGGCTCCCGGACGAGCCGCCGGTGGTCATGCCGTCGAACTGGATCACATCCTCCGTGGCGCGTGAGATGATGCCGGCCGTCATGGACGTGCGAACCACGGCAGAGCGCAGGCGCGCGAAGCCCGCGCCCGCCGGGTAGCCGATCACCGCAGCCGGCTCGCCTTGCCGCGCTTTAGTGCCGCTCCAGTCGACCGTAGCGATGTACACCCCCTGATAGCCCCGCATCTTGATGACGGCGATATCCCGCTCCTGTGACGTCGCGATCACGTCGGCGTAGCGCGCTTGCGTCTGATCGGCCATCGTGACCCAGATGGTGTCGGGCCGGGCGTGCTGCGAATCGGCCACGACGTGCCAGTTGGTGAGCATGTACCCGTCCGGTGTGATCGCGAAACCGGTGCCGCTGTAGTACGCCCGCCCCAAGCTCACCGTCACGAGACCAACGGCGCCCTGGTTCTGCTGGGCGAGGGCCGCGAAGTCGGTCGCGCGGATGGCGCGCAACCTGGCGTCGAGGGTCTGGGTCTGCTGCTCCGCGGTGGAGACCGCACGTCTCAAGCTGTCGAGCGTGGCGGCCGAAGGGGCGCGTCGCTCGGCGGCCGCGAGCTCGTCGCGGAGCCGCTGTACCTCGTCTTGCGCGGCCACGCGCCGCGCTTCCCCGGCGGCGAGCTGGGCCGTGAGCGCCGTCTGGGCGCGCTCCAGGGCCGCGCGCAGCTCGGTCGTGCGCGCCTCAGCCGACACGAGCTGGCCGCGCAGGCTCTCGACCCGGGCGGCCGGTGCCGCGGCTACCCGCGCGATATCGAGCTCGCGTCGCAAGCGCTCCGTTTCCGCATGGGCCGAATCCTCCCCAGTCCGTCGGGCCTGCTCCGTCTGCTCGACCTGGATGGAGAGGAGCCAGTAGACGCCGGACACCGCTCCGGCCAAGAGCACAACGAGCACGATGCCCAGAGCCAGGAGCCAGCCGAGCCTGCGCCGCGAGTCTCCCCTGGCCCCCGCGAGCCCCCGGGCGATCAAGCTCCTGACGGTCCGCTCCCCGGGGCCGCCCGGCCGGCGCGCCGCCGGCATGTCGGGGGCCGTGCCGAGACCCTCGACGATCAGCACGGGTCCGCCCCGCCCCAGGGTGATGCGATCGCCGAGCCGGACGGGAACGGGAACGGTGACCCGTTCATCGTTCAGGAAGGTGCCGTTCTTCGATCCGGCATCGCGCAGGGAAAGCCCACCCGACGGACCGACGGTGAGCTCCGCGTGGACGCGGGATACGATGCTCTCGGGCGCGCCGACCGGTTGGACGTCGCACTCGTGCCCGCGGCCGATCCGGATGCGCACGCCGCGCGCCTCGTAATGCCGCCCGGTCGCCGCGTCGAGCAGCATGATGCCGTACGCGCGTGCCTCGGGGGGGGTGCTGTGCGTTCCGGGCTCGGGGATTCCCGGACGCTCGGGGAGAGTCGGGGCGAGGCCCTCGGCTACCGCCCCCACCAGGAGTCGCGGCCCGGTCTCACCGAGGGAGATCATGTCACCGGAGCGCAGGACCGTGGGTGTGCCGATGCGGCGGCCGTTCACGAAGGTGCCGTTTCGGCTCGCCAGGTCCGCCAAGCGCCACTCGCCCCCGGCATGGCGCACCTCGGCGTGCACGCCGGACACGACGCCGGCGGCGCCCCCCGTGAGCACGACGGTGCAGTCTGGGCTGCGGCCCAGCCGCGCGACGTCGTCCCGAATCTCGATGGGGCGGTGCGTCGCGGAATCGATCAGCTTCAGGTAAGGCGCGGCGCGACTCCCTTGGCGCGTCGGTCGGGGACGAGTCGGCGCGGGACCAGCGAGCGCCGCACCGCCCGGCGGCGCTCGCCGCCGCCACGGCGCTCCCGACCGGCGCGGCGCTCGGTCGACACCGGCGTGTCCGCCGTGCGCCGATCGGTCGGCTCCCGCCGGTCGACGCCGGAGCGACGGTCGTCGAGCTGGCGGCGGTCGTCTCGGGTGCGGCGGTCGGGGAGCGGTTCGTAATCCATGGCGCCCTCTCACTTGGGGGCGGGAGGGGGCAAACTTATCGGGCGGCCCGAGGCCCGGCTAGGGTGATGCTAGCTTTGAGCACGTCATGAACAACCGCGGGTGGCTGGGCCGGGGTGCAAGTCGGGCTGCGCAGACGCGATTAGATTGGGCGGCGCGATGACGCACGCGATCCCCCCTGCCGACCTGCTGGACGACGTCGTCCGCGCGCTCGCCCCGGCGTTCCGCCTCGACGCGCGCGTCGCCACGGCGCCCGATCGGACCGTGTACCATGCATGGGACCGGGTGCTCAAGCGCTTCGTGGCCTTGCACGTGCACCTGGCGCCCGACTCCCCCGGGCGCGCCTGGTTCCTGCGCGAGACCGAGACGCTCGCGGCCCTCGACCATCCGGCGATTCGCCATGTCTACGCGGCCGGCCTGGTGGGTACGTTCGCGTACCGGACCGCCAACTGGGTCGAGGGTGAGAGCCTC
>Ga0137415_10006705_pt1 | contig 11418 bp, 9 predicted proteins | sample CZODoug3_1_1_16f_FD_183082 | JGI IMG/M metagenome (GOLD analysis project Ga0137415, IMG submission 183082) | Vadose zone soil fungal communities from Angelo Coast Range Reserve, California, USA - CZODoug3_1_1_16fungal (Hybrid Assembly) | ecosystem: Environmental > Terrestrial > Soil > Vadose...
GCGCGCGGCTGGGATGGCGTGCTGGCGCGATACAAGAAGAACTATCCCGACAAGGCTGCGATGGGGCAGCTGGATTTTTCGGAGTTGGAGTTTCGGTTCTTGGGGCCGGACGCAGCGCTCGTTCTTGGGCGATGGCACTTGAAGCGGGAGAAAGATGAACCCGGAGGAGTGTTTACGTTGGTGTGGCAACGCTTCACCGATGGATGGAAGATCATTCACGACCACACAAGCGCGGTAGAGCCACCGAAGACTAAACCCTAAACGCGCTTCAGAGAATCTCGAGGATTTCTTCGTAGCGTTTGAAGGGCGGAATCAAGTACGCGCCGGCAAGTTCGGTGCGGGCCCAAGAGAGCATTTCGCGGGCGACTTCGAAACCGCGATCGCGGGCGGCGGCTCCGGCGGTTTCCATCGATTTCAGCAGAGACTCGGGGATGACGATGCCGGGGACTTCGTTGTTCAAGCGCAGCGCCTGCTTGTAACTATTCAGCGGCCAGATGCCGATCAAGATGGGGATCGGTGGCTTGCCGCCAAGTTCTTTCAGGAAATCGTGCCAGTGCTGGGGGTCGAAGAGCGGCTGGGTCATGGCGAAATGCGCGCCGGCTTCGACTTTGGCGTGGAAGCGCTCTATTTCGTTCTCAAGATCGTCGGCGACAGGATTCACCGCCACGCCAATCGTAAAATTCGTTGCGCCACCAAGCGTTTTTCCCGCCCAGTCGGTCCCCTGATTCAAGCGATGCAGAACTTTGACCAGGCCGACGGAATCGACTTCGTAGACCCCGCTGGTTTCCGGATAATCTCCGACCGACGGCGGATCACCGGTGATTGCAAGAATGTTACGGACACCGCCGACGGTCCACGCGCCGAGAAGCGCGGCTTGCAGGCCGATGATGTTCTGGTCGCGGGTCGTAAGATGAGGAACGGTTTCGATGCCGCGGGCTTCGAGTGCGCCGGCCACAATCAGGGCGTCCATGCCGACGCGGGCCATGGCTCCGCTGTTGATGTCAATGGCATCCACTTTTTTCGAGGCCATGACCTTGTCCACTTGCTCGTAGATGCGCTCGAGCGAAAGCCCTTTTGGCGGATCGATTTCCACACAGACTGTAAATTTTTTGGCCTGCAGATTCTTCCAGAATTTGCTTTCGGGATCGCGCTCGGCAACGGGCACGGGTTTCGCGACTGCCTGGACCGAGGGTGCCGCGGGATGTGTTTTTGCGGGCCGCAGTGACTTCACCGCTTCAGCCATGGCGCGAATATGCGCTGGCGTTGTACCGCAGCAACCGCCGAGAATGCGCACGCCCAGCGCGGCGGCTTCGCGCGCGAAGAGCGCAAAATATTCCGGAGAGGATTTCGGATAAACGATGCGATCGCCTTCGCGCTTGGGAAATCCGGCATTGGGCATGGCGCTGACGCGAATGTTATCGACCGCAGCCAGCTCCGCGAGAATGGGCAGAAGCGCCTGGGGGCCAAGCGTGCAATTCGCGCCGATCACCTGGACGTTTTTGTTTTTCAGTTGCGCTGCAGCATTCGTGGGGCGGACGTCACCGTAGGTCGTGCCTTCTTCTGCGTAAGTAAGCTGCGCAACGATGGGCAAACCGGAAAACGAACGAATCGCTTCGATGGCGATGAGCAATTCTTCGATGTAGGAAAAAGTTTCGAGAATGTAGAAGTCCACGCCGCGCTCCTCGAGCGCGAGCGCTTGTTCGTGAAAAATATCCTGGATTTCTTCCGGAGCAGGATGCCGCGACTGTACACCGAGTCCCAGCGGCCCGATGGAGCCGGCAATCAAGACTTCGCGGGACGCCGATTCGCGCGCTTCGCGGGCAATTTTTACGCCGCGGCTGTTGAGGCGCTGGACTTCTTCGGCGAGTCCGAGGGGCGCGAGCTTGAAGCGATTCGCCCCAAAGGTATTAGTTTCGAGGAAGTGCGCGCCCGCTTCGATGTAGGCCTGGTGCACGCGAAATACCGCTTCCGGCTCGGTCGAATTCAATTCGTCGAAGCACCGCTGCGTGCCCACGGTCTCGTGCAGCATCGAGCCCATCGCGCCATCCGCGATGAGGATCGAGTCTTTCAGCCGCTCATTAAAGTCATGAATTTTCATTCTTGTTATATAGATTCACATCGGAAGGGATGATTAGCAAACAGGGATTTGTCCTGGCGCAATCATTGCCAATTTGAATCCCGGCCAATCCAGTAGACATGACCATACGGCTCCTACAGCGGCATATGCCCATAAGTTCGTTCGTGATATGTCGGATCGCTTTGTAAATATAAAAACAACTAAACTCCAAACTAAGACTCGCACTAGAAAAAGGATCATATAACCCACGTAAGAAGACATGTCTGACTTGGCGCTTGAAAACAAAAGTCCAATTACAAAAGCTCCCAAAAGGGTCATGGGAGGGCCCAGGAGAATGCCTAGTCCAGTCCTCGTGACCGCGATTCTTACGACGCTAGCAGTGATGGTCGGTTGCAGTTTCTTCAGGGCGATCCCAGCAAGTGCGTACCCTCCGAACTTGACAGCAACAAATGACGCGAAGCCTAAAGGACCTGGAAAATATCCTCCCAAGGGATCTCCTTAGCGTTTCTGTTCCATGAGGCTGGCGACGGTGCTCATCAGGTCGTACTTGGTGAGGATCTCGAAACGTGAATCGCCCATCTCGACAAAGACCGCGGGATTCTCGTGGCTGAGGATCTGGGTAATGCGCTCGACGGGCGCGGTCCTGGGCACCTGCGGCAAAGGCTTGCTCATCATTTCGCGAACCACGAGCTTGCGAAGATCCTTGCCCTGTAGCGCAAGATTCAGGATTTGATCTTCGTAGATCGTGCCGATGGGAATATTTTCCTCGAAGACCGGAATCTGTGAGATGTCCTGTTCCTGCATGGTTTTCAACGCATGAAAAACGGTTTGATGCGGACGGGCGATAACCAGTTCACGAACTTTGCCGCTCGCGCGTTTGGCGTTGACTACTTCCCCTGCGGTGATGGCGGTAGCCGCGTCCACGTAGCCGCGTTCGTGCATCCACAAATCGTTATAAACTTTGCTGAGGTAGCGTGTGCCGGTGTCCGGAAGCAGCGCGACCACAAAATCTCTTGGGCCGAGATCCTTGGCAAGGCGCAACGTGCCGGAGATGCAACCGCCGCCGGAGCCGCCGGTGAAGAGGCCTTCCATTTTTGCCAAGCGCCGCGCAACGACGAAGCATTCCTCGTCGTTGACCTGAATGATGTCGTCGAGGATTTTCAGATTCATGGTCGTGGGGAAAAAATCTTCGCCGATGCCTTCCACAACATACGTTTTTGCTTTGATGGTTTGCCCGGTCTTGACGAAATCATAGTAAAGCGAGCCGTAGGGATCGACGCCGATAATTTTTACTTTTGGATTTTTTTCCTTCAAGAATTTTCCCACGCCGCTAACGGTGCCGCCGGTGCCCACGCCACAAACGAAGTGCGTGATCTTGCCCTCGCTATCCTCCCAAATCTCGGGCCCCGTGGTGCGGTAGTGGGCCTCGGGATTCATCGGATTGTCGTACTGATTCGGGTAGTAGGAATTGGGAATTTCGCGCGCGAGTTTTTTCGCCACCGAATAGTAGCTGCGCGGATCTTCGGGCTCGACGGCGGTGGGGCAGACGATGACTTCAGCGCCGAGAGCTTTCAGGAGATCGACTTTTTCCTTGGATTGTTTATCAGTAGTCGTGAAGACGCATTTGTAACCGCGAACCGCGGCGACCAGCGCCAAACCCATGCCGGTATTACCAGAAGTGCCTTCAATGATGGTGCCGCCGGGCTTGAGTAAGCCTTTTTTTTCGGCTTCATCGATCATGCTGATGCCGATGCGGTCTTTCACGGAGCCACCCGGATTGGTGAACTCCGCTTTGATGTAAATCTGCGGCTTCAGGCCCTGATTGATGCGGTTCAGACGCACCAAGGGCGTGTGGCCAACCGCTTCGAGGATGTTGTTGCACTTCATCAGTCTTCTCTATTTCGACGCCGAATGAGTTTCAGTTTAGCATCTTCCAGAGAAGTTCCCCTACTGACCGGCACCAGCCATTTTGTTACGCCCCAAAGAATAGATTATTCTTTCTATGATTTCGAAGAATGCGGAGACCGTGCATGCCAAGACAGAACATATCGAGCGGGACACCGTGGGAGCCGATTGTGGGGTATTCGCGCGCGGTCAGAATCGGCAATGTGATTACGGTGTCGGGAACCACGGCGACGGGGCCAGACGGAAAGATCGTGGGCGTGGGCGATTTGCGCGCGCAAACAATGCAAACAATCAAGAATATCGAAGCGGCGCTTGCCAAAGCCGGCGCGAGCCTGAAAGACGTTGTGCGGACGCGCATCTATGTGACCAACATCGCGGAGTGGGAAAAGGTGGGGCGGGCACATGGAGAATTTTTCGGAGAGGTCCGGCCGGCGACGAGCATGGTGGAAGTGAGCAAGCTGATTGCGCCGGAAATGCTGGTGGAGATCGAAGCCGATGCCATTGTTGAATAATCAGCTCCCCGTGCCATTCTGAGGGCTTCGGGTCTTTCGACTGCGGGACTAAGGTCCATCAATCGGTTGAGATCCTTCGCTTCGCTCAGGATGACATCTCTGAGGACCAGCCTGATAGCCGCCTCGATTAAGGAGGTTCACTTGGAACAAGGAAGCAAGTTCGGAAATAATTGCTCATGACTAGCGCGCTTTACGATTCGTTCATCGCCGATTATTACGATGAGTCGCCCGTGGTGAAGGGGCGGACTCAGGACGTTGCGTTCTATCGCGACGCGGCGCGTGAATTTGGCGATCCGGTGCTGGAGCTGGGCTGCGGCACGGGGCGCATCACCATGGCGCTGGCGGAGGCGGGAAAGCGGATCACGGGGCTTGATCTATCCGAGCGCATGCTGGAGCGGGCGGTGCAAAAGCGCGCAGCGCTGCGCGTGGAGGCACGCGAGCGCGTTCACCTGGTCCAGGGAAACATGGCGGGGTTCGATCTCGGCGAGAAATTCCGGTTGATCATCATTCCCTTCCGGCCATTTCAACACCTGCTGGAAGTGCATGAGCAGATGAACTGCCTCGAGTGCGCGCGCAAGCATCTCGCGCCGGGGGGACGGCTAATTCTGGATGTGTTCCAGACGGATGCCGAACGTATGCACGATCCCGTGCATATGAGGGAGACGCTGGTGACGGAGTACAACACCGCCGACGGCCGGCAGGTGAAGATCAGCGAGCGGGTGGCGGCGTTTCATCGCGCGGAGCAGATCAATGACGTGGAGATGATTTTCTCGATCAAACATGCGGGCGGGCGTGAGGAGCGACTGGTGTTCGCGTGGCCGCTGCGGTATTTCTTCCGCTACGAAGTCGAGCACCTGCTGGCCCGCTGCGGGTTCAAGGTCTCCGCCGAATACGGCGATTTCGACAAGACCCCCATCCGCGACGATTCCGCTGAAATGGTTTTCATCGCCGAACCCGGCTGATAGCGTTGAAAAAATCTAACTACCACTTGGCGCGGATGCGGTATTTCAGGACAGAGGTGCCGTCCTTGGCGACGGGGACGATGAATTGGGCGGCGAAGGCTGCTGTCTTGGTGTACTTGTAGGTAGAAGAGAGCATTTCCCAATCGCCGCCGATGGGTTCATTCACCTGCACCGTGACGGGTCCGTCTTTGTGGTTGCGCAGCGTTACTTCAAATTCCATTTCCCAAACGTGAGTGTCAATGCGCTTGTAATCCGTCTGCTTGTGTTCGGCGACGACGTCGAAGGCGTTGCCGATGTGGATGTTCACGAATTCGTCTTTGGGGGTGTGATCGATGCGGTCTTCGCCGGCAAAGAGGATGCCGCCTTTTGAGTCTTTCTGATAGACCCGGACGTTGCCGGCAGGGAGAGGAATGCCGAGGCCGGCTTTTTCTTCATTTTTGAACTTGTAATAGACCATGACAGGATCTTTCAGCGGCGCGCCGGGATTCTGTTGATTGCGGTAGTAGTAGCTTTGCCCGTTGACCATGAAGATTTTCTCGACGGGAACGCCACTGCCCTGCAGCAAACTGATTTGTTTGGTCTCTTTGTCCTCCACGGAGGTTTTGCGGCCGAGGGAATAGAGATGGTATTCGCTGAAAGCTTCCTGTTGGAACTGCGGGGCCGCCGCTTTCGCCGACAAGGCGCGGGTTTCGTCCATGGCGCGAATGCGGCTCTCAGTAGGGACGCGGTTCAGTTCGCCAGCGACAAGTTGGAGACGGGCATTGCGGAAAGCAGTGCCGCTGTTGTTGACGACAGTGACCCAGCCGTCGAGGTCGGCGTTCTTGTCGTCGCGAGCGACAGTGAGAACGTAATCGGCGTTCCAGGACAAATTGCTGGCGAGGTAGGAGGCTTCAATCTGCTGTTTTCTCGCGCCGGAGTTTTCGAGGGACATCAGAAGAGTAGGACGCTCGTAGAGATTGGCGGGGACTTCGGGAAAGCGATAGCTTTCGGCATAGACTCCAGTGACTATGTCGTTGCCAATTTTCCAAACGGGACCGTTGTTGTCGGAAAGCAAAGTCGCTTTGATTTCTTCGCGCTTGGTGGTGCCGCTCTCCTGGTAGGAACGTACTAGCGTAACTTCTTTTCCGACGTACTTATGGAGGAGCTTGGCAGGCTCAAGAAGGTCGTATTCGTAATTCTGTTCGATGACGCCGAGCTTTTCGGGATCGTTCAGGGAGCGAAAATGGACAGTGGCGGGGTTGACGGTCGCGGCGATATCCATGAATTTGAGTCGGAAGGCGCCTGCGGGAAGCGTGAGATTGCGGACATCACGAATGAGAGCAATATTGGAGTTGTAGACGGTCACGTTCAGATCGGTCTGATCGTTAAGGCTGGCGGATTGGTCGCCGGCGGTGGAACGAGGCGCGTCCTTTTCCTGTGCTGCATACACTTTGTTGCCATGGGCAGCGGGATAGAGAATTGCCGCGGCGGCGGTAAGAACTGCGACGGCGGAAATCGTCCATCGCGTGCGAGTGGTTGACGGACTTCCGGGGATCATCATTACATTCACCTCAATCTGCTAGATTTGCCTTCTCACTTAGAACGATGCGGGTGGAATTTCTTGCACGGAACGACCGTCGCGCGGAGGCCCAGTTTCATGGATTCGGGACGGGCTTCCAGGTCAGGCCACCGTCGTTGGTTTCAAAGCCTTTCGTGTTGCCAGAATTCCAAATAGTGGCGTGAAGCGCATTGGAAGCGCGAACTCCGCCAAGATCTTCGGCAAGGGGCGACGGAACGACCTTCCAATGGGCGCCGCCATCGGTGGTCAGGAGAATGGTTCCGGTGCCGCCAACAATCCAGCACACTTGATCGGAGGGAGCGGCACCGGTGAGCAAGTCGGCGGGGACGCCGCTGGCCTGGCGGGACCAGGAAGAGCCGCCATCTTTGGAAAATTCGATGAGGCCCCTGCGTCCGGCGCGCCAGACGACGCTAGAGCCCGGCGCGGAGATCAAACGGGGATTGGAAATCATCCCTGTGACTACCAAAGATTCGGAGGTGGAATAACTGGCTGCAGCGCCACCATCTGCTCCTTGTGGCTTTGTGGGAGGAGGCGCCGGCGAAGCTGCCGTTTCTCGTTTGGCCTTCTTCAAAGGTTCTGCCTTGGCCGAGGGGCTGGGGCCGGGGACATTTTGCAATACGGAGTTGTTCGATTGATTTAGCGTTTGCAAGTTCTGCGACTGAGCAGCCTCCGGTTCAACAGTTACCACCTGCGATTGCACTTGTACTTCTTGCCGGGAGGTCAGAGGAAGGTTCTTGGAGTCTCGATCGCGCTGATTGGCGGCAGCCAATAGATCCGTTGCAGTTTCGCGTTTGTCGTCCTTGCGGGATTTGAGTTCCTTATCGTGCAGAGACTTCCCCACGCCGGCCCCCGACCCCATCCCACTCTGCTTCTCTTCCTTCGACACGCTGCTGACCCTAGAGTCCGCAGATTGGGGGACCGATAGTTTCGGACGGGGAGGAGCGGCCGTGGGTTTCGGAGGCGCCGAAGATTGTGGCAAGCCCGTTGAAACGGAAGGAAGAGAGGCCGCAGGCTCGCGGGTTTGTGCCACTTTGTTTTCGTTTTCCGGCAACGCAGAACGAGGTAAAGGCTGATTTTCGTGGAGGGCGATCCACACGAGCAGACCGGCAGCGATAGCTCCAGCGGGGGCGAGCCATTGCCAGCGAGCACCCCTCAAGAGGCGTGCGCGCCGGGACTTCACGGGGAGCGTTTTTTCTACGGGTGCGTGAGTTTGGCTGGAAACTGAGATCACCGGCGCAGATGCCGTCTGAGCAAAGACTTGGTCTTTTTCCGCGGCTTGCAGCGGAATCTCGTCGGTGGTTTCCAAGTGGGCGAGGACAATCTGGCAGTTGGAGCAGGCGACGAGATGTTCTTTCAAAGAATTCAATTGTTCGGGAAGCAAAGAGCGCTCGTGATATGCGGCCAGGGTTTCCGGATCAGGGCAAGCGCCGCCCTGCGAAGCAAATTCGCCGGGCATTTCCGCAGCTTGACCGGCAGGCACCGTGGAACGCAGATGGCGCGCAAGGGCTTTGTCAAAACTGCGATCGCGTTCATCAGGCGCCATAGGCTTCTCCATCCTTAGAACGAAATCCTGCCGGTTTCTTGCACCGCGCGGTCATGGGGTCCGCTTTCCTGCTGCCGGGCCCGGCGATTTCGAGCGGGGCAGCAATTTTTCCAAATCGATGGGACTGTCTCCCGCGCTGTACTCGAAACAAAGAGCGATCTCCGCATCGCTAAGCCCGGGCTGAACGGCGAAACCGTTCGCGGCTGCAATCCCATGGCGAAGAAGGCCTTCCACGGCCTGCCGTAAATCGCGGCGGACGCGGTGCAGATGGCGCGAGACGCTGGATTCGTGCTCGCCGAGGAGACCCCCGATTTCGGCAAGCGTTTTTTCCTCGGCGTAATAAAGACGAAGCCGCTCCTTTTCCTGCGGGTCAAGGTGATCGAGAGCGGTCTGCAAAGCGCGGGTAAAGAAGGCGACGTAGCGTTCCCGATGCGGGTCGAGAGGCTGAATCGGCGGGTGATGTTGTGTACGCAGTCTTCCATCGCCGGATTCGTCTTCAGCAAGCTCTTCGAAGCGCCGGCCCGCGCGAATGGAATCAATATGACGCTGGGCAAGAACAGCGCGAAGCCAGGTCTTTAACGAACTGCGTCCATGGAAGTAGCGGAACAGTGAACGTCCTGTTCCCTTCCCTCCGGCCAAACCATACAACTCAGAAAAAAGGGAGTCCGCAAGATCACAGGCTTCCGCTGAAGACGCGGGGCAACGAAGGATCGCGGCCGCTGCTGTGCGCAAGTAAGCGCGGTAGGCGGCGAAAAAATGTTCCCACGGCGCCTTGCCTCCCTCTGCGCAAGCGACCGCCAAGGCAAGATCCTCGAGATGCAGCGCGCACAGATAATTTTGGAGCTTTTGCGGAGTCACCGTTCCGGGTGTAAAGGCTTTCCTGACACTGCGCTCAAGCGCGGCGGCAAATCGCTCTCGAGGAATTTCCCAGCGGCCCGCCTGCGACTGGGCATAGAGCCATTCCAAAAGAGCGGTCTGTCCATCGAACGGACAGGAGAGATCCACTGATGGACTTTCAGGGCCGGGTTTTGGCGCGTCATCCATCGTTTGGCGGGCGAGGGGATACCCTGAAGGCCTAAACCAACATCCTGGCCACAAGTTGCATCCTAGAGCATAAGCCCGGTAGCCGGAAAGTGGTGCGTAAAACTCGAACAACCCCGCCCAGAATTGCAGTATCCTATGATGTGTTGCGCCCCCAGACTCGCAACTGAAACTGCCTCGCCGGGTTAGAGCAGGGTGCGCAATGATGCGCTCGCGGGAGCATTAGCGACTTCGCGACGCTAGTACGAAAGTCCTATTCGGGCTCCCTCAGCCTCGTCAGTACTCTAGTACTGCAAGAGCGCATTTCCTACTCTGCAAGCGGACTTGGGAACTTTCGAAATCCCAAGACAACTCCTGTTTGCGACCGGAAATTTCACGAGGCGGCACGCGGATGACAACCATGATTGCAGATCCACCACGTAAAACGACGATGGGCGTCGGTTTTGAGGCAAACCGCAGCCGCTCCGCAAATCCTCAAGCCTGGAAGAATGCCATCGGCACCAAGTCTATCCCGGCGCGCCTGGCGCTGCTGCCCGAGCCCAAACGCCGCTGGGACCGCATTGGGCTGAGCGCCGGTGTGCAACTGGCGATCTTCGGTTTCTTGCTGATCATTCCCCTGCTGTTCCCAAACCAGATGAAAACGGCGTTGCACTTCCGGGTCACGGAGTTAATGCAACCAGTAACGGAAATCCCGGTTGCGCCGCCACCTCCTCCGCCGCCAAAGATAAAGGCCAAAGTTACACCGCCGGAACCAAAGCCGGTGGCGCCCGAACCGGTAAAACTGAACCCCAGGCAGACGCACGTTTTTCTCGCGGCAAAAGTGGAACCGCCCAAGGTGAGGACCTTGGATGCGAAGCCCGTGGAACTTAACCCCGTTTTCGAGCCGGTGAAAATCGATACGCCAGCGAACCAACCAAAGCGGCCAAAAGATGACGTGAAAGTCGGAGTGATGTCTTCCGGCAGCGCGGCTCCCGCGACAGTCGTAGCTCCGGTGAACAAAGTACAAACGGGCGGTTTCGGGGATCCCAACGGAGTCCCTGGTAAGGGTGACCCGAACAAAGCCACGAATGTTAATCGTCTTGGTTCGCCCGCGTTACCGGGTGGACCGGGATACGGCAACGGCACCGGCGGCGCCAAAGGAATTCGAGGCACGGTAGCGAGCACCGGCTTTGGCAACGGCACGGCGAATCCGCCACCAGCGCCCAAGCGCGGCGCACTGCAGTCCACGGGCTTCGCGGATCAGACGGTGGCTGCACCTGAAGCGCCCAAAAAGAAAGCACCGAGCGGCGAAGGGGCCACGACGCCTGTTGACATATTAGAAAAACCACATCCGGAGTACACCGCGGAAGGGCGTAGTCTAAGAATAGAAGGTGACGTTGTCCTTGAGATGGTATTCCTGGCAAACGGCAGCATCCAGGTAAACCGGGTGGTAAGCGGTCTGGGCCATGGTCTCGATGAAGCGGCAACTCGCGCGGCGCAGCAAATCAAGTTCAAGCCCGCAAAACGGGAAGGTCAGGCTGTGGATTTTCCGGCGCGCGTGCGAATTGAATTCCGTTTGGCATACTGAGGGAGAGAGAAAATGCGCAAGGTAGCGACAACTATTTTCGTTCTGGTTTTGAGCGGGCTGGGCACCCTTACCGCGACGGCGGGCCCCAAGCCTGCCGATCAGGCGAGGACCATGAGCGACGTGATCGACCGGGTGATCACAAACGAAAACCGGGCCAGCCAGCAAATCAGGCAGTATTCGCCGCTGGTGGAGACGTACATCCAAAACCTGAGGCCAGACAAGGATCTCGGGTACGTTCCAGCTGGAGACAAGT
>Ga0137415_10006706_pt1 | contig 11418 bp, 12 predicted proteins | sample CZODoug3_1_1_16f_FD_183082 | JGI IMG/M metagenome (GOLD analysis project Ga0137415, IMG submission 183082) | Vadose zone soil fungal communities from Angelo Coast Range Reserve, California, USA - CZODoug3_1_1_16fungal (Hybrid Assembly) | ecosystem: Environmental > Terrestrial > Soil > Vadose...
CGTGTCGTAGTGGCCGCTGACGTAGATGCGCCGCGGGCTCCGCCCGGGCAGAAGCGCCAGGACGTTGCGCAGCTCGACGTTGCGCGTGATGCGCCCCTGCGGCGGGACCTGATAACTGTCGAAGCTGACCTGCAGCTTCGGACTGTAGCTTTTCATCTCGTCGAGAATCCACTGGCGCGCGGCGCCCACACCGCGCGTCGTGGACGTTGTCGACGAGAGCGAGCTGCGGGTCTCGAAGCTCTCGAGCTTCTTCAGGATGACGCCCAACCGCTCCTCGGAGACCGACGCGACGAGCTTGACGATGCGCGGATCCAGATCGCCGGCCTGCGCAAAAGCGGTCCGGCTGAAGCCCGACACGATCGAGATCACAACGGCCGTCAGCAGCGCTGCGCGAAGGCGGGTCGCACGCGCGCACCTCGCACCTTCGCACCTCGGACCCTCGTACGTCGCTCCCACCATCACTTCACCCTCAAATGTTCGAGATAGTCGCCTGACTCGATGCGCTGGGCTCGCCCGAGCGGCGCGTTGTAGAAGTACACCCACGCCGTCGCGACGCGGCCGTCATCGAACGTGACCGGCGTTTCGACCCGCGTGTACAGGCTCGCGTCCGGCTCGCCAGGCCGGTAGCCTTCCAGTTCATCGAGCGCGGCCAGGACGACGTCCGCCTCGATCATCTGATGTACTTCGCCCCGCACGCGGCTGTCGGAGGCGGGAATGGCCGCAGGATAGATGCCCATATCGAACAGCGTCGCGCAAATCCAACCGCGGCCCCGCGGCGTGAGCTTCGCATCGATCCGGGAACGCCCCGGACGCTCGAAGCCGCTCATGAGCGTGCCGTAGAAAAACACGAGATCGGTCATTGCGGGAGAGGAATCGAGCGCGGATGCTGCCGGCGAGGAGTGTAGGGGGCGCGGCCGGAAGGCGTCAAGCGATCGCCTTCCGGCCGAGGAAGACAAACGTTACTTCGCGTCGCGCGCCGCGCGACCGGTCAGTGCGCAGGCTTCACAGCCTGGTTCGCGACCGCGCCGATCAGATCGAATACTTCAGCGGGGATCGTGAAGGACAGCGAGACGGTCCTGCCGATGCCGCCGAGCTCGAGGGACTGCATCATCATCTGCAGCTCGGACCTGGACCCGGACTGCATCTTGGCGAGCGCGAGGAACCCGCGAACCACGTCGCGCAGGTTGCCGGCCGCCTCGTCATCCCGCGCCTCGGCGCGAATGACGCCGCGGATGCCGCCGTTGACGTGACCGCTCACCGAGAACCAGGTGATCGCCGGCAGCTGGCTCGTGACGTTCTGCGGCAGGCGCGCCTGCGCTTGCAGCGCGTCGAAGCGGCCGACCGCCCACGCGTTGCCATCGTCCATGGAGCGCACGAGATTCATCAGCTCGTCGTTGCCGGTGACGCTTTCGAGGCCGGCCTGGGGATTGTTCCCGGCGCGGTGCAGATCGATCGCCGACTTGATCAGCCTGATGCTGCCGATCGCGGCGAGCCCCGGCTCAATGAACGACAAGGCAAAGGGCCCGGGGTGGACGCGGACGCGCGGAACATCCGCAGCCGCCACGTCGGAGTCGGCGACAATCAGCCGCTTGCCGTTGTAGCTCTCGACGTGCGCGCCATGCTCGCGCATCAGCGCTTCGATCTTCACTTCGTCGAACCGTCCGCGGGCCAGCACCATGCCAGCGCCGGGCATGTTCGTGCCGCCCGGATCGGGATTCACGCACGCCACGACCCGGTCGATATCGGTTTCGATGTTGATGCCCGTCTCGCGCTCCAGTTCCTGCCGCCCGTCCTCTTTCAAGGGAACGGCGTGGCGGATCTTCTGACGGAGCTCCGAGGTCATCACCTCGTGAACGTTCGCGAACGCAATGACCGTCGCGTCGCGCGGCACGTACTCGAGCTCTTCGGGACCGCCGCGGCGGCCGACGGCGCCGGCCGGGAAGCCGACGTAATACGCCACCAGGCCGGTGCCCAGCCCCACGCCGAGCGTGAGGAGCGAAGCAATTACGAAATACCGCGTTTTCGTCGTCATCAGACAGAGCCTCAAAATGTTATACGCGCCGAACCCCGTTATTGTTCAAGCACATACTCGCGTTGCTCCACCGCCCGTCCAGCACTCCATAGGGTAGCAGCAACGATGACCGCCAGGCACGTCAGACTGACGAAGATCGAGGGCACCTCATGGAACACCTGGAGCAGCATGCTGACCGCTGAATCCTGCGGCATTTCGTGCGCCACCAGCGCCTGGAGGTAGTAGGCGACCGTGAGCCTCCTGAGGTAGCCCGGAAACAGCAGCACGGCGGGCTCCCACCCGAACGCAAACACGAGCCCGACCACCAGGGGCCGTTTGAGCCGCGTGCCGACGAGAGCAAAGACAGCGCCGTAGGCAGCCAGGCCGACGGCCAGCATACCCAAATCGGCGACCAGGGAGGGAAAGGCGGCCCCGATACGGCTCCCTCCGATCGGCACGATCAGGAAGAACACCAGCATCACTGACGGCAGAACGAGCAGCACCGTGCAGACCAGGTACGCGAGGTACTTCCCGTAGAGCACCGCGCTGCGCGGGATCGGTCGCGTGAACAAATAGGTGATGGTCTTGTCTTCGACCTCGTCCGCAATCAGCGACGTGCCGTAGAAGACCCCGAGCACCGGCACGATGAAACGGATGTAGAGCAGCCAAATCATCATCCCGAAGATCGACGAACCGGCCGCCTCCGCGCCGTTGATCCGGAAGCCCGAGGCATAGAGCGTGGCGGCGATGCGCAGCGCGACGGCCAGCAGCACCGGACCGCCGACCAGCACGCCAAGAAACACCGATCGGCGCGACCACAACATCTGCGCGAGCGAAAGATCGAACACCCGCGCGGCAGACGCCCAGAGGCTCGTCGCGTGGCGTGAGACGTTCGGGGTTCGGCGTGCGGCGTTCGGGGCCTGCGGTCCGTCGTTCATGACTTGACCAGGTACTGGAAGACCGCCTGCAGGTTGTCGTCCGGCGAGGTGACCTCGTGGATCGTGCCGTGCTCGCCTGACGCGGCGAGCTCGGTCAGTCGCGCGTAGAACGCATCGGGCCGTCCGGTCTGCACCACGACCGCCCCCTCCTCGAACTTCAGGCTCAGCACATCGTCCTGCCCGAGGAACTCGCGTGCGAGCGCCCGCGTATGGTCGGCCTTGATGTGGACGGTGTGCGGGTGCTCGTCGATCAGATCCCGGATCTGGTGGACGTTGCCCTCGGCGAGAATCCGGCCCTGGTTGATCAGCAGGATGTTGGCCGTCATCAATTCGATCTCGTGCAGGATGTGGCTCGAGACGATGATGCCCTTGCCCGCGCGGCCCCAGTCCTTGATCATGCGAATTGTCTTCCGCCGCCCGATCGGATCCATGCCGGCAAGCGGTTCGTCGAGAATCAGCAGATCGGGATCGTGCGCCAGCGCCTGCGCCAGCTTCACCCGTTGCCGCATGCCCTTGCTGTAGGCGCCGATCTTCTTGTGGGCCGCGTCGGTCAGATCGACCATCTCCAGCGCACGCGCGCCCATCGCCGAGGCGTCGGCCTCGGAGACGCCGTTGAGCCGCACGAGCGCCGTCACCCACTCCAGCCCGGTCATCCGATCGTAGAACGCATCCTGCTCGGGACAGAACCCGATGCGATGGAACAGCGCCGGGTTGCCCCAGATGGCCTCCCCCAGCACCATGATGTGGCCCTTGCTCGGTTTGAGCTGACCGGTGATCAGCTTCATGAACGTCGATTTGCCTGCGCCGTTGGGACCGAGGAGCCCGGTAATGCCGGGCGGGACCGTTACCGATACGTCGTTCAGGCCGATGACCTGGCCGTACCACTTGGAGAGATGATCCGCGGCGACGAGACCCGCCATCACGCGACGACCTCGACTCCGCGGACGCGGCGCTCCAGGATCACGCCGGCCATGGCAATCAGGGCGACGATCATGAACAGCGACACCGGCCAGGGTGTGTCGTACTTCAGCGGCTGGCGGAAGATGACGTCGCCGACCTGCGTCAGGTTCGCCGAGAACGAGATCCACGACATCGACGTGCTGCGCGTCACCGCGTAGAGCACGCCGTAGATGGCCTGGGTGAAGAAGATGACGGCCGTGTAGAGAATCCCGACGTAGCGGCTGCTCTTCGAGAGCGATGACAGCGCCAGCATCGCAGACGCCACCATCGTCACCTGAATGAACGAGAAGACGGTGATGGCGGGAAACAGAAAGATGTTGCTCCTGAAGAAGGTGAAGTTGCCGGCGAAACTGATCTGCACGATCAGCAGGACGATGGCCGGCAGCCATGTGACGAGCGCCAGAAACACCATCAGAATCGACAGCTTGCCGAAGATGTATTCGGTGCGCGTGAGCGGCTTCGACAGGTAGATCTGCAGCGCATTCGCGCGCCGGTCGTTGGCGATGAGGCCGGCGCCGACGTAGACGGTCACAAAAAACACGAACGTCTGCTGCTGATCGAGGAACTGGCGGAACGTCTCCGGCGTCGGGGCCAGGAAGGCCGCCTGCGGGAGATTGGCGGCCGCATAGATCTGCACCGCGCGGACGAAGAAAGGGAACCAGGAGACGAGGAGCAGGCCGAGAAACGCGCGCTTCGCGAAGAAGGTGCGGATGCCGGCGCGCGTAATCACCATCCACCCGGTGCCCTTCCGCGCCTTCTCCCCGCCGTACCGCCGGTAGCCTTGATCGTGAATGGGCATATCAATGTCGTTCGTTCGGCGTTCGGCGTGCGGCGTTCCGGCGTGCGGAGTGCCGTGGAACGCTCTGCCATTCGTGGCGCGCCGTTCGGGGCGCCCCGTCAATGGGAACGGCGAACGTCGAACCTCGAGCGTCGAACGTCATTCCTCTCCTACGGCGTGCGCGAAGACATCTTCGAGCGTGGGCACGCTCGGCCTGAGATGCCGGACCTGGACGCGATCGGCCGAGGCGAGCGCGAAGAGCTCGCGCGCCCCGCCCTCGCCCGGCACGAACACCCGCATCACGTCTTCGTCGGTCGCATAGCAGTCCAGGCCGGCGGCGCGCAGCCGCTGCAGGAACGGCTCGACCTCGCCGCTCGGGGTCTTCACCCGCAGCTCGTAGACGCGGCCGCGCGGCTGCTTGAGCGCCGCAATCGGGCCGGCCGTCGCGATGCTGCCCTTGTCCATCACCACGACGTAATCGCAGGTGTACTCGACGTCGGGGAGCAGGTGCGACGAGACGATCAGGTTCACGCCCTTGTTGTGGGCGAGGTCGCGCACGAGCTCGAGCATCTCGTCGCGCCCTTTCGGGTCCATGCCGTTGGTCGGCTCGTCGAGAAACAGCAGGTCGGGGTCGTGCACCAGCGCCTGCGCGAGCTTGATGCGCTGCTTCATGCCGGTCGAGTAGGTTTCGACGTTGCGGTACCGCGCTTCGCCGAGGCCGACATAGAACAGCACTTCGTGGGCGCGCTGCATGGCGTCCACGCGCGGCAGGCCCGCGAGCTCGCCGCAGTAGGCGACGAAGGACACCGCGTTCATCCCGGGAATGTGCGCGTCGCTTTCCGGCATGTAGCCGACGCGGGCGCGGATGTCGAGCGGCGACTCCGCGACGTCGAACCCGAGGACGCGCATCCGGCCGCGCTCGGGCACGATGAACCCCAGCAGCGTCTTGATCATCGTGCTCTTGCCGGCGCCGTTGGGGCCGAGCAGGCCGACCGCGCCGGCGGCAAAAGACGAGGTGACATCGCGCAGGGCGCGATTGCTCCCGTAGGCGACGGTCACCCCTTCCAGCGTGACGACCGGTGCGCCCTCAGCCATTCCTGTGCATATACGGTCGGGCGGGCCCAAAAGGTCCGCCTACAGCGATCCTCGCAGGCCGAGCGCGTCGGCGCGCTCGCGCATGAAGCCGATCACGTTGCCGATGTGCTCCTCGAGCGGGAGCCCCAGCAGCGCGGCGCCATCGATCAGATCCTCACGCTTGACGCCGCGTGCGAACGCCTTGTCCTTCATCCGCTTCTTGACCGAGCTCGCTTCGAGATCGAGCACGCTCTTGCTCGGCCGCACCAGCGCCGCCGCGGTGATGAACCCCGCCAGCTCGTCGCATGCGAAGAGCGTTTTCTCGAGCCGGCTGTCGCGCGTCACGCCGGTGATCTCCATGGCGTGCGACCGAATCGCGCGGATCATCCATTCGGGATACCCCTTCGCGCGGAGGATCTCGCTGCCCTTGTTCGGATGGTCGCCAAGCGTCGGCCAGCGCTCGTAATCGAAGTCGTGCAGCAGCGCGGTGATGCCCCACCCTTCTTCGTCCTCGCCGAACGTCCGCGCGTAGCCGCGCAGGGCGGCTTCCACGGCCAGAGCGTGCTTCAAGAGGCTCTCGCTCTTGGTGTACTCCGTCAACAGGGCCCACGCGGCGTCTCGATTCAGCTCCATCTGGGCCATCGCATTCGCCGCATCATAATCCCTTCCCGTCAACTATTGATTAGATCGAGCGTGAGCATGTAACGTTCGGGGGCTCACGCATCTTAATTCAGGAGCCTCTGATGGCGAACACCGGCTCGATTCCGCAATCCGCGATCCGCACTCCACAGTCGTCGAGCGCCACAGTCCTGGACACCGAGTTCCACCGCGGCCTCGGCCTCTACGACTCGACGATGGTCGTCATCGGCGCGATGATCGGGTCGGGCATCTTCATCGTCTCCGCCGAGATGGCGCGAAACATCGGCAGCGCCGGATGGCTGCTGGGCGCATGGCTCGTCACCGGCGTGCTCACGGTGGTCGGCGCGCTGTCGTACGGCGAGCTGGCCGCGATGATGCCGCGCGCCGGCGGCCAATACGTGTACCTGCGCGAAGCGTTTTCGCCGATCTGGGGATTCCTGTACGGATGGACGCTGTTCCTCGTGATCCAGACGGGCACGATCGCGGCGGTGTCGGTCGGCTTCGCGCGCTACTTCGGCGCGCTCGCCCGCTGGATCGCCGACGACAACTACCTCGTCGCGCCGATCCATCTCTCGACCGGCTACGCGCTCTCGCTCTCGACGACGCAGTTGGTCGCCGTCGTGCTGATCGCGCTGCTGACGTGGACCAACACGCGCGGTCTCGAATACGGACGGATCATCCAGAACGTGTTCACGACGGCCAAGACGGGCGCGCTGCTCGGCCTGATCCTCGTCGGCCTGCTGCTCGGCTGGAATCACACAGCGGTCTCGGACAACTTCGGCAACCTCTGGACGCCGCGCGGGACCGTGGACATCGTGCCGGGCTTGGGCGCGATGACCGCGTTCGGCCTGTTCATCGCCGTCTGCGTGTCGCAGACCGGATCGCTCTTCTCCGCCGACGCGTGGAACAACATCACCTTCACCGCCGGCGAGGTCAAGGATCCGCGGCGCAACATCCCGCTCTCGCTCGCGCTCGGCACGTTCGTCGTAATCAGCTTGTATCTGCTCGCGAACGTCGCCTATCTCGTGACGCTGCCGTTCGACCAGCTTCAGCACGCGCCCGGCGATCGCGTCGCGACCGCCACGGTCAACGCGATCTTTCCCGGCCTGGGCGTCACCGTCATGGCGATCGGCATCATGATTTCGACGTTCGGCTGCGCGAACGGTCTCATTCTCGCGGGCGCGCGCGCGTCGTACGCGATGGCGCGGGACGGACTGTTCTTCACGGCCGCGGGGCGACTCAATGCCGCGAAGGTACCGGCGTGGGCTCTCGTGCTGGAAGGATTGTGGGCGGCGTTTCTCGTGCTGCCGCGGACCTACGATCCGGCGACGCACGCGTACGGAAATGTCTACAACAACCTGCTCGATTACATCATCTCGGCGGCGCTCATTTTCTACATCCTGACGATCGCCGGCCTCTTCCGTCTGCGCAAAACGCGCCCCGACGTCGATCGTCCGTATCGCGCCTTTGGCTATCCAATCGTCCCGGCGCTGTACATCGCCGGCGCCGCCACGATCTTGATCGTGCTCTTCATCTATCGCACGGCGACGACGTGGCCGGGGCTCATCATCGTGCTACTCGGAGTGCCAGTGTACTTCGCGTGGCGTCCACGATCCTGACCGGACGACGTCGAAGCCCTTCTGAATCACGCTGATCGTCGCCTCGGCCACCGCGTAGTCGTTCAGCTCGACGAGCGGGACCCACGTGGCGTCCTCCGCGTCGGAGGCGCACGCCAGCGTGCCGCCGTTCGGCCGGCATATGAAATCGACGAGGACGTAGTGATAGCGCGCCCGGCCGTCTGGATCGAATCGAATGCGATCGAGCACGTCGACGATGGGTCCCACGTCGACCAGCAGACCGGTCTCTTCCCGCACCTCGCGGGCGACCGCGACTTCGAGCGTCTCGCCGATTTCAACCCCACCGCCCGGCAGACTCCACTCGCCTTTCAGTGGCTCGTTCGCGCGGCGCACGAGCAGCACGCGACTTCCGTCGACGACTACGGCGCCGACACCAACCACCGGCCGGTCCGGAAACTCTCTAGACACCCAGCACCTTTTTCCACTGGCGCTGGGGCCCCACCCCCAGCGCGAGGTATCGCTGACACCTCGCCTCGGATTTCCTGTCCTCGGCCCGGTGTGGCCGCAGGCGCTTTTCACGGGCGCCGGGGAATCCCTCCGGCGCGAACTGACGCTGACACCTCGCCGCCCATTCCCAGTCCGCGGCTCGGGGTGGCCGCAGGCGCTGATGCGCAGCTACTGGCCCATGATTTTTATCACGACGCGCTTTTTGCGCTGGCCGTCGAACTCCGCATAGAACACCTGTTCCCACGGACCGAGATCGAGCTTCCCGGCTGTGATCGGCAGCGTCACCTGATGGCCCAAGATCGTGCGCTTCAGGTGCGCGTCCGCGTTGTCTTCGCCGGTTTGATGATGACGGTAATCGAGACCGGCCGGCGCGAGTTTTTCGAGCCACGCCTGGAAATCGTGAATGAGGCCCTCTTCCCAGTCGTTCACGAACACACCGGCCGTGATATGCATGGCCGAGACGAGAACGATGCCTTCCTTCACACCGCTTTTCGTCACAATCGCCGCGATTTCGCCGGTGATGCGGACGAACTCCTGCCGCTTCTTCGTGTTGAACCACAGGTAATCGGTGTGAACGATCACGTTACTGCAGCGACTTTCCGCTCACAGCGGCAATGAGGCATACGCATTCAGATCGAGCGAAGCGACTTTCCCTGCGCGGAACTTCCGGAGTCCCGCGGCGGCAATCATCGCCGCGTTGTCGGTCGACAACTGGAGGCTCGGAAGGAACGTCGGAATCTCGCGACGCAGACCACGCTCCTGCAGTTCCGCCCGCAGACGGCTGTTGGCCGAAACGCCGCCGGAAACGCCGATGCTCTTCGCCTGATGGCGGCGCGCAGCGTCGAACACGCGATCGATCAGCGACGCGACGACAATACGCTGAAAGGTCGCGCAGATGTCGGCGATTTCCTGATCGCTCAGGGCAGGCCTCGAGGCCTGCGCGACACCCGCGGTTTGGTCGCGGCTACGCACATGCCGCAGGACGGCGGTCTTGAGTCCGCTGAAGCTGAAATCGAGATCGCCTTTGAGCTCCGGCGCGTTGCGGTCGGCGTGCGTCAGGCGCGTGGTCGGCAGCTGAATCGCGCGATCGTCGCCGCGCGTCGCGAGCCGATCGATCACCGGCCCGCCGGGATACCCCAATCCGAGCAGCTTCGCCACCTTGTCATACGCTTCGCCTGCCGCATCGTCGCGCGTGCGGCTGAGCAGCCGGTACGCGCCGCGCTGCTCCACGAGATAGAGGCTCGTGTGCCCGCCGGACACGACGAGCACGACGGCCGGCAGCGGCATCTCGCCGTTCTGCAGGACGAGCGATTCGATGTGGCCGGCGAGATGATGCACGGCGACGAGCGGCAGTCCGGATGCCGCGGCAGCAGCCTTGGCGAAGGCGACGCCGACCAGCAGGGAGCCGACGAGTCCCGGACCTTGCGTCACCGCGACGGCCCCGAGATCGGCCCACCGCGTCTGCCCCTCCCCGAGGGCGCGTTCGACGACCCCGCAGATGTCGCGAATGTGCTGGCGCGACGCGAGCTCCGGCACGACGCCGCCCCACTCGCGATGGATCGGCACCTGCGAGGCGATCACGTTCGAGCGGATGGCCCACGGCTTGTCCGCGTCGCCGGTCTCTTCGACCACGGCGGCCGCGGTTTCGTCGCAGGAGGTTTCAATGCCGAGAATCTTCACGGTTTCCTGATCCCCGGTTTCCCGGTTTCGTGGCTTCGTGGCTACCGGGTAACTGCTGGCTCCTGCTCGAACGCGCGCTTCAACGAATCCGTGTACGGCGGCCGGAAGATGCCGCGCTCGGTGATGATGCCGGCGATGAACCGATGCGGCGTCACGTCGAAGGCCGGATTCCACACGAGCGCGCCGGCGGGCGCGAGCTGCGAGCCGCCGACGTGCGTCACCTCACGCGCGTTTCGTTCTTCAATCGGGATGTGCTCGCCATCGGGGGTGTCGAGGTCGATCGTCGAAAGCGGCGCGGCGACATAAAACGGAATCTGATGCTCGCGCGCCAGCACGGCCACGCCGTAGGTCCCGATCTTGTTCGCCGTGTCGCCGTTGGCCGCGATGCGATCGGCGCCGACGACCACCAGATTCACCTTGCCCTGCCGCATCAGCGCGGCCGTCATGTTGTCCGTGATCACCGTCGTCTGAATCCCGTCGCGCACGAGCTCCCAGGCCGTCAGCCTCGCGCCCTGGAGGAACGGGCGCGTTTCGTCGGCAAACACCGCGACGCGCTTGCCCTGCTCCACGGCGCCGCGAATCACACCGAGCGCGGTGCCGTAGCCGGCGGTCGCGAGCGCGCCGGCGTTGCAGTGCGTCAGGATCCGCGCGTCCGCGGGCACGATCTCCGCGCCGAACGCGCCCATCGCGCGGCAGCTCGCGACATCCTCGTCGTGAATCGACTGCGCTTCGGCGTCGAGACGATCCTTGATCTGATCCACTGACTCGCCTGCTTGTGCGGCCGCGGCGAAGGTCCGTTTCATCCGCTCGATCGCCCAGAACAGGTTGACCGCGGTCGGACGCGTCGACGCCATCAGCTCGCAGACGTTGTGGAACTCAGCCGCGAACTTCTGCGTGCCGGTCGCTTTGCTCTTCCGCATGCCGAGCGCGATGCCCATGGCGGCGGCCACGCCAATCGCCGGCGCGCCGCGAATGACCATTGTCCTGATGGCGCGCGCGACTTCAGCCGCCGTCTTGCACCGAACGTAGACTTCTTCAGCCGGCAGCTTTCGCTGGTCGATCATCACGACCACGTCGGCTTCGCGGGCAATCGTTGGCAGCATGAAGAACGATTCTACAGGCCGAGGGGCGCTCTTGGAGAAGCGCCTGCGGCCACACCGGGGCCGAGCCGAGGACATGGGAATCCGCGGCGAGGTGTCAGCGATAGCTCGCGGCGGGGGTGGGGCCCCGCCGCCACTGCAACAAAAGTACGTG
>Ga0137415_10006707_pt1 | contig 11417 bp, 10 predicted proteins | sample CZODoug3_1_1_16f_FD_183082 | JGI IMG/M metagenome (GOLD analysis project Ga0137415, IMG submission 183082) | Vadose zone soil fungal communities from Angelo Coast Range Reserve, California, USA - CZODoug3_1_1_16fungal (Hybrid Assembly) | ecosystem: Environmental > Terrestrial > Soil > Vadose...
CGTGAGGGTCGGCCACGACGGCCGTGGTCCCGTGGGCGAGGACGGCCCGGGCAAACTCGTCGACGGTCAGCTTCGACGACTCGATGTGCATGTGGGCGTCGATGAATCCAGGCACGAGATAGCACCCGGCGACGTCCATACGCTCGCGACCCTGGTAGCTCCCAAGCCCTACGACGTGGCCGTCCTTGATGGCGACGTCGACCTCGAGCCACTCTTTGGTGAAGACCGAGAGCACCTTTCCGCCGGCCAGCACGAGGTCGGCCGGCTCATCCCCCCGCGCGACTGCCATCCAATGCGCGTCGATGAGGATCAAGGATAGCGCGAGCGCGGCGGGTGGCCAGCGTCGAACCCACCAGGACGAGCACGAACCCGAAGCCCATGCCGGCCGTGAAGCGCTCGTGCAGCACCACGATTCCGGCCACCGCCGCCACCGCCGGGTTGACGTACGTGATCACCGTCGCCCGTACAGGCCCGATCTCGGCGATGAGGGCGAAGAAGAGCAGGAACGCCAGCGCCGTGCAGATGAGCGCGAGCACGCCGACCGAGGCGAGCACGCCGGCGGTCGGCACGGTTCGCGGCCATTGCACGGCCGCAACCGGCGCATACACGACCGCGCAGATCGCGAGCGAGGCGGCGATCACGCTGACCGACGGCAGGCCGGACAGGTGGCGGGCCAGGATCGCCGGCCCGACCGCGTAGCAGATCGCAACCACCGCCATCTCCATGAGCGGCAGCCAGCCCGTGGCGCGAAGGTCGAAACCGACGATCGCAGCCACACCACCGACGCCGAGCAGCAATCCGGCCAGGTTCAGGGGCCCGATCCGCTCGCGGTTGCCGAACATCGGCGCGATGAGGACGCCGACGAGTGGCACGGCCGAGATCAATAGGCCGGCGAGGGAGCTGGATATGTGCTGTTCGGCGGTCGACAGCGCAAGCCAGGGGATGCCGATCTCGATCACCGCGAAGATGATCAGAGGACGCCACTTGCTTGCGAGGGCGCCCATGCCGCCCCACCTCACCGCGATCGGCAGCAGCACCACGGCCGCGATTCCGGTGCGCAGGAACACGAGCGTGGCCGGTGTCAGCTCGCTCACGGCGATGCGGATGAACAGGTAAGGAATGCCCCAGACGAGGCACATCGCCGCGAAAAGGAGCAGGCCGCGGCGAGTCATCCCGCTCGAAACCTTAAGCGATGTAACGTGGGCGGAAGGAGGTGCGCATGACCACACCAAACCCTGAAGTGAAGACGGCATGGGCTCAGTTCGAAGCCGACATGAAGACTCTCCGCGATGAGCTGCGGCGGCACTACGAGCCGGCTCCGGCGGGCAACCCCGACCTTCAATCCGCGCTCAACAAGCTGGGGCAAGCCGCCGACGAAGTCTTCGAGTCGCTTGGGCGCGCAACGCGAGACCCCGAGGTTCGTGACGGGACGCGCAAGGCTGCCCGCTCGTTCGGCTCGGCACTTGCCGAAACGTTCCGCGACGTGGCTGACGAGGTCGCGGCAGCGGTCCGGAAGAAGAATCCCCAGCAGCGATCCTAGAGCGCGAGCCCGGATCAGGTGCCGATCTGACGTGGTGATGCCTCACACTCGTGACCCTGGGGTGATCCTTCGGTGCTCGTTTCCCGACCGATTCAGGAGGCTGGAGCCGTGGTGAAGAAGATCTTGCTGGGCGAATCGGACATTCCGGAGCGCTGGTACAACATCCTGCCCGACCTCCCGGCGCCGCCCTTTCCTTATTTGCATCCGGGCACGTTGCAGCCGATGGGCCCGGCGGACCTGGCCCCGATATTCCCCCAGGCCATCATCGCCCAGGAAGTTTCCGCGGAGCCGTGGATCGAGATCCCGGAGGAGGTGCGCGAGCTCTACAAGATCTGGCGGCCCAGCCCGCTGTATCGGGCCGAGCGCCTGGAGAAGGCCCTCGACACCCCCGCGCACATCTACTTCAAATACGAGGGAGTCTCGCCGGCGGGCTCACACAAGCCGAACACAGCGGTGCCTCAGGCGTATTACAACGCGAGGGAAGGTGTGAAGCGCCTGACCACCGAAACCGGCGCCGGCCAGTGGGGCTCGGCGCTGGCCTTCGCGGGGGCCTTGTTCGGCCTCGAGGTCACTGTGTACATGGTCAAGGTCTCCTACGAGCAGAAGCCCTATCGGCGGGCCATGATGGAGACCTGGGGAGCGACCGTTTTCGCGTCCCCGACCAACCTCACAAATGCCGGACGCGGAATCCTCGCCGGCGATCCGGATTCGCCGGGCAGCCTCGGCATAGCGATCTCAGAAGCCGTCGAAGACGCGGCCACCCACGACGATGCCAAATACTCGCTCGGGTCGGTGGTCAACCACGTCCTCCTGCATCAAACCGTGATCGGACTCGAGGCCAAGAAGCAGATGGAGATGGCAGGCGAGTATCCCGACGTCGTGATCGCCTGCGTGGGCGGGGGCTCCAACTTCGCCGGCCTCACCTACCCATTCATCGGTGACAAGCTCAAAGGGCGTCATCCGGCGACGCGCTTCATCGCCGCGGAGCCCGCGGCGTGCCCGACGCTGACGCGTGGGGTTTACGCGTACGACTTCGGCGACGCGGTGGGCATGGGCCCCGTCGTGAAGATGTTCACGCTGGGCCACAGCTTCGTGCCTGATCGGATCCACTCTGGCGGCCTCCGCTATCACGGCGACGCCCCCTCCCTGTGCCTGCTCGTCGACCACAAGGTGGTCGAAGCTCGGGCTTACAAGCAGAACGAGTGCTTCGCCGAGGCCGTCCGGTTCGCGCGATCGGAGGGCTTTCTGCCCGCGCCGGAATCCGCCCACGCGATCCGGGCTGTTGCCGAAGAGGCGGCCGCGGCTCGAGAGGCGGGCACCCCGCGCACGATTCTCTTCGGCTTGTCAGGCCACGGTCATTTCGACATGTCCGCGTACGACGCCTACTTCGCCGGCAAGCTAGAGGACATCGAGCTGTCGCAGGCGAGGATCGACGCCGCGATCGAGGAGCTGCCCAGGGTTCCGGCCATGCCGTAGTCGAAGAGAAGCGTGCGCGCACGTTCGGCCTGTGGGAACATTTGTTCCGCATGCCTCAGGATGCGCTCGGCCTGAACACCGCCGACCCGGCGACCCTCGTTGTCGACCTCAACTGCGCCTTCGCCTCGATCGAGCAGCAGCACGACCCCATGCTGCGCGGCCGGCCGCTGGCGATCGCAGCCTACGCGACCGACGCCGCCACCATCGTGTCCGCATCGAGGGAGGCGCGCGACCTCGGCATCAAAACCGGGATGCGAGTGTTCGAGGCGAAGGCGATCTTCCCCGCGATCGCGATCAAGGAGCCCAACCCTCCCCGCTACCGCACGGTGTCCGACAAGCTCATCGAGGTCATGAGGCGGCACAGCCCTGACGTGCTGCGGATGTCGATCGATGAAGCCTCCCTGAACCTGGCGGGGACGCCTGACCTCGTCCGGCTCGGGCCGGAGGGGGTCGGGCGCGCGATCAAGGCGGCGCTGCGCCGCGAGGCCGGCGAGTGCATCACGTCCTCGGTCGGCATCTCGACCTCGATCTGGATGGCGAAACAAGCGTCGAATCTCAACAAGCGCGACGGCCTGGAGCGGATCGACCACGTCAATCTCGTGTCGGTCTTCGAGCGGCTTCGGCTGACGGATCTTTCGGGCATCGCCGAGGCGAGCGCACGCCGTCTGCTGCGGGCCGGGATCCATACGCCGCTCGATTTCCTGCGTGCAAATGCTGACCAGCTTCGTCTCGCGGGCATGCAGCCGGCGTTCGCTGACATGTGGCTCCGCCGCCTCCGGGGCTTCGAGGTCGGCGCGTTCGAGGGTCCCGCGCGCAAGAGCTACAGCCACTCGCATGTGCTCGCGCGATCGACCAGCTCGCAGCGCGACCTCGAGGAGCTGTTGATGCGCCTGTCGGAGATGGTCGGCCGCCGCCTTCGTGCTGCCGGCCGGCGCGGCAGGGTCGTTTCGGTGAGCGTCGTCTACCGCCCGGACACGGATCGCTTTTCGAAACAATCAACGCTCGGCACCCCGATCGCCACCGGCGAGGAGATCTATCGCACCGCCCTCACCCTCCTGGCCGCCCGCGACACCAGGCGCGCGGTCGGAACACTGGGAGTGGGGCTGGCTGGATTGACGGACCCGAAAGACGACCAGCTCGACCTGTTCGCGGCGACATCGAGGCCGCGACCCGAGCGCCTGGAGGCGGCGATGGACGCGATCCGGGATCGGTTCGGCGAGGACGCCGTGCAGCGCGCGCGCCTCCTCGGTCGGGCGCCGGTGGTGCGAGACCGGATCGCATTCGGCAACACCGGCCACCCCGACGAATCGCAGCCGGAGGACTAGAGAACGGCCTTACTTCGGCTGGTCGGCCGGCGCCTGCACCTGATCGTCGGGTTGCGTGACCAGGACTCGAATGCGCTGGACCGCGTTGTTCTGAACCCCTTCGCGGTTCCAGCTCTGTGAAGTCGGCTGGGCGTTACCGGCGGCGTCGGTCGCGCGCACGCTGAGCTCGTAGTCACCCGGCCTGGTCGCGTCCCAGTCGTAAGTCCACGAACGCCACGCGAAAGGCGACACCGGTTCGCCCAGCGCGCCGGCGCCCCATGACCGGCCGCCATCAACGCTGACCTCGACTCTGGTGATCGGCGCGCAGCCAGACCAGGCCCTGCCGGCCAGGACCTGGCGCGACGGGGCCAGGAATCGAACCCGAGACATGAAGTCTGGAATGCCGGGCGGCACCATCAGCGCTCGAGGAAGGATGCGCGTGACCGGGACTCCTGAATCGCCATCTTCAACGCGGTAGTGGTAGGCGGTCGCCTGCTGGTAGCCCCCAAATGCCCTCGCGAGGACCGTGATCCCACGAAGCCATTTGACGTGTGCCATCCCATACCAGCCCGGGACGATGAGCCGAAGTGGGAAGCCATGCTGGGGAGGCAGCGGCTGGCGGTTGACCGCGTACGCCAGCAGGACTTCTTCGCGACGGCACTCGGCCAGCGGGAGGCTGCGCTCGTACTGCTGCTCGATGTCGCCTTGAATGCCGCGATCAATTCCGGTGAATACCACGTCAGCGTCGTGATCCACGGGCTCAGCCTCGTCGAGGAGCGGCCCGAGCGGGGTTCCGGTCCACTCGGCCGTGCCCACCGCCTCCGACAGCCACGGCTGGCTCATCGGCCGGGGCGAGAGCTGCGCCCGTCCGTTGCCCGCGCACTCGAGCGTCACCGCGAGTGTTTTCGAGGGCCTGGACTTGAGCTCCTCCAGGTTTAGCCGCAGCGGATGCTTCACCCGCCCGCCGACGGCGAGGGACCAGTCAGCAGGCTCCACCAACGGGATGTCGAAATGGGTCAGCAAATAGTGGAGGCCGATCGGGGTGATCGCGTATCGGAGGGCCTCGAGTGGCATCGAATGGTTGCGAACCGCCAGCTGGAGCTCGCTCGGGGTGATGTCGGGGCCGTCGATCAACGTCGCCGCGGCCGGGGAATCCGGCACCTTCCTCTTCATCGGCACCAAGAGTAAATCGATCCAGCTTTAGGATTCCAGCGACGTGATGGGCATCGCCGCGCGCCGCCTCCGAGCCCAGCGGCTCACAGGCAAACCATTCGCGTCGCCCGTCGAGGCCGTGCGCTGGCTGGGCGCGGTCCAGTCGCAGGACTACGCCGGAGCCAAGTGGGCGCTTGCGCAGCGTAGCCGAGCGATCACCGATGCCGCGTTTGACCGGCTTTTCGATGAAGGCGCGATCCTGCGCACGCACGTCATGCGTCCGACGTGGCATTTCGTGGCCCCCGAAGACGTCGGCTGGCTGCTCGACCTGACCGCGCCCAGAATCCGGCGTGGGCTCGTGGCCAGATATCGCGAGCTCGGGATCGATGCGAAGCAGTCCGTGCGCGCCGCCGCCGCTTTCGCCGCGGCCCTGGTCGAAGGCAGGCACCTGACTCGAACCGAGCTCGGCCGCGTGCTCACCGCCGCCGGCATCTCGCCAGAAGGCCAGCGACTCCCCCACCTCTTGATGGGCGCCGAGCTCGACAAGGTGATCGTCAGCGGGCCCAGACGCGGTAGGCAGTTCACATATGGGCTATTCGAAGAGCGCGCCCCCAAGTCGCGCGAGCTCGAGCGCAATCAATCGCTTGGGGAGCTGACGAGCAGGTACTTCCGCAGCCACGGACCGGCACAGATCAAGGACTTCACATGGTGGTCTGGCCTGACCGCGGCCGAGGCGCGCATGGGCATCGAGGTCGGGGGCGCGGCGCTCGGGCATCGGGTCATCGAGGGCAAGGACTACTGGTACGAGGCCGCGGCGGCAGCCTTTCGCGGGACCGCGCCTGTCGCCCATCTGCTGCCCAACTTCGACGAGTACACCGTCGGCTACCGCGACCGGTCCGCGTTGCTGCCCACCGGCGCTCGATTCGATCCTTCGCTCTTCTCCTTCGGCAGCATCCTGTCGAACGTCGTCACCATCGACGGGATCGTGCGCGGCGCGTGGCGCCGGATACGAGGTCGCGGGGCTCTGCATGTCGAGGTGCGACTGTCAGAGATACCCAACGCCAGGGATGCGGCTCTCGTACAAGATGCGGTTGGTCGGTTGAATCGCTTTCTCGGCCGGCCGGTCCAGCTTGCATCAACGCAAGGCGGCTGATCTCAACCATCCTGCAATGTCCGGCACCAGGTCGGTGATGCCGCCGCCGATCACACCGGCTGCAGCTCGTACAGCGTCGAGATCGCGGAGATGTCCAGGTTTCCCGCCGCCTTGACTGCTCGCTCGTAGAGCTCGTCGGTCGCCCGGGTGAGCGGAGTATCCGCGCCGCTCTCTCGGTACAGCTCAACTGCCATGTGAACATCCTTCAACGCGTCGCGCAAAGCGAACATGACCGGCTCGTAGCGGTGCTCGATGAATCCCGCCTTGCGCGCATTGAGCCCCGGTGAAAACCGGCTGAGCGCCCAGAAAACGTCCTCCGGTTTCAGTCCGGCCGCGGTGCCCGCCGCCTGCAGCTCGGCCGCAAGCGCCGTGACCCCCGCCAGCATGCTGTTGGCGACGAGCTTGAGCGACGCGGCGCTCCCGAGTGGGCCGACCACGTGCACTTCGCCAAGCGCCTGTAGCACCGGACGGGCGCGATCGATCGCGGTCTCGTTGCCGCCCGCCAGCACGATCACCGAGCCGGACTCGACGGCGGGCACGCTGCCCATCACCGGGGCCTCGATGAACTGCGCCCCGGCGCGTTCGATCTCGGGCGCGATCAATTTGGCCACCTCGGGCCCCGCAGTGCTCATGTCCACGAACACCTGGCGCCGGGCAGCGGACGCCGCCCCATCTTTGCCGAGGTAAGTCGCACGCACCGCATCGGCGTCGGTGAGCATCGAGATCACGACCTCCGCGTCGCGCGAAGCGTCAGCCGGGGTCGCCGCAACATTGCCGACGCCGAGTTCCTCCGCCCGCTCACGCGTCCGATTCCACAGCGTGAGCTCATGACCCGCAGCGTTGAGCCGCCGCGCCATGGCTCCGCCCATTTTTCCGGTCCCAAGAATCGCCACTCGCATCTCGAACCTCCTTGCTTCTAGCAATTTCAACGGCGTCAGTCGGCGCCGTGTTCCTTCGTATCCACCCCGCCCCAGACATCAACCGACGCTATGGTCGCCCTGGCGCGCTGCTGATTACGCTGGGCTGGCCACCGGGCTGGCCCTGAGCAGCACGCTGCCGGCGGGCAGCTCCTCAGCCAATTCGGCCGCGATCTCGTCTACCGTCGCGACGAAGTTGGCGAGAGAGGGCGACGGGTTGTTGCGAAGGTACGCGAATCCATATTCGACGACAGGTGTGGGCGTCAGCGGCCGGTACTCCAGGCCTTCCGTCTGGGCGATGACCGCGCGACGCACTGTCATCAGGGAGATTGCGTTTCCAGACTGCGCGAGCGCCGCGGCCATCTGGTCCGGTGGCTCCTCGCGTATGACGTTCGGCGGCTCGCCGGTGTACTTGGCCAGCCACGCGAGGCTGGCCGCCGCCAGATTGGGGTTCACCACAGGCGTAACCGCGATGATCGGTTCACCCCGTAACGATTCGATCGGCACGCGCTCCATTTGCATGAAGCGATGAGTTGGCGGTATCACCACGACGAGGGCATGCCGGTCGAGCGTGCGCATGGCGATGCCCTTACGCTCGCCGATCGCGGTACCGATGAACGCGACATCAACATCGTTGGCGGCAAGGCAATCCATGTTTTGCTGTGAGTAGCCGGTCGTCATCTCGAGCTTGATCGAAGGGTAGCGGCGGCGATACTCGGCCACGATGTCGGCCGGCAGGCCTACGTCCCACAGCGTCAAATAAGAAATTCGCAGACGCCCGGCGATGCCGGCCAGGTGGTCCCGCAGGGCGCCAAGGGCGCGATCCTCGATCTGCACCAGGCTTCTGGCGTGGTCCAGGAGAAGCTCGCCCGCCGGAGTCAAGTGCACCTCACGCGCGTTGCGAATGAACAGCTGAACCCCGAGCTCGCGTTCGAGAACCTGGATGCGTTGTGTGATGGCGGGTTGGGTGAGCTTGAGGTTTTCTGCTGCGCGGCCGTAGTGGCCGGTATCAGCGATCGCAACAAAGGCGCGTAGATGGCGCAGCTCCACTGCGGCATCATCGTAGTGCGTTGTGGTCGACATTCGATCGAACCGGTCATGCACGGACATGAATCACGAATTCGAATCACCGAATCACTTTCTCGGAGATTCATGCACCCAGGGTTGGCGTATGGATATCCTCCGCATGGCCGGTGGCAGAGTTACGCGCGCGTGTCTTGATGGTCGATGACGAGCCGGCGAATCTCCTCCTGCTCGAAGAGTTCCTTTCCGATACCGCCACCGAGGTTTGCAGCCTGACCGACCCTCGCGAGGTCGAGCAGGCGTTCAAGGACTTCCAGCCGGATATCGTCCTGCTCGACCTGCATATGCCGGAGATCGACGGGCGGGAGATTCTACGGCGGCTGCGAGGCGCCCGCGACAGCCTTGGCTTCCTTCCGGTGGTGGTTCTAACCGGCGATACCAGTCGCGCCGCTCGCAACAGCGCTTTTCTCCTCGGCGCCAACGATTTCCTGACCAAGCCGCTCGACCGGACCGAGGTCGTCCTGCGCGTCCGCAACCTGCTGCGGACGCGCGAGCTGTATGTCGAACTGGCCGCGGCGAACGCGGCCCTGGAGCCAGACGGGGCGGAGCCCCGCTAGGGCTTCGCCTCTTCGACCTGAGTCGACCGCGCTCCACTAAGTAGATGGCGCGCGCGGGGCATCATTACGGGATGACGACCCCGCAGGGCGGAATCTTCGCCCTCGGAACCGCGTCGCACGCCTACCTCGAGCTCGACGCGGTTGCGGCCGATGCGGCGCCGAAATTGGTTGGCGCTGTCGCTACGCTCCGCGAGCCGCGCACCACGATGGGCGGCGTGAACCTCGTCGCCGGCTTCCGCCCCGAGCTCTGGCGTCAGGTCGTACCCGACGACGCTCCCGCCAACGTTGTGGGCTTCAACGCCGACCTGCTCGGCGCGGGCGGGTATGCGATGCCGGCGTCGCAGCACGACGCCGTGATGTGGATCTCTGGCAGCGCGTATGACGTCGTCTTCGACATGGCTCGTGAGGTGATTGCGGCCCTCGGTGGGCTCGCGACGGTCGCGGAAGAGACATCGAGCTGGCCGTATCGTCATGACCGAGACCTGACCGGTTTCATCGACGGTACGGAGAACCCAACGCTGATCGATGCGCCGGGGATCGCGCTCATTCCTGACGGTAACCCTGGAGCCGGCGGCTCGATCCTGCTCCTTCAGAAATGGATGCACGACGTGACTTCGTGGGAGTCGCTGCCGGTGGAGCGACAGCAGGACGTGATCGGGCGGAAGAAGGACGACAGCGCCGAGCTCGAGAACAAGCCGCCGGACTCACATGTCGCGCGCACCGACCAGGACACGTTCGGCAAAGTGTTCCGGCGCAACATGCCGTACGGGACTGTGATGGACCACGGCACCATGTTCGTCGGCTTCAGCGCTGACCAGCAGCACCTGGCGAAGATGCTCGCAAGCATGGCCGGGTCGACCGATGGGGTTCGAGACGCGCTCACGCTTTACACGCGACCCCTTACCGGGGCGTACTACTTCATCCCTTCGACGGACGTGCTGCGGAGGCTCAGCGGGTCGTAAGTCGGCGGATCAGCTGCTGCTCGCGGCCCCCGCCTTCAGCCCGGTCGCGGCGAGAATTTGCTCCTCCCCGAGAGAGTCCTCTTTCAGGAGGGCCTGCGCGAGCGCTTCCAGCTGCGGACGGTGCTCAGTAAGAAGCTGTATCGCCTCCGCAAAGCATTCGTCGGCGATGCGCTTGACCTCGGTGTCGACGTCACGCGCTGTCGCTTCGCTGTAGGGCCGCGCCAGCCCGATGCCATCGCCGCCACCATCGTCGCGAAAGGCCAGCGGTCCGATCTTCGGGCTCATCCCCCAATGCACAACCATCTCGTGGGCGATCATCGTCACCTGCTGCAGGTCGTTGGCCGCGCCCGTCGACACCGTGCTGTAGATCACCTGCTCGGCAGCCCTACCGCCCAGCGCGCCCACGATGCGACCTCGTACGTAGTCCTCGCCGTAGTTGAATCGGTCATCAACGGGCCGCGAGATGGTGACCCCGAGAGCTCCTCCATGCGGAATGATCGTCACCTTGCGTACAGGGTCGGAGCCGGGGACAAGCAGACCAATCAGGGCATGGCCTGACTCGTGGTAGGCGATGCGTTCGCGGTCAGCCGGCGTCAGCATCAGGTGGCGTTCGGTCCCAAGCAGGATCCGATCGATCGCCTGGTAGAAATCCTCCGAGGACACCGTCGTCTCCCCCTTGCGAGCCGCGCCTAACGCTGCTTCGTTGGCGAGGTTCGCCAGGTCGGCGCCCACGAGTCCCGGGGTTGCACCCGCGATGGTGTCGAGGTCGACGTCGGGGGCCAGCGGCACCTTCTTGGTGTGGATCTTCAGGATCTCCGTTCGCCCGCGGCGGTCGGGGGGCTGAAGAGTCACGCGCCGGTCGAACCGGCCCGGCCGCAGAAGGGCCGCGTCGAGAACGTCAGCCCGGTTGGTGGCGGCGAGCACGATCACGCCGTTCCCTGGCTCGAACCCATCCATCTCCGTGAGGATTTGATTCAGGGTTTGCTCCTGCTCGTCGTTCCCGCCGATGCGGAAACCAGAGCTGCGGCTGCGGCCGATGGCGTCGAGCTCGTCGATGAAAATGATGGCGGGCGCTGACTGGCGCGCCTTCGTGAACAGGTCGCGCACGCGCGACGCCCCGACGCCGACGATCGCCTCGACGAACTCGGATGCGGACTGGCTGAAGAAGGGAACCTTCGCCTCGCCGGCCACCGCGCGAGCGAGCAACGTCTTGCCCGTTCCCGGCGGCCCGATCAAGAGGACGCCTTTGGGCACGGTGCCTCCGAGCCGCGTG
>Ga0137415_10006708_pt1 | contig 11416 bp, 10 predicted proteins | sample CZODoug3_1_1_16f_FD_183082 | JGI IMG/M metagenome (GOLD analysis project Ga0137415, IMG submission 183082) | Vadose zone soil fungal communities from Angelo Coast Range Reserve, California, USA - CZODoug3_1_1_16fungal (Hybrid Assembly) | ecosystem: Environmental > Terrestrial > Soil > Vadose...
GTCCGGCTGCTCCGCTACCAATTGCCTCACCAGATCCTCGTGCGCCGCCAGCGCGAAATCTTTGTAGCCGCCGAATTTGGCCGAGTCGATGCTGCCCGTCTCCCGGTGAAGCCTGAGGAAGCGGACGACAGAACTGATGCTAACCCCGCACTGCTCCGCAGCTTCAGGGATGGTGGTCCCGCCCTCGATCGTTCCGACCACTCGCCTACGCAGATCCGCCGAATATGGCTTCGCCATGCCTGCCGGCCTCCTCCCAGCAGATAGCTTGAATCATATTCGTGACGCTATGGGAATCCCCGATTCAGCCTTTCCGGGAAACGCTCTAGCTACGTGATATAACGAAGTTGATCGAGTTAGAGCCGTAGCCCATGGGCCTGCGCTCGGGCTTTCCTGCTGGCGAATTCTGCAGGACAGCGGGCGCGATTGATGCTGCCGACCGGCCTGCTTTCGGGTGCAGAGTTACCAGTCACGTCAAAATATATCGCCTCGCTTGCTTCCGGTGACAACTGCGAGTTGCTAAGCAAGGTCAGCCTCGCAATCTTGTGGAACGGCGCCTCGGCTTCTTTCCATTCGATGCTTGCGTTCTCAGTCCAGAAACTGGGGTCCCTCGTCTTGCCCCAATATGTCATTTTGCCGACGTCGAGAAACTGAACGGCAAAGTCGAACCGGCTCAACTGACCGTCTTCCCTGACATGTCGAGCAAGTTCGTCCTGCAGGCCCCTCGGATTGCTCTTCTGCAGGGGACGCGCCGGATTGTCCGGAGATGGTATGGCCGAAAACTTCACAACATCATTCGGTCCGTGACGAAACGGAACGGTGCTCCAATAGCGCAGCTGCTGGTAAGGCCTTATTTTCTGCTGGGCCTGCAGTTGCGCCAGGGCGAGGGTTCGCACCACTCTCAACTTGTCTTTGAAGGGTAGCGACCACAAACCGGCGAGCGGGTTCGACGCGGTCAGCACCTTGATGGTTGCCAGAAAAGCGGGAGAGTCATTGATCGGCAGCGTCGTCGCGTTTTGCATCGAGAAGTCCTGACGCGAAGCGCCCGTGTCAGCCGTGCCGCCTTGAATGAGATCGACCGAGAACGACAATGACCTGACATCCGGCTTGAAGTCGGAATTGATGTTTGAGTCGGCGTTAGCGAACCGCGCGACCGCGGGATACACGCCAGGTTTCGCGAAAATCCCCTTCGCGAGTCGCGCTGCCAGTTCAGGCGCGCGACCGACGGAGAGGTCGGGTATTTCGAATTGGCCACGGACACAGATGCCGCTCGCATGCGTCCCGCGACAGAGCGACCGGTGCTGTTGTGCCGCGGCGTTGGACTGCATCAGGAGAGATTTCTCGGCGATCGCTTCGATGTCCGATTTTTCGTTAGCCGGGCACCTGTCGGCATCGCTTACGGTCACGCCAAACCATCGGGTCAAAACCATGTCAATTTCCTGAAGCTGGATGCGCCACGCCGCTTCCCAGGTTGGCGATGAACTTGATCGCGGTGACACTTGGCAGAAAGCAGTACGCAGCGGCGCGTGTCGCAACAAAACTGGAAAACCCCGCGAGTTTGATCGGAGGCCGGCCGTCGGCCTGTGGAATAACAAAGATGCTCTCCGCCGGGTCCTGCGTTCCGATCATCGGGTCCCTTGCCTTCGGATTCAGCCTCACCGATCCCGCAAACTCGCTGTCATTGACCCAGTGCCCGAGCACGAACTCGTACTGGTTCTCGATGCTCGAATTGATGAAATAGCCGAGCAGGCCACGCTCGATTCCGTCATATGGCTGCGTGGGATCGTAGACCGGTCCGTATGGCAGGCCGCGGCGGATCAGGCGGTGCGTGTTGTTGCTGCCGCCGGGCTGGCCCTGGCCCGTGACCGGCTGCCCACGCGGATTGATCCGGCGCGTGTGCGCGCCGACGGGGCAACGCAGTCCCCTGGGATCGCCCGAGCCGTCCGCATTCACATACTCGAAATTATTGAACTGGTCGGGTGGCAATCCACCCTTGGGGCTATCGCTGTCCGGAGACAAGGCCAGGGGAACGCCGTTGCGCCACCGGCCACAGATCTTGGCGGCGAGCAGTTCGGGATCGATCGCGTCCTTGTTCGACTGAAGAAAGCTCTCGAACCCGACCACGTCGGTCTTGATCATCTTGAAAACGGCGAAGCTCCCGTTCAATCCGAGTTCTCGCGGCTCCGGCATCAAATAATTCTCGGCGTCGTCCCGCAACACAAACAACCAAGGTTCGCACGGCTTCTGATGATCCGCTGGATATCGCTCGGGACCGCCGCGAATGGTGGTCAAGCTGATGCCGTCGGTGTAGCCGAAGTGAACCTTGAAGGTGGGGACAGCCTCTCCCTCCCTGACTTCCATCAACGCCATTCCGTCGGCACGCCAGATTTCACGAAAGGCACCTCCTTCGGCAAACAGAGCGCTGAGGCGGTCGCTATAGGCCGCCATCGCTTCAGGGTTCATTGCGTGCAGTGTGACCAGAACATGATCGCCGCCGGCTCCAAAGCCGCCGATCCAGTGTTGCGGGTCGCTCTCGCCGGTATCGCCCACCAGTTTCGCGCGTTCGGCGGCGCCCGCGACGAAGGCGCCGAACGACTTGAATGAGAGGGCCGGGAGACGATCCCTGATCTCGAGTGCGATCAGCCCGGGCCAGGTAATGCCGAGGTTGAGGCAATAGTCAGGCTTGCGGCGCGGGGTGTCATTCGCATTGTCTCCCGGGCCCGGCTCAAACCCAACGTGCCAGTCCTCCGCGGTGGTGATCTGGGGCGCGTCGGACTCGTTGCCGTTCACGAATCGTCCGAGCAGCTTGCGGGCTTCGGCGGGGACGCCCACGTTAAGCAGGAAATGCCGCACCATCGGCATCCTGTACCCGCGCAGGATGAAACCCTGGATATCCGCCAGATCCAGTGCGGTCCCGGCGCGGCGCGGCGATTCCGATGCCGTTCCTCGAAACAGCCGGCTGAAAAACCCGCCGCTCTCACTTGCCTTCTCAACCACGAGTTCGCTCCTGCCGCACGTACGCCTATCCTGCCGCGGCGGATGGGGATTTGCTGTCGGCGATCAGGGCATGAATGTCCTGAACCGACAGACCGGGATAGGCCTGATAGAATCCGATTGGAGCGCGATTTGCTCCTGCCGCAAAGTCGACGAACTCCTGAAGGTACTTTCGGCATGGTGACGGCGGCGGATTCTTCGTGAACTTGAAGATAAGATCGAAGACCTCCCCGATGTTCTTGGTGAAATCCGCGATGTATTTGTCGAATGAGCCGTCATAGACGGTGAAGAAACCAATCTGGTTGTCCTCAAGCGGAATGAATTGTGCGAAGTGCGGCGTACCGACCTTATCCAGGTCTTTCGTGGTCCCGCTGCCTCGCGCGCGCAAGATTAATTGTACCGCGATGAAGTGAAGGTATGACCTGATGGGCAGGATCACCAGAAACGGATGCAGTTCGCCGGCTCCGCCGACGTCCGCGGCAGACGCTAGCGCCTTGATCTTCCTGGCGGTCACCTGGGGATAGGCCGTGTAAAGATTCACCGCCGCGAGAAGATGCGCCCTCGTCCATTTGACGAAAGCATCGGAGTTGGCGGCGACTGGAGTGGGCGGTGGATTGTCCACACGCTGGAAAATAACATCGAACACCGGCCCTGCAGCCCTGGCGAGATCGGCCATCAGCTTTGCGAATTCGCCATCGAAGTCGCCAAGAAACAGCAGTGTCTTCTCGCTCAGCAAGGTGAACCGGGAATAGTGAACGGTACCGATCGTATCGTTTGCCCGGAACAGCTCCGGCATCAGAGCGGGAAGCTGCTCCGTCAACGCCTTTGCGTCCGACGGCGATCTCACGGGAAAGCTGACGGTGAAATGGTTCTGGCTCATGCTGGAATACCCTTCGCGCTACGGGATCATGCCGCAATCGAACATCTTGTTCAGAACCGGGGCAGCGATCTTGCTAATGAAGAAGACCCGTGCCTGCTCGTCGTTGCGCAAAAACTCGATGGCTTCCTTTTCCTTGTCGGTTGGAGGATCCTTCTTGTGCGCTTTCAACTCATCGCAGGTTGCCGTCTCGTATTTCTTGATCACCTTGTCAGCTGCGGCATCCAACAGCATGCCCTGCGCGGATGCGGCGCCGGCAAGGAACAAGGCTGAAATTCCCACGGCTACGCCGATTGATTTGCTCACGTTAATCCTCCTTGTCATGCCCGCAACTGATGAACCTTCGAGACTCAAGGAATCAAACTGCATTCAAACATCTTGTTCAGCACGGGTGCGGCAATCTTATCGACGAAGGCCACTCGCGCTTTCGGATCGGCCTTCAGCAAATCCAGGGCGATCTTCTCCTTCTCCGGTGGCGGCTCTGCCTTTAAAGCTTTCAACTGATCACAGCTTGCTGTCTCGTATTTCTTGATGACTTTGTCGGCCACCGCATCGACGAGTACGCCCTGGGCGGCCACGGCGCCAGCAACAATCAAAGCTGAAACGAATACTGCTATCCCGATGGATCTGTTCACGTTGCGCTCCTTGTCATGAGTGGTTCGGGCGCCCATTGCCGGCAACCGATGGCAGTTCCGGTAGCGCCAGGGCGCCACCTCGGCTGATCGCTCTAGTCGCGCGCTCGAGCGGTTGCCTCTCGGACTCTCATCTCTTCCGTCGCGGTCAACTGCGTCGGTCCGAGATTGAACGTGACGTTGGAAATCTTGCCGTTGAACCGGAATGGCACCTGGTAGTCCAGGTCATTCACTCCCGTGCGGGTGTCTATCCCGACATCGAATGTCTCGTCCCCGGGAAGCAAGAAGGGCACCGTCTTTGGGATTTGCAAAGTGTGAACCTCTTTGCCGTCGACTTTAAGAACCCCCGTGCCTCCCTTTGCAAGCCCGGGCCCGTCATATTCAAACTCGAACACTATCGTATGCTTGCCGGGCGCAATCGGTTGATCACCCGCCCATCTAGCCTGCAAGAGCGTGAGTAAGTTATAATTGAAGACGGGTTTGCCTTTCAGTAGGTACAGTCCGTAGCCACCCCAGCGGCCACCCGTGGTGACGATCATGCCGTCGCCATTTTCCGGAACCTCGACCTCTGCGGTAATTTTAAATGATCTGTTCAGAATGCTCGGTGAGTTTTCAGTCGGAATTCCCGGCATTACACCTGAATAGGTAAAGACGGTTTTTCCCGCAGTAGCACTCGGACGCGGCGAAATCGCTCTTGCGAACGACGAGTTGTCCAATGGCAATACATTGTATTTGGCTGCTTCCTGCGCAAACAGTGCCTGCATTTGCTTGAGCTTGTCAGGCATTTTAGCCGCGAGGTCGTGGGCCTGCGAATAATCTGCATTCAGATTATAAAGCTCCCACTTGTACTCATTGACGTTAGGCATTGGCGAATTAAGCACCCAGGGCGCAACAGGCGGCGTCGTGTTGGCGTACCAGCCGTCGTTGAAAATCCCGCGGTTGCTCATCAACTCGAAATATTGTGTCTTGTGTTTTGTGGGTGCCGCGGTATTTGCCTTGTCGAAGGTATACGCCATGCTCACGCCCTCGATGGGCTTCTGCTTGATCCCGTTGACAGTATCCGGCGCCTTGATGCCGGTCGCTTCAAGGATCGTTGGCACGATATCGATGACGTGGTGGAATTGCGCACGGATGCCGCCCTGATCGTTAATGTGGCCCGGCCAGCTGATCGCGAGGCCCTGCCGCGTGCCGCCGAAATGGGACGCTACCTGCTTTGTCCATTTGAACGGCGCGTCGAACGCCCACGACCATGCAACCGCCATGTGAGGATAGGTCGCCGCGGAGCCCCATACGTCGTAGAATTTGAGCTGTTCAGCGACTGGAACGTTCAAAATACCGTTGTAGGAGGTGAACTGATTTGGCGTGCCGACCAGCGTGCCTTCAGGACTGGTGCCATTGTCACCGGCGATATAAATGATCAAGGTGTTGTCGAGCTTGCCCAGATCCTCCACGGCCTGGATGACCCGGCCGATCTCGTAGTCCGTATAGGCCGTGTAGCCCGCAAATACTTCCGCTTGCCGGGCAAACAGCTTTTTTTCGTCGGCCGAGAGCGTTTCCCATTTCGCCAGGTCATCCGGCCATGGCGTCAGGTCTGTATTTGCGGGAATGACGCCGAGGCGCTTTTGATTAGCAAAGATTTGCTCGCGCATGGCGTTCCAACCCATGTCGAACTTGCCCTTGAATTTGTCGATCCATTCCTTGGTGGGATTGTGCGGCGAATGACTCCCGCCAGGAACGTAATACATGAAGAACGGCTGATCAGGCGCCGCAGCGTTGAGCTGCTTCATGCGTGAGATCGCTTCGTCTGCCATATCGGTAATAAGGTTGTATTCGGGCTTGTCGACCCATGGAAAAATCTGGGTGTGATCCCGGAACAAATAGGGCGTCCACTGGTCGGTTTCGCCGCCCATGAAGCCGTAGAAATACTGAAAGCCCATTCCCGACGGCCATTGATCGAAAGGACCGGCAACGCTGTACTGGAATGGCGGCGTATTGTGGTTCTTGCCAAACCAGGATGTGGCATAACCGTTACCGCTGAGGATCGTCCCGATAGTCGCCTTGTCCGGCGTAATGATCGAGTCATAACCCGGGTAACCCGTCGACAATTCTGAAATCACTCCAAAACCTGCCGAGTGGTGATTTCGGCCGGTGATCAGCGCAGCCCGCGTCGGAGAGCATAGCGCTGTCGAGTGGAACTGCGTGTAGCGCAGTCCCGCCTTTGCGATACGGTCCAGCGCCGGCGTCGGAATGACACCTCCGAACGTGCCGTTCACGCCGTAACCCTGGTCGTCGGTCATAATGAGCAGCACGTTGGGCGCGCCTTTGGCCGGCGTCACGCGCGGTGGCCACCACGGTTTGGAGTCCTTGGCACTTTCTTTGATCATCCCACCAAACTTGGTAGGTGGTGGGGGAAGTTGTTTGCCGTCGATCGTAATCGTTGCACTAGGCGAGCCAGGAGTGCCGTTGATCGTCTGGGCCATCGCTCCGGGGAGATAACTTGCGCTGAGAAGAAAACTCAATGAAAGCATTGTTGTGCGTTTGGTCATGTCGCTGCTCTCCCTTGGCCAATTCAATCAAATCCGAAGCCGCCTCTGATTTTTTCACTGCACCTTGATGCCGAGGCGTTCTCTCATACTTTTGAACACGATATCGATCGCCTGGATAATGCGGAGCTGAGGATTAGCCTTGCAGTACACGATCAACTCGTGCTCGGCTTCCCGGCCCTTCCTGATGTCCATGTAATGCCGCTTCGCGAGGCCGTTGTACCAGCCGCTGTACCATGAGCTCAGCAGGTCGGCTTGATCCTGCCAGGTGCCGGCGAGCTGCGCGCATGTCAAAGCCTGGATGTCGAGAAATCCATCGGCGTCCGCATAGGCGCTCAGATCTACTTGGGCTCTGGCGGGCGAACCTGCCGTCATCATCGCGACGCCCATTGCGACCGAAATCAATACTTTGCGCATTTTTTTCTTTCCTTTGAATTTGCTCAGGGACTATCGCTCGACCGAGCTCCCTACCGACAAACGGTAGTGATTCGTCCATAGACGTCTACGACCTGGGCACAAGCTGGCGCCACCACCACGGGCGCTCCGACAACCACAGCTCCCACGCCAACGCCAACTGCGCTTCGTCGCGCAACGCCGGCATAACTCATCGGCGTGAGCGGGCGTCCGATGATTGCATGAGCCTGCGTCATCAAATGAACCCGCGTAAACATCGATCTGGGCTCGGTGGGTGAGACCTTCACGCTTCCAAAGAGACCCACGGCGACCGCCATGGCGACGAGTGCAACCTGCGTAACTCTGATCATCGTTCGTTTCATTTGTTTGCTCCTGCGACTATGCCATGGGGAACTTCATCAAAGTTTATCAGCGCTTCTAATGCCACCTTGTTCGCCCCTGGCGGCGGTGTGAAAGCAAAAGCGTCGGCGGCGGCAGGAGCGTCCGTTTTCCAATCCTTGATACGAAGCGTGTACTGGGGAGCCGCACCGATACCCTTGCTGGTGATCACATATTTGCGTGGGATGGGACGGGCACCGACATCAATCCAGATCTGCCAATCGATATCCCTGTTGCGAAAAGCGAGGTGCTCGCACTCGACGCCGTCGATCACCCCAAGACCGATATGCTTTGCGTCGATGACACCGCTCATCAGGTCTTCGAATACATGGGTTCCAAGAAAATCAGCGCCGGGCGCCGAAAGAATGTTCATATCTCTCAATTTGCCAACGAGCTGATCGATCGAACCGGCCGCATCCATCTGGGTAAATGAATTGATGTTCTTGCCGAGAGCACTGATCGTCTTTCCGTCAAATACAATTTCAACATCCGCATACCCGCCGGTACGGCTGACGCGCAATTTGTCCGGACGGGACAAAAGCATCTTGCCGGAACTGGCGAATTGAATCTTTTCGACTTCGGGCGTGATCACCTCGACGTCCGAATCGAATGTCAGCGAAATCGTCTTCTGGCTTGCCAGGTAGTCGGACATTGCTTTTAGAATTTGAGCGGCATCGTCGCCCGCAGAAGCCGTAGGCGAGAACAGGGGCGAATTGAGCAGCATGCCGACAGCAAATATAATCCAGATGTGTGATCGGCCACTCAATCGAGATCGTAGTTTTGGCTTCATGGTACTCTCCAATGTCACTGTGGTCATTTCGCCATCTTCCTCAATTGCAGTAATTTATAGGGACTTCGCATCGCACCGCCGGGCGATGACTTGACGATACGTGACGAGGTGTGGAGTCATTGAATGGTCCCCGTGGCGGTCCGATGGAGTGCCAACGTATCCACCCCCTCCTCCCGTTCAACTGAGTCAACGCAAACCACGGGCGCCTCGCTTGAAAGTTCGATCGCGGCGACGATTGTATTGAGTTTGGTAGTATCGAGATTGCGTTCGAAATGCTCGCGTGACTCCCATTCCTCCACGAGGAACAGCGTCTTGCGTTTATCGACGTCGGCGTAGAGGTGAGCTTGCATGCAGCCTGCGGCCGCCCGCGTTGGACCAAGCAATGAGCCGAGCGTACGCAAAATTGCTGTGCGCTTTTCATCTGGTGCCACGATTTGCATCGAGAAAACGATCAAGGTTCAGTTTCTTTCGGTCTTTCCGCAACCGGCAAGACAGCTCTCCTGTCTTCATCGCAAGAAGTGGGCCAACACGCGGTGCGATAAGCGCCTGCGAAGAAAGTCCATCAAAACAGCGGGATAAGAAATCCAGCGGCCGGGAACGCCGCGCTCTCAACGCTCAGCGGCCTCCGAAATTTCGGAGGAGACTCCGAAATCTCGGAGGCGTCTGGGCAATGCCGAGCGCAAAGCCGCTGCTGTCGAAATTTTCTACATGACTGATCTATCGAGCATTTCTTCCTGAACGGGGGTTGCGTCGCTCGCTGGCCCGCTTCTTGCGACGTGAAAATTTGTCGGTCAGTTGATTGGTCAGAAATTTAAGAAAAGAAAAGGAAGCATTGATGTTCAAAAAACTTTTCACGACGACAGCCCTCGCGCTCCCGCTGGCCATCAGCGGTGTGGCGTCAGCACAGACGGCTGTCAAAAAGCCCAACATCGTCGTCATCATGGCCGACGACGTTGGCATCTGGAATATCAGCGCGTACCATCGCGGCATGATGGGTGGAAGCACGCCCAATATCGATCGCATCGCAAAAGAAGGCGCTCTCTTTACGGATTATTACGCCCAGCAATCCTGCACGGCCGGGCGTGCCGCGTTCATCCTCGGACAGACCCCATTCCGCACCGGCTTGCTGAAAGTCGGCATGCCGGCCGCCAAGCAGGGCCTGCAGGACAAGGACCCGACGATCGCCGAACTGCTCAAGCCTTACGGTTATGCCACGGCGCAGATCGGCAAGAACCATCTTGGTGATCGCAACGAGTATCTGCCCACCGTCCACGGCTTCGACGAGTTCTATGGCATCCTCTACCACCTCAATGCCATGGAAGAACCCTACGACCCCCAGTATCCGAAGAGTCCACAGTTCCTCGCCAATTTCGGCCCGCGCAACATCATAGAAACGAAGGCAACCACGGTGGACGACGCGACCACCGATCCGCGCTGGGGCAAGGTCGGCAAGCAAACGATCGTCGATGGCGGCCCGCTGCCGCCGCATCCGAACATGGATCCCAAGGCCAAGTTCAGCATGGAAGACGTCGATGACGAACTGGTTCGCCGGTCCGTCGACTTCATCGACCGTTCCGCCAAAGACAACAAGCCATTCTTCCTTTGGCATAATACCACGCGCACCCACGTCTGGACCCATCTTGGGCCAAAGTGGCAGAACAAGAGCGGCTACGGCCTCTATGCCGACGCCATCATGGAATTGGACGCGGCAGTCGGCTCGATACTCAAGAAATTGGACGACGCCGGCATTGCCGACAACACCATCGTGGTCTTCACCAGCGATAACGGCGCCGAGACCTTTTCCTGGCCGGATGGCGGCAACTCCCCGTTCCGCGGCGAGAAGGGCACGACGTACGAAGGCGGATTTCGCGTGCCGATGGTTGCGAAGTGGCCCGGCACGATCAAGCCGGGCCGTATCGTCAACGACATTATCGCGGGTGAAGACTTCCTGCCGACATTTCTCGCAGCCGCCGGCGAGCCAGACGTAAAGAGCAAACTCCTGAATGGCATGCAGGTAGGTGATAAGACCTTCAAGACCCACCTTGATGGTTACAACTTCCAACCGTTCTTGAAAGGCGACGTTGTGGAGGGACCGCGGAAGGAGTTCTTCTACTTCACCGACAACGGTGACCTCACGGCCGTGCGTTACAATGACTGGAAACTCAGTTTCAAGACCATTAAGGGCAACCTGTTTACCGGTACGGAAGAATCCACCAACGTTCCTCTGGTGACCAATCTGCGGCAGGATCCGTGGGAACGCTATCAGAGCGAGGGGATGTTGTATGGCCGTTGGTGGGGCGAAAAACTTTGGACGATGGTGCCTGCCGTAACGCTCGTCGGCGGCTTCCTCCAGACGTTTAAAGATTATCCTCCAAGCCAGGTGGGTGGATCGCTGAGCATCGAGAAGGCGCTCGAGATGGTGCAGCGAGGCGCCAGTGGCGCCGGCAAATAGGTAAAGAGATTGAGTAATCCAACGGACCAGCATGCGCCGGTCCGTTGTTCCTAGACGTTCCACTTCCTGAGGAATTGCAGAGTGAGCACGGTTCAGTTCGATAACGATACCGTCCACGCCAAGGCGCGCAAGCATTCCGGGCCCGTCGGAATGATCCTGATTCCGGGCGGTACCTTCCCTATGGGATCGAACAAGCATTATCCGGAAGAGGCGCCCGTCCATCGGGTCACGGTCGATCCATTCTTCATCGACCGAACGCCGGTCACCAACCGCCAGTTCAAGGAGTTCGTGAAGGCGACCGGCCACGTCACCTTTGCAGAGATTCCCCCCGATCCGAAG
>Ga0137415_10006710_pt1 | contig 11416 bp, 10 predicted proteins | sample CZODoug3_1_1_16f_FD_183082 | JGI IMG/M metagenome (GOLD analysis project Ga0137415, IMG submission 183082) | Vadose zone soil fungal communities from Angelo Coast Range Reserve, California, USA - CZODoug3_1_1_16fungal (Hybrid Assembly) | ecosystem: Environmental > Terrestrial > Soil > Vadose...
ACCTCGGTGTGCTCGCGCACGGGCGGCCCGAACGACGCGGCGTACCCCGTCACGTACCCGACGATCTCGTCCCGGCTCATGAAGCCGTCCGGATCGGGCCCGTGGTAGGGGTAGCCCGGGAGCTGGCACTGCCAGTTGGGCGTGACCAGGCAGAACGAGTCCCAGCGCCGCTCGCGCCACTCGTTGCCGATCCGGTCGCCCGGGTAGTACCACACCTTCACGGCCTGCGGCGATCCACTGGCGCGCTCCGAGAACAGGATGACGGGCTTATCGCTCGGCTCGAGACGTTCGTTGGGGATGGCGAGCATCGTGGTGAAGATCTTCCTCTCGTCCTTGTCGAAGACCTGCACCACGTGGCGATTCCCCGCGATGTCGGCCAGCTTGAACACGTAGGTGCCTGTCGGCAGCGTGGCGCCCGGGATCTGGACGGGGCCGCTGAAGGTCAGAATCGTTTTCTTGTTCCATTCGTCGGCGCGCGCGCTGGGTGCGAGCGCCACGGCGACGACGGCCGCGCAGCACAGCATTTTCACTACACGCATGAGTTTCCCTCCCTGTTCCGTTCATAACATGGGAGTGCACGTTGTGTGCCGCATCAGCACAACTATTCGCGAAACGGTCAACAGCTGGACAGCCATGTTCACGCGCGCATAACTCTTGCTTCAACCGTCGCGGTTACGCGATCTGCAACCACGACATGTTCACGGAGGCAACCATGCCCACATTGGATTCGCTCGAGGATCTGCTGAAGGACGAACTGAAGGACATTTACGACGCCGAGAAGCAGCTGACGAAGGCGCTGCCGAAGCTCGCGAAAAGAGCGACCAACCGGCAGTTGAAGGCGGCGTTCGAAGAGCATCTGCAGCAGACGCAGCAGCACATCGACCGTCTCGAAGAGATTTTCGAGCGGCTGGGGATGCCGGCCCGCGGCAAGAAATGCGAGGGCATGCAGCACCTGCTCGCCGAAGGCAACGACATGATCAGCGAGGCGGCGGAGGACGGCACGCGCGACGCGGTGATGATCGCGGCGGCGCAAAAGGTCGAGCACTACGAGATCGCGAGCTACGGCACGATTCGCACCTGGGCCAACCTGCTCGACAAAACTGAAATCGCGGTCATGCTCGAAGACACACTCGAAGAGGAAAAGGACACGGATCAGCGGCTGACGGCGATCGCCGAAAGCTTCGTGAACGAGGCGGCTGCGGAGGAGGGCGGGGAGGCCGCCGAGGTCCGCAGGTCAGCGTCGCGCCGCCACCACCGTCACATGGCGGCCGATCGCGGGCGCACCAGCCCGGGCCCGCGCTCGCGGTGACACCCGTGCTTGTTTTTCACTGCGTGGAGGGTCAGCGAACACTGCCGCCCGTCGAGCTCGCGGCGGCGCGTGTGGGCTGGCGCGCCAGCTACGGGCATTAACATCTTTCGCATCAGTCGGTTGCGCCAACGCCGCACGCCCGCTCGCCAAAAATGTTACGGCTGACCTAGCGGCCCCCGAATTGCACTCTCATTATGAGTGACTCAGCGTGCCTCGATCCTCGTGGCCGACGATGACGAGACCAGCGCCCGGTTCCTGAAGCGGCTCCTGACCAAGGAAGGGCACGACGTCTCGGTGGTCACGAGCGTCGACGAAGTCCTGACGGTATGCGAGGCGCATCCGCCCGACCTCGTGCTCGTCGATCTCCTATCGCCGCGCGGACACGGCTTCGAGGTCTGCCGCAAGCTCAAGGAGCACGGTGCGACACGGTTCGTCCCCGTGGTCATCGTCACCGCCCAGGGCGACCGGCAGGATCGCCTCGAAGGCATTCAGGCCGGCTGCGACGACTTTCTGACCAAGCCTTTCGACTCGATGGAACTGCACGCGCGAATCCAGTCCCTCGTGAAGCTGAAGCGGTTCACCGACGAGCTGGAGTCGGCAGAGTCGGTCATCCTCGGCCTCGGCGCGACGATCGAAGCGCGCGATCCCTGCACAAGGGGGCACTGCCAACGTCTCGCGCACTATGCGACAAGGCTGGGTCGTTCACTCAGCCTCGACGAGAGCGATCTCTCCGCCCTCGAGCGCGGCGGCTTCCTGCACGATATCGGCAAGATCGCCGTGCCCGATCGCGTGCTGCTGAAAGACGGGATGCTCGACCCGCAGGAGTCGCGCGTGATGCGAAAGCATCCGATCGTCGGCGATACGTTGTGCGCCGGCCTCCGGTCCCTGAGCAAGGTGCGCCCCATCGTCAGGCATCACCACGAGCGGCTGGACGGCACAGGCTATCCAGACGGTCTGCGAAACGGCGAAGTGCCGCTGCTCGCTCAGATCGTGAGCATCGTGGACGTGTTCGACGCGCTCACGACCGACCGGCCGTACCGCGCCGCACGGCCCGTCGAAGAGGCGTTCGGCGTGCTGGCGGACGAATCGGCGAAAGGTTGGCGCGACCGCGTGCTGGTGGATGCATTCGTCGATATCGTCGCAAATCCCTGATCCAGTCTGCAGCCCTTAGTCCCCACGTCCCGAGTTCCCAGTTCCCACTTCCCCAGTCCCCAGCCCCCGAACACAGGGGCATCCGCCTTGCAGCCGTTCACACCGGAGGAATCTGCATGGCGAAGTATGGGAAGAAAGCGCAGAGCAAGGTGGAGCGTGCGATGCACGAGCGGAAGCACGGCACGCTCAGGTCCGGGCGCTCGGGCACGAAGGTGACCAGCCGCAAACAGGCGATTGCGATCGGCCTCAGCGAAGCGCGCCGTGCGGGCGCGAAGGTGCCGCGCAAAAAAGGTGGCCGAAAGCGCAAGAGCGGTGGCCGCAAGAAGCGCTGAACCGCAGCGTCATCAGCCCATTGGAACTCTCTGCAGCTGTTCACCGTATACGGCTAAAGTTCTTGACCTCTACAGCAGCGGTCCGTACCATTTACCGGTCCCCTTACCGTCAGTCAGCAGAGGAGCTACCTGGAATGATGACTCGAACGACCGTTGCCGCGGCCGCGCTCTGTGCGCTGGCTGGCGTCGCCTCGGTGCATGTCGGCGCCCAGGCCCCATCGCCAGCGCAGATGGCCCGGCCGGCTGCCGGACCGACGTTCGCCAAGGACGTCGCGCCCATCTTTTACAAGAACTGCACGAACTGCCACCGGCCGGGCGAGATCGCCCCGATGTCGCTGCTCACGTTCAAGGACGCGCGTCCCTGGGCCAAATCGATTGCGACGCAGGTGGCGAAAGGCGCGATGCCGCCGTGGCACGCCGACCCGGCGCACGGCGAATTCCTGAACGATCGCCGGCTCTCCGAGACCGAGAGGAACACGATCGTCACGTGGGCCAACGCAGGCGCGCCGGAGGGCGACCCCGCGGATCTCGCGGCGCCGCCGGTCTATGCCAGCGAATGGCTGATCGGTCAGCCGGATGCGGTGTTCAGCATGCAGGAGGATTACGCGATCCCGGCTGAAGGCACGGTCGCGTATCAGTACTTCACGATTCCAACCAACACTACCGAGGACAAGTGGATCCAGGCGATCGAGATCCGCGCCGGCGATCCGAAGGTCCTGCACCACGTGATTGTCTATGCCGCCACGCCGCCGCCCGCCACGCCGCCGCAGGCGCCTTCCGCGCCGCCGGCCGGTGCCGCGGCGCAGCGTCCGGCGCCGGTGTTCGTCTTCGCCGAGGGCACGACGAACATCCCGTCCGGCCAGACCGGTGGTCCTCCGCTGCCGCCCGAGCAGCGTAAGGCGCCGGGCCCGAACGATCGGCCGGCGCCGCGCCGCATGGGTCCCCCGATCGGTGGCTTCGCGCCCGGCCAGTTTGTGCGCGTCTACCAGGAGGGCAGCGCGATGAAGCTGCCGGCCGGTGCGACGCTGATCTTCCAGACGCACTACACGCCATCCGGCAAGCCGACGACCGACCGGACGCGCATGGGAGTGAAGTTCGCGAAGACGAAGCCGCAGACGGAAGTCCGCTTCGCGTCGCTCATCAACGGCGGCCTGCACATTCCCGCAGGCGCGCCCGACCACCGCGTCGACGCCGAGATGACCATCGGCCAGGACATCACGCTGTGGAGCATGATTCCGCACACCCACGTGCGCGGCATCCGCTGGATCTACGATGCGACGTACCCGGACGGCCGCAAGGAGACGATCCTCGCGGTGCCGAAGTACGACTTCAACTGGCAGACCGACTACGTCTTCAAGCAGCCGTTGAGGCTGTCGAAAGGCACGAAGATCCACGCCACCGCGTGGTACGACAACTCGCCGAACAACAAATCGAATCCCGATCCGTCCAAGGAAGTGTGGTGGGGAGATCAGACCTGGGAAGAGATGATGTACACCGGGATGACCTTCAGCATCGACGCTCAGAAGCCGGCGAATACGGCACAACAGCCGTAGAGTAGGGATTAGGGACTAGGGACTAGGGGACTGCGGACTATCGACTAGGGGACTGCGGACTATCGACTAGCGACTACGTACTACCGACTACGGACTACCGACTAGGAGAGGCCGGGGCGAACGCGTTCCCGGCCTTTTTTTCTTCACTCTCCAGCCCCGAGTCCCCAGCCCCTGGCCCATTCTACGGCTTCGCGGGCTTTGCGCGAAGCACCCCCACCTGCACCAGCAGCCCAGTGAAGTCATAGACCCGGCGTTCGTGCGCGATCAGCCCCTGTTCGTCGAGCCTGACGAGCCGTGAGCTTCGGAACTCAAGATGGCGGTTGGTGCCGGGCAGGCCGAAGAAATCGCTCACGTGGGTCGCGTTGATGGTGCTGAAGACGGCGACGTACGGTGGATCGATCAGGGTCGCTTCGACTGTGAGCGTCGCATCGGGGAACGACGTGAAGAAGGCGCGCTGCGATTCTTCGATCGCTTTTCGCCCGACGCGCGTCCCATACATCGGGCTTTCGACGATGCCCTCCGGCGAATGGTAGTTGGAGAGCGCCTGCGGATCGCGTTGATTCCACGTCTCGGTGTGCCGTTCGACGACGGCCTGCAGCTCGTCTCGGGTCATGAGCGCCTCCTTCCGCAGGAGCGGGGAGTATACTCCCCGCCTGTGACGAGGAACACCGTGCAGGCGTTCGCGGCCGGTGCGGCCGTTCTGGCGACGCTGGGCGCCGCGACACCCGCCCGCGGCGCGTTCGGCGTGGGCGTCCTCCGGCGCGACGGCGTGATCATTCCTTTTGCAGCTTTCAATGGAAAACGGTGGAGCAGCCCGTGGCCGGTGCCCGCGCTCTCGCTTACTGTACCGGTCGACCTGCGCGCGCTTCCATCGCGGTGGTGGGGACCGACGCCGGCGCTCGAGACGTGGCAGGCCGCCACGATCGCGGGCCCGCGCGCAGTCCGCGTCGTTCAGCCCGAATGGGTCGACGTGCAGTGCCAGCGCCAGATTGGATTGCGCACCGACTACCGCTCTGAAAGTGGAGCGCCGCCCCCCAGCGAACAACCGTATCCCAAGGACGGCCTCGCCGTGTCCCCCGCGCAGCCGATCGAGCCGATCAAGATGGTCGTAGGGGAGTCGGCTGACGTCCGGCCGCTGCTTCCCGAGCTGCTCAAGGCGTTCAACGACGCCGAGCGCATCGTCGAAGGTCGGTTCGGCCATCCGATGGCCCGGCGCGTGCGCGAAGGCCGCGAACCGTTGATCGAAGCTCTCTATGCCGTGGGCGACAGCCCTCGCATCTACTATGTCGAGGCCATCCGGCAGTACAGGCAGCTCGGACTAGCCGTCGCCGATTGTACGGCGATCGCGTTCGGCACCGGCTGGTTCGTTCGCGACGGCGCGGGCGTGCGGCCGCTGAAGATGGCGGTCGATCTGCTCAACTGCAATCGGTACGGCGCGAGCTACATGCTCCCGTTCGGCGCCATGCGGCTCAACGATCGCCTGTTCTGGCTCGCGCAGTTTGCCGGGTGGGAGCACGAGCGCTACGTCGTGCTCGAGATCAAGGCGAAGACAGTGGACGTGATCGTCAATGCATGGGGAGGATCATGCTGAGAGGGGCAAGTCTGAAGTGCGAAGTCAGACGTCTCATCGCGGCGGTGATCGCGCTGCTTGTCCTGTTCGCCGGAGGGCGAGGCTTTCCCGCCTTCGCTCGCGCACGATCCACGCGAGCTACGCCGAGGCTCGCCGAAGCGCCGGCGGCGCGAGGGCGCCAGCCGAGCGTCGCTGCGACGCAGGCGAGCGCCGCCGAACGCCTCACGCGAAGTCTTCCGCCTTCGCTGAAGCAACGGCGGACTGCCGAGGCGTCGGCGGACGCTGGTCGGCCGAGCGACCCCCTATGGGACACCGGGACATTCTCGATTCTTGGCTACGACCCGGCGACGGGTGAAGTCGGCGGCGCCGTGCAGTCGCGCGTGTTCTCGGTCGGCAACGGTGTGCTGTGGGCCGACGCGAGCGTCGGCGTTGCCGCGACGCAGGCGATTGTCGACGTCGGCTACGGACCGCAGGCGCTCGAGCTGCTGCGCAGCGGGCTCGCGCCGGAAGCCATCGTGAAGCAGATCTGGGAGCGCGACCCGGATCCGCTGCCCGACGACTGGACGAAGCAGGGCCGTCAGTTCGCCGTGATGAATCTGAAGGGCGAGTATGCGGCGTTCACCGGGCCCAAGGCTACGGAATGGGCCGGCCACAAGAGCGGCAAGTACGCGACCGCCCAGGGGAACATCCTCGCCGGCCCCGCCGTCGTGAACAACATGATCGACGCGTTCGAGCAGACGGCCGGCCATCTGTCGCAGCGGCTCGTCGCGGCGCTCGAGGGCGGACAGGCGGGCGGCGGCGACAAGCGCGGTCAGCAATCGGCGGCGCTGGTGATCGTGAAGAGGAACTGCGGCGTCTGGCTGCACAACGACACGGTCCTGCGCCTGCAGGTGGACGACAGCGAGGCGCCGATCGCGGAGTTGAAGCGTCTCGTCGAGAAGTGGAACACACGCAAGCCGCGGTCCGTGACACCGGAGTGCAAGTAGCGGGGCCAGGAACACAGGAACCGCAGAGAACACAAAGCGCGCAGAGAAGACTTTTCTCTGCGATCTTTACGCGCTCCGCGGTTAAACGTTTTCCTCCCAAATACGGCAGAGGTGCACGATCACCTCGACCGCCTTTTCCATGTCCTGCACGGAGACCCATTCGAGCCGCGAGTGGAAGTTCTGCTCGCCGGCGAAGAGATTCGGCGTCGGCAGCCCCATGAAGGACAGGCGCGATCCGTCGGTGCCGCCGCGAATCGGACGCGTGCGGGGCTCGAGGCCGGCACGGCGGATCGCCTCGCGCGCATGCTCCGCGACGGCAGGATGCCGATCGAGGACCTCTCTCATGTTGCGATACGACTCTTCGACGGCCACGTCGACGCGCGCGCCGGGACAGCGGGCCGCCGCCTCGTGCGCAAGCGCTTCGACCATCGCTTCCTTGTCATTCAGACCCGCCGTCACGAAATCCCGGACGAGCAGCCGCACCGACGTCCGGTCGACGCTCGCCTGCACCACGTAAGGGTGAATGAACCCCGCGTGCCCGTCGGTCGTTTCCGGCGACAGCGCGTCCTTCGGCAGGCGATCGATGAACGACGCGGCGACCTTGATCGCGTTCACCATCCGTCCCTTCGCGTACCCGGGGTGCGTGTTGAAGCCGTGGAAGGTGATGGTGATCGCGTCAGCCGAGAAGCTCTCGACTTCGATCTCGCCGCGGCTGCCGCCATCCATGGTGTACGCGCAGGCCGCGCCGAAACGCGCCACGTCGAAGTGCCGCGTGCCGCGGCCGATCTCCTCGTCCGGCGTGAAGGCGATCCGGATGCGGCCGTGCGGTATTTCCGGATGCGCGACGAGATACGCCGCCGCGGTGACGATCTCGGCGACGCCGGCCTTGTCGTCGGCGCCGAGGAGCGTCGTACCGGACGCCGTGACGATGTCGTGGCCGATGTGCTCGGCGAGCGCCGGCGTATCGGCGAGATGCAGGACGATCGCGGGGTCGTCCGGCAGGACGAGATCGCGGCCGTCGTACTGGCGGTGGACGATGGGCCGCACGCCGCTCCCCGGCATCTCGGGCGACGTGTCTACGTGCGCGATGAAGCCGATGGTCGGGACGCCGCTTTTCGTGGTCGTAGCGGGAATGGTCGCCATCACGTAGCCGAAGGCGTCGACGTCAGCGTCCGGGAGACCGAGATCGCGCAACTCGCCGGCGAGCGCGCGGAGCAGGACGAGCTGCTTATCGGTACTTGGATAGGTCGTCGAAGCTTCGTCCGACTGTGTGTCGCAGGCGACGTAGCGCAGGAATCGGTCGAGAACGGTGGTCATCTGATTGCTGATTGCTGATTGCTGATTGCTGATTGTCGTGCTGATGCAGATTGATGCCTGATGGCAGAAGAGAGAAGGCTAAAGTACTGGCGTTTCCTGACCCTCGATGAACGTGCCGTGCAGCAGCCGGACCGCGTCGTCAAGACGCGCGCGGTCGATCATCCACGTGATCCGGAACGACGATGTCGCCACGCCGTCGACGGCGATGCCGCGCGCGGCGAGCGCGGCCGAGCCCCGCCGGACGTTCTCGAAAGACGCGTTGATGCCGGCGCCGACGACGCTCAGCGCGCCGATCGTATCGGCGATGCGAACGGCGTCGCCGAATCGCGCGGCCAACGCGGCGCGCACACGCGGCTCCTCGTGCAGATTTTCGCGCGAGACGACGAGCGTCAGACGATCGCCGCTGACGTGCAGCTGCTTGCCGGCGACGTGGTGCTCGTCCAATTCTTCGAGCATTTGGAGCGCAGGCCTTTCAGGCGAGCGTGGATCGCTGGCCGCGTGCGTCCGGCTGGAGCCTTCGCGCTCCATCTCGATCAAAAGGACGTCGCGCTCGCTCGCGACACCCACCACGGTGCCCGGCATGCGCGGCGGATGCCGGCGGACCACCGTGCCGTCGGAGGATGGATCCGCGCCGGGCAGCCGCGAGCTCGTGGCCCGCGCGTAGATCGCGATGCCCTTCTCCTTCGCAAACTCGACCGCCTGCGCGTTCAGCACTTTGGCGCCCGACTCGGCGAGCTCCTGCGTTTCTTCATAGGAGAGCGTCCCGATGCGCGTGGCGGCAGGCACGACGCGCGGATCGGCGGTGTACACGCCCTCCACGTCGGAGCAGATTTCGCAATACTCCGCGCCGAGGGCGGCCGCCATGGCGACTGCCGTCGTGTCGCTGCCGCCGCGGCCGAGCGTCGTGACCTCGCGCCGGTACGACATCCCCTGATAGCCGGCGATGACGACGATCTTTCCGCGCGCGAGCTCGTCCTGTACGCGGACCGGCCGCACCTCGATGATCCGCGCGTCGGCGTGCCGATCGTTGGTGATGATCCCGGATTGGCTGCCCGTGAAGCTGACCGCGTCGCCGCCGAGCTCCCGAATGGCGATCGACAGCAGCGCCATCGAGATGCGCTCGCCAGCGGTGAGCAGCATGTCGAGCTCGCGCCGGTCGGGGTTCGCCGAAACCTGCTTCGCGAGGCCGAGCAGATCGTCGGTCGTGTCGCCCATCGCCGAGACGACGACGACGACATCGCGCCCCTCGCGCCGCGTCCGCATCACGCGGTCAGCGACCTGCTTCAGCTTCGCGACGTCCGCGACGCTCGACCCCCCGTACTTCTGCACGACGATGGCCATACCGGCTGTCTACGGTTTATCACGAAACAGAAGCAACCTCTTGTTTACTTCGTGATCGTAAGGTTTCGTGTCTTCTATGTTGCATTTGTTTTTGGACGACCGCCGGTCTAGCTGAACGTCGCCGTCACCGGCGCGTGGTCGCTCGTGCCGATATCCTTCTGCACTGGGCAGGCCGTCGCCCGCGAGGCCAGCGCCTCGCTCGCGAACACGTGATCGAGCCGCCAGCCGATGTTCCGCTGCCGCATGTTGCGCCACGGCGCCCACCAGGTGAACAATTGGTCGTTGTCGGGATCGAGCGCGCGGCCGACGTCCACGAGGCCGCGTCCGATGAGGCGCTCGATGATCGCGCGCTCCTCCGGCAACTGGCCGACCGGGAGTCGGTTTACGCGGTTTTGCACGGATACGGCGGTCAGCCCAATGACTATGACATTCGCCTCGAGAATCATGTAACGGGTGCCGGCCTGCGGATCACCTGTGATAGACCGTTATCCAAATTAGTGTACTGGGGTTCACCAAAGGCGTTATGTCCCGAGCCTTATATCCGGGTGAAGGTCCAACCGGGCGAAACATTCACCTGGAGGATCCTTTACGAGTTCTATATCCGCACCGCAGGAATTAACCATAACCAACCAAGTTGAATACGACCTCTCAATCGCCGAGATGAAAACGAGTCTATCGATCCTGGTAGCGGTGCTCTTGTTGATAGGAAGTTGTGCCATCCCTCACAGGGAGAACGCGGATTGGCCTGTCTATGGAGGGAATAAGGCAGGCAACCGCTATTCTTCGCTGAGCCAGATCAATCTTAAAAATGTACAGGATCTGCAGGTGGCGTGGATTTACAATTCGGCGGATGCCTCGGTTTCGGGCGGGCATCGGCAGGAGCATGAAATACAATGCCAGCCCATCGTCGTCCACGGAATCTTGTACGGCACCAATGCCACGCTAAAGCTTTTTGCCCTCGAGGCTGCTACCGGTAAAGAAATATGGAAATTCGATCCGTTCAGGGACGACGAGCCCCGGTATAACCAGAGCCGGGGAGTGGCGTATTGGGAGAACGGGGATGACAAGCGGATCTTCTACGCAGCGGGGCCAACTCTCTATGCCGTGAATGCCTCCACTGGCATGCCGGTTACAAGTTTCGGCGTAAATGGAAAACTGAGCTTGTATACAGGGCTCGATATCAATCATGACGTGAGCAACCTCTATGTAACAGCCACTTCACCAGGGATCATTTATAAAAATACCCTTATCCTCGGTTCCGCTGTATCCGAATCCGGGGATGCGGCACCGGGTTATGTACGCGGCTTTGATGTGGTCACCGGGAAGATCAGCTGGACTTTTCATACCATTCCCCAACCGGGAGAATTCGGGTATGACACCTGGCCGAAGGAGGCCTATAAATGGGCAGGAGGTACGAATAACTGGGGCGGCCTGGCCCTGGATGAGAAAAGAGGATTGGTCTATTTCGGTACGGGTTCTCCTTCCTCGGACTTCTATGGCGGTGATCGTGCCGGCATCAACTTATTTTCAGATTGTATCCTCGCGCTCGACGCAGCATCCGGCAAGATGCGATGGTATTACCAGACCATACACCACGACCTATGGGACCGGGATATCCCCTGTCCCCCCAACCTGGTTACTGTTAAACACGAAGGGAAAACAGTAGACGTGGTGGTGCAGGTTACCAAGGACGGATGTGTGTATGTATTGGACCGGGACAGCGGGCATTCCATCTTCCCGGTGGAAGAACGGCAGGTACCGACACAGGGATTGACAGGAGAGCATGCCTGGCCTGTACAGAAATTTCCAGAAAGGCCCCTGCCGTTTTCCAAACAGTCGGTTTCCGATAGCGATAT
>Ga0137415_10006711_pt1 | contig 11413 bp, 16 predicted proteins | sample CZODoug3_1_1_16f_FD_183082 | JGI IMG/M metagenome (GOLD analysis project Ga0137415, IMG submission 183082) | Vadose zone soil fungal communities from Angelo Coast Range Reserve, California, USA - CZODoug3_1_1_16fungal (Hybrid Assembly) | ecosystem: Environmental > Terrestrial > Soil > Vadose...
CGAAATACGGGCTGGCCGTGACCGGCACGGTGCACCCCGATCGGGTGCGGCGCAACCGGGGCGGCCGTCCGGGCGACCGGTTGGTGCTGACCAAGCCGCTGGGCACGGGTGTCATCAGCACCGCAATCAAGCATGGGGTGGCGCCGCCGGAGTCGGCGGCCGCCGCCATCGAGGGCATGCTCCGCCTCAACCGCGACGCCGCCGACGCCATGGCGACCGTCGACGTCCATGCCGCCACCGACATCACCGGCTTCGGCCTGCTGGGGCACCTCCATGGGATGGCACGGGCCTCGGGTGTCGCCGCACGGGTCGAGGCGGCGGCGGTCCCCATGCTGGTGGGTGCCGAGCTGCTGGCGGAGGCGGGGGAAGTCCCGGGTGGCACCCGATCGAACGAGCGCTTTCTCGCGTCGCGCGTCCGCTGGCCGGCGGGCCTGCCGGCTGCCCGCCAGACGCTGCTCTGCGACGCCCAGACCTCCGGCGGGCTGCTGCTGGCCATCGCCGCGGGCGACCTGGATCGCCTGCTCGGCAGCCTGGAAAGCAAAAAGGTGTCCGGAGCCGTGGTCGGCCAGCTGGTTGAGGGAGAAGCCGGCTCGATCCTGGTTGTCTGAGCCAGCCCCGGCCGGTGACAATGCCGCAACGGGCTGCCGCGGCCGTGCAACGTCAGGATCAGAGCAACATACGTACCGGCCCCCAGCGAACGTATTAGAAGGTGAATATGTCCGCGCCTGTCTTTGGGACCCCCCATAATGTCACCCTGTGCAGCCACTCGGTAAGGCGGCGTCCGACGACGATCGCCCTCTCATCGAGCGGGTTCGCCGCGGCGACCAGGACGCGGCACGGATCCTCTACGAACGCTACTTCGATCGTATCTACAACTACGTCTACGCCCGCCTCGGGAGGGCTGAGGATGCGGAGGATCTTGCCATCGACACCATGACCCGCAGCCTCACCCGTCTGGATCTCTTCCAGGACCAGGGCGTTGCCTTCTCCTCCTGGGTCTACCGGATCGCGCACAACGCCACCATCGACCACTACCGCCGCCAGGGCAAGGCGACGCTCGTTCCGCTCGAGTCGGCGACCATGCCGGTCTCGGCGGATCCGTCCGAGCTCGCCGTCGAGCAGCTCTCCAATGAAGACCTGCGGCAGGCATTGCGCACCCTGACCGACGAGCAGCAGCAGGTCCTGATCCTTCGCTTCTTCCAGGATCTGACGGCCGCGCAGGCCGCCCGGATCATGGGCAAATCGGTGGGCGCGGTGCAAGCCCTTCAGCACCGCGCGCTGGGCTCGCTCGAGCGTGTCCTGCATGGGAGGACGAACAATTGACGCCTGAAATGGAACGCCTGGAGCGGTTGGCGGAGCGGCTACGTTCCGTCGACCCTGTCATGCCGTCGCCCGGTGCCAAGATTCGCGGTTGGAACCTGGTGCTCGCCGCGGTCGAACAGTCAGCGACCGTCCGGTCGCGGTCGCATCCGGTCCGCCGGCTGGTGCTCGCCGCCGTGTCCGCCGGGATGCTGCTGGTGGCTGGCGCTGTCGCCGCTTCCGCCGACAGCCTGCCGGACTCGGCCCTCTACTCGCTCAAGGGCGTGGTGGAGAATGTGCGCGGCGCACTGGCCTTCAGCCCGTCGGACAAGGTCGCCTTCCACCTTGACCTCGCCCGGACGCGCCTCACCGAGGCGGAGGCCATGATCGCCCGTCACCGGCTCGACCTCGCCGATCGCGCGCTGAGCAGTCTCGATGACCAGCTCAACGACGCCGCGCTGCTGGTCCAGTCGGAGAAGCAGAGCGATCCGGCGCTGGGTGCCAGCCTGGAGAACCGCCTGGTCCAGGCGATCGCGACGCACGACCAGCAGCTCGCCGGCCTGCAGGGCCAGGTGACCAACCCCGCGGCAATCGCCGCGATCGCCCAGGCCCGCGACCGCGCCGCGCAAGCCATCCAGACCGCGAGCAAGCCCGCCCCGTCGGGCGGTGGCGGCAAGCCGAGCGCCTCCCCGGCCGGCAATGGCAAGGGCAACGGCACCAGCGCCACGCCCCACCCGACGCCCAAGCACTAAGCGCAAGCGCTTCGCATCGCCCCCGGTAGCATGGCCGGGATGCCGCGACGCCAAGCGCTCCTGATGGTCGCCGCGATCGCGTTGTTGGTGGCGGTCCTCGACCAGGCCACCAAGGCCTGGGCCCGAGGCAGCTTGACGCCAGGACACGAGGTCACGATCATCCCGGGCTGGCTCTGGTTCCGCCTCGCCAGCAACAGCGGCGCGACGCTCGGACTGGGCACCGGCAACAACGCGCTGTTCGCGGTGCTGGCATTGGTCATCCTCGGGGCGATCGTGATGCTCGCCCTGCGAGGCAACGCTGGCGGCGTCCTTGGGCTCGGCGCGCTTGGCGCCGTCGCCGGCGGGGCCCTCGGCAACCTCGTCGACCGACTCCGGCTGGGCGCGGTGACCGACTTCATCGAGGTCCGCTACTGGCCAACCGACTTCAACCTCGCCGACGCCGCCATCCGCCTGGGGGTCGTCCTCTTCCTGCTCGCGTTGCTGGTGGACTGGACCCGGCGGCCTCGCCGCGCTACGCTTGGTGCAGGGAGGGAGCACTGACCGCTCAGACGACTCACGTTCGCGAGATGGCGGCCAACCTGTTGCTGGGACGCGCGCTCCAGGCGCTGGACGCCGCCGGCGGCCTGGTCGTGTTCTGGGATGCGGAGGGCCGCTGGCAGAAAGATGCCTTCACCCTGCCCGGGCGACCCGACCGCCTCGAGGAGCTGGCGCCCGTGCTCGAGGCCCTGCTCGAGTGGACCCTGTACACCGAGAAGCCGGCCGCCATCGACGACCTGCAGCGCAGTCGATGGGCCCGCCACCTGCTCCACGGGGCAGAGCCGCCGAGCGGTGCCGTGGCTGCCACCCCGATGGCCCAGCGCGGCACCATCTGGGGAGCGGTGGCGGTCTATCGCGCCGAGCCGGGGGTGGGGTCGATCGACCTGCTCGGCGAGCTCGCCGAGCTGGCGACCGAGCCGCTCAGCTCGATCGCCTCCAGCCGACCAGAAGGCATCGGATAACGGGGCTTACGTCGCGGCCGTCCGTATCATGAGCGCGCATGCGCGCTGAACAGTCGATGCGCCGGCTGCTGGCCCTGCGCCAGCGATTGCTCGATCTCGAGCTCGACGGTCTGGTTGTGACCTCTCCGGAGAACATCCGCTATCTATCCGGGTTCACCGGCAGCCTCGGGTACCTCCTCATCGCCGGGGACGCCGCGGAAATCCTGGGGGATAGCCGCTACTGGCTGCAGATGGAAGCCGAGGCGCCGGCCTTCAGGCTCATGCCGTCGGGGCCGTCGCACGGCCTCTGGGCGCTGGTCGCGGAGCGCATCAAGGCCCTGGGGCTGAGGCGGGTCGGCTTCGAGTCCCAGCACCTGACCTTCGACCAGCACCAGCGACTCACGGACGCGCTCTCACCCGAGCAGGCGCTGGTCGCCACCGCGGGGCTGGTCGAAGAGCTCCGAATCGTGAAGGAGCCCGAGGAAGTCGAGCTGCTGCGGGCGGTGGCGTCGATCGCCGGCCGTGCCTTCGATCGGGTTCGCGCCGCGATCCGGCCTGGGCTTCGCGAGCGGGACGTCGCCTTCCTGCTGGAGCAGACCTTCCGCGAGCTGGGGGCCGACGGCCCGGCCTTCGAGACCATCGTCGCCGCCGGGGAGCGCGGTGCGCTTCCGCACGGCCGCGCCTCGGACCGGGTGATCGAGCGAGGCGACATGGTGGTGGTGGACTTCGGCGCGACCGCGGCCGGGTACCACAGCGACACGACGCGAACCATCGTCGTCGGCGAGCCGACCCCCGAGCAGGCCCGCGTCATCGAGGCGGTTCGGCAGGCGCAGCTCGCGTCCATGGCGCTGATGAAACCCGGAGCGACCGCCGATGCCGTCGACCGGCGCGCTCGCGAGGCCCTCGCCGCCGAGGAACACGCCTACGCCCATGGCCTGGGCCACGGCATCGGATTGCAGGTGCACGAGCGGCCCTACCTGTCGCCCACGGACCACACGGCGTTGCGGACCGGGATGGTCATCACCAACGAACCCGGGATTTACATTCCCGGCTGGGGCGGCGTTCGTCTCGAGGAAATGGTGCTCATCACGGACACCGGCCCGGAGGTGCTCACCTCGGCCTCCTGGGAGATTGGCGTCGGATGACGGCCGCGCAGGCCCTGCGCGAGAAGCTCGAGGTCTCGATCTTTGCCGACGATCTCTTCGGCGAAAACTGCTACCTGATCCGGCGGCGCGACACGACCTCCACTCTCGTGGTCGATCCGGGGCTACAGCTCGACCGGGTGCGCCAGCAGATCGATGCAGAAGGGCTGACCCTCGAGCACATCCTGGTGACGCATGGCCATATCGATCACGTCGCGGGCGTGCCCGCCCTACACCAACGGACCGGTGCCCCGATCGCGATGCACGCCGACGACCTCGCCATCCTCGACTGGGCGGCGATTGCCGAGTATCCGTTCGTGCCTGCCGGTTTTACGTCGTTCTCGATCGACACGGCGCTGACCCATGGGATGACGCTGGCCTTTCAGGACATCAGCCTGCGGGTCCTTCTCACGCCCGGGCATACGGAGGGTTCCGTCTGTTTTCTCTTCGGCCTCGACTGCTTCGCCGGGGACACGCTGTTTCAACGCGGGATCGGGCGGACCGACCTGCCCGGTGGCGACATGCAGAAAATCGTCTTCTCCATCCGCAACATCCTCTACGCGCTGCCACCGAAGACGGTCGTGCATCCCGGCCACGGACCCGCCACCACCATCGAAGAGGAGAAGCTGCTCAACCCGTTCGTTCCGGGCGCCTGACGGTGCGCATCGCCTCGCTCTTGCCCAGCGCCACCGAGATCGTCTGTGCGCTCGGACTCGAGGAGAGCCTGGTGGCCGTCACCCACGAGTGCGACTTTCCGGAATCGGTCAAGACCAAGCCTGTCGTGACTCGCAGCCTGCTCGACGGCACGCGTGACAGCGCCCAGATCGACCGGCACATCCGCGAGTTGGTCCACGAGGGAAGCAGCATCTACACGCTAGATGCCGACCGGCTCGCGACGCTCCACCCCGACGTCATCCTGACCCAGGAGCTCTGCGAGGTGTGCGCCGTGTCCTACCCCGTGGTGGAGCGGGCGGCTCGCCGCAGCTCGACCCCGATGCAGCTCGTCTCCCTCGAGCCGCAGCAGCTCGCCGATGTCTTCGAGCACATCCGCCTCGTCGGCCGGCTGGCGGATCGCGAGGCGCAGGCCGAGCGGGTCGTCGCCAATCTCGAGGAGCGGATCCGGCAGGTGCAGGAGCGTGTCCGCGTCGAGCCGGTGCGGCCGGTCGTGATCCTGGAATGGATCGACCCGCCGTTCAACGCCGGCCACTGGACCCCGGGGCTGGTGCAGATGGCAGGCGGCCGCGACCTGCTGGGGATGTCCGGCCGGCCGGCGCACCCTATCGAATGGAAGGCCGTGATCGACGCTCGCCCTGAGGTGCTCGTCATCTCTGCCTGCGGGTTCTCGCTCGATCGCAGCGTGGCCGAGGCGGAAACGGCGCTGCGCCGAGTCGGCGCGCTTGGCCGCGAAGCCTGGGTGGTCGACGGCAATGCCTTCTTCAGCCGGCCCGGTCCGCGGCTGGTGGACAGCGTCGAGATCCTCGCCGGCATCCTCCATCCAGCGGTGATGGCCTCGCCATCGGCGAGCGTGGCTCGACGCCTGCGCTAGCCGCCGAACATGAAGCGGAGGAAGATCGCCGCCAGCAGGATCAGGAGCACGCCGCCCCCCAGCAGCAGGCCCAGTGCCGCGATGGTGAAACCAATGGCCCGGCCGAACGCCAGCCGCAGTTCATCTTCAGCCGAAAGCGGCTCAGGGGCGTCCCTCATCGCGGCCTCAGCTCGCGGCCGGCCGGCTCTTCGGGTGCAGGCTGGAAGGGGCCATGGGGCGGGCCCAGGTCGTCGAGCGTCCACCGATCGACGATGGTGAGGGCGTCATCGAGCTGCTGGGTCAGCGTCGCCGGCGCCGCTCGCCGATCGTAGACCGCGACTTTCTCGGAACGCAGGCGACGCGTCTGCGTCGCCGGGTCGTCCACCCACCAGACGGCGCTGACGTCGAGCACGTGGCCGGTCCGCTCCCGGTAGCTGATGGCGATCACGACCTCACCGCCGAGCCGGCGCGTGAAGCGGAGTTCCCAGGCGGGCTTGCCCCGGCGGTACCGCTCGATCAGCAGGCCCTGCTTCTGGGCAAATGCCTCGATGGCGGGCGCGACGGCGCGAAAGGCGTCGACGATTTCGGCAGGAATTGGAGATAGCCGGGTGGAGGGCGTCACCGGGCCATTGTAGATTTGGGGTTGTGGGCGCGCCGTCGGCGGATCCCGCCGAGAAGATCCTCAAGTCGGCCCGGACGATTGCGGTCGTGGGCCTGAGCGCCAACCCGCGCCGGCCGAGTCATGGCGTCGCCCGCTACCTGCAACGGGCCGGCTACCGCATCATCCCGGTCAATCCCAACGTCGCGGAGGTGCTGGGGGAGCGAGCCTACCCAACCCTTGGGGATCTGCCCGGGCCGGTCGATGTCGTCGAGGTCTTTCGTCGATCCGAGTTTGCGGGTGCGATCGTCGACGAGGCGATCGGGATCGGAGCCGGCGCGGTCTGGCTCCAGGACGGCGTCGTGGATGAAGCTGCCGCCGAGCGCGCCCGGGCGGCCGGCCTCGACGTCGTGATGGATGACTGCATGATGCGCCGCCACGCCGCCGCGGGCTTCTAGGCCCTTTCGCGCAGCCGGTGCTCGGCGATTTCCTCGGCGGCGCGCCGATTGGAGACGCGTTCGCGGCGCGCCCGGTCGAGCAGCTCGCGCGTGATGGTGCGGAGCTGCCGGCTGGTGACGCCAAAGATGGATTCGAGGCTGGGCTCGAGCCGTTTCTCCAACAAGCCGCAGAAGAGAAAGGCCGCCGCGGCGTTGGCGACAAAGTCCGGCAGGATGGTGGTGCCGCGCCGCTCCAGTTCCAGCTCGGCGTCCCGTGTCAGCGGGTTGTTCGCCGCCTCGACCAGCAACCGGCACCGGATGCTCGCCTGGTTATCCATCCGGATGGCATGGCCGATGGCGGCCGGAATCAGGATGTCCACCGGCTGCTCCAGCCAGGCTGGCTCCGGCTCGCGCCGGCCGCGCGCCGGCAGGCGCGAACGATCGATGCGGCCGTAGCGATCGCGGATGGAGAGGAGATGCGGGATATCCAGCCCCTTCTCGTCGATGATTGCGCCCTCGATGTCCGCCACCGCGACCAGGCGCACGCCCTCCCGGTCGAGGTAGCGCGCGGCCGCCCCCCCGACATTTCCGAATCCCTGTAAAGCGAGCGTCGCGCCGCGCATGGGCAGGCCGAGCACGCCAGCGGCCTCGACCGTGCATTCGGCCACGCCGTAGCCCGCGATCAGCTCGGTGATGGGTATTCCCTCGCTCGTCAGCGCCAGCGCCTGCCGCACGCGGTTGAGGGCGGCATCGCCCTCGCTCTTGAAGCCCGCCTGCAGCGGATGGGTCAGCCCGGCCAGCTGGCAGGCGGCAATGATGTCGTCCTCGCGGGTGCCGAGGTCGGCCCCGGTCGCATACCGTTCGGCGATGAAGGGGCGGATGGCCTCGATGAATCCGCGCAGCACCGCAGGCGCCTGCGGTGAGGCCGAGTCGAAATCGATGCCTGATTTCGCGCCCCCGTAGGGGATGTCGAGGACGGCCATCTTGTGCGACATGGTGCGGGCCAGGTCGGTGACCTCGTCGACCGTGACCCCGGGACGCATGCGAATGCCCCCGGAGCACATGTCGCCAACCAGGCGGTCGATAACAAACCATCCGCGGGCGCCCGTCTCCGGGTCATGCCAGTCGCTGACGAGGTAGGGAGCGGTCCGCGGCGAGGTCAAAAGACGCGACCTCCCAGGGGCACGTCGATACGTGGTTCGAGGAGCACGACGGCGCCGTTAGGATCGGGCACGCCCAGGACCAGCACTTCCGAGCGGACCGGCCCGATTTGGCGTGGTGGAAAGTTGATCACCGCGATCACCAGCCGGCCGCGCAAATCGTCCGGGCGGTAATGAACCGTGAGCTGGGCGCTGGAGCGGCGAATGCCCAGCGGTCCGAAATCGATACGCAGCTTGTAGGCCGGCTTACGGGCTTCGGGAAACGGCTCCGCCTCGAGGACGCGACCGACGCGCATGTCGACGCGCTCGAAATCTGAGAGGTCAATGGTCGTCGCCTCGCCCAACATGCCTAGTGTAGTGTGCCCAACGTATGCCGCTGACGCCGCAAGAGATGCGAGCGCTGTTTCCGATCGCCACTCGCTATGCCTATCTCGATCATGCGGCCAATGCCCCGCTCGCGACGCCGGTGCGTTCCACGATGGATGTCTATCTAACGCGCATGACGGAGGAGCCGTTCGACCTGGTGCACTGGGAACGCCTGCGCAGCCAGGTTCGCACGCGGATCGCGGAGTTGCTTTCGGTTGGTCCGGAATCCATCACCTTTACCAAGAACACGACCGCCGGCCTTGGGCTGGTTGCCGCCGGTCTCGATTGGGAGGCGGGCGACAACATCGTCGGGGTCCATCGCGAGTTCCCCTCCAACATTTATCCGTGGATGGCGCTCAAGCGAAAGGGCGTCGAACTTCGTCTCTACCAGCCGGAACATGGCCGGATCGACGTCAAGGCGGTGGTGCGGCTCTGCGATCAACACACCCGCGTGCTGGCGATCAGCGCCGTGCAATTCTGGAGCGGGTTTCGGACCGACCTCGGCGCCCTGGGCAGCGCGCTCCGAGGTCGTGACGTCCTGCTGGTGCTCGATGCGGTGCAGGCGGTGGGCGGCCTCCAGGTTGACCTGTCGCGGACACCGGTCGACTTCCTCGCTGTCGGCGCCCAGAAATGGTTGCTCGGTCCGATGGGCGCGGGCTTCGCCTACGTCGGACCGCGCATGCTCGAGCGATTGAACCCGGTGACCATCGGACCTGAGAGTGTGGTCAACGGGCGGGAGTACGTCGACTACGACCTCACCTTCCAGCCGGGCGCCCGCCGCTTCGAGGAGGCCGCGCCGAACTACGCGGGCATTCTCGGCATGGGAGCCGCCGTCAATCTCCTGCTGCGCTGCGGTGCGCCGGTGGTCGAAGCAGTCGTGTTGCGACTTGCCGACCGCCTGCGAGACGAGCTGCCGACCCGCGGCTACGAGCTGGTCATGAAACCGACGGCGGCGTCCGAACGTTCTGGGATCGTGTCCTTTCGTCATCCACGGATGGTGCCGGCCGAACTTCACACCCGCCTGCGCGAGGCAGGCGTCATCATCTCGCTGCGCGGCGACTTTCTGCGGGCCTCGCCACACTACTACAACAGCGACGAGGATCTCGATCGCCTGCTCGAGGCGCTGCCCCAGTGACCTTCTGGCAGATGATCAAGCGTGAGCTTGGTCGCGAAACTCAACCCGTCGACACGGTGGTTCGGCTCATCATCTTGGAGCGCGCCATCCGCGGCAGCCTGGTGTTCGTGCTGGGGGTCGCCCTGCTGACCCGGAGCCGCAGCGTGGTGTCGCTGGTGCGCCAGTGGGTGACGGAGCTCGACGTCAATCCCGAGCGGCGGTTGATTCCGCGGATTCTCATCACCGTGCTTCGTCCGATTGGGCAATTTTCAACGCGCACCGTGGTGCTCATCGGAATCGGCGCGCTGCTCTTCGGGATGCTGGAGCTGACCGAGGCGATCGGCCTGGCCCGGCGGCGTCGCTGGGCCGAGTACCTCACCGTGATCGCCGGTTGCATCGGCATCCCGCTGGAGGTCACGGAGGTGCTCAATCGCCAGACACCGGTCCGCATCAGCATCCTGCTGATCAACGTGGCGATCGTGATCTACCTCGCCTGGCAAAAGCACCTCTTTGGACTCCGCGGCGGCGTTGCCACGGAAACGGAGACCAGCTAGCGGCGGGAGGTGGATCCGGTCAGAGGGATGCCAACGCCGGCCACACCGAGCGGCTGTGCGTGGCGGGTGAGCATGCCGACCACGAAACCCAGCACACGATCGGCGGACTGGCCGTCGGAGATGGTGGCGAGCAGCGTCGGCTCGGGGCTCTTGAAGGCGCCCAGCAATCCCGCCTTGGCGGCGCGGCTGAACGCCGGAGTGCCGGCCGGAACGAAGGTCACGCGAATCTTGGTGTACCGATCGCCAGCATGGACCAGGGTGAACGGCGCCAGCTTCTGGATTTGCCAGGCGCGAATCTCTTCATTCTTGAGGCGCCGCTTGAGGGTGGCGATGAATTTCTTGCCGCCCGGATCCTTGTCGGCGTAGATGGCGACCTGCACGCCCACATGATACCTAGCTAAGACTGGCTAGGTCTTGCCGAGGTTTTCGAAAAAGCGCCGCATCGCCGCCCGAACCGGTTGGGGCTCGTCCGGATGGTCCAGGCTGCTGGCGGCTGTCTGCTGGCCGCGCAGGGCCCGCAGCTCAGCCCGATTCTGCTGCCAGACGACCCAGACTCGCTGCACGGCGGTGAAGTTGGTGCCAACCGCCAGCACGAGGAGCGCCACCGTCAGGGGCGACCAGGACCCGAGCCGGATGCCGATCGATTCGAGCAGCAAGCCCGCCACGATGATCACGACCCGCTCGGGCCGCGCGAGGATGCCGACGTCGCAGGTGAAGCCGAGGCTCTGGGCTCGCGCCCGCACGTAGCTGACCAGGAACGATCCCGCCAGCGCGATCAACACCAGGATCGGCCGCAGCCCGTCGTGCTGCTGCAGAAAGTAGATCAAGATGCCGAGGTAGACGACGCCTTCCGAGTAGCGGTCGACCGTGGAGTCGAGGAAGGCCCCGTAGCGGTAGACCTTGCCCGAGGCGCGCGCGAGCGCCCCGTCGAAGATGTCGAAGCAGCCGGCCACCATCAACACGAGGCCGCCCAGCAGCAGCTGATTGACCGCGACCAGCGCGGCGCCGACGCCCGTGATCAGCAGGCCAAACAGGGTCAGCATGTTGGGCGTGATGGGGGAATCCCGGAAAATGCCGATGCCGCGCTCCGCCCAGCGGCGGACCCAGGCCTGGAATTTCTGGGTAAACATCAGCGGGGACTCAGGCTCGGCTCGAGGCGCACCGACGGCGCGGGCTGCGCCTGGTCGAGCGCCTGGCGATAAACGTCGGTGACCTCGTCGATGACGCGTTCCCAGTCGTAGCGGCGCGCCTTCACCAGGCCCGCCTGGCCCATCTCCTGGCGCAGCGCCGGGTTGTTGATCAGCGTCTGCAGCGCGTAGGACAGCTGCTTGCTGCTCTTGCGCTCGACCAGCAGCCCGTCGCGGCCGTGGGTCACGACTTCCCGGAAGCCGTCGATGCTGGTGGCGAGAATCGGCTTGCCGGACGCCATCGCCTCCAGCAGGACGATGCCGAAGCTTTCATCGCCGGTTGCCGGTGAGCAGAAGATGTC
>Ga0137415_10006712_pt1 | contig 11412 bp, 9 predicted proteins | sample CZODoug3_1_1_16f_FD_183082 | JGI IMG/M metagenome (GOLD analysis project Ga0137415, IMG submission 183082) | Vadose zone soil fungal communities from Angelo Coast Range Reserve, California, USA - CZODoug3_1_1_16fungal (Hybrid Assembly) | ecosystem: Environmental > Terrestrial > Soil > Vadose...
ACTTTAAGGAGCAGGCAACCATGCATCGCCGGCTTTGCGCTTGACCTTCTTCTGAAGAGCTAGTGCGCGAGCCGACTGACCCCTCGCAGGGAATTGAGTTGTGCGCGCTGGTCGAGTCCATGTTTTCCTACGAACGAATCGAAGCCGAGGTGGGCGATTCCCTCTTTGCGGACCGATTGGAAAAGATCGCCTTCAATGCCCTTCCGGGCACCTTCCGCGACGACATGGGGTCGCACCAGTATGACCAGCAGCCCAATCAGATAGCCTGCACCCGCAGGCCGCGCCAATGGTCCACCAATGGCCAGGACGCAAACTTGTATGGACTTACGCCCGAATTCGGTTGCTGCACCGCGAACATGCATCAAGGCTGGCCGAAGTTGGTGTCAAGCTTGTGGATGGGCACAGGGGATGGCGGGTTGGCGGCAGTCGCTTATGCACCAAGTGAAGTCGAGGCCATGGTGCGGGAGAGCGTTAAAGTTCACATCGCGGAGGAGACAGAGTATCCCTTTCGGGAAACCGTACGACTGACGGTGAATCCCGCCACCGCGGTGAGTTTTTCGCTCAAGCTCAGGATTCCGGGCTGGGCCAAAGAGGCAACTGTTGCGATCGATGGCGCCCCAGCTAAGAGCGCCCAGAGCGGGACGTATTTGGTCATCACCCGGGAATGGAGGAGAGGCGATCGTGTCGAGATAAAATTTCCCATGCAACCTCGGATCTCTCGCTGGGAACGCAATTCCGTTGCCATCGAGAGAGGACCACTTGTCTTCTCGTTGAAAATGGGCGAAAACTGGACCAGGCTGGAAGGCGACGCTCTCGCGCCAGATTGGGAAGTGCGACCAACCACTCCATGGAACTATGGTTTAGTAGTCGATCCTGCCCGTCCCGCGACCTTGATCAAAGTTGTCGAGGCCCCCATCGGCCAATATCCTTTTTCAGAAAACACCGCGCCCGTCGAACTTGTCATGAAAGCACGTCGCGTCCCGGAATGGCAGATGGTCGACGGTTCGGCCGGACCGCTGCCGGAGAGCCCCGTGAAGAGCCTTTCGCCGGAGGAAGAAGTCACGCTCGTGCCCTATGGCGCGGCCAAGCTGCGCATCACCGCTTTCCCGGAAATTGTGCAAGAATCTTCGAGCGCAATGCGGCCATGAGGCAAACTCGCAGAAGGCGGTTGCTGTAGCGCAGTGATACCCGAAATCAAGTCAATCGTACCGACCAAAGGGAGCTTGCGATGAAAGCGATTATTTGTTTTCTTGCAATACTGTACATCTCCATTCCGCTTGCCGCATTCTCGCAGGAAACATCGTACGACGGACTTGAAAATCACTTAAGCAATCTCGATCGCCTTTCCAACGCCAAATCCCGGTCGATCAGTCCGGAGAATCCTACCGGAGAAAAGGGCAAAGGCGGTACCGCGACTGAGGGGACCGGGGCGAGTGCCGCGCGGGATCTGGGAAAGGGCTGGAAGATCAGCCCGTCGGTAGACATCGCGGCGGGAGCGACTTACACGGTTGCCGAGATCAGCGGCTCGGGCGCGATTCAGCATATATGGATGACGCCCACAGGCAACTGGCGGCTCTCCATTCTGCGCATGTACTGGGATGATGAGAAGGAACCGTCCGTGGAAGTGCCGGTGGGTGATTTTTTTGCCATGGGCTGGGGAAAGTACGCCAGGATCTCCTCCCTGGCAGTGTGCGTGAATCCGGGCAGCGCCTTCAACTCCTATTGGCCCATGCCGTTCCGGCACAAAGCGAAAATTACCATCCAGAATATCGATGACAAAGCCATGACCCTTTTCTACCAAGTGGACTACGCGCTGTCATCAGTCCCCAAGGACGCGGCCTACTTCCACGCCCAGTTCCGGCGAGTGAATCCTCTCCCCTACAAGCAGGTTTACACGATTGTTGATGGCATCAAAGGGAAAGGCCAATACGTCGGAACGTACATGGCCTGGGGTGTGCACAACAATGGCTGGTGGGGAGAGGGGGAAATCAAGTTTTACATGGATGGAGACCAGGAGTTTCCCACCATAAATGGCACAGGCACGGAAGATTACTTCAACGGATCGTACGATTTCGAGAATCAGGAAAAACATCAATACGAAGAATTCACGAGCCCCTATTCTGGATTAGTGCAAGTCCTCAAGTCGGACGGACTCTATCAGTCGCAGCAAAGATTCGGCCTCTACCGTTGGCACATTCCCGACCCGATTCGCTTTGAATCTGATTTGCGCGTGACCATCCAGGCGCTGGGGTGGAGGAGCGGAGCCAAGTACTTGCCGCTTACCGATGACATCTCTTCCGTCGCGTTCTGGTACCAGACCGAGCCTCACGCCGCCTTTCCCAAGGCGCCCGACAAAGAGCAGCTGGAGACGAATTGACGCGAGGCCCGTGTCTCCTCATTTCAGTTTCAGGGCAACCCCAACAGTCCAGCGGACGTAGCCCGCTTTGTCAGGATGCTCCTTCACGGCTGCGGGTGCGGCGACCCGCAGAATTTTCCAGTCGCCTTCCACAACAACATCCTCGGCGGAACTGGCGGCCGAGACCAGCCATGGAGTCAACAGCCGAATTTCATACTTAAGCTCGGGCCGTCCTTCAACCAACATTTGGAATTGACCACTCTGGTAGGAAGTGCTGAGAACATGCAAGTTCCTGCTCGAGTCTCCTTCGAGGATCGGCTGCCAGGGAACATCAACGCCAATCCCGCCGCGATAGCGTATCTCGATGGTTGTCTTGGCGACCGACGCCAGGCTCACATGGGCATGAACGTCACTGCCATTGTCCTCTGTCTGAAAAGGAATCGATGTTCCCCCTTGCATCACCGAGACAACCGTCGCTCCCGCTGGCAGGGCGGGAGAGAACTCCAGCCCAAACTCCGGGACGCCGGTGGTATTAAGCTCCGCAGTCAGCCGCCCGGGCGTCTGATGGAGTGCAATGCTCAACTGCCCTTGTCCGCAAGGGAATTGGCGAACCGCAACGTCCCGCCACGTGGGTGGCAGATCCGGGGTCAGATGGAGAACGCGGCGGGGAATGTCCAGATCCATTCCCAGCAAGCCGTCAACCAACCCCGGAATAGCAACCAACTCGGAAAACATCTGATGCGGTACCCCATTATCGAGAAGCCGATAGTATGCCCCCGATAGCGACTCAGGCATGGCTCCGCGAGCACCAAGAGTTCGCAGGCGAGTCATTGACATCCACGTAATGAACCCCTGCGAGGCATTGTGATAGCGGAAATCGGCGAGCATGGGAGCAGCCGTCATGAATGGCCACGCCGATCCAGTCTGATACGAGGTGTCGTCATAGCGCGGGTCTTCCAGCGACATGCTGCGCACCCCCCAGTCGGAAAGAAACTGCGACGTGGCCAAACGCTCCAGCACCGCTTGGGCGTGCCCGTTCGGCAGGCTGCCGAACCAGGCGCCGTAGGCAATTGTCGGATTCAGGTACGTGACTTCCTCTCCAGATTTTCCCACTCCATAGTTGTAGTATCCGAGTCGCGGATTCCAGAACACTCTCTCTAACGATTCCGAGGCGAGCTTTTCCCGCGTCTCGCACTCGCGGGCGAGCATCGAATCATCCATGGCCGTGGCCAATTCGCCCACCGCCCGCAGAGCGGCGACCCACTCGGCGGCCATGGCGGAGTCCTGCGAGGCAACTCCGGCAGTCTCCATCGATCCCCAACCCTCCGGTGGAATTTGCGGAAGGCCATTGTCGGCGTTCAGCATGGAAAGGCAGTAGGAGTAGGCCTTCCGTATAGAGGGCCAGTTCTCCGTCAGGAACGTCCGGTCCCCAGTGAAGCGGTAGAAGTAGCCCATCGCGATCAGATACCAGAGAGAAGTGTCGCTGTGAATGTAGGCGTACGCATAGTTCTTGAACCAATCAATCGCGCCTGCACTCTGGGAAATTTCATGCGGAATTTTGCCATCGCCGCGCTGGAATTTCCGAAGGAAGCGGAGCGCTTCGCGCAGGTTGTCGGCGCCGCCTGCATCGAGGAAAGCGCGCTCACTCTGGGCAGGCTCTTCAAAGAACCAGGCATACATCGGACGAGTTCCGGTGCCGGAGGAACCGTAGCCAGAAACATAGCCGCAACCGAGGTAAGGGTTGCACACCTTCAACTGATCAAGCGAGATCCGCGACCAACGTAGGGCCAAGTTAACAGCCGGATCAGGTGTGACAAGTTGTGGTCCGTTGGCATCGAGGTCGGCGTAGTGTTTCGCGCTGTCAGCGTAAAGCTCTGCAATGTGCCCGAGGATGCGGTCGTAGGCGATGGCCGGCTGATAGATATTTCGGATACCACCGGTGACGATGATCGGGACATATTCTTGCCGCGCAGCTTTCGCAGAAAGGCGTAGCTCGAGCTGCTCGTACGGCTGATCGTTGGTCAGGTAGGAGTGATATCCCACCGCGGTTGAACCAATGGCCGCCGGCGAACCGACTAGCGCGGAAAAATTGGCAGAGGGCTCGCTCAGTTCCATCCATCCTTTTTCTTTGTTCCAGGAAACCGTTTGGCCTCCCAAAGAGCCGGGCCACATCAAGTTGAGGTCAGGCCGGAACCGCACAAGTACTCGCAATGCGGTCGAGGTCTTGGCTTCCAGCAGAATCACGAAACCCGCCTCGTGGCGTGGGGTGAACAGCGTCTCCGTGACGGTGAACTGCTCCGCCGAATACTGCAGTTCCACGCTCTGGGGATGAACTCGCACCGCGCGGATCAACTGTTCCGCAGGATAGACAATCGGCGATCCTTCAACCTGGAACGCAAGATTGAAATCATGGAACACCTTCAAGGGGTAAACCCAGCCCTCGAGGTTTCCGTTTTCGAATCCCCATATTCCGGCCTTTTCTCCCACCGCATTGACGAAACGCCAAGGGTTAGCCGGGCCACTCAGTTCCAAGGGGCCCGCGGCCAGATCGAACTTAGGTATTCCTTGCCCCCGGAGGACCGTGGGAAGGTGGAGCAACACCAGAGCCAGAATGCAGCCTGCTGAGAGTCGACCAACCCTGCAGCTCAAATGCGTCATGGAACCTCCTGCATGCCGTATAGATAACGCCGAGGTCCTGACTTAAATGGGAAAGGCAGCTGCATCGCATCACTCACTGGCCCTTATGGTCAGGGTCGAACCCTCAGCCATTCCACCCGTCAAGCCGGCTCGGCGTCCCGGAAGCAACCCAAGTGTCCGGGAAGCCAGCTGACACCTCCGTAACCCACGTCTCACCCTCTTTGATCTGAACACCTTCCTCACCGCCTTGGCCGTTTCGAACGATTTGAATCCGGACGGCAATGCCGAAACCCTCGAGCAAAACCGTCCCTAGTTTTGTCTGCGGCGACCCAGCAGGGGAGCGTGCGAGCAAGAATGCTAGGCTGATGAATGCCTTCACAAGGGTTCGTGCCCGGTCCGGATGTCACTGGGTGCTCCCGACGGACCTCAGTATAGGGAGCAAAATACGATCTAGTTCCTCATCGGTCAGCGCGGTGGGTTCCACATTGCGGAAAAGTCCCCAGTACTCCACTAGCTCAAGTATTTGTCCGGGAGCGATCTTGGTCATCGGTCCCAGGGTCTCGACTTCCAGAAAATCCCGGTTAGTGAACGTCTCGAAGGAGCACCCGAAGTCGGGATAGGTCTTGGACGGATCCGCTTTGGTGCGCTTTACAAACGCTTCGCCGTTCAGCAGGTAGGCGGCCCACGTGTCCGGGTTGAACAGGCCGAGTTTCTGTGGATCGCTGTCGTTGACATCTTGCCGGAGCGTCAGATATTTTTTCGTGAACTTCCAGCGCGGGTCGGCCAGATTCGTATACGCCCACATCACCAGCGGGTTGGTGGCTTCGAGATTCGCCGGGTGATGTCCACGGGGTGGAAACCCTGACACCACGACTCCTCCTTGGGCCATCATCGTGAGGGCCCAGGGAGCAAACTCGAGCGGGAACAGCGATTGGTTCGCGATCCGATGCGTGACTTTCACACTCGTGCCGGACGGTGCCATGCTGACTTCGATTTCCTTCTGCAGTTTGGTCAGCGGCTCAATCGGTTCACGCGCTAGCAGGCCAGTGGGCGTTACCTGAATTTCAACCGGAACGTTGTCTGGAGCCCAAGTTACAAAGGGATCCTCCGGGGCCTTCCAGACCCGGTCTCCACCGCGAGCTTGGAATTTTTCTTCCCTGCCTTTTCCCAATTGATCGCTGAACTCCTTGAATAAATTCTGCCCACCCACGAAGCCGAAACGAATGACCCGCGGCCCCACGTCGCCGGTCACAATCACCTCCACTTCGCCGTTGGTGACACGATAGCAATTCCTCCAACCCCCGTATGCTGTGTTTTCGACCTTTACGGCCGCATCCATATTCATCGTGAAGAGCAATATCGAGATCAGTGAAAGCACTGTGCGAAACATGCAAACGCCTCCTCGGGCCCAAGGCGAGCAACTTGTACCCCTTGCCCCGTGTTCCCTACTTGCGGTCTCCAGATGCTCAGCCAATGTCCAGGTCGTCACTCCCTGGCAATTCGCTGAATGTGGCATGCTTGATATCAGAAGGCTACGGAGGGATGTCATGTTGCAAAGGCAGGAACCTTTCTCCGCTCTGCCATCGGAATCCTCGATAGCCACCCCCACGTCATTATCAAAACACACCGGGTCAACTATGTCCCGCCGATAAAGACCAAATCTTTGCTGAGATGATAGAGTTCGTTTGCCGAGTGACATGTACTAGACCGGACTAGACCTTCGCTAAATGCTTCCTACAGCGCCTTCTCCATGCTTCGCGGTCGCACGAGCCTTCAATGCCGATGCCCTCGATACCGCTGCTGAGCAGAGGCAAGTTCGGCGACTTCGCAAATGTTCATGCTCGTCTACCTCAGAGCGAGAGAATGAATCAGTGCAGGATATTCGCACAGGTCTCGTGTGTTCCATGGTTCATTTGGACTATGCCCCGAGTTCACTCCTCGCCGGATCCCTTGCTCAACGAAGGCTGGGGGCATCCAAAGTCACCCTAAACATCAAAACTTGGCAATGCTCTTTCCGGCCACTTCCCACTCTTTGAAGGAGGCAACCAGGCGCGCTAGCTCGCTGAAAAGACGTTGGCGTCAAAAGGCCCTGTTTGCGGAACTCAAGAATCAGATCGGATTGCATCGCCTGCGCTTACGCAGGATGAGATTTGTTCGTGAACAGTTCTTCCCGGCGGCGGCTACACAAAATATCAAACGGCTGGTGCGCTTCCTCAGTCAAGTTACAAGGCCACTGCTCGCCGTGACGAACTAGAGATCACAGCCCTCCGAGAAGACTCCTCCCGCCAGGCTGCCCGCAAGCCTCCTTCAGCATCGTTTTTCACACCCACGCCTGTTATCGACAATCGAGGAAAAAAGAACCTTGGAGAATGGGAACCGGATTGCGGAAGCTAGTCGTGGAGAACAACATTAAGCAGCGAACTATGGACTTGCAAGCCCCCGCTGTTGTAGTGAACCAAGCCCAATTTCCTGAACCGGTTCATGAAGAAGCTGACCCGCGCGCGGGTTGTACCCACCATTTCGGCCAGGGTCGCCTGCCTGATATTGGGAACTACCGTCTCGGGTGTCCCTTCCTTGCCAAAATGAGCGAGCAGCAAAAGGATCCGGGCCAGCCTCTTTTCGATAGAATTAAATAGCTGATCCACTAGATCTTCCTCGTATCGGATGTTCCACGCCAACAAATAGGCCACGAACATGTCGGAAAACGCGTGTTCCCGGTGAAGCACTTCCATCATCGACTTCTTGTCGATTCGCATCAGCAACCCATGAAGAGAGGGGTGCCCGAAACGACAATGACCCAGCGGATCAGCCGGGCCGAACAAACGCGAAAGGGCCGAAGCCCGCTGCAGTCTGGGCACGCAGGAGGGTTCTAATCGGTTTTGAAAGTCTTCTACTCTACTCTACTTTGCTTTGCAAACCTCTCTACAAGCCAAGCGTTGTGATCGGATATGACTGCTCGCTATGCGTACCCCATAGCTGGGCACGTTTCGCTGCGGGCATCGTACGGACTGCGAATCAACGCACGCTGTCTCCTCAGCAGGACCCCGAGTGTCACCGATCACTCGGGCCATAAAAGCGACAGGAAACTCATCGTTTACGTCTGTTTCAGTTAGGTTTGCAATTCTGCGCGGCGCGGATCTCGTCGATGCGTTTCATGAAGACATTTGTCCATTCGTCCAGAGCGGCCGCGGCAGCATCCTGGACACCGCCTTGGCGCAATCGCTTCAACTGCTTCTGGTCCATCATCTGGAAGCGAGCGGTTCTGAAGATGGACTTTACTGTTTCTCGGTCTAGATGTCCTACGCGCTGGACCATCAGATCTTGCGCCTCCTTGAGAACTTGCTTATCCCCAAGGAGTGTGGCGCGAAGCTCACAGGTTGCAGGATTGACAAAAACGGTCTGTGCCTCCCACGCGCCGAAATCGCCTCTAGGATTGGTCCCTACGAGATCGAAGCCACTCCGTTTCTTGCCAAACGTGGAGCCGAGATCGTGCACGTAAATGACGGGCCGAGCGCAGAGTCTGGGATGGCCAGCGACTTCTCGCGCCCACTCAGCACACACTAGCCGGTTCTGCTGCGGAAGGGCATTGTGGTAATGAATCAGTCCCAGTGCCAGCCGGTACGCGTCATATCCCACCTTTTGTTGATGCGTCCACTCTCCGTCTGCGTAGAGTTTGTTTGTATCGTCCCATGACCACGTCTCATCATCCTCGGGATTGATTTCGTCCCACGGTTGGTCCTTCCCAGCGCTCACCACGTTGAAGACTGTCGGAGCGTCCTTTAAGGATGCTTTGCTGTCCTGAAGATTGGACCCGAATGGATCATCCGTACACCCGATGCAGGCAGCTGAAGCGGCGGGGTAGACGGGATCGGAAGGAAAGCCGAGCACCCACATGATCCGGCTGGCGGCAACTTCGGTGAACACCTCATTGAAGCGGGGATCGTGGCTCGGATAGGCTGGTTTCAGATACTTGACTTTGAAGTGATCGACCTTGATCTCATGTTCATTGTTTGCGTCGCCGCGTGCGTAGAGAGCAGCGGATTTCTCCCCGTTCTTGTCCGTCTTGACTACGACTTTCACGTCGTCGACTCGAATCGGTTCTCCCTTGCGGCTGTAGAACGCGCCATCGCTTGTCATGTGCCAGCACTGAAACTTCATGCTGTCGCCCTTGACTTGCTTGAAGGCATAGTGCGGCCGGAAGTAGCAAGCGATGTTATCCGACTCGGTGAAGTATGCGAATCGGCTCTTGTCAGGTTCTCGAGCGTCGAAATCCGGACCGTTCACGAGCTGTGTTGGCGTCAGGCTGGGTTGATCGAGGAGAACGCCACTGGCACGCACACAGGGCAGCTTCTGTTCTTTCTTCATCCCGTCGGGAACATCACAGCTGTGGGTCTGCGCGATGACCCTCGAGACCGCAAAAACGATCCACAAAACGAGAATTTTTCGTGGGAACATCTTGACCTCCTCGGTTCATGGGCGGGACTGGATCAGATCCCCATCAATAGTGATCTCAGAACGGTTTGACCGAGCAAGTGTTAGCTACGGTGGCGAGTCCCATAGGGTTGTCGACCGCCCCCAAATTCGCGGGTTGGTTCTTCCAGCGGCAACGTCCCTTGGCGACTTCCTCACGTTTCTGTTTAAACGCGTCAACCCATCGCTGCACGATCGCAGCTTCGTCGAGGCCAGGTTTCAACGTCCCGTCATGGTTGCGATATTCCGGCATCTGGGACACTCGTGCGGCCCGGAAAAGGTCTCCGATTTGTTGGTCGCTCAGCTGACAGAGCAGCCCGGCTGTAAAACGCCGCCCTTCTTCGCTGATGATCGGATCGCTTAGGCCATCTGTCGCGGTCAGGCTTTTGCGTAACCCAGCCTGACATTCCTGATTCCCAGGCGCACCTGTCTCTGCACTCGTCCCCACCTTCTTCCACACTCTCGTGCCAGACCACTCTTTCAGATTGATCTTTGCGGTGCTGTTGCTTGTGAAAAATCCGCCACTGCCGAAAGTGGCGCCAAGATCCTGGACGATCATTCGCGATTCGCCGCAGGTGGTCGTGAAAGGATCGGTACTCTGATCGACTTTCACATCGTCGCAGACTAACCGTTGTTGTGGCGGCTTGTTGTCGCTATGACTGACGAAGGCGGCCATCAGCTTTAAACCATCTTTCTCATAACTGGGGCGCCCGTTGAAGGTTTCCAATTCTTTCCAACTCCATCCTTCATCTTCTTTGCCGACTTCGTACATCTTGTGACCTTTGGATTTCCGCACGATGGTTGCGGGATCGTAGGTTCGTGTCTCCTTGTTACCGGAACCCGAGATCGGGTCCTCCGGGCAGTTGTGGCACTCCACGCGAACCGGAAACCACGCGTCAGCGTAGAAACCTAACGCCCAAAAAAGACGGGTGGCAGCGACCTCGGCATACACTTCGTTGTCGTCGGCACCGAACTTTACCTTGACTGGCTCTTCCTCCATACCGTCGGTCAGAACCTGAACCTGCCCGTTGGAGTTCTCCACGCGAGTGATTTTGCACTCAAACTTCGGCGTCTTTCCGCCCATTTCGGATCCAGGTTTGTTGAAGTCGCAGATTACCTTGTCGTTGAAATGAAGCTGGAACTGCTTTTTTGTCTGGGCTGGCCCTGCCATAATATCCGTTTCTGCGACCGCTTTCGGAGTGAAGAGCCGGGCTGCCTGCATCGCCTCCTGGCGGCTTTTTGGCATATAGAACTTCTTTTCTACCTTTGGCTCGGAAGGTTGCGACTGCGCGGTCTGGGCTCCACCCTTGCAGGCCAGAACGCCAACCACCACGAGGATGGACAGTAAGCTTGCCGTTGTGGGCCGAGGCGCTGCTGTTCGCCTGGACGGACGGTCCGCGCCAGGTGCTCCCGGCGAGTGGAACATCAATCTATTTGTCATGGTTTTTCTCCGAAAGCTCTGAGGGAGGCAACAAGTCCAACTAAACCGTGTGAAGGCTGTCGCCAGCCAGAACCATTTGTGGCGCCTGCGTAAACTTCCAGCCAGAGGAATGGGGCGAGCGAGAGACTATCCAAACCAAATCGAAACGAGAGTCGGGCCACTTCTGTGGGCACAGATTGTCCTCCCCGACAATGCGGTTCACGATATCCGGTACTAGCTTGTGCTCCCACGCAATGAGCACCGCCCCGTCAGTTTTTAGCACTTCGTGCGCAAGGGCTAGCTCCTGACCTTTCGTATAGCGAAGATCGATTTCCTTGCGCAGGAATTTGGCCAGTGGCAGAACGGTATGTTCCGAACGCAGGCTCTTACCCGACGGCGCCCCGGCCGCGGCGAAGATCACGTCTGGCGTGGCTATGTCGGGATGAGGAAAACCACCATTCGAAGGGGCAAAGAACCGCACCAACGCTCCGGCCCGCTGCCATCCCCTGACCGAGAGTTCATCCGCATC
>Ga0137415_10006713_pt1 | contig 11411 bp, 14 predicted proteins | sample CZODoug3_1_1_16f_FD_183082 | JGI IMG/M metagenome (GOLD analysis project Ga0137415, IMG submission 183082) | Vadose zone soil fungal communities from Angelo Coast Range Reserve, California, USA - CZODoug3_1_1_16fungal (Hybrid Assembly) | ecosystem: Environmental > Terrestrial > Soil > Vadose...
CTCTTCGACGCATTCCTGCGTCACTGCCAAATGCGCGTCGCCAGCAAGGACATGGCCTTCTCGACCTACAACTCGTATCGAAAGATCCTGACCCGAAACTGGTCACCCAGACTCGGCGATCGAGAACTCGAGAGCGTCGTGTATTCCGAGCTGGTGGAGATCGCCTCGTCCCAGGGTTGGAAGACGAAGAAAACTCATAACAACGGGATCAGCGCCCTGCGCTGCGCGTTCGAGTTTGGTTACAAGGATCTTCCAGGCAGGGTCAACCCGGCAGAAGCGCTGGAGTCTTTCCGGCTGACGAAGAAGGCCCGGCCCAAGGTCGATCCTTTCAGCATCCAGGAAGCCGAGACGCTGATTTCAGGTATTCACACTGAGTGGGGCGAGGCGATTGGCAACTTCGATGAATTCCGATTCTTCACCGGACTTCGGCAGTCCGAAGAGATCGGCCTCCGCACAACGCAATGCGACCTCGTGAAAGGCACGATCCTCATCTGTGAGACCGTCGTACTCGGCCAGGACAAAGATCGGACCAAGACCAACGAGGATCGAACCGTTGATCTATGTCCGCGTGCCCTAGCGATCCTCAGGCGTCAGTTCGCCCTGCGCGAGCGGTACGCGCGCGAAGGAAAGCTCACTCACGATTTCGTGTTCTTCAGAGACGACGGTCAGCCCATGCGGACGCTCAAGTACGCATACATGCGCTGGCGCTATGTCATCGAGAGGTTGAAGGTCCGATACCGCGAGCCGTACAACGCTCGCCATTCCTGCGTGAGCTGGAATTTGATGATCGGCAAGAATCTGCTCTGGGTCGCCCGGCAACACGGGCACAGCGTTCAGGTCATGCTGACCATGTACGCGGCGTGGATCGAGGGGGCAACGGAGACGGACATCGAATCCATCAAGCGTTCGATGCAGGCGAAGCCGGCCGCCGAAGTGCTGGTGGGAGACAAGGCCCCGACGACCCCCGTCGGTCCCCATGCAGGTGCCACCAAAGTGCCACCAGAAGGGGGTTGGGGAAGGCTAAGCTGGCGAAAGATAAAGCATTTTAATGGCGGAGCGGACGGGACTCGAACCCGCGACCCCCGGCGTGACAGGCCGGTTTGGAGGTTAGCGAGCATGAACGAAGATGAACGAGCACCACATGAATCAAGGATTTACCGATTTTCGTTACCGTTCGCACGTACTCGGTTTTGGCGGGAGATTAGAAGATCATTAGAAAAATGCAATTTCGGCGCGCTAACGCGGCCATGGCTGTCGGCGGCCCGCGGGTCAAGGGAGGGGCTCGAACTCTCCACCCTCGGCACTATGAGTGCCGTGGATTAAATCAACGGTTGCGCGAACAGTTCGGCGCGCTTCGCAAGCGGAAATATCGTTTGCAGCGGCACGGGAGAAACCCTTCTGCAAGCCTCTGACTCCGCGACGCGATTCCGACTCAATATTGCGTCTGAGCTCAGTTGCAAGGCATCCTCCGCGCGGCGGCTTCGAAACGCGATCTGCGCCTCGCACGTCCAGAGCGGAAACTCCGGGAGAGATAGGACAGCGTGGCGAGAGTTTCGAGCACAATGGGTTACCCCGACGTTGGGACGTCTTTTTTGGGAACGACCAGGCGATGCGCGACTCGATTTGCGGCATGAGCCACCGGCCAAGTGCCGAGCCGGGGCAATGAAGTCAGAGCTGGAGGACGCGTGGCGCGAGGTGAGTCCCTACCTCGACGAGGTGCTCACCCTGGAACGAGAATCGCGCCAGTCTTGGTTGGACGATCTCGAGGTCCGCGCACCTGCTATCGCCGCTCGGATCCGCTCCTACCTCCTCAGGCTCGCGGAACTTGATGAGGCGCAATTCCTCAGTACCCCTGCCGCCATCGATCTGACCGGCAGCGCCGTTGCAGGCCAGACCTTCGGGTCCTACACACTCGAGCGGCCGATCGGTCACGGTGGCATGGGCACCGTGTGGCTGGCGCATCGGGCGGATGGTCAGTTCGAGGGCCGCGCGGCGATCAAACTACCGAACTTCGCCCTCGTCAGTCTTTTCGGCCCGGATCGGCTTACGCGCGAAGGTCGCATTCTTGCGCGGCTCTCGCACCCCAACATCGCGCGCCTCCTCGATGCCGGCGTCACCAAATCAGGTCAGCCCTATCTTGTGCTCGACTACGTCGAAGGTGAAGCCATCGACCAATGGTGCGACAGTCGCGAGCTGGGTATCTACGAACGAGTCAGGTGTTTCCGGGACGTACTGGCAGCCGTGCAACATGCGCACAGCAAATTGATCCTGCACCGGGACCTGAAACCCTCGAACATCCTCGTCACGAGAGAGGGAGGCGTGCGGCTGCTCGATTTCGGTATCGCCAAGCTCCTTGACGACGACACGCAGTCGCCACAATCCAGTCAGCGAACGCAATTCACCAGCCGCATGTTCACACCCGCTTACGCAGCGCCAGAGCAGGTGCAGGGCGGGGAAGTCACGATCGCGACGGACATCTACGCACTCGGCGTAATCCTATACGTGCTATTGAGCGGGAAACATCCGACTTTGCGATCTGCGCAAACGCCGGTAGAGCAAATGCGGGCCGTAGTCGAAGCGGATGCGCCACGACTTTCAGACAACGCTACCGGCACCGGGACGACTGCACGATACGGCCGTACTACGGCCACAGCATTCGCACGGAACCTCCGCGGCGACCTCGACAACATTGTGTCGAAGGCACTGAAGAAATCTCCCGGGGAGCGCTATGCGACGGTGGACGCGTTTGCCGAAGACTTGCGGCGCTTTCTCAATCATGAGCCGGTGCTGGCACGTCCGGACACCGTCGGCTACCGCACAAGCAAGTTCGTCCGCCGGCACCGCGCCAGCGTCGTTGCGGCCGCGGTGACACTGCTCGCGCTGATCTCCGGCGTTATCGGAACGACGTGGCAGGCCATCGAAGCTGAGCGCGCAAAGACCCTGGCCGAGGCCAACGAACATGAGGCCCAGGAGCAGCGCTCGACGGCAGAGTTTGAAGCGCGGATTGCGCGCGCCAACCACGAATTCCTCAGCCAGGTATTTGGCGATGCTATGCGGGGCGGCGAGAATTCTCGCATGCGGCAACGCCTGGATCGCGCGCGCGACATGCTTGGCAAGCGTTACGCAAGCGATCCGAAGGTACACGCGAATCTGTTGCTACAGTTAGCCGGCCGCTATGACGAGCTGGATGACTTGCAACGGGAAGCGCAAGTGATGCAGGAATTCAACGAACTCAGCGCACGTACCGGTGACGGCTCGTTGCAAGCGAACGTCGAATGCATCAAAGCGTTCGACCTGCTCAACGCCGGTCATCCCGAGGAATCCGCTGCGCACATCGCACGAGGCTTCGCCTTCATGCAGCACGCCGCGCGAGACTGGTCCGAGGCGGGTTCTGAATGCTATCGAGCGGATGCCATGCTAGCGATGATCCGGGGCGATCGGGCGCGCGCTGTCGAGCAAATGAGTCAGTGGCTCAACATCCTGAAGCGCCAGGGACTGTATCAGACACGCAGTTATCTGAGCTCCCTGGGGTCGCTTGCGTTCATCCTCCTGAAAGGCGACGACCTCCAGGCGGCACTCGACGTGAATCGCCGCGCACTCGCACTCAACGAATCCCTGGGCAGCGGCGACACACTGGCGAACTGCATCAACCTTAGTCGCGAGGCCCAAATCCTCTTCGGACTCGGCCGGTTCAGCGAAGCGCTCGCGGTTGACAAGGAGCTTATGCGACGACTGCAAGCCGACGGTATTGACGTTCCGCTCTATTTTCGCACGGCGATGGCGCGCCGCGCGCTCACCGCCGGGCAGCATAGCCGGGCAGTCGCTCTGCTGCAAAGTGTGCTGCCGTCATATGAACGGCAGGAATCCGAGCCCTCCGCTCGGGGAGTGCTGCTCGATCTCGCCGAGGCGTACCTGTGGGCCGGAGAAAGGCGGGAAGCGGCGCGCCTGCTGGTGCGTTACGACTCGCTACCGAAGAACAGTCCCCCGGCGCCAAGTGAAGCGATCGAGGCGAGCCGCATGCGCCTGTCTCTGGCGCTGGCGAACCGGAAGAGCGATGCCAGCCTCAGGCAACTTCGCTCCGCTCTCGACACCGCATTGCGATCCGTGAACGTCCCGCGTTTGGTGAAACTGAATGCGCACCTGACGGCGGGGCTCGGGGCGCTGACCGCTTCAGACCTGGCGGCAGCACGCGAGCATGCTTCACAGGCCTTGTCACTCGCGCAGTCACAGCGACTGCCTGGCCAGTCGAGCGCGTGGATCGGCGCGGCACAATTGCTGCTCGCCAGAATCGATCACGCGGCCGGTGGCGCCGACGTGGCTACTGCGCTAGCGGATGCGCGAAAACAGTTGCAGGAGACAGTCGATCCGGAGCAACCATGGCGGGTCGAAGCCGATCGCATCCCGCTCTCCGAGTAAACGACAGGGCGAAGAAATCACCCCGCGCTCGCGGCACCCGCGACACGCGGGCGGCGGGAAGCCCGACCGGTGACCCACGGGCGCCGTGTGAGGGACCGCCCACGGCACCCACCACGATGATGTTTTCGATCGTGCGACCGCAGTAGGCCGTGATGTTGATGCCCCAGCGTTTGCCGTCTGAGCCCGGATATATCTCGATTTCGCGGACAGAAATCCGGTTGACGTTGCCGCTCCGGCTCGACACCGATGGAGTCAGTGGCATCGAGCCCGTATTGTCCAAGAATTGAGACGGCGTCAATTGGCGCGCCGGGGTGCGGCTGAATTGGCTCATCGTACTCGCGAGATCGATATACTTCCCGAGAAATGTCGTCGCTGCTGCTGCCTTTTGAGTTAGTTCTCCTGATGTTCTCCGGCTGGGTTAACCGCCATCAACTGGATGTCATCGAGTATCTCCAGGAAGAGAACCGCGTGCTCAAAGGGCGCTTGGGCGCGCGACGCCTTCGCTTCAACGCCGAACGCCGCCAGTCGTCGCTCTGCTCGACACTCATGTTCTCAAATGGCAGTACAGCGACACTGCGCGTCGACAGCCCTTCAACGGTAACTGACGTCTGGGAAACACTCGATGGCGCAACTGCCGATCGGCGCTGACCGAGGATCCCGACGACCAACAACACGGCCAATCCTGCCCCGGCGAGTGCGAGCAAGCTCCATGCGCGCAACCGGACGAAGCGCGGTCCTGAGCCAGGGTCAATCGTCGCTGGCGCGAGCTGCGCGTTCGGCTCTGAATCCGTGGGGCTGGCGACATGGATTGCCGCTCAGGTGAGCCAGCCTCGGCCTGAGTCATCGGTGCGGGTTGATCCAATGCTGCATCCGCGACAGGACCGATCAAGCGACAGCCGCGGCTGCGCAATCCCGCGATGTAGCGCGGGTTTCGCGCGTCGTCACCGAGTGCATCGCGCAGCAGCTTGATACGCTGATTGACGGTCTCGGGACTCACGATGAGGCCCGGCCAGACCCGACCACATGTTCGTGCACCCTGCAGCAGGGCTGCTGGCTGCATTCCATACTCGGCCCACAATGAACCGTCTTCTCCGGGCGAAAGCATGATTTCGCCCAGCATGTCGCGCAGGATCGTGCGCGCCTTGGCTGCGGCTGCGGGATCGCCCCCAAGTCCCAGGTCTATTTGCTCGCGGTACAGTTCGGCGGCTCTCCGCATGAGTGCCAATACGCGGGCGTTCTCGCGCTCGGCCGGCCGCACATCGAGCAGCTCACGGCGTTTGTTCTCTGCCCGCTCGATACCGGCCTGCAATTCGTCTGCCATGAGGTCCGGATCGCCGGCTTTCAGACGCTCGCGCAAGCGAGTGATGCGAGCATCCAACTCCTGAATCTCGTGCGGCAGCGTCTCGGCTCGCGCGGCGAGTTCCCGCATCCGCTCGGCATAGGCAACACGCATTTCCGCCGCCATCCGCTCCACTCGCTCAGGCGCCAACAGATCGCGACGGACCCCGCCCAGAATGACCCGCTCGATGGCATCACGGCGCACGCGAACGTGATTCGAGCACGCCCCACCGTTCCAATGACCGCTACACGCATAACTGCGAGCATCCGCGATGACATAATGCGCCTTGCAGACATTGCAGATGAGCAGACCGCTCAAGAGGTACTTTGCTTTTCCGCCGCTCTTGAGCCGCTTGTCGCTGTTGGCTGCAACACGCGTGCGGGCCTGCGCTTGTTCGAACAGCGTATCGGGAATGATCCGCAGGGATTCGTCTTGATGCTCGACCCATTCCGCCTTCGGACGCCGACGCCGCTGGTGCTTGCCACTATCAGGGTCGCGCACGAACTGCGAGACGTTCCAGCGGACTCGGCCGCAGTACAGAGGGTTTCGTAAAATCACGCGCACCGCCGAGCCCATCCATCCCTTGCATCGGCGTGCTTTCCGTTTCCACGTCGAACCGGGACTCGGAATGCCACGGGCATTGAGTTCGCGCGCAATGGCAAGACAACTTGCCCCCATCGGCATAGCGCGAAGACCTCACGCACGACGGCGGCCTGCTCGTCGTCGATTTCGAGCACCGTTCCCACATGGGTCGGCTGTCCGTAGACATCAAGCTTCGAAGCATCCACCACGGATTTCAATCGATAACCATACGGTTCTACCGCCGCACCAGTAACGCTTCATCGCCTGACCGGCGAGGCCTCGGTGCACGCGCTCCCGCAAGTCGTCGAGGAAGATTTCATTCATCAGCCCCTTGAAGCCTCGATGGACCTTGCGCGCCTTACTCGTGGAATCGTAGCCGTCGCTCGTGGCGACAATCCTCAAACCGCTGAACTCGAGGCGACGGATGGCGCGCTCACACTCCACAGAGTCACGGGTCAGTCGCGACAGATCGTCAACAATGAGGACGTCAAACTCACGACGGGCGGCTGCTTCGAGCATCGCGCGATAGCGCGGCCGGTTGGCATCGCTGCCGCTCATGGCCGCATCAGCGAAGGTGGCTACGATCGTCCACCCTTCCACTGCCGCACGCTTGCGGCAGTTGCGGAACTGGTCCTCGATGCTGGCGGCGCGTTGCAGGTCCGTGCTGAAACGCGCGTAGAGAGCGGCTTTCATTGTTGCGACTCCATCTGCTTGCGGGATCGGTCAATCGTCCAACAAATCGACGCACTATTCGTAACAGCCAGTCTTTCCTTGAGCTTCAGAAGTGCTGCGCGACGCGTGAGCGCGATACACCGACACCGGCTGCATGTTGAGACCACCTGGCCGGCCTTGCACTGACCGCCTCTGCCGAGATTAGACACCGCCGTCGCGATCATCAACATCGTCGTCCCTCGGCCCCCGCGAGTCATACTCTGACTCACAACTCGTATCGTCTTGGCGCGGTTCCCGCGCCGCCGACTCTTTCAGGAGCCGATCGAGCGCGACGCGCGCAAACACGCGGGCGAGTTCATCTATCAGGTGAAGCGGAAAGCTCACGAACTTGCTCGCTGTCCTACCTCCCCAGATACACTGCAGTGACCGATGGTCGCTCGTGGCCGAGTTCGCGACTGATGGTTTGGCGAGCGATGGAATCTTGTGTGCGTTGCGCGGATGTGAGCAACCGCGCAACCGGACCACCGGCGGCTGGCGCCTTCCATCCGGTCAACTCCTCATACCGAATCTGCGCATACAGATGGCGCAGCCCATGCATCCTGCTCAGCCCAGCCGTGTTGCACTGGCCGTCGTAGGTATTGCGTTGCTGGATGAACGTTTTATCTGCCGGGATGAGCGACCCGGCACCGACGAGCCGATGAGCGTAATCGAGGAAGGTGCGTTGCTCGGAGGTTCTAATCAGCACCGTGCGGGGACGTCCGCCTTTGGTCCACGAGCCTTTGAGGACAATGCGATCGCCCCGGTCTGCGTAACGCGGTCGGAACAGGAGGCTTTCTTTCCGCCGCAGACCGAATGCCTGCTGCAGCGTCAGACTCATGCGGACGTGCGGATCGGTGATGCGCTCCTGCCTGCCGTCCACCTGCTGCGCCTTGTTGTCGTTGGTGACAAATCGGCGGTCGGGGATACCGAGTGATGCATTGTCCGCGGGAATCGCCCCCGCGTTGCCCACCTTCTGCGCCCACCAGCGCAGAGCGGCCATTCGGTTTTTGATCGTACCGGGCTCGAGTCCTTCGGCTAGCCAGCGCTCCAGCAGCGCCTCCACGTGCTTTCTCTTCAGCGAAGTAGCTTGCATTCGCCGGAATCCGGCTTCGAGCAATTGGCGACTCACCAGCGTCAAGATGGTTATCCGGTCTGCCTGGGTCGCGTGGCTCCCGTCTCGATTGCGCCGGCACAGCCCCCTCAGCTCATACGTCAGATTGTCCATTGAAAGTCCTTCAATCGTTTGTCGTCGTCCAGCCTGAGTGATGCGCGGTTAGTGTTAGTGCCAGCTCGCGCGACGCGAGGTCCCCGAAGGGCTAGGGCCAGGTGCTCAGGAGTCACCTGTTGCCTCAAATGAGGCGCCCGCCGTACTCCCTGTGGGGAGATCGGGCGGGGGTCATGCAAACGATGAAAAGGGCTTTATGGCCTGGGGATGAGTACCTCCTTTGGAGAGTGAAATAGGAAAACGACAGGCAGCGGCAGCGGGCCGAAGTCCTGCAATGACGAGGGAGACGCACGGAGCGTCCGAGGGATTGCTGTGACAGAACGTGTTCTGTCGATAGACCAGTCGGGCTCCACCCCGTTACCGGGGTCACGCGCGCGAGGGAACCGAGGCGCGTTGGGTCGGTCCGTCCCTTTTCGGGGATGAGCGCTTGGGACCGTGCGCTCTGGGGCATCCGGTTGGGTACGGCATCGACGAAGCAAAGGCTTCATCCGATGTGACGCTTAGGCCCCACGCCGGGGTCTGCGATGTGAATCCACACCGCGACCTGTTGCAACGGCAGTATGACCGATCGTCGTTGCGCGAGTTCCAATCAATGCGGTATGGCGCCCACCCACATTGTTGCTGTCGTTCCGGGCTATGGCCAGTTCATTGGCCGCGCGGGAGACCGCGTCCCCAACAACGCGCCGGGCTGATCGGCACTACTTCAGCACCTCGAGTACGATCACATCGATCCGCTTCGCTGCGTCTTTGACCGCGCACCACACATTCGCTACAGCCAAGCTATGCCCGGGGCATAACTACTTCCACCGTCACGGCAACAAGGTGACACCTCACCGCCCTATCGTGAAAACTAAACTTCGCACCGCCGTTCAGCCGAAAGGATGCTGGCTTGCTGACGCAGAGCCCGGCTGCTGGGTTAACAAGCGAGACCCCATCATCACGCGGTCCTCACTGTCGCCACACCGCGTAAAGCTGTATGGCTGCTGCAGTTTTTCCGGCCGTCACTGCGGAGCGCAGTGACGGCCTCCGCTGTTGTCGCCGATGAAGACTGCAGCAGCGGAACAGCGCTGCGCCAACTTGGTTGGCGCAACTCGCCTCTGGCCTGGCATCGCGTAACGGTGACGCCAGACCTTGATCGCCACGTCAGGCACGTACCCGGGTGTGATCGAGATCATTCGCGACGCTCCCTGCTGACGTGAGGACGGCGGTACTCAGCAATCGAGAACTCCGGGTCGTCCTCCCCGAGCAGTGTCAATGCCTCACGAAGCGGTTGCAGAGCGCCACGCGTCAACATGATGCCTGTGCATCGGCTGGCCGCGAATGACGAGCGCACCAGCTCGCATGTCGCGACGACGCCGAGCAGTGACAGCCTGACGTTTTCGATATCCTCGTTGCTCAGGCGGTGTCCAGCATGCCGCGCCTTGCGCGTCCGCCGCTGCACATGCTTCGCCCTCCTGCTGCTCATGACATTTCTACTTGGTGTGCTTCCGACATTTCAGTCTTGCCGCCGAAGCGCTCAACGATTTCAGTAAGCGTCTTCAGCACACTGAACAGGCGATCGGAGCCGCAGCGACGCAGGACGTGTTCGACTTCACCGTCGAGATCAGCGCTGCTGGACTCGCGGACACCACCGCAGACCATGATGACGTCTTGGACCAGCCGCAGCTCTCTGAACATCCCTTCGAGCTGTCGCCTTATCTTCGCCAGTTGTTCCTCGTTGCTCTTGAGCAGAGGGATGGATTGGTGAGCAGGTTGGCCTTCGGTCACAGCGCCCCCCTTACCTGCTTCTCTTGTCCATCGACGCGAGCGTCAGTCGCGGGCCGGCCATTCCGTGCACGGGACAGGGGGTCGAGCGCATCGTCAGCCTTACGGCCGGAATGCTTCGGGTGGGTACGCGGGCGGTTGCCGTCCAGACGGACACGCCGCCGCTCCACCCCGCTAGAATTGCGGGTAGCCATTTCGGGCCTCCTTGGGGCTCGTGGTGGTTAGGTGCTGGCTGGTGCTTGTAACACCAGCCGGCGCCGCTTTCGACGCAAAGGTACCCGAACTCGATTTGGAGCATAAGTGCAGGAACAGCGCAAATGGGCTGTCCGAAACCACCCTGTAGCGGATGCAACTAGGGGCGGAACCCCTCCTGAACTATAAATTGCGGCCCCGCCGCCACTCGGGTATAGTAATTATACCTTTATTATACCGTGCATGATCGCAGTTCCGAGACTATGGGATTCGAGTACGACCCCGACAAAAGCGCTGAGAACAAGCGGAAGCACGGTATCGACTTTGAGGAAGCTCAGGAACTTTGGGCGGACTCCTCACTGGTGGAGATTCCGGCTCGTACTAGCGATGAACCGCGGTGGCTGCTAGTTGGCAAGATCGACCAAAAGCACTGGTCTGCAGTCATCACCCGGCGCGGCGAGAACGTCCGATTGATCTCTGTGAGACGATCGCGCGACGAAGAGGTAACCATTTATGAAAGCCAAGACATTTGACCACAAGTTTGATTCCGGCGAGAAAATCGTGGATCAACTCGATTTGAGCAAGGCGCGGCGCGTTGCGACTGATGCGAAGCGGGTCAATGTGGATTTCCCAGCTTGGATGGTGGCATCTCTTGACCGAGAAGCACGCCGGCTCGGTGTAACACGACAGTCGCTCATTAAACTGTGGCTCGCGGAGAAGTTGGGCCGGCCTGTCACTGCCGGAGTGCGCTAGCGGCAACCGACCCATTTGCAGTCGGACGAGAATGTCTGTTATAGGGAGTTGCAGCAGAGTAGCGATATTGTCGAGCCACACCGTGCAGAGGATGCCATGCCGATTGGTCCATTCCTTGGAGCGCTGCTCTGTATCCTGCCTGGCCTGGCGCTCGCTGACGCATCCGCGCCGCCCATTCCTGCACGGCGGCTCCCGGCTGCCAGGGCGCCCCGCCTCCCTGCCGGAAGAAATTCGCTCCCATGTTTCCCTTGTCCTGCGAGACGTAGGCCCAGCGTTTCTCCAGCGCGTAATCGGAGAGGATGAAGTCGCTGGCGAAGGCGTCGCGGATTCCGGGAGTGCCGGCGGTGAGGAGGTGCCCATCCCACCCGTCTGGGATACGGATGACGAACTGCGCATCGTGGTGGCAGTCCGCGAGGCAGGTCTGACCCA
>Ga0137415_10006714_pt1 | contig 11410 bp, 12 predicted proteins | sample CZODoug3_1_1_16f_FD_183082 | JGI IMG/M metagenome (GOLD analysis project Ga0137415, IMG submission 183082) | Vadose zone soil fungal communities from Angelo Coast Range Reserve, California, USA - CZODoug3_1_1_16fungal (Hybrid Assembly) | ecosystem: Environmental > Terrestrial > Soil > Vadose...
TTATTAGACTAACAATTATCATGCTAAATTTTTTCATGTATTATTAATTCATAATCCAAACATTATCTTGATATGCTAACAAATTGCTGGAACAATCTACACTATTATATCCTCTATACTCCATACGTTTTAATCCTTGAACTATAACTGGGGCAGCTTTATCGGAACCGCTGTATCCAATAATGGAACACATTTTTTTAACCTCTAGGTATCAAAATAGTATCATGTTTCTTAAGAGTTATAGAACTATTTACTAAAACAGTTTACTGATAGAAACTTACCATTGTTTTAAAAAACATATGCAACAAATCAAATTAGATTGAGAATAAAAACGTGGATGGATAGGATTACCAATGAAGACAATTTGTGGCTCAATGCTGTCAAGATGGAAGATGAATGTAATTATTTTGAAGCCTTTGTTTATTATTTAAAAGATTCCTCAGAATGTTTAAAACAAAACTCGCTTGTTAAACCAGCTTTGAGTTGTTCTTGTGCAGCAAGTTGTCTTATAAGTCTAGGTAATTTGACAGCTGCACGCAGATTATACTTGGAGTCTGCAAGAATGTATGAAGAAAATGCAGATTCTATTATTGGAGAGTCAATCAGAGAATCTCTTTGGTCACTTCAAGAAGCTTATGAATATTATTTACTAGGTGGAAATGTCGATAAAGCCCAAAAGGCATATGACAAATCTCTTTTTCTGGCAAGAAAAGTGAATCCATTTTCTGGTGAGGATGAAATCATGCAAAATTTGAGAATGAGAAAGAAACATGCAGATGATACGATCAATATTACACATAACAATCTTCAGACTTCTGACAAAATTGAGGAAGAAATTCAAAACTTTATGCGTCAAAGAAAACTAAATCTCAGGGCAGATGAAGAGACAGATCACACATCACTTCTAAGATCAACCAATGTAGGTAAACATATTTGAAGAAAGTATTGCTAGTTAATTGGGATTGTTATCCTAATTTTGCTACAGGTGGGGTTTACACGTGGACGAAGACTTTGATAGACAATATGCAAGAATGGGAATTTATTGTTGTAAATCAACTCTCACATCCAAACAGTAATGGAAAATACACTATTCCTAATCATGTTACCAAAGTCATAGAAATGCCTATATTTGGAACAAACAGATATGAAGAATTTTACAATGATAAGAAACCATTACTGCCAAAAATCCTACGTACCACAGAGTCAGTTATTAAAAATGAATTCATACCACTCTACAAGGAATTTTTAAATGACATTTTATCTGATGAATGTAATTCTGAACATCTTACAGAGATAATTTGTAAACTCCACAAATTTTTAATTATTTATGATACAAAAAAGTGTCTTGAACATAGTCTAATATGGGATAGTTTTCTTAATCAGATAAACAAAGACAAACTCTATCAGCAAATGACGTTGAAAGAAGCCTTGACTGCGTTTCAACTTATTAGTAGAAATATGCAACTCCTCTCTCTTGAAATTCCAAAGGTTGACATAATACATTGTTCTCTTGCATGGTTACCATCTATAATTGCAATTTTTGTAAAACGCGAAAGTAATTGTCCAGTCATAATTACAGAGCATGGAGTGGCATTCAGGGAATTATTATTGTATTATAACGCGTATCTGTATGATGAACCAGCTAAAATATTTTGGAAGGTGTTTTCACGCAATGTTGCTAAAGCAATTTATTCAATTGCTGATGTGATAACACCTGTCTGCAAAGCAAATTCTACCTGGGAAAAAAATCTTGGTGCAGAACCATCTAAAATCAAAGTGATCTACAATGGTGTAAATATTCAAAAATTTCGCCCTATTGAAGTAAAAAGAGAAAACGCAAGACCCACAGTAGTATGTGTTGCACGGATAGATGTTTTCAAAGACATTGTTTGTCTCATACAGGCAATTGGTTATGTAAAAGAAAAAATATCAAATATCCAATGTCTCATCTATGGCACATCATCAGATCTTGAATATTCTCTAAGATGTGAAAATACAGTCAAGAGTCTCAATCTTGAGGACAATGTCAAATTCATGGGAGGAACAAAGGAACCTGAAAAGGTTTACAATTTAGGAGACATAGTTGCTTTTAGCAGCATTACAGAAGGATTTCCATTTGCAGTAATAGAAGCCATGGCTTGTGGAAAAGCAGTTGTGGCATCAAATGTTGGAGGTGTTGGCGAAGCATTAGATGGTTGTGGTTTATTAGTAAGAAGTAGACGTCCTCGAGAGCTTGCGAATGGCATAGTAACATTACTTGAAGATGAACAGTTAAGAAAAAAATTAGGAGAGTTAGCCATAAAAAAAGCAAGGAATGAATTCACTATTGAAAAAACTATCGAACAGATAAAACAACAATATCTAGATTTGATAAGTTCATTTGAAGTAAAAAAGAAAGAATTACCTGAGGTAGTCATGCAATGAAAATTTCAAGAGCGATAGTTACTGGCGGGGTTGGCTTCATAGGAAGTCACATAGTAGATGAGCTCATCAAGCGAGGTATTGAAACATTTGTTGTTGATAATCTGCGTACAGGCTCAATAGATAATCTAAGACAACATGAACACAATAAGCTACTCCACATAGTAATTGGAGATGCAAAGCACATAGGTCGACTTTTATTCAGTGTCAATGATGTAGATGTAGTTTTTCATGAAGCTGCAATAGCAAGTGTTCCATTATCAGTAAGCGAGCCCATGTTAGTTCATAATGTTAATGTGAACATGACACTTGATGTAATGAATTTTTGTTTAGAGAAAAACATAAAACGATTCATTTTTGCCTCATCGGCTGCTGTATATGGGGTAATAAAAGATCGTAATGCCTCAGAAGGCATGGTGTGTAAACCATTCTCACCATATGGAGCATCAAAGCTTGCAATTGAAGACTACCTTGCTGCATACCATAACACATATGGGCTTGAGACTGTCGCTTTAAGATATTTCAATGTATTTGGCTCAAGACAGACATTAAATGATTACAGTGGTGTGATCACGGTTTTTACTAATCAATTGTTACGTAAAGAAATTCCAACTGTTCACGGAGATGGAAAACAGGTACGTGATTTTGTTCATGTAAGAGATATCGTACAGGCAAATATGCTTGCAATGGAATCTCAAAATGCTGTAGGCGATGTCTTTAATGTTGCAGCTGGAAGATCAGTTAGTATCACAGAGTTGTTAAAAACTCTAAAAGAGATTACAAAAACAACCAAGATACAGCACAAATATGGCCCGCAGCGACCAGGTGATGTTCGATTTGGCTTGGCAGATATTAATAAAATAAAAAACATTCTTGGCTATGATACAAAAATTACATTAAAGTATGGCTTGGCTGAGCTGACAGAGTTTATCAAAAACAAGATGGAATGTCAGATGTTACCAATTTAGGTGCTTAATTAATTGTCTATATCAAATTATAACAGTAAAAATATTCCAACAAAAGAAACACGTATTTTTGCACAAAAGGTGGCAAGATCAATAGTGGAGATCCAAGCTAATGTCAATAATCTTGCAGATATTGTTGTATTACTTGAGGTACTAGGGTATAGTAAAAACACAGTAATGAAATACGGATTTAAGGATTTTTATGAATTTGCAAAATATCTCTATGGTTTTATTGATGTATATGATGATGCAGATAAAAGTAAAGAAGAATTCCTTAAATCGTTTTACACACACATACCTGACACAAAACATAGAATAGTAGAAGGCTTGAGTATGATCTTTCCATGGTTAGGTTCATTATTACTGTTATTCGTTTTTGGCATATCACTTTGGATGGCATGGGGTTTACCAACAACAACAACAACCGCGTTTGTAGTCGGGATATTTCTAGGACTTGTTATAACAGAAGGAATTTTACATACTTTTAACAGACTGTTTACTTTTTATCATACGCAAAAAAATCTCTGTGAAATAAAAAGAGTGCTAAAAAGAAACTATATTCTCATATCATTTATCATAGCTGCAGCTGTAGGCTCATTATATGGCATAGCAACAATTGTACATATTCCATATAATCTTGTAAATATCAGTGTAATCAGTACAGTAACAATTGCATTACATAGAACTAGCTATATGGTCATTTACGCTTTAAAGAAAATTAAACACCTAATTTTCGGATATTGTGGAGCATTTGCCACGTTGCTTTCAGTTTACTATTTTCTTCCCAATATTATACCTGAAGCTTCTACAAGATATTTTGTGGCATTAGGTACGGCATTTGTAGTTTTATCTATTCTTGCAGTATATCATCATTATAAGATAATTTCCAAAAAATCTGAATCTTCCGTAACTAGCGATATGCCTCATTTCTTTCGTCCAATCAGTGTAACTGATAAAACTATCATGTCCAGATTTAACATCCAATTATGGGAAACAATGCCCTATTTTCTATTCGGTACCTTCTATTTCTGCATGCTTTTTGCAGACAGGATACTTTCATGGATATTCAATCCCATGGCTAATCAAATAGGCATTCCAATGGAGTTTAATTCTATTTATCACACAGGTGCAGATCTAGCATTACTGGTAATATTTCCAACAGCAATCATACAATATGTCCTAACTGGCCCAATTTATTCACAAGTAGGTAATATGACCATAACTCACAAAGTATTTGAAATGAAAAAAATTACTACGTTTTTGCAACAACGTTACAAACTGTTACTTATGATATCGTTGATTTCTGCAACAACAACGGCTGTTATTATAAATTTTGTAGCACCCGTAATTGTTTTTCATGCAGGTGGTTCTCAGATAAGCATTCAAGTATTTCGTATAGCATCTATTAGCAACATATTCCTTTCAATATTTGCAGCAAATAGTATGTTTATGACATTTCTAAACAGACCAAAAATAATGGCAATAATTGCAATTATAGGAACAGCAATAATTGCAATTGCTGGTACGATTTTAGCTCAATCAGGTTTTGGAAATATAGTATTTTCATATTTAGGAGCAACCATAATGGCTGCAATAGCATCTACACTATATGCCAGAAAAATCATGAAAAATGCAGAAAACATACTTTTTTCAAAATATATATAACGAATTTTAATCTGGTTTAAAAATAATTTGGAATGAATGAATCTGAACTTGTAACTTTTCTCATTCTATTTGTTTTTTCATAAGTAGAATATGGAACATAAACTTCATTCCAATATCTCATACATACGAGCTTTTGATATGTATCTATTTTGATTTCTTCACCGAGTATGAAATTACGAAAAACAATGTCTGGCTCATTAACTCCTGCCGCTGCACGTATTGGACAAGTAGCTGAAAAACGAGGATTAATTTCAAATATTTTGGGCATATTTTCAATCATTTTTGCTTGTATGTTAATTGAACCTCTACAACCAAATTTCAATGCAATTTCTTCAGCAGACTTGCGCACATCATGAAAATCATCTACAAATGCCTTGTATGTTTGTCCTTGTTTGAGCGTCTTTCTCATAGAGATTGAAGACATTACATTTTTTCCCGTTTTGTCTACCACAATGCCTGAAGTAAATTCTACATTTTCATCATCAAGATATTCTTGTATTATTGGGCGCCAACCTACTTTTTGAATTGCAGAGATTGCTTGTATAATTTCATCTCGGTCATTTACAATGTAAAAATGTAATGAACCATATCCTTCTCTTGGTTTTACAACTAGAGGAAAACCAAATTTTTCAATAAATTCTTCTTGATTTTCAGGTAATGAAGATTCAGCACATGGAAGATTGTTTTTCTTTAGAAACTCGAAAGTTTTCCATTTGTCTATTGCTGTAGATATCACATCGATCGGATTTATGAGTACGATCGTACCAGTTTCTTTTTCTATTTTCTCTCTAACATGTGCAATAGGTAATAATTCTTCATCTGATCCCACAAAAATAGCTTGAACATTTTGTTCTTTACAGATTTTAATTATAGATTCAACATAATCTGAAGAGGAAGGTGGAGGCACAAGAATACCAACATCACTTCTGTACAGACCTGCTGCCTGTGCATTAATATCAGTTGCAACAATCTCATATGTTACAGGATGATCTTTTTTTATATTAGCCAGTTTCAAAGATTTCATTATACCTTGTGAAACTATCCCTCCAGCTGCAGTTACTAACACAGTTGCTTTAGTTCTCATGTTTGATCATAAATTTCTTAGTTTATCTGTTTTAGCTAAAAAAGAACTAAGGTTTTCATTGATTAGAGTCATAATATAGAAGATTGTTCTACTCTAATTTTAAATCATTATCTCAATAGAGATTTGTTGAAGAGAAAAATTCTGTATATAGTAATAATTATTTTTGCAGTCGGAATAGCATTATCGTTTATAACAAATTTTCAACCAGTAAGTGTAATAGGAAATTTGCCAGATATAACAAAAATTCCTATTATGAATACAAGCCAGACTAAGGTTATGAATACAAGCCAGACTAAGGTTATGAATACAACTCAAACAATGGGAATAATCATAGTGCCGTATTTTGAAGCAGAAAATCCTCAATGGAAGACTATTTATCAGTTAGCTGATCATTATCCTGGCACAATAAAATACGCAATTATAAATCCATGTAGTGGTCCTTGTGATATTCCATTATCAGACAACTGGCAACAAGTAATATCAAAACTGAAAAACAAAAACATCAAGACATTAGGATACATTTTCAATAATTCTGAGAGTATTGTAAATATTGATTACTACATGAAACGGCCAGCTATTCCAACAGACGGGATTTTTTTTGATAATGAGGGCAGTACTAATAATTTAATTAACTTCAAACAATATGCCGATTATGTCCATCATTTAAAGGGAATTGTATACATAAATCCAGGTTATAATTATCCACAAGTAATCTACTATGTAAAAAGTGGCATAGCAGATGTAGCAAATATACATGAATTTGGAATTGATAAGCCTGACTACATAACAGGGAAATATGATGTACCGCCTTCTAAAATCAGTGTGATAGTTGGTAACGTCTACAACATATCAGATATGCAAACCGAATTAACAGAAATTTCATCAAAAGGAGTAGGTATTGCCTACATTTACGCAAAGTCTTACGATACTCTTCCACCATATTTAAACGAAGAAATTCAAAAAATAAACAGACCTTAAACTATTGGCTCCAAGCTAATGTTTGGATATCCAGAGTTTCTATCAGTCACGATTGCATAAAGGTGTGACCATGGAATTTTTGATTTTAAAAACAAAGTACCGTTTATTTCAGATACATTAAGATACATATCGGATATTTTAGACAGTTTTTCTTGAATATTATCTTGTGAATGTCTAGTTACTAAGATGAAAAGATCTGTTTTTGATTTTATAAACTCGATTTGTTGTTTTATTTGTTTTCTTATATCACCAGTGTGAGATTCATGAGACAAGTCTGATCCCATGATAGCAAGTAAAAGTTTCTTTGGGTGTTTTTTCTGTATTTTTATGATGTCTTTTTTGATAGATTCTAGTTGTTGTATACTGTCAGGATACCCTAGGGCTTGTGTAGAATGTGTAGATGCATTTTTTGATTTATTTGCAAATTGTGGAATTTCTAGCATTCTCATAGCATCTTTTGATAAACGTGACTTCAGATATTTTGTAAGGTACTCATAGTTAATTCCTTCAAAAGATTGGAATAAAACAGGGTTGCCTGAACTAGCAAAATTTGAAATAATTTTGCCCAGAAATGCCAAGATTACTTTTGCATTGATATTAGAATCAAGTTCAATATTTACAAAGCTTTTCTTATGAAGTCCATCACCAAGTATCCTATCTAGCTCCAAATATCCTGTTTTGATATGTGTATCACTGAATGTTTGTAGTTTGTTTTCAGGGTTTTTATTTCTAATATTAGTAATCACATAGTCAGTCGGATTATACGGTTCATAACTGCGAAATACATTGTTGTTGAGCGTGAAAATATAAGATGGTCTATTTATCCTAACTCCACGTAATTTTGAAAGGAAGATTTCTCTTACTATTCTGTTATCGTAATATTTCTGTTGTAATTCCACTATGCCATCTACAAGAAAATCTAGTGTTGCATCTTTTGGATCTTCTGCAATAAAAATTATTTTTGCACCTGATCTTTCTCGCCAAGTTTGAAGTACTCGTGCATTATTCATGAGTGCTTCTTTGTCCATAAAATACCCTATGGCATCCCAACTATCAATTATTATAATTGGTGCTTTAACATCCATCAATTGGTTTGTGATTCTTTCAAATAATGAACCAGGTTCATCAAGTCTAGCATCAACAAAAACAGACTTGTCTGTTTCAAATTCTGAAATTTCTGCTGATTCTGATTTTGTTGATTCACCAAAAAATGATCCAAGCCATGGATAGTATTTGAAAAGTTGTTCCGGAGAAATTCTGGTTGAAATGTACAGAAAGTCTTTATTAATATTTAAGGTGCGTAAGATACTCAGTGCGAGAGTTGTTTTTCCCGTACCCGCGTCACCTTTGATAAGTAACGAATAGGTTTCACGCTTAAGAAAATCTATTAGTTCATTTGGAATATGCATGGAATTATACATAGTAAAGATAAATCCCTTCGTATTTATTTTCATATGTAATTTTGCTAATTTATATAAATCCTTCAAATGGAATTATCGCATAATGTTTAAAAATCTTGTAAAATAAAATTATTTTCTAGAAATACGACATTCTGGACTGCTTTGTTCTACCAAACGCCAACAAGAGTTATGGTACCATTTATCTCCGTATATCATATCACCCTCTGATAACAACATTTTCTTTTTACATGATGAACATGTTTGCATTAGATAATTATGATGAGACATCACATCTTGTATTTGTTCATCATTAAATACTTGAATAAATATCTCCTCCAAATATACTTGTTACATGATGATGTTTTTTCACGTATACTCATAAAATCTGAAGATTATTTGATTATGCGTAAAAATTACTAGAACAATCATCCTGAAAATAGAGTACTGACAATTAGTACTTACCATCTTTTTTTATACAAATGAACTCATGTTAGAATCATTTTTAGAATAAAAAAATATAGAAGAATATTACTTCATGTATAAATAAACTTAAAATAATGTTTTAATATGAAAATACTAGCAATAGGTGCACATCCAGATGATATTGAGCTTGGATGTGGCGGACTTTTAATTAAAGCAGCAAGACATGGACATGAAGTTCACATGTATTCTCTGACTAGAGGAGCCGCCTCAGGAGATCCAAATCAAAGAACCAAGGAGCTTATGCAATCAGCCAAATTTATTGGTGCTAAAAATCTGTGGATAGATAACTTTGATGATAGCAAGTTAGGTGTTGGTAGTGATCTAATCAATCACATAGAATTCTTCATAAACAAAGTGGATCCAGAACTCATAATTACACACTCTCATGGTGATGTACATCACGACCATCGGGCAATAGCACTATCAACAGTAGAGGCTGGAAGATTTGTTTCAAATATTTTATCATATGAGATTCCATTGACCAAGAATTTTTCACCCCAAGTGTTTTTTGATATCACAGACGTGGTTGATGATAAAGTTGAATTGGTTAAGATCTTCTGGTCTCAACAAAGTAAACTTTACCTCAAGGCAAACGGGATTAAAGGACTGGCAGAATATCGTGCTTTACAAAGTAGATTAAATTCAACAGTAAATTATGTTGAGGCGTTTGAGGTACTGAAATTATGTTTAGATAAGGAATTCAAATTACTCAAAGTTCCACATGGAAGTCTTGAAAAAGAAAACGATGTACCCAATTTGAACGAAATCCTGGAATATGTATAGAAAGTTCAATATGAGTCATAAACAAATGGATAATACAATTGATTCTGTTGATACAAATGTTATGGGATGGGGAAATCGAGGCTGGCTTGAAATCATTTACTTTATTTTAGTAGTTTGTAAGAAAGGATCTCTGAAGACACACATAATGTACCAATGTAATCTTAACTCTAAACAAATTGATCAATATATACAATTTCTAGTAGCTAAACAATTCCTTGAAAAAGAGCAAGAATCTCCCGATTCAAAGAAATACACCTACAAATCAACTGAGACAGGTATGAGATATATCAATGTATACAATCAATTAGCAGAAATCTTTGATTAATGAAATCAAGATATGTTTAAGATTTTGTATCTATAATTCACTTGATGTTCAGTATCTGATTTTATTGATCTATTTCTTCTAAGAATTTTGTAATAGGTTCATGCTCTCTAAATTGCTCCAAGTCTTTTTTGATTGATTTCATCACAGTATTGTGTATATTGCCAAAAAATTTTTCAAGTATATTGTTTAGGTATTCAGGATGTTCATGACAATCTGTCAAATAACAATAATATTCGTTACTTAGTTTTTCAATGACTTTTTCATATGTTATCTTTCCTGTTTTACGAAGATCTTTTTCTACAGTTAGGCTTACCACGGCTTTGTATATTTTGTCACTATCTTCAAACAATCTCTAAATCATTTAGTTTCAATGGCAAGAAGATTTTCATGTGTAGAAGTTATCAGTTTTAAGCTATCAGGCCCCACATTTGTTACCATATCGATAATTGAAAGATCAGGCACAAAAATATCTGTAAAGCGTTGGGAATACTGCATTGGAACGTAGTTTTGATATTCTACTTTCAGGTTGTTTTTCTGAAATAGTTTTTCTTCCATGTAATTTTTACTGCCTTTTCCTGCCACATATGTATCTGCACCAACAGCCTTACAGACATTAATTAGCCGTTCAGTGGACTCGCCTTTCACATGCAATTCAGATTCTTTTATAATTTCAATTTTTAATTCAAGCCAATCAATAGTCTTTTTGGTTGTTTCAAAATCTAAGTCAAAAAGAAATTTCCATTCTTTTTTATAGAGACTTTCAAGATAATCTTTGTACAAATGAAAATACTTTGTCTTTGCATATGATTGGTAAATTTTCTTCCAATGATGTTCTTTCCAAGACATTCCATTATTAATTTCAACTAGCATGTTTGGCAAAAATTTATGATCTTTGTTGATTGGAACAGTTAACCACGTCCATCCATTTGTAGCCATAATTCTGTTTCTATTAGTCCACCTTTTGTCATACTGAACATCATCCATTATCACATAGATATCTGCCAAGCTTAGTTTATGAAAAAACCCAGGATATGGAAAAAAATGAGGTTGATGTATGACTGCTTTCAATTTAATATATAGTTATATTTGATGTTTTAATACAATATGGTAAATTGTTCAGTAACAAAATTACATGTGATTGAAGTATTCCATCTATTCAATCTCAATAAATAAGTGGAAAAGTCAATGTTTGGTGAAGATATTATTCTAATTTCTACGATTAAAAATTGGTAATTATTTTATTCTTTATATAATCTCAAGGTCCTAGAAGAGATTTGACTGTATAAATATCTCCACCGAAGATATT
>Ga0137415_10006715_pt1 | contig 11409 bp, 9 predicted proteins | sample CZODoug3_1_1_16f_FD_183082 | JGI IMG/M metagenome (GOLD analysis project Ga0137415, IMG submission 183082) | Vadose zone soil fungal communities from Angelo Coast Range Reserve, California, USA - CZODoug3_1_1_16fungal (Hybrid Assembly) | ecosystem: Environmental > Terrestrial > Soil > Vadose...
CCGCGCCACGCTGAAGAAGGTCGAGATCCTCCAAGGCTACGCGCGGCAGCGGCCGACCGGGAAGCCGCGCAAGCTCGTCGTGCGATTCCTGGTCTCGCCCGTCGAGCTCATCGGCGACGCGACGGGCCGCGTCGTGAAGATGCGTCTCGTGAAGAACGAGCTCTACGCGACGCAGACCGGCGCGCTCCAGCCGCGCGCCACGGACCGGTTCGAGGAGCTCTCCGTCGGCCTCGTCTTCCGCTCCGTCGGCTACCGCGGCGTGCCCCTCCCGGGTGTGCCGTTCAACGAGAGCTGGGGCGTCATCCTGAACGTCAAGGGGCGGGTGATCGATCCCGACACGAAGCAGCCGCTTGCGGGCGAGTACACCGCCGGCTGGATCAAGCGCGGGCCCACGGGCGTCATCGGCACCAACAAGCCTGACGCGGCCGAGACGGTCGAGTGCATGTTCGAGGACCTGGCGCGGGGAGCCGTGCTCCAGCCGAGCCAGCCCTCGGCCGCCGCGGCGGAGGCGCTGGTCCGCCAGCGGAAGCCGACCTTCTTCTCCTGGGCCGACTGGCTCAGGCTCAACGAGATCGAGGTGTCCCGCGGGCGGGCGCAGGGGCGGCCGCGCGTCAAGTTCGTGCGCGTGGAGGAGATGCTGGCGGCCCTCGGACGCTGATCGGGGGTCCCTCGGGCACCCCCAGAGGTGCGAGGCCCGGGCGCGCTCATCTGCTACACTCAGTTATAGGTTTTCCGCACGTCTTCGACACCCGGGGGGACCGTGGCCCAGCAAGAGTCGGTTCTCATCCTTCAGGAGCGGCTGGCGTACGAGCAGCGCCTCGTCCAGCTCGTCGATCGCATCCACGCGGCCAAGAGCTTCGACGCGATCTTTCTCGAGCTCCAGGGGGAAATGCTCGGGCTCCTCGATGCCGACCGGATGACCCTCTACGCGGTCGATCAGGACCGGAAGGAGATCTACTCGAGGCACCTGGCGATCGGCACGGTCAACGAGATCCGGCTCCCGATCAGCGAGCGCTCGATCGCCGGCTTCGTCGCGGCGACGGGCAAGATCGTCAACATCGCCGACGCCTACGACAAGGCGGATCTGGCGCGGATCTCGCCTTCGCTCGGCTTCGACAGCTCGTGGGACAAGAAGACCGGCTTCCGGACCAAGCAGATCCTGACGATGCCGATCCTCCACGACGGGAAGGCCCTCGGCGTCATCCAGCTCCTCAACAAGAAGAAGGGGCCCAAATTCACGAAGGACGACGAGACGGGCGTCTCCCGCATCGCCAAGACGCTCGGTATCGCGTTCCACAATCAGACCCAGCTCCTCCAGAGCCGACCCAAGACCAAGTTCGACTACCTCCTGGGCCAGGCCCGGATCACGCAGGAGGAGCTCAGCTCCGCCCTGGCCGAGTCACGGCGCCGCCAGGTGGACGTCGAGTCGATCCTGATCGAGCAGTACAAGGTGCCGAAGGCGGAGCTCGGCATCTCGCTCTCGGAGTTCTATCGCTGCCCCTTCGTCGAGTTCGACGACAAGATCATCCCGCCGCCGGACCTGATGCGGGACCTGAAGCTCGATTACCTGCGGCACAACTTCTGGCTGCCGCTCCGACGCGACAACGACGGGATCGTCGTCCTGATCGACAATCCCCAGGACTTGCAGCGGGTGGACAGCGTCGCCCAGGCGCTGAAGAACCGGAAGCTCAAGTGGGCCATCGGTCTCCGGAAGGACATCCTCCTCTTCCTCGGCGCCGCGAGCGGCGAGGCGCAGCCGAAGGACGCGATCGGCAACATCCTCGGCGAGCTTTCGGCCGAGGCGCCCACGGAGAGCGAGATGACCGCCGGCGAGCTGGACGAGAACGACAGCGCGGTCATCCGCCTCGCCAACCAGATCATCATGGACGCTTACAAGGCGCGCGCGTCGGACATCCACGTCGAGCCCTACGGCGCCCAGAAGGACACCGTGATCCGGTACCGGGTGGACGGCGGGTGCTCCGAGTACCAGAAGATCCCGGGCGCCTACCGGCGCGCCATCGTGGCGCGGCTCAAGATCATGGCGCAGCTCGACATCTCCGAGCGCCGCAAGCCACAGGACGGCAAGATCAAGTTCAAGCTGCCCGAGGGCCGCGAGCTCGAGCTCCGCGTCGCCACGATCCCGACCGCGAACCAGAACGAGGACGTGGTCATGCGGATCCTCTCCGCGACGGAGCCGATTCCGATCGAGAAGCTCGGGATGACCGAGCGCAATCTGCGCGAGATGAAGAAGATCGCCGAGAAGCCGTACGGGCTGATCCTCTGCGTCGGGCCGACCGGCTCGGGCAAGACCACGACGCTCCACTCCGTGCTCGGCTACATCAACAAGCCGGAGCGGAAGATCTGGACCGCGGAGGACCCGGTCGAGATCACGCAGTACGGCCTGCGCCAGGTCCAGGTGATGCCGAAGATCGGCTTCGACTTCGCGTCCGCGATGCGCGCGTTCCTTCGCGCCGATCCCGACGTCATCATGGTCGGTGAGATGCGCGACGAGGAGACGGCCGCCACCGGCATCGAGGCCTCGCTCACCGGCCATCTCGTCTTCAGCACGCTCCACACGAACAGCTCCGTGGAGACGGTCGTCCGGCTCCTCGACATGGGTCTGGACCCGTTCAATTTCGCCGACGCGCTCTTGGGTGTGCTCGCCCAGCGGCTCGTCAAGCGCCTCTGCTCCGAGTGCAAGGCCGAGTACCACCCGGCGCGCGCCGAGTACGACGAGCTCGCCGAGGCATTCGGCCGCGAGGCGTTCGAGCAGCTCCACCCGTACGACGAGTCGTTGGTGCTCTACAAGGGAAAGGGCTGCGCCAACTGCGCCAAGACCGGCTACCGCGGGCGCGGCGCCATCCACGAGCTCCTGATCACCACCGACGAGCTGAAGCGCCTGATCCAGACCAAGGCTCGCGTGGCCGACATGCTGACGCGCGCCCGGGCCGAAGGGATGACGACGCTCGTCCAGGACGGCGTGTTGAAGTCGCTCCAGGGGCTCACGGACTTCAGGCAGGTCAAAGCCGTCGCGATCAAGTAGCCCCGCCCCGGCCAGGGGCGGTTCCCTCCCTCGACCACGCTAGCTTTCAGCCGCTGCGGTCCCTCCGTTTGCTCGGCGACCGAGTCGTTCCCCAGAAGCCACGGGTCTCGGGAAGGAACCGCCCCTGGCCGGGGCGGGGCTACTTACGCGTCGAGCTTCTCTTTGATGTGTCGAAAGGCGCGGTAGAGCAGGAGGTCGTAGACGATCTTCAGGCCACCGCCGAGGACGAAGGGCGACGAGAGCGCGACCGCCTGCATGACCCAGCCTGTCAGCGCGGGCGTGACGGCCTGGGCCACCGTGCGCGCGAGGTTGGTCGTCGCCGCCGCCGCCTCCCGCTCGTGGTCCTCGACGATCGCCATCACGTAGGCCTGGCGCGTGGGCACGTCCATCTGCGAGAGCAGATGGCGCGCGAAGAGGAGGCCGACGGCCACGGCGGCGGTCGGCGCGACCGCGATCGCCATCAGCACGACGTTGGAGACGAGATGCGACACGACCATCGTCGCGAGCAGCCCGAAGCGCCGGGCGGCGCGCGGCGCGAGCAGGAGCGAGACGGCCGTGAGGATCTGCGTCGTGCCGAACACCCAGCCGAGCGCCTCGAGGCCGAGCCCGTAGCGCGCGTGCAGGTAGTACGCGACGAGCGACTGGAGGACGAAGCCGCCCGCGAACGAGTCGAGCGCCCCGAGCGCCGCGAGGCGCCGGATCAGTCGCGCCGAGGGCCGGCGCGGTCCCGTCGCGGGAGGCCGCGGGCCTGGCGCGCCGCCGGCGAGGCGCCAGTACGCGAGACACTGGACGCCGGCGCCCGCGAGGAAGACGAGGAAGAGCCGCGCGGGCGGAAGCATCCCGGCCAGCGCGGCGCCGGCCGCCGCCGCGGCGTAGCCCGCGAGGTTGTAGGCGCTCAGGATCGCCGTGCGCCGCCGGGCGTCCACGGCGCGTGCGATCAGCACCTGCTCGAGCGTGAGGAACGGCCCGGTCTCGCCCGTCCCGACCGCGAGGTTGCCGAGCATCGCGGCGAGGACGACGAGCCGTGGATCGCGTGAGGCCAGGAGGATGAACGCGGCCAGCCCCGACAACATCGCGAGCCCCCCGAGGACCGGCCGCGCGCCGTAGCGCTCCGCGGGCCGGCGAATGCCCCACGTGAGGGCCGCGCTTCCCGCGAGCGTGAGGGTGACCGCCGTGCCCACCCCCGCCGTGCTCACGCCCAGCTCGCTCAGGTAGAGGGGGAAGAGGACCCCGAGAAAGCCGTAGCAGAAGGTCCGCGCCGTCTTCGCCACGAACACCAAATAGAGGGCTTGACAAATAGTCGTCATGTGTTGAGTATATTCGTACGTGGAGGTGTCTGATGAATCCGCTGGAGCGCACTCTCTATCAGGAGCTCACCCAGCTGCTCGACCGGCTCGCCGCCTCGGTGCCGGAAGGCAGCCTCGATACGATCCGTGCCGCAAACCCGACGCTCAAGGCGCGGCTCGACGACGCGGACACGAATCTGGCGCAGGCGCGCCAATCGCTGCTCGAGGCGTACGGCCGCTGGCGTCGCGCGCTCGAGGACATCGAGAATCTCTGGGCGCTCGGCGCCTGGCGGTCAGCCACCGCCGAAGAGCCGGCCGAACAGACCCCGGCGCTCGCCGCCTGAGCCTATGCGCTCCGCGGCGTACGCCACGCGTGCGGCGTCGAAGCGTTGCCAGTAGTCCGGTAGCTCGCGGGCGAGGACCAGCTGGACGGCCAGCAGGCGCGCGGTCTCGTCACCGGCGCCGCGCTGGGCCGCCTCGACCTTCCGCCGCTGCTCCGGCCCGAGGCCGGCGGCGAGGTCTCCGAGCCGCTCGAGGAACACGCGCACTTGCGCGGTAAACTCCGCGCGGTCCCCGGCGCTGTCGGCCTCGGGGGGCGGCAGACCGAGGGCCCCCCGCCGCTGGACCATGACGTCGAGGCACAGGAATTCGACGGCCTCTTCGAGCCGCTCGCGAAGCTCGGCGTCGATCCGCGTCACGAGGTCGGCGCGCGCTCCGGAAATCAGATCCGACATCGCGAGCTCACTATACCAATGCTAAGCTGGTCAGGTGTTAGCTCGTGCCCTCTGCGCGACGGCGTTCGTCGTGCTCGCGCAGTCCGCCTCCGTCGCCGCGCAGCCGCTCGACTTCTCGGGCGTCGACGAGGCGGCGACCGATGCGGTCACCTCCGGCGAGATTCCGGGCGTCGTCGTGCTCGTCGGGCGCGGGGACGAGATCCTCCTGCACCGTGCGTGGGGCTTCCGCCGGCTCGTACCCGAGCCGGCCACCATGACGCGCGAGACGATCTTCGACATCGCTTCGCTCACGAAGCCCGTCGGCACGACGCTGGCGGTGCTCTCGCTCGTGGAGCGCGGCGCGATCAAGCTGGACGCGCCCCTCGGCCAGTACCTGAAGGAGTTCCGCAGCCCGGCCTTCAAACAGATCACGATCCGGCGGATGCTGACGCACACCGCCGGCTTTCCAGCGTATCCGGCGAACGCCTTGGTGGCCGGGGGCTTCCCGAGCGCTGCCCGGGCGCTTGCGAAGGTCGCGCTCGACTACCCGCCGGGCTCGGCGTTCCAGTACAGCGACACCGGCTTCATCCTCCTCGCGGAGGTCGTCCGGCGTGTGAGCGGTGAACCGCTCGATCACTATCTCGCTCGCGTGTTCTTCCGCCCGCTCGGCCTGCGTGCCACGAGCTTCCACCCGCCCTCGGCGGTCCGCGACCGGATCGCGCCGACCGAGTACGCCAACGGCCACTTCCTGCAGGGCGAGGTCAACGATCCGCGCGCGCGCCTGCTCGGGGGGGTCGCCGGCCACGCCGGCATGTTCTCGACCGCCGCCGACCTCGCGCGCATCTGCCGCATGCTGCTCCAGGGCGGGGCGCTCGCCGGGCACCGGTTCCTCAGGCCGGCCACGGTGCGATTGATGTTCGAGCCGGCGCCCGACGGCCAGGGGCGCACGCTGGGCTGGGACCTCTCGTCGCCCTTCTCTCGCCCCATGGCGCCGTTCTTCCCGATGGGCTCCGTCGGGCACACGGGTTTCACGGGCACCACCATCTGGCTCGACCCGCCCACCGGGGTCTATATGATCCTGCTCACGAACCGCGTCCATCCCTACGGCGGGGGCACCGCGCGGATCCGCGACCTGCGCGCCCGCGTCACCGCGGCGGTCGGCGCAGCGCTCTTCAGCGCGCCGCAGGTCCCGACGCAGGCCGCGTTGGGCTCGACGGCCGCCGACCCGCCCGAGGCCGAGGCCTCCGCGCCGCCTCAGTCGCTGAGGATCGAGCCCGTGCGTGTCCGCACCGGTCTCGACGTCGTGAGGGACCAGAAGTTCGTGACCTTCGCCGGGCAGTCGATCGGTCTGATCACCAACCAGACCGGTCTGGACGCGGAGAGCCGGCGCTCGATCGACCTCTTCGCCGGCGCGCCCGGCGTGCGCCTCCAGGCCATCTTCTCGCCCGAGCACGGGATCACGGGCGAGGCGAATACCGACGTCGCCAACTCGCGCGATGCGGCGACCGGGCGGCCCATCTGGAGCCTCTATGGGCTCACGCGCCGGCCGTCGTCCCAGATGCTGAAGGACGTGTCGGTTCTCGTCTTCGACGTCCAGGACGTCGGCGCCCGCTACTACACCTACCTCACGACCCTCGTGTACGTCATGGAGGAAGCGGCGCGCCACGGGATTCCCGTCGTGGTCCTGGACCGGCCGAACCCGATCACGGGCCGCGTGGTCGAGGGGCCGCTGATGGACCTCGACCTCCAGTCGTTCACCGCCCCCCACCCGATCCCCGTCCGCACCGGGATGACGATGGGCGAGTTCGGGCGCATGGTCGCGGCCGAGCGAAAGATCCCCGTCTCGCTCACCGTGGTGCCGGTCGAGGGCTGGGACCGCAGCTCCTGGTACGACGAAACCGGGCTGCCATGGGTGAACCCGTCGCCGAACATCCGCTCCGTGACCGAGGCGCTGCTCTATGCCGGCGTCGGGCTCCTCGAGGCGACGAACCTCTCGGTCGGCCGCGGAACGGACACGCCGTTCGAGGTGGTGGGGGCGCCGTGGATCGAGCCCCTGGGGCTCGCCAGCGCGCTGAACGAGCTCCGGCTGCCGGGCGTGAGGTTCGAGCCCACCTGGTTCACGCCGACGGGCGACATGCACGCGCGCGTGCAGTGCGGCGGCGTGCGGATCGTGGTGATCGATCGCGACGCGATCCGCCCCGTGACGGTGGCGCTCGCGCTCGCGCGCGAGCTACGTGTGCGTCACCGGGACCAGTTCAGGCCCGAGGGCATCCAGAACCTCCTGGTGAACCGGCCCACGATGTGGGCCTTCCTGAGGGGAGAGCTCCTGGAGCGGCTGGTCACCTGGACCGAGATCGACCGCAGCAGCTTCTTGAACCGGCGCGCGTCGTATCTCATCTATCGCTAGCCCTCCCGGAGGTCTGGTCAGCTCCCGGTAGTTCGCTCCAGCACGCGAACGTTCTTCAGCCTCTCACGCAGCCGGCCCTGGAGCGCGGCGGGCACCGTGATCACGCCCGGGTCGCCGTCGCTCACGAATCGCTCGAGCGGACGCTGGTCGAAGTAGCTCAGCCAGTACTTCAGCTCGCTCTCGAGCGCCTGGATGCGTGGCAACCGCGTGGGATCGTACGCGCTCGAGAAGGGGGACGGCGCCGCGCCCCCCGAGACCTTCAGGATCGCGTCGTGACTGTAGGTCATCCCCTTGGCCGAGCCGCGCAAGGCCCAGCTCACGTCCCGCGGGTAGACGCCGTGCGGGAGCGCGATCGTGCGTGGGCGGTAGTCGGGCACGTAGCGCTGGATCCACTGCTGCGCGCCGGCGATCTGCCCGCGGACCGTCGGCTCGTCGTACTTGCCGAGGTTCGCGTGCCAGAGGGTGTGGTTGCCGATCTCGTAGCCCCGGCTCACCAGGAACTGGAGCTTGCGCGCGACGTGCTCGGGCTGGTTGAAGAGCCGGTTCGGCGGGTCGGCGGCGGGAAGCACGAAGAAGGTCGCCGCGCGTCCGAAGTCCGGGTGCTCGCGCCCGAAGGCCTCGAGGATCCCGACCGCGGAGTTCGGATCGAGCACGAGGCTCCCGCCCTGCTCGAGGTAACGGAACTGGCCCGGCGAGGAGTCATCGAAGGTGAGGATCACCGGCGTCGTGCCCGCCGGCAGCGCGATGCGGCCGTCCAGAAAATCGCCGAGGGCGATGAGCCGGTAGCCCCGGGCATAGAGCGTCTCGAGATCGCGCCGGAAGTTCTCGGGCGTGCGCGTCCAGCGCTCCTCGGGGTAATCGATCTTGTGGTACTCGAGGATCATCACGCGGCCGAGCTCGTTGGGCTGGAGCCCGCCCGCGACGGCCGGGGAGGCGCCGAGGAACGCCGCGGTGAGGAGGAGCGCCAGGGCGGGGAGGAGCCTCAATGGGAGACGAGCTTCTCCTTCTGCTGCGCTTCTTTCGGGCGCAGCGCCGCGGCCGTGTAGTCGTTGCGCGGATTCCACAGCATCCAGCCCGCCGCGCCCGCGTCGTCGGCGCCCTTGATCTGGGCGCGGATCTCGGGCACGCCGAAGATCCGGTGGTCGAAGGCGTAGTCGCGGAAGTCCTGGAGCCACGGGCGGACCCTCACGTGGGTGTGCGCCGAGCGCTTCCGGATCAGGCGCACGCTCTCGAAGACGATCTGATAGGGGTTCTCGAGCGGCCTGATGAAACCGGGGATGCCCTTGTGGTAGCCGGACGGATAGACCATCGGTGAGATGAAATCGAGGTGCGGGGTCAGCTCCTCGACCCGCTGGCCGATGTCGGTGTCGTTCTCGTTGAACGCCGTGTAGCCGAAGACGTCGGCGGAGACGAACCCACCCAGAGGCCCGATCGCCCGCCGCGCGCGCTCGAGGAACCCGGCGATCGCCGGCAGGCGCGTCTCCTTGGTGTTGGGCTTTGAGTATCGCGCCGCACCCAGGCGCCCGTCGGTGGGGAAGCGCACGTAGTCGAACTGGACCTCGTCGAACCCCTTGCGGATGGCCTCGCGCGCGATCGCGACGTTGTAGTCCCACACCTCTTCGCGGAACGGGTCCACCCACGCCAGCCGTTCGTTGTCGACCCACGGCGTCCCCGTGCGCGTGTCGATGACCGCGAGGTCGGGCCGGGCCTTGGCGAGGATGTTGTCCTTGAAGGTGACGACGCGCGCGATCGTGTAGACGCCCCGCGCCTTGAGGTCGGCCATGAGGGCGTCGAAGTCGCGGAGCGTCGCGGGGCCCTGGGCGCCGGCCTTGAGGGCCTCGTCGACCTCGGTCCGGTAGAGGATCCAGCCGCGGTCGCCCTTGACGTCGATGACCACCGCGTTCAGCTCGGTGCGCTCGGCGAGCGCGAGGACGCGACCCCTGATCCCACGGTCGCCGACGCCGAAGTAGGTGAGGTAGGCGGCCTTCACGACGCGCGGCTTGAGGACCACTTCGACGGCGCCGCGCTGTGGCTCCAGCGTGACCTTCTCGAAACCGGGCAGCTTCACGAGGAGCGGCTCCGCGGGCGGGATCCCCTCGAGACGGAAGGCGCCCTCGGCGTCCGTCCGGTGCTCGACGCCTCCGGCCACCACGGATGCGCCCTCGACCGGCTGGCGCTCCGGGTCGAGCACGCGTCCCGTGACGGTGCCGCCCCAGGTCGGACCTGCCGCCGGCTGTGGTCGCTCGAGCGTTGGCCGCAACATCGGGGGGGCCGTCGGGCGAGCGACCGGCGTCGCGCGGAGATCAGCGGGATAGAGGAGGATCAGGTAGCCGCTGACGATCGCGACAGCGAGAAAGAAGAGCGCAAATCCGCCGTCCAGGAGGTTTCGGCGTCCCGGCGCGGGCGTCGGTGCTTCGTGCATCACTGGTCTTTCCAACATACCGCCCGCTTCAGAGCGGGCCAAGAAAAAATAATATGGCTACAATCCGTCCGATGTCCGACCTCCGCTTCGGCTGCACGACCGCGCGGAAGCGCATTCTCCCCATCAACGGCCTCGACCTCTCGCTGCTCGAGTGGGGCGCGCCTGGAAACCCCGCGCTCTGCTTCCTGCACGGTGGCGCCGCGCACGCCCACTGGTTCGACCTGGTCGCGCCCGCGTTCGCGGACCGCTTCCACGTGATCTCGCTCGACCAGCGCGGCCACGGCGAGAGCGCGTGGCCCGTGCCGCCCGCCTACGCGACCGAGGATTTCGCCGCCGACCTGATCGGTCTGATGGACGCCCTCGGCGTCGGGCGCATGGCGCTGGCCGGCCACTCGATGGGCGGCCACAACACGATGGGCTTCGCCGCGTGGCATCCCGAGCGCGTGAGCGCGGCCGTGATCATCGACTCGCGGCCCTCGCTGCCGCCGGAGCGGCTGGACCGGATGCACGCCCGCGGCCGGCGGCCACCGCGACTGCACCCGTCGATCGAGCACGCGGTGCAGTCCTTTCGCCTCTTGCCGCCGGACACGACCGCCGACCCGCCCTTCCTCGCCCATCTGGCGCGCGCCGGCCTGGCCGCGCGCGACGGCGGCTTCAAGTACCGCTTCGACCCGGCGTGCTACGCGTCGAGGAAGCCCGTGGACAACTGGCCGCTCCTGCCGAGGATCACCGCGCCGACGCTCGTCGTGCGGGGCGAGCATTCGCCGGTCCTCCCGCGCGATATGGCCGAGCGCATGCTGGGCGCGCTCCCGCGGGCGTCGCTCGTCGAGATCCCCGGCGCGTACCACCACCTCGTGCTCGACGCGCCGGCCGCGTTCAACCGCGCCCTCGACGACTTCCTGACGCGCGTCCTCTGACCGCCGCGCTGCGCGAGCAGCTCGCGCGCCTGCTCGTCAGCCTCGACCGAGGCTTAGACCTACGACTCGAACTCACTCCGTATCCGAGCCGCCAACGGGTGCAAGACGTCGATCGCCCAGCCCACGTCCAGGCGCTCCCCGAACCAGCCCGGGGTGGCGGTCCGAGCGTGCAGGACAAGTCCCTCCGCATCGTGCCGCGCCCGCAGGATCTGAGCCAGATCGCCGCGCAACTCCGGAGGATGAGGGACCTCGGGCAGGAGCCGGCCGTCCGGGCGGCAGAACCGAAGCTCGCCGTTGGGCTCTCGATCGACCTGGTAACCCTCCTCGTGGACGGCGCGATGATGGCGGCGACAGAGCAGCGTGAGATTCGACAGCGTGGTGGGACCGCCTTGCGCCCAGTGACGGATGTGATGCCCCTGGCCGAACCGCGAGCCGCAGCTGCGGAAGCGGCAGCCGCGATCGCGATGGTGGAGCGCGCGTCGTAATGCCGGCGGAATGGTCCGCGTTCGCGCACCGACCTCCACGGCGCCGCCACCTGAGCCGTGTCGCATCACCACCCGGCTCGCGTCGCAGGCCAGGCGCTGAGACGTTTCTGCAGAAACGCGTGTGCCCCCCTCGAGG
>Ga0137415_10006716_pt1 | contig 11408 bp, 13 predicted proteins | sample CZODoug3_1_1_16f_FD_183082 | JGI IMG/M metagenome (GOLD analysis project Ga0137415, IMG submission 183082) | Vadose zone soil fungal communities from Angelo Coast Range Reserve, California, USA - CZODoug3_1_1_16fungal (Hybrid Assembly) | ecosystem: Environmental > Terrestrial > Soil > Vadose...
GAGAGCGCCAATTTCGCTGCCCGGCCACACCGGTGTAGCTTCTGCTCCAACGTGCGAGCCGCCAGGACCAGGATTTGAGCGCAAGGAGCGAGGCCAGCAGGGGGGTGGAGCGGCCGCAGAATGCTTGCGATCAGTGTGGCGTTGCCAAGCCCACCAAGCTGTTCGAAAAGGGGGGCGACACCTACGTCCGCTGCGCGGGCTGCGCCCTCGTCTATATCGACCCCCAGCCCAGCGATGCGGAGCTGGCCGCGATCTACGGCGAGAGCTACTACGATGCCTGGGGCGCGGGCTTGAATGCGGAGCACGTCGCGAAATTGAAGCGCCGCACGTTTGCGCTGATGCTCGAGAGGCTGGCACGCCGTGCCGGCGTACGCACCGGACGACTGCTCGACTTGGGCTGTGCGACGGGCTACCTGCTCGAGGTCGCCCGGGAGCGCGGGTTCGAGCCATTCGGCATCGAGCTGAACCCTTTCTCGGCCAGGCAGGCGCAGCTGAAGCTCGGGGCCGATCACGTCCACTGCGGGACGGCGGACGACGCGCCGTTCGCACCAGGGTCGTTCCAGGTCGTGGTCATGAGCGACCTGCTCGAGCACGTGCGCAGCCCCCGCAAGCTGCTGGCGCAGACGCACGAGCTCCTCGCTGCGGAAGGCACCCTCGTCGTCGCCGCCCCGAACGTGGGAGGCGCCTCCAGCAAGCTCCTGCGCAGCAGCTGGACGGACTACAAGCGCGAGCACCTTTTCTACTTCGACAAGCGCAGCCTGGCTGCGACGCTGCGCCGGGCAGGCTTCGAGGTGCGGGAGGTGCGCGCATTTCCCAAGTTCCTCGACCTCGCGTACATCCGCAGCCAGCTGCTGAAGTATCCGACGCCTGTGTTCACCCGGCTGGTGCGCGCGATCTGCGCCGTGTTGCCGGAGCGAGCGACGCGGCTGGCGCTTCCCGTCTTCGCCGGTTCGATGATGGCGATCGCCCGCAAGCGGTGATGCGGGTGGGTGGGCACACTTCCGATCCATGCAGGATCTGCGGCGCGGCGGCGGACGACGCCGGGTCCATCCGGCGCGCGACAGGCGCGACGTTCCTCCTGCGGCGGTGTCCGGACTGCGGATACGCGTTCGTGCTCAATCCGCTCGAAGATTCTGGCCGCGTGTACGACGAACGCTACTATCGTGGCCTGGGCGCGGATCCACACGTCGACTACCTCTTCGAGCTCGAGCGCCCGGACTCGACGGTCCGGCGGCTCGAATGGCAGGGCATCCTCGATGTGGTGCGCAACCTCGTCCCACTTGGGCCGGGCGTCCGCTGGCTGGACTACGGCTGCGGAAACGGCGGCCTGGTCCGCCATCTGCTCGCGTCGGGAGCCTGTCAGGCGACGGGTTTCGAGACGGGATGGATCGCGGATCGCGCGCGGGCCCTCGGGATTCCGCTGCTCGGCGAGGCCGAGTTCGGAGCAGCGACCGGGCAATTCGACGTGGTCACGGCCATCGAGGTCGTCGAGCATCTCGTCGATCCCCTCCAATTCTTCCGCGCTGTGCGCGGGCTGCTCAAGCCCGGCGGTCTTCTCTTCCTGACCACCGGCAACGCGGCAAGGCACCCCGACCTGACGCGCTGGTCGTACGTGGTGCCCGAGATCCACGTCAGCTTCTTCGAGGCCCGCACCGTCGAGCGGGCCCTGCGGATGACGGGTTTCCGGGCCGAGAGCCGGGGCCTCTTGCCGGGCTTCGAGAAGATCATCGGCTTCAAGATCCTGAAGCGCCTGGGCGTGCGCCGGTACAACCGCGCCCTGGACGCGTTGCCGTGGCGCCCGATCTCACGGTTCGTCGACGCCCGGCTGTCGTTGACCGCGCATCCCGTCGGGTGGGCCGTCTAGCGCGAAGCGAGGTACCGTTCCGTCTCCGCGAGTCCGTGAGGCGTGCCGATTTCGTAGAACCGCTGGAAGACCTCGAATCCGACCATCCGCCGCTCCCGCACTAGTCGCGAATAGAGATCGGCGAGGTCGTGCGGCACGCCTGTCGTCAGTTCTCCGACGACCTCGCGCCGGAGGGCCGCAAGGCCGTAGTCGATGTAATCCATCCCGGGCAGGGGGTTCTTCTTGTCGTACTGCAGAAGCTCGCCGTCCCGGAAGATCACGTTGCTCGCATCCCATCTGCCCGCATTGCGCAACACCGTCATCAGCGCCGGCCTGGCGCTCTCGCGGAAGACGCGAATCACCTGGCCATGGTCGATGTCCAGGTAAGTGTCGCCGTAGAGCACCAAGAACTCGGGATCCAGCAGGTCCAGCGAATTTCTCAGCGCCCCACCGGTTCCCAGCAGGCGCGGTCCGTCATGGCGGTACCTGATCTCGACGCCGTGCGCGGACCCGTCGCCGAATGTGTCTTCGAGCTGCGTCCCATGGTGGCCGTGCAACATCAAGATGCGCGTGAGCCCCTGCGTTTTGAGCAGAGCCAGCACATGGGCGAGGAACGGCTTCCCGTTCACGCGCAGGAGCGCCTTCGGCTGCTTGGCGGTCAGGGTGCCGAGGCGCGTGCCGAGGCCGCCGGAGAGGATGACTACCTGCATCTGGCGTAAGCCTCGGCGACCACCCGCAGCGTGGACAGCGCGTCCTCGAGCGTGGCCCCGCTGCCCGCCGCTCCGGAGATCGCGGCGGTGAAGTCCTGCCATTCGAGCGTCCAGGAGGAGTCCGCAAAAGGATACTCATGGATCATCGTGTCCGGAGGGCCCATCCCGGAGCGCATCTGGTACTGGTAGAGCCGCTCCACCCCGTAGCTGCCACCCAGGCCTTCCAGGTGCAGCTTCGCGTTGCGTCCGTAGATCTCGAACGAGAACAGGTTCTTCCACTCCGTGCAGGACGCGTGCAGGTGGGCGATCTGCCCGCCGCTGGCCGTGAGCGTGAGAAAAGCGTTGTCGTCCGCCTTCGCATCCCAGAAGCTGGTCACGACGCGACCGCGCACATCTGCGATCTCGCTACCGAGATACCAGCGCGACAGATCGATCAGATGTACGCCCTGATCGATCAGCTCTCCTCCGCCGGACATGGCAGGGTCCATCCGCCATTCGCGATCGTACCCTTCGCGGCCACCGTGCCCATAGCGCGCACGCACGAACATGAGCGGGCCGCAAGCGCCGGTTGCGAGGATCTCGCGCGCCTTCCGCGCCGCCGGGTGGAAGCGATGATTGTAGCCGACCCGCACGGTCACGCCGCGTTTCCGCGCCAACTGCGCGAGCGGCTCGAGCTCGGCAGGCGACCTCGCACCCGGTTTTTCCACCAACACGTGCTTGCCGGCCTCGATCGCCCGCGCCGCGATGGGCGCGAGCTGATCATTGGTCGTCGCCACCACCACGGCTTCCGCCCTGGCGAGCAACTCGTCGATCGAGACCGCCGCGGCCGAGGGATGCTTGGCCGCCAGCGCCTGCGCCCGGGAGGCATCGCGATCGCAGACCGCTACGAGCGCATCGCCGCCCAGCGCGCCGGCGCGCTTGTGCCCGATCAGCCCGCAGCCGACGATCCCGACACGCATCACGCCACCAAAGTCTGGGCGCCCTCGAAGTCGAAGCGCATCCGCACTTCCTGTAGTCCCTCGCCTGCCATGCAATTGCGCAGCCGCGCCTTGTCTTCCGCGAGGAACATGAGGAATCCTCCGCCGCCGGCGCCGATCAGCTTGCCGCCGGCCGCGCCGTTCGCGCGCGCCAGGCGGAACCAGCGCGCGATGTCGGAGTTCACCATCGCGTTCGATCGCGAGAGCTTCGCCTCCCATTGCTCGTCGAGAAGGGCCGCGAACGCAGCGAGATCTCCCTTCTCCAACGCCTCCCGGCTGCGCAGGCCGATGTCTTTGACCCGGTGGAGGTTGTCGATCATCTCCCGGTCGTCCTTCTTCGGTCTCTCGTCCTGCTCGGCCAGGGTGGTGGAGGCATGCCTCGAGTAGCCGGTGAAGAAGAAGCCGCATTGCTCTTCGAGCTGGTACAGCGCAGGGCGAGGCATCCGCAGAGGCGTCACTTCGACGTCGTCGCCGCCGGGCCGGATGGTGAAGCAGTTGATGCCTCCGAACGCAGCGATGTACTGGTCCTGCTTGCCCACCGGGCGCCTCAGCTGCTCGACCTCCAACCGGCAGGCCTCCTCGGCCAGCTCCCGATTGGTCACGTGACGGCGCGTGTAGCTGTGCAGCCCCTTGAGCAGAGCGACGGTGAAGGTGCCCGACGAGCCGAGGCCCGTTCCCTCGGGAAGATCGGCGAAGCTGGAGATTTCGATCCGCTCGCGGATCCCCATCGCGCGGAGCGATTCGCGCAGGAGCGCATGCTTGATCTCATCGACCGTCTTGACCCGCTCCAGCTCCGAGTACTTGAGGATGATCTGATCCTGGAACACGTCGTGGACCGAGATGTAGATGTACTTGTCGATCGCCGCGCTGATCCAGAAGGCGCCGTGCGTGCGGTAGTAGCTCTTCAGATCGGTGCCACCGCCTCCGAGCGTGATCCGGAGCGGCGCCTTGGAAATGATCATTTGGACGGAACCTCCCGGAACAGAGCGCCATCGATGCGCCGGAGCGCGTAGAGCGAGGAGCGATTGGCGCCTTCCGGATCGATGCGAGACACGTCATCCCATTTCGCTGACAGGAGCTTGCCGCTCAAGTTCTTCGACGCGGGCGAGAGCAGCCACGCGACCAGGCGCGCAGCGAGCTCCGGCGATTCTCCGCCGCTCTCCCGCTGCTGGAGCGTCCGCTCATACAGCTCGCGCCCCGCCTTCTCCACGCCGGCGGCGATCACGCCGGCCGTCATCTCCGTTACGACGGCTCCGGGAGAGATCGCGTTCACGAAGATGCCGTCGGCGGCTACCTCGCGCGCGATGCACTCGGTGAGTTGCACCACCGCAGCCTTGGAGGTCGCGTACGCCGAGATGCGCGGCGCGACGCCCGGTCCGCCGATCCCACCTCCGGCCAGGTTGACGATCCTGCCGCCACCCTGCTTGCGCATGTGGGGGATCGCGGCGCGCATCATGTGCATGGTCCCGAAGAGATTGACCTCGAGAGCGGCGCGCCATTCGCGCAGATCGCATTGTTGGAGGTCGCCGATCGCGCCGGTCATTCCCGCGTTGTTCACCAGGCCGTCGATGCGACCGAGCTCGGCCACGGCTCGCTCGACCAATGCCTCTGCCTGCACCGGGTCGGCGACGTCGGTCCGGTGCGCCAGGCAGCGCACGCGGAACTCGCGGCCGATGCGATCCCGCGCCTCCATCAGCTGATGCTCGGTGCGCGCTCCCAGCACGAGATCGAAGCCGCGCGACGCCAGGTCGCGCGCGATGGCCAGTCCGATCCCCCGCGAACCTCCGGTGACGATGGCCGCCGGCATCAATCCCGCCCTCCAAGCGCTTCATCGTTCTGCGCCAGCCAGCCGATGGTGCGCTCCAGCGCCTGGGCGATCGTCAGCTTCGGTGACCAGCCCGTGGCCCGGATCTTTTGCGTGTCGAGGAGGATGAAGGGGCTGTCGCCGACCCACCCGCGCTCTCCACCGGTATAGCTGAGCTCCGGCTTCAGGCCGAGGGACCGGGTGATCGCGCTGACCGATTCGTTCACGGTGACGGTCTCGTCGGTGCCGAGATTGAAGATGTGCAGGCCCGGACCGGTGTGTCCGACGGCGTGCAGCACCGCGGCCACGCAGTCCTGCACGTACAGATACGACTTGCGCTGCAGACCGTTGCCGAGGATGCGCAGCCGCTTCGGGTCCTTGCGCAACTGCCTGTAGAAGTCGACCACGTGCCCGTGCGTGTAGCGCTCGCCGAGGATGGAGACGAAACGGAAGATCCAGGCCGAGAAGCCGTTTCCCGCCACGTGGGCAGACAGGAGGCCTTCGCCGGCGAGCTTGGAGGCACCGTAGAGCGAGGTCTGGGTGGGGAAAGGGCAGGTCTCCGGAGTGGGAAAAACGGCCGGCTCCCCGTAGACGGAGCCGGTCGACGAGAATGCCACGCGGGCAATCCCGGCCAGGCGCATGGCCTCGAGCACGTTGTGCGTAGCGATGGTGTTCTGCTCGAGGTCCTTGCGCGGATGCTTCAGTCCCTCGCGGACGTCTGCATTTGCGGCCAGATGGAAGACGAAGTCGTGCCCGCGGATGGACGAGCGTAGCTTCCCCTCGTCGAGCAGGTCCCCCTCGACGAGGCGGTAGGTCCGGTTGCGCAGCGCCGAGGCCACGAAGACCCGCCGGCCCGTCGAGAAATTGTCGTAGGCGGTCACCTCGTGCCCCTCGGCGAGAAGCCGGTCGACGAGGGTGCTGCCGATGAACCCGGCCCCGCCGGTGACGAAGGCGCGCATCTAGGCGAGCGGCTCGAACCGGCTGGCCACGATCGTCCGCAGCCAGGTGATCGGATCGCTGAAGAACCGGACCTTCTTTCCTTCTGCATACGACCGCGATCGGTAATTGATCGGTACCTCGGCGGGGAGGTGGCCGCGCCGGATGAGCTTGCAGACCAGCTCCCAGTCGAAGTCGAACCGGTCGCGCCGGAAGCGGAGACCGGCCACCGCCTCGCGGCGGAAGACCTTGTACATGGTAGTCGGATCGCGCATGTCGGCCTGGTACAGCCAGTTCGCGAGGGCAGTGAAGAGCTGGTGCGCGAGGTTCATGATGCCGGCGAGAGCTCGCGCGTTCGCGAATTGACGGATTTTCCAGGTGCGCCCGCCCATGTGGCGGGACCCGAGCACGAAGGTCGCGGAGAGCCGGAGCAGCGGCTCCAGCACGATGTCGTAGTCGCCGACATCGTACTCGGAATCGGCATCCTGGATGAGCAGCACGTCGCCCTCGGCGACTGCCATCCCCGCGCGAACGGCGTGTCCCTTGCCGGCGGGGCGGTCCTGATACAGCACCCGCACGCCGGGCAGATGTTCGATCGAACGCACGAGATCGCGGGAGCCGTCGGTCGAGTTGCTCTCCACGACGATCAACTCGCGATCCACGCCGGCGATCACGGCCCCATGCACGCGCGCGAACGTCTCCAGGAATGTCGGGGCCTCGTTGAAGACGGGCATGATGATCGACAGCTTGGGTCGTTCCCGGACCTCTTTGACGACGGCGCGGAGCTCCAGGAGTCCGCTGGGCACTTCTACCGGCCGGCGGAACACTGCGGCGAACGCGCGCGTGAGCCACGGCAACCGGGGCGTCTCGGCGAGCCGCGGATCGACGGGCCTGGTCTGGACGGAGCGCCGGAGCAGGCCGCAAGATTCGCTGCGGACGCCGGCGGCACGCGCGAGACCGAGCAGCGTTGCCGGCGTGAAGGAATGCGCGGGAAGCTGATCGCCGGGAAAACCGGAGATGTCGTTTGCGCCCGCCACCACGACGACCGCCCCTCCCGCGCGGACCGTCCGCGCGATCCTGCGCAGCAGCGCGACAGGATCGGCCACCAACTCCACCGCGCCGTTCACCAGCGCCGCGTCGAACGACCGTGGTTCGGCGGAATCGACAGCCTCGGGCAGGTGGCGGGGATCGACGGTGACGAACTCGCGCCCATCGGCGGAAGGTAGCGCGGCGGAGCCGTCCGCGATCTGAAGAATCCTCCCCTGCGGCAGTCCGGCAAGCACGGCACGGGCGCTGTCGTCGTCCAGGTGGTAGCTGGCAGCGGTCCCTGGAGACGGTCCCGTGCGTGCGATGAGCCCGCAATCGTGGCACCGGGTCATTCGCGCGCTGCCGACGACGAAGAGATAGTCGCGGCGGCGGCCGCCGCACAGCACACACTGGACCCCAGCGGACTGCCAGAGCGGAGCTGGTGGGACACTGGAGGCGGCGGCCTCCCGAGCGGCCCTCGAATCCGGGACGTGCCTGCGAGATGAGCCGGTGTACTTCATGCTTTTTTTTGCGGAGGATTCAACCACCCCGCATGATACCCGCAGGCACCAATGGGCCAAACATTTAGCCCTCCGTCGCGGCGAGTGCGCGCCGCGTTCCTCGACCGCGATGGCGTGCTGGTGGAAATCCTCCGGGACGCCGAGAGGGGCGTGCTCTACACCGCCTTTCATCCCGATCAGATGCTTCCCACCAAGGGCGCGGTGGATGCGGTGCGACGGCTGCGCACACTTGGCTACGAATGCATCGTGGTCACCAATCAACCCGGTCCGGCGAAGGGACAGTTCCCGCTAAGCCAGATCGCGCGCATGAACGCGCGGCTGCGGGAGATGTTCGAGCTGGATGCCATCTACGTCTGCCCACACCATCCCGAGGGTGGCTCGGGAGGCGACCCGGCGCTGGTGCGGGCCTGCGATTGCCGCAAGCCAGGACCGGGCATGATCCTGCAGGCTGCGCGCGAGCGCGGCATAGAGCTGGCAGCGAGCGTGATGATCGGCGACTCGGCGGACGACATGCACGCCGCCGCCGCCGCCGGCGTGCGCAGCGTGCTGATCAACGGCGGCCGGTGCGAGCTGTGCCCCAACCGGACAGGACCGCGGATCCCGGCCGACGCAGCGGTGCAGTCCCTTTCCGATGCGGTGGATTGGGTCGCCGCTCAGGAACGTTGATCGCTCCCCCAGGGCCGTTTTCGGAGGACCGGATGGATTTCTCGCAGGAGTACCTCGCCGAGTCGGTCCAGGTGATCGAGAAGCTGGATCGGGGCCAGATCGAGAAGATGGCCACCCTGCTTGCGGACGTCCGCGCGCGCCGCGCCCGCCTCTTCATCCTCGGCGTGGGTGGCAGCGCGGCCAACGCCTCGCATGCCGTCAATGATTTCCGGAAGATCTGCGGTATCGAGGCTTACGCGCCGACCGACAACGTCTCGGAGCTGACCGCGCGCACCAATGACGACGGTTGGGCGAGCGTGTTCGAGCAATGGCTGAAGGTGAGCCGGCTCGGTCGGGACGATCTTCTGCTCGTGCTCTCGGTGGGCGGCGGAAACGCGGAGAAGAACGTCAGCCCCAACCTGGTCGCCGCGCTCAAGTACGGGAAGGAACTGGGCGCGCGTGTGATCGGAATCGTCGGGCGCGACGGCGGCTATACCGCGCAGGTCGCGGACGCCTGCGCCATCATCCCGGTGGTCAACGGAAAGCACACGACGCCGCACACCGAAGCGTTCCAGGGATTGGTCTGCCACCTGCTCGTCTCCCACCCACGATTGAAGATCGCGCAGACCAAGTGGGAGTCGGTGAAGTAGCCGTCTGGGCCCGACCGCCTGCCTGCCGTATCAGCGCGCGGCCAGCTTGGATTCGGGATTCGGGGGATTCGGGGACACTATACGCAACTCCCCATGCCAACACGGCGGCCCAGCCCGTGTGGAATCGGCACGCTGAGTTGCGTATGGTGTCCCCGAGTCCCTAGAACAGGCGGCGGCCCGGGGGGCGGGCAGCCGCCGCGTCCAGCGGCGCTTGGCCTCGCGCGCACCGGCACGACGGCGGATGGGAGATCTCGCTCGCGGAGTCGCGGCATTGTTCCGCCTGTTGCAGCACCTTCGAAAGCCCGGGGGACGCGGCGGTCCCCGCGAACTGGACGCCTGCGCGTCTGGCATCGGCCCAAACGACGCGACCGGTTGGGAGCTCCAAGCGCGCCAACGGACCTTGGAGGAGCGAGATCGAGACCTCCTCGCCGGGCGTGAGCGAACCAGGGAGCCTGGAGAGACCGGCGCCGGCCACGCTGATGTCGGACAGGCCACACAGGATCTTGCTGCCGTCCGCCTGGCGCACGAGAGTGACCGTCTGGTCGACGGCGAAGCGTAAACGGGAGCGCAGCGATTGCATGGCGCGCTTCATGCTGTAGGCCACGTCCTGGACGGGCAGCTCGATCCAGCTGCCCTTGAACGTGCCGTTCGCGTGCGCGACCACGCGCCCTCGGAGCGGGCAGGGCGGACCCCCGGCGGCGGGCACGAACTCGACGACGAGGTCGCCGATACGGTCGTCGAGACGGACAGGCCAGTAGAACAGCGTTCGTCCGTCCACCCTTTGGAAGTGAAGATCGATCGACGCACCGCTGTCGAACCGGTATCGCAGCAATGGAACCTCGCGCGCGCTCGACAAGCCATCGCGCGTGGCCGAACGTCCGGTCACGACAGGCACGGTATTCCCCTTTCGCAAAGCCATGGTCACCCTCCCTCGCCGTCATCGTCGACGGATCCTGCCGCCTCCGTGACGCATCCATTGTCGTCGCTGTCGTCGACGGCCGGCCTGCATCCGTCGGTCGGCGGGTTCGGCTGCCTCACGGCAGGCTCGTACGAATCGTTGATGTCGTCGAAGAGGACGCGTACCCGAGCGTCCGCCCGAACGGCGCGCGCGGGGAACAAGCAGAGACCCAGCAGCAAGGCGAGCGCAGCCGCGCGGCCCATCCCCTGGGGACGGGCGCCTCGCTGGCGTCTCGGTTTCACGCCTCGCTCCCGTTCCGCCTGACGCGCTCGCAGGAGCAGGCGCTCGAGGCGAGCTGGAAGACGTCGCGCGACGCGGACAGGGCGGCCATCGAGAAGTTGCACGATCTGCTGGATGCCGGGCAGCGCACGGCGTTGGTCGATGCCATCGAGAAACAAGGCAAAGGAGACGGCGGAGGCGAAGGCCACGGCGATGGCGGGACGCACGGCGCTTGGGGAGGGCGAAAGCATCAAGGAACCGAGCGCATGGCCAAGTTGGCCGCGGAGTTGAAGCTCACCGATGATCAGAAGGCGAAGATCGTCGAGGCGGTTCGTGCGGAGCGGGGCAAGGATCATCCGCAGCATGCGCAACACGGGAAGCTCGAGGCCATGTTGACGGCGTTCAAGAGTGACCACTTCAAGATGGACGAGGTGGCGCCGAACACGGAGTTCCACGAGCCGATTGCTCGCACGTTGCGCCTTGCGGAGATCTCGGTGCCGTTGCTCACGCCGGAGCAGCGCACGTTGCTCGCGGCGAAGATCCGCGCCCGGGCGGCGGGGCAGAAGGGGGACTGAGCGCGGCGGGCGCGGGTGCTATACTCGCGCCATGGTCGCGAAAACGTCTCGCCGGGATACGTTCGAAGACTATCTCCAGGTCGAGGAGATGAGTCCGAGGGTGAAGCACGAGTTCGTCGACGGAAACATCCTCGCGATGGCGGGGGGCACGCCGGAGCATGCGGCCATTGCCATTAAGGTCGCAGCACTCTTGACCGCGCAACTCGGGGATCGACCTTGTCGGGTTTTTGGCTCGGATCTTCGGATCCGCGTGCGCGCGACGGGACTCGCGGCGTATCCGGATGTCACCGTTATCTGTGGACGTCTCGAGCTCGATCCGGAAGACCCCAAGAAATGCACCGCGAACAATCCCTCTGTACTCGTCGAAGTATTGAGCCCTTCCACCGAGTTGTACGATCGCACGGACAAACTCGAGAATTACAAGCGGATTGAGTCCCTTCAGGAGGTGATTTTCGTGGCACACGATGCCCGGCGTATCGAGGTCGTTCGGCGCATGGGAACCGCATGGAAGCACTTCGAATACGTGGAGGGCGCTGCCGAGGTC
>Ga0137415_10006718_pt1 | contig 11405 bp, 13 predicted proteins | sample CZODoug3_1_1_16f_FD_183082 | JGI IMG/M metagenome (GOLD analysis project Ga0137415, IMG submission 183082) | Vadose zone soil fungal communities from Angelo Coast Range Reserve, California, USA - CZODoug3_1_1_16fungal (Hybrid Assembly) | ecosystem: Environmental > Terrestrial > Soil > Vadose...
AACACTTCCAGAACCCCAGAGATGTACAGGAAATACCCCGGCAAACCATGCTCCACGAAAAAATTCTGCATCTGCGCTCCGCCGCGCAAATGGGCCAGTTTCGGGTACCCGTGAGAGAAAAAAATCACCCCCAGCGCGATTCTAAGCAGCAGTAGCCCGATGGGTCGAAACGAGTCGAGGAATTTCACGCATCTTCTCCGCAAATTGGAGGGCGGCGCTTTGTTTACGATGAGTTTCGAAGGGCCGCCGCCTTGACGCTGTCAAATCGGAATGAGAATTGCTCCCCCTAGAATGACTGTTCCGGGCGCATTGTACCAGAAACTTCCGCGCACGCTTTCTCTGGCCCCACCGAAGAATCGGTTACAATCATCTGTAGCGCAGAAAAAATGAACGCATGAACGCCCCTTCACTCGTTGTGCCATTCACCAGCCCTGAGGTACGCCCATGAAGCGCAAGCTTCTCGTCGCCGTCCCTCTACTATGCGTGGTCGTCGTGCTGGCTTGGTTTTTTCGCCCCAAGCATGAATATCTCGGCGAAGCCTACGTCAGCGAGCGCAGCACCACGCTGTGGAGCAGCGTCGCACAAGTGCGCGCGCCCATCGACACCTTGCATTACGGCGACCGCGTCGACGTCATGGCCCGCCGCAACGACAGCGTAAAAGTACGCACCGGCAGCGGCGCTATCGGCTGGGTCGACGCCAGGCTGCTCCTCGAACCCGCTCTCTGGCAGCGCAGCGTCAAGCTCCTCAACGTCGCCAAAGCCATGCCCGTGCAGGCGCGCGGCCGCACCAAAGTGCAAACCAATCTTCGTGTCGAGCCCGGACGCACGGAGCCTCGCCTCTATCAGTTCGGCCGTGGAGTTCCAGTCGAGGTCGTCGCACGCGCCGTCGCCGATTGGGTGCAAGTCAGCGACGAGCGCGAAAACAACGAAGCGGAGGCAACCAAGAAGGAGGATTGGTTCCTGGTTCGCGGCTTGGCCACCCGCCCTCCTGGCGAAATCTCTGCCCGCAGCTCCGAATCCAATACCACCACGCAGCCCGGCGATCAGACCATTCCGATCGCCGGCTGGGTCGTGGCTCGTTTTGTGGAGCTTGATTTGCCTGAGGCCGTGCGCGAAGGCATGGCGTCCGCCAACGTCCGCGCCACTGCCTGGTTCGAGCTGAACCGCGTCGCCACTCCCTCCGGAGACAAACCGCAGTATTTAGTCGCCGGAACGCGCAGCGCCGAAGGACAACCCTGCGATTTTACGGTTCTCCGCGTCTACACGTGGAACGCCCGGCGTACGCGCTACGAAACCGCCTTCATCGAAAATAATCTGTGTGGCCAAATGCCTATCCGCCTCGACAAGGGACCGAAAGGCGAGCCCGAATTTCGTTTTCGTCAGATGAGCGGCGCGAAAGAAGAGCGTGTCTATCGCCTGACGCAAACCGTGGTCCGCCGCGTCCGCGAACCCGGCGAAGCCAATAAAAAAACTCCCCGCGCGAGTTCCGCCAAAAGTGCGAAGCCTTAACCTTATTGTAGCCGCGTGGGTTTGCCTCTCGGGGATTGTTGCAGGCTGCTCGCGACCGGCGCAAACCGCTGCCGCTCCCGCGCCTCCTCCTCCCCCCTTCGAGTACGTCGACGCCTGGGGCTCCCGAGGCGACGGCCCCGGCCAATTCGACAGGCCCGTAGCCATGACCTGCGACGGCGAATCCATCATCTACGTAGCCGACGCCGCCAGTGGATTCATCCACAAGTTTTCGCCAAGCGGCGAGCCTCGCCTTTCCTTCCAGGACGATCGCAGTAATCTGCATCCCGCCGATATCGCTGTCGATGCCGGAGCCGCCATCTACGTCGCCGATGGCCGCCGCGGCACGGTCGCTATCTTCTTTTCCGATGGCATGCGCCACCGCGAACTGCGCACGAACGCGCTCTCCGCTGAGCGCGAATCCTTGCACATCGCCGTCGATGCCTACGGCACGATCTTCGTCACCGCCAAGCATCCCTACGGCGTTCGCAAATTCAGTCCCGGGCTTCGTCCGAGCGGGTCTTGGGGTGGCGCTACGGCGAAAGGCGCCCCGATCGGCGTCCAGATCGACAATCCGACAGCTCTCTCTGTTGGGCCTGACGGCTTGGTGTATGTAAGCGACGTTGGGCAGTCAGATATCAAAGTGTACGACGCCTCCGGGACCCTGCAACGTACGGTTGTCGTGCCCACCGATACCGATCCAAACCTCACCGGCGTCGCCGTGAATCACAAATTCATTTTTGCCGTGGGCACCAGTCACCCTTCGGTTTACGTCTGGTCGCTTGATGGCTCATTTCAGCGCACGCTCGATCTCTCGACCTGGGTGCCCGGCGTAGGTTCCAGTATCGTCCGCAAAATCGTCGTCACCCCCGCCAACGACCTCCTCCTTCTCGACACCGCAGCAGCCCGCGTTTTCAGATTCCGCTTGCACCTGTAGAATCCAGGGACTCACGGAGGCGCGCCGCATGACTCTTCACATCAGCGAAGCCGAGGTTCAACAAGTCCTCACTATGCCGATGGCCCTGGAGGCCGTCGAAGAGATTTCCCGCAAACAAGCCGCTGGCGAAGTCATCGTTCATCCGCGCCGCCGCTTCGAGCTCCCTTCCGGCGGATTTTTTCACTACATGGCCGCAGCCGATTTCACCGCCGGCTTTCTGGCCATGAAGCAATACACTTTCGTCCGCGGCAAAATCCGTTTTCTGGTTCCGTTATACGAAATTGCCAGCGGCGATCTGGTCGCCATGATCGAAGCCGATTATATGGGGCAACTGCGTACCGGCGCCGCTTCCGGAGTGGCCACAAAATATCTGGGCCGTCGCGACGCATCTGTCGCCGCCATTATTGGCACCGGCGGTCAAGCAAAGACGCAACTGGAGGCCGTCGCCGCAGTGCGTAAGCTCAAATCCGCGCGCGTTTACGGCCGCAACACGGACCGCCGCAAGCGATTTGCGGAGGAAATGTCGCGACGAATCGGCATCCCCGTCGAGCCCGCCACCTCCGCCTCCGAGGCCGCGCGCGGCGCGCACATTATCTGCACCGCCACGACTGCATCGCAGCCCGTGCTTAGCGGCGCCGACCTCGCCTCCGGAATGCACATCAATGCCATCGGCGCAAATCACGCACATAAACGCGAACTCGATGACGAAGCCGTCGCCAGTGCGGACGTCATTGTCGTGGACTCCATCGAACAGTCCCGGCAGGAAGCCGGCGACCTGATCATCGCTTTCAAAGGGGATGAAATCTGTTGGACCGGCGTAAAGAAATTGTCCGATGTGGTCGCAGGAAAAGCCAGCGGCCGAACCAGCGACACCGAAGTGACCCTGTTCAAGTCCAACGGAATCGCGTCGTGGGATCTAGCCGTAGCAATGCGCGTCTACGCGCTAGCCCAAAAGAAGGGTTTAGGCCGCAACCTCCCCTTCTGGTCCTGATTTTTTGGAGTGGGCGGTCTTGTTTACCCTCAGCCTCGAAGGGCCGCCGCTTTTACGCAGTCAGCCATCTACCAGCGTCACTAAGGGAAAACGCCTTCAATTTACATTGCCGCTTAATGCGCTTTGTGATACAAAGTATGTCGCTAACTTTGCTCCGGGACATTTCAGCATGCGAACCACGACCCGTCCCCTGCGCGTGAAGTTCATCCTCCCCGCGCTGACCGAAGCCACGAGCCCCTACTGGCGGCCGATTAAGTACTCCTTGTTCCCTCCGTTGGGGTTGGCCACTCTGGCCGCTTACCTTCGTCCCGATGATGAAGCGGTCATTGTGGACGAGCACGTGGAGCCGTTGCGCACGGACGACGAGCTGGACCTGGTCTTGATCCAGGTGTATATCACCAATGCATTCAGGGCCTATGCCATTGCCGACCACTATCGCGCTCATGGAATCTTTGTGGGTCTGGGAGGCCTCCACGTCACTTCCGTTCCTGATGAGGCCGCTCGCCATGCCGACGTGGTCTTTCTAGGCCCGGGAGAACAGACATTTCCGCAGTTTCTGCAAGACTTTCGCGCCGCGCAGCCACAACGCGTTTACGCCTCAATCGCCGGACGCACTCTGGAGCGGATTCCACCCATACGCCGCGATCTCATCCGCCGCAGTCGCTACCTGGTTCCAAATTCCATCGTGGTAACACGCGGCTGTCCACAACACTGTGACTTCTGCTACAAAGACGCATTTTTTCAAGGGGGCCGCTCCTTCTACACGCAGAGGGTGGATGACGCCTTGGCGGAAATTGCGCGGCTGCCCGGACGCCACCTTTATTTTCTGGATGACCACCTTCTGGGTGACCGCCGCTTTTCACAGGCGCTCTTCACCGGCATGAAAGGGATGCGGCGGCTGTTCCAGGGTGCGGCAACCGTGGACTCCATTTTGCGCGGAGACCTGATTGAACAGGCTGCAGAAGCCGGACTGCGCAGCATCTTCGTAGGCTTTGAGACCTTGACTCCCGGCAACCTGGCGCGCAGCAACAAACGACAGAACCTTGGGCGGGATTACAAAGCGGTTACCGACCGGCTGCATTCGCTGGGAGTCATGATCAACGGCAGCTTCGTCTTCGGCATGGATGACGATGGCGAAGACGTATTCCGGCGCACCGTGGATTGGGCGGTTGCTCACGGCATCACTACGGCCACCTTTCACATCCAGACCCCTTACCCTGGCACCAGGCTTTACGCGCAAATGCGCAGCGCGGGACGCATCGTCACCAGCGACTGGAACCTGTACGACACGCGTCACGTCGTCTATCGTCCTGCACGATTGCAGCCGGAGGCGCTGAAAGCCGGATACGATTGGGCCTACGAAGAGTTTTATCGCTGGGGCTCGATTGCGCGGGCGTCGCTGCGGCATGGCACGCTCAAGCATCAGGCAAAACATTTCTTCTATGCGTCCGGGTGGAAGAAATTCGAACCTCTCTGGGACCTGATGATTCGGGCGCGGCAACTCCGCAACGTAACACCCCTGTTGGAGGCGGTCTTGAGCAAAGTCACTCGCCAGCACACGGCGACCGAAGAACAGCAACGGCCAGAGGATGTATCGCAGCAACTCCTCAGCATCAGCACCCTCCTGCAAGTGAGTCGGACAGCGTCGAAGGACGACGTCGCGCAAATAGCGGCGAATCCAGAATTCGTGTTGCCAGCCGCAAAGTAGTGCGATTGCGCCACTATCGTAGCGGCCGTGCGTGCATTGCGCGTGCTGCGGGCGTGGCCGAATCCCGCCACGGAATCCAGCTAGCGCAAACCCCAAAATGCTCAAGAGTCGATCAGACGAGGAACTTCGGGCACGGGTCTTTGATCGATCCATCGCGCAGCGCAGGGATTTAGGATTCTTGGGAAGGAGCCTGCTATTTCCGCTCCTCGCGAATCTTCTTCCGCAAGGTCTTATGCAAACGCGCCTGCACGTCAGCCGGAAAATCCACCAAATCCGAATCGTAGTACAAATGGACGGTAAGCCTGGTCTGCTGCACCAAAATAGTGCAATCCCGGCACTGCCGCATGTGCAGCTCGATTTCTTCCACTACCGTGGCTTCTAGCTCGCCATCGATATAACTGGAAACATGCCGAATTACGCCGTTGCAGTTCAATGCTTTCCGTCCTGTCGAAGGTGACGATCCAATTTCTGCCGCAGCTTGAGACGCGCGCGCAGCAGCCGGGACTTCACTGCCGCCTCGGAGATTCCCACTGCCTCCGCTGTCTCTCCCGTGGAGAGTCCTTCCACGTCGCGCAAAACAAAAACCACACGGAAATCCGGCGACAGCTCTTCAATCACAGCGCGCAAAATATCGCGCATTTCTGTTTGCGCGTAGCGCTGTTCCGGGCTCGGTCCCCAATCCTGAATTTGCTGCGGGATGAAATCGTCCTCGCCCTCAATCGGTTCGTCCAGGGAAACTTGATTGGGCCGGCGCTTGCGCAGGCGCATCAGCGCTTCGTTCGCGGCGATGCGAACCAGCCAGGTGTAAAAGCGCGAGTCTTCGTGAAATTTGTCGAGGTGTGAATACGCCTTCATGAATGCATCCTGCATCGCGTCTTCCGCGTCCTCGCGGTTGCGCGTGATATTCATGGTAAGGCGAAAGATTTTTCGCTCGTAGCGGTTCACCAGTTCTTCGAAAGCGGTGATATCGCCCGATTTCGCCGCGGCAACCAATAGGTGCTCATCTTCGCGGGCGACTTTGGAGGGAAGGCGGTGTGGATTCGGCGTGCTCAAGGTCAGCGTTTTTACCAGGTTGGCGAGTAACCCCGGTTGGATGCTTTGCACCGCTAAAGTAACACAATACAATGCCGCACCTCGAAGCCATATACTTGGATGACCCGGCCGCCGTCCGCGATTCAGAAATACGGCGCCCCGGCACGGCCGGGGACGTGGCAATTTGCGCAGCATTATCGAACCAGGTGTGCCGCGCGAGCCGGGGAACAGGTAAGCTAACGGAATGCGGACCCTGCCCGACCATCTTCGCAAAGGCATGAAGCTGGTGATCATCGGCTGTCATCCGACGGAGTCGTCCGTGCGCGTGGGGCACTATTACGCCGGCCGCGATAACGAATTTTGGCCCCTCATTTTCGAAGGTGGCGTGGTGCCGGAACCGTTTGATTATCGCGATGACAAGCGCGTGATCGAGTTTGGCATCGGGCTTACGGATTTGGTGAAGCGTCCGTCGAAAACGGCGGCGGAGCTAGCGCGCGAGGATTTTGCGGAAGGGCGCATCGTGCTCTCCCAGAAGCTGGAAGAATTCGCGCCGCGCGTGGTGGCGTTCAATGGAAAAATGACGTACGAATTGTTTGCGCAGAGAAAATGCAAATTCGGATTGCAGAAGGAATCCTTATATGGGGCACGCGTGTATGTGCTTCCGGCAACGCCCGGCCCGGAGATGAAAAGCAAGAGCGAAAAGCTGCAGCATTTTCGCAAATTGGCGCAACTGGTTAAGCGCGTAGAAAAGGAACGCGAGAGCAGCGCGCATGCGGTGGAGTCGCTATGAGCGCGCCGTCACACCCCATCCATGAAAATCGCGCCGTTCTGGAAAAGCGCGAGGGCGGCGTCGCCACATTAATCTTGAACCGGCCGGAGCGCATGAATGCGCTCAACAAAGATCTGGTTTTGGCGCTGAACGAAGCATTGACGCGGGCGGAAGCGGATCAGGAAATTAATGTGGTGGTGCTCGCGGGCGCCGGACGCGCGTTTTGCGCGGGCGGCGATCTCAGCGTGATCGGCAAGGGCCGGGAGGAAAATAATGTGACCGAGCTGCAGCCCATTCTGCGCTCGGGGATGCAGGCGGTGCTGAAGATGCGTACCATGCGGCAGCCGGTGATTGCCGCGGTGCACGGCGCGGCAGCAGGCGCGGGCATGAACATTGCGCTGGCGGCGGACATTCGCGTCGCTTCGGAAGATGCGACATTCGGGCAGAATTTTGCGAAGGTGGGATTGTTTCCGGATTACGGCGGGACATTTTTTCTGCCGCAGTTGGTGGGCCCGGCGAAAGCCGCGGAGATGTTTTACACCGGCGATATGATTAATGCGGCGGAGGCGCTGCGGCTCGGCATCGTGAATCGCGTGGTGCCGCTGGCGCAGCTGGAAAGCGAAGTGCGCACGCTGGCGCAGAAGATCGCGCAGGGTCCGGCGATTGCGATTCGCGCCGTGAAGCAAACCTTGTTCGGCCGCCACAAAGAGGAGCTCATGGCATTGCTCGATCTCGAAGTCGAGCAGCAGATGAAATGCTTTTCCTCCGGAGATTGCGGCGAAGGCATTCGCGCTTTTTTCGAGAAGCGCGCGCCGAAATTCCAAGGCAAGTAGCCTCGTTTTTTCCTTCGCAAGTTTTCCCCGGCAATTTCCCGCATTGCGGTTTCCAGCCTATAATTGGCCCTATATTTGAAATGGAGCATTTCGCATGGATGATCTGGAGATTACTCCGGCGGAGGCGAAACAGCGGCTGGACCGCGGCGAGAGCGTTTTGCTTGTGGACGTGCGCGAGCCTTGGGAATTTGAGATTTGCCGCATCGCAGGCGCGAAGCTGATTCCCATGGGAACAATTCCCGCGAATTTGCAGGCGCTGGACACGGATGACGAAGTGATTTGCTACTGTCATCACGGCATGCGCAGCCTGGACGTGGCCGTTTGGCTGCGTGGCCAGGGAGTGGCGCGCGCGAAATCGCTGGCCGGCGGAATTGACCGGTGGTCGGCGGAGATTGATCCGACGGTTCCACGGTATTAGCGCGCCTACAACGCGAATGACAGCACAGCGCGCGACACGCACGGATATGCAGAGCGAAATCCAGACCATTGCGGTGATCGGGGCTGGCGACCAGGGGCGCGAGATCGCTTGCGCCGTGCTGCTGGCCGGATACCGAACCATCCTTGAGGATGTCTCTGAAAATCGGCTGGAACGAGCCGCGGCGTGGATCGGGAACATTACGAATGTTGGCGCTGAGGCGCGGTCGCGCCTCGTTCTCGCGAGCAAAATCGAAGAGGCGGTGCGCGAGGCGGATCTTATTGTCGAAGCGGTGGCGGAAGAGATGGAAATGAAGATTGAGATGTTCACCATCTTCGACAAATTTGCCAAGCCGAGCGCCGTCTTTGCGAGTAGCTCGCCTTCACTTTCGATTGCGGAGTTGGCGGCGGTGACGTTTTGCCCGGAGCGTTGCATTGGCATGCGCTTTCTTTCCAGGGCTGGGGAAGAGGACGCGCTGGAGTTGGTGTGCACGCCGCAGACTTCCGAAGAAACTGTTTCGCGATGCCGGGAGGTTGGCCGGCGCATGGGCAAAGAAATCATGGTCGTGGCCGAGAGGGAATTCACGGAATCACGATGAGCCAGCCGAGCGTGAAGGAAATTGCGTCGCGAGTGGTGATCCAGCAGGGCGACCTGACGGAGATGGATACGGACGCGATTGTGAACGCGGCGAACAATGATCTCGTTCTAGGCGCGGGAGTTGCGGGAGCGATCCGCCGGAAGGGCGGGGACGCGATCCAGCGCGAATGCGACGCTATCGGCAGCATCCCGCTGGGATTTGCGGCCATTACCTCGGGCGGCAAGCTCGCGGCCAAGTACGTGATCCACGCGGCGAGCATGGGGCTGGGGAGCCTCACCACGGCGGAGACCTTGCGGAGCTCCACGGCGCATGCGCTGCGGCTTGCGGCGGAGCGCGGACTGAAAACGATTGCGTTCCCGGCTGTCGGCACGGGGATCGCGGGATTCCCGATGAAAGAGTGCGCGGAAATCATGCTGCTGGAGGTGGCGGAGCATCTGCGAAATGGGAGTTCGCTGGAAACCATTTATTTTGTGCTATTTGACGAACAGGCTACGGGGATTTTCGAGCGCACCTGGAAGGGGCTGCAGGCATAAGGGGACTCGTCTCCGGCGCTGCAACCTGAAACGGAAGGCACCAGCTCCCAGTCCTCTGTTTTTGCAAAAGAGGATGCAAGTCATTGAAAACAAAGCGTTGCTATCGGAGACTACCCGACTGCCTGGAGCACGCGAGGTGCCCCCCCTCCCCTATGTTTTTCGCAAGTGTTGATTCTAAAGGTGGTTAAAGTGCTTTATTTTGATACGCTTTTGCAAGTGTTTATTCTAAAGAAGTTAGTGAGGAGTAAGCGAAAACAAGAGAGCGGCGGCCAATTTCCGAGTCGCGGATCAACCGGCCGGAACACGCGAAGAATGAACCATATCGGCCTCCCGTGTTGCCCGATGTAGCTGCAGCCTAGCGACGACTGCGGAGAACATGATTTCTTACCAGGTCTGCTGGCGAATGAGGAAATGGCACAACGTTGGCCGACCATCCGGGGCTTGGGCGCCCTTAATTCTGTTTCGGCCGACGCCTCGGCTTGCCATCAGCATGCTTCCTATGTATTATTGAGTATGCACTCAGTAATAGAGAAGCTCAGTGGCGCGTCCTAAAAGCGAAGACAAACGAAACGCGATCCTCGACGCCGCGACCCGCCTATTTGCGGAGCGCGGTCTTACCGCTGCCCCAACGTCAGAGATATCAAAACAAGCTGGCGTCGCCGAGGGAACTCTGTTTACGTACTTCAAGACTAAGGATGATCTGATCAATGCTCTTTACCGGGAGATCAAGCTGGAACTCGCAGACGCCATAATGTCGGATTTCCCCCGGAAGAAGAATGTTCGTGCCAGGCTGCGACATGTTTGGGATCGCTATGTGAATTGGGGCATTGCGAATTCTAAGCAGCGCAAGGCGCTTGCGCAACTACAGGTGTCGGAGGTAGTCACCAAAGAGTCTAAAGACGCCGGTGGCGCGCCATTCGTCGAGTTCCAAACCATGATTCGTGACGCGATTGAGCAGCGGGTCTTTCGGAATGATCTCCCGGTGGAACTAATCTCGAAGTCGTTAGCAGCCTTGGTAGAGGCGACGATAGACCTTACGGTGTCGAACCCATCCAAAGCGAAAGAATACCGGGATAGCGGCTTTCAAATGTTTTGGGCCGGCATAACCAAGTAACGAGCCTTTGCATCTCAGAAATGAGTGAGTAATCACATTGGCAGAAGAGGGCAAAGGAGCGAATATGGTGACGGAGCAAAAGCCGGTGAAGGTCTGGTTGATTACGGGAAGCGGAAACGGGTTGGGGCGGCACATCGCCGAGGCAGCGCTGGCCGCAGGTGACAGCGTGATAGCCGGAGCGCGCCGGACGGAGGAACTGGCACCTCTGGTGACGCAGTACGGCGAGCGGGTGAAGCCCGTTACGCTGGAAGTGCGTGATGAGGCCGCCGCAAAGGCAGCCGTGCAGTTGGCGGTGGACACTTTCGGACGGCTGGATGTGCTGGTCAACAATGCCGGTTATGGGCAGTTTGCGCCGTTCGAGCAGATGAGTGCGGAGGGCTTCCAGGCTGTGGTGGACACATGCTTCTACGGCGTGGTGTACACAACACGAGCGGCCGTGCCAGTGATGCGCAAGCGGAGGAGCGGTCACATCTTTCAGGTGTCCTCGGTCGGTGGTCGCCTCGCGGTTCCCGGTAATACGCCGTATCACGCGGCCAAGTGGGCCGTGGGCGGTTTCAGCGATTCTCTGGCAATGGAAGTGGCGCCGTTCGGCGTCAAGATTTGCACACTCGAGCCAGGAGGTATTCGAACCAACTGGGCGCGGCGCGCGGGTGAAAATATGCCGGACCTGCTGCCGGACTACGAGGCCTCGGTCGGTTCGATACACAAGATGTTGCGAGGCCTCGAAGGACGTGCGGAAGGCGATCCGCGAAAGATCGCGGACGTAATTCTGCAACTGGCAAATAGCGACGAGGTGCCGGTGCGGCTGATTCTCGGTGTAGATGCGGAAAAGCGGGTGCAACAGGCGGAAGCTGCGCGTGCGAGCGAGGCCGAGAAATGGCGGCATCTCACGGTTTCAACGGTTTTTGAAGATGGGCGCTTCGACAGCCGATTGTATATGGCAAAGAGCGGAATCAATTCCTGAGTTGC
>Ga0137415_10006719_pt1 | contig 11405 bp, 8 predicted proteins | sample CZODoug3_1_1_16f_FD_183082 | JGI IMG/M metagenome (GOLD analysis project Ga0137415, IMG submission 183082) | Vadose zone soil fungal communities from Angelo Coast Range Reserve, California, USA - CZODoug3_1_1_16fungal (Hybrid Assembly) | ecosystem: Environmental > Terrestrial > Soil > Vadose...
TTCAAGGGCCTGGTGCTGGCGGGAATGCTCGCGGCGCTGATGAGCTCGCTCGCGTCCGCGTTCAACTCCTGCTCGACCCTGCTCACGTGGGACGTGTACCGCAAGCTCCGGCCCGACGCCAGCGAGCAGCGGCTGGTGGCGGTGGGACGGATCACCACGGTCCTGCTGGTCGGGTTGGGTCTCTTGTGGATCCCGTTCATGAAGTACATCTCGCCGCAGATCTACATCTACTTGCAGAGCGTGCAGGCCTACATCGCACCGCCGATCGCGGCGTGCTTCCTGCTGGGCGTCTTGTACCCGCGGCTGAACGGAACTGGAGCATTGGCCGCCCTCTGGACAGGGCTGGTGATCGGGACGGCCCGACTCGTGCTCGAGCTCGCGCGCAGTGACTTGGGGAGTGGTACTGTGTGGTATTGGTTCGCCACGATCAACTTCCTGCACTTCGCGGCATTGCTCTTTGTCCTGTGTTCGGGGATCCTCATCGCGGTCAGCCTGATGACCGCCCCACCCGGAGCGGCCCAAACGGTCGGGCTGACGTACGGTGCACCGGAGATCACCGCGGTCCCGGTCCCGGCCGGCCCGCGGAACCTCAATGTCGTGCTCTCGATTGTCCTCATGGCCACGATCGGAGTGCTCTGGATAATCTTCCGGTGAGCGCTCGCGCGAGGTTGGCGGAGGTTGTGGGGGTGGGTGGAGGTTGGTGGAGGTTGCTATGGCTCGCCGCAGGGCTCTCCCTGGCGGCGTGCTCCGGCACAACGTCCAGAACCTCCACCAACCTCCACCAACCTTCTCTCTACGATCCCGCCCACGACCTCGGGATGCTGTTTCACGACGTCCAGCTCTCGGGGATCTTCCAGGACTCGAAAACGTTCGCCGACGCGCGGCCCCTGCTCGCGCCGGGCGAAATCGTCGACCGCTACGCTGCCACGCGCAGCGCGCCGCAATTCAACCTGCGGGAATTCGTGGCGCAGCACTTCGAGGTGCCCCGGGCGGTCGGCGAAGGTTTCCGGTCGGACCGCTCGCAGACCATGGAGCAGCACATTCGCGCGCTCTGGCCTGTCCTGACGCGCCCGCCCGATACTTCCGACGCACACTCGTCGCTCATCCCGCTCCCCAACCCCTACGTCGTCCCCGGCGGCCGTTTCCGCGAAGTCTACTACTGGGACTCGTACTTCACGATGCTCGGGCTCATCGAGAGCGGTCGGACCGACCGCGTGAAGAACATGCTCGACAACTTCGCCCACCTGATCGTAACGGTCGGACACATCCCGAACGGCAACCGGACGTACTATCTCAGCCGCAGCCAGCCGCCGTTCTTCGCCGCCATGGTCGGCCTGTACGCGCGGGCGACGGATACTACGCAGGCCCTGCAATACCTCGACGCGCTGGAGGCGGAGCATGCGTTCTGGATGAATGGGGCGGAGCGTCTCGCGCCGGGGGCGGGCCAAGCGTACCGCCGCGTCGTGCGGCTCCGCGAGGGCGGGCCGCTGCTCAACCGGTATTGGGACGACCTGCCCGAGCCCAGGCCGGAGGCGTACCGTCCGGACTACGAGATCGCGCAGACGCTCCCCGACGCCCGCCGCGAGTCGTTCTATCGAAACGTGAAGGCCACGGCCGAGAGCGGTTTGGACTTCTCGAGCCGATGGATGCGCGATCCGAAAGACTTGCGTACGCTGGAGACGACCGAGCTGATCCCGGTGGATCTCAACAGTCTGCTCTATCACGCCGAGCGGATGATCGCCGCGCTCCGGGCGTTCCGGGGGCGGGCAGGTGACGTGGACGTCGCGAGGCAATTCGTCGAGGCGGCCAACGACCGTCGTCGGGCCCTGCTGGCCGCGGCGTATGATTCCGCAAGCGGGTTCTTCTACGACGTGCGGTGGCGCAGCGGTACGCGCGTGACGGACCGGCCCACCCTGGCGGCCGCGTCCCCGCTGTATTTTGGACTCGCCACCCCCGAGCAAGGCCGTGCGGTCGCGGCGCGCCTCGAGCGGGAGTTCCTGAAGCCCGGCGGTTTCGTCACGACCTTGATCGCCTCGGGTCAACAATGGGACGCCCCCAACGGATGGCCGCCCCTGGAATGGCTGACGATCGAGGGCGTGCGCCGCTACGGTCGCGCCGACCTGGCCGATGCCGCGCGCGACCGCTGGCTCGCCCTGAACCGGCGCACCTATCGCGCGACGGGCAAGATGACCGAGAAGTACGACGTCGTCGACCTCGAGCGGCGAGCCGGCGGGGGAGAATACCCGACGCAGGACGGGTTTGGATGGACCAACGGGGTGGCGCTGGCGCTCGCCGCGCGAGTCGCTGGCGTACCCAAGTGAACCTTGCACATTTGATCGTGACCTTCTCAGGCAGCCAGTGTCCATGAGCCCTGCTTTCCGGTTGATCACCCTGGTCGTGCTCTACCTTGGACTGGTGGATCGTCTCGCCGCGCAGGATCCCCACGACCATCACGCCGAGGTGCTCGGACGGGTCGCGTTTCCGGTCTCCTGCAATGAGGAGGCCCGGACGCGATTCGAGCGAGCCATGGCGCTGCTGCATTCCTTCTGGTGGGAGGAAGGCGGCCGGGCGTTCCGCGCCGTGGCGGCCGCCGACTCGACCTGCGCGCTGGCGTACTGGGGCCTGGCGCTGAACTACTGGGGAAATCCGTTCGTGGGCGGGCCGGCGGGTGAGAACCTGCGGCACGGCGCCGCCGCGGCCGTGGTCGCGCTTGCCCTGGGCGCGCCCACGGCCCGCGAGCGAGGGTTTCTCGCGGCCAGCGCCGCGCTCTACCGTGACTACGAGACGGTGTCGAACCCCCGCCGACTCCAGGCATACTCGGACACGCTGGCGCGCGTATATCACGACTTCCCCGACGACCCCGAGGTCGCGATCTACTATGCGCTCTCGCTTGTCGCCACCGCCTCGCCCACCGACACGATGTTCACGCGCCAGCGACAGGCGGCGGCGATCCTGAATCCGCTGTTCCGCCGCTTCCCGAAGCACCCGGGGCTCGCGCACTACATCATCCACGCCAACGACTCTCCCCAACTTGCCTCCCTCGGGCTCGATGCCGCCCGTCGCTATGCGCAGATCGCACCGTCCGCGCCGCATGCGCAGCACATGCCATCCCACATTTTCATTCGGCTCGGTCTTTGGGACGAAACGATCGCCGCCAATCAGCGGTCGCTCGAAGCGGGAATCGCGTATGCACGCGCGCAGCAGCTCAAGGGCGTGGCGCCAGAGCAATTCCACGCACTGGACTACATGGTGTACGGCTACCTCCAGGAGGGACGCGACTCGGCGGCGCGTCGGACCGTTGCGCAGGGCCTCGTGCTCACCACGGTGCTCTCGAGCGATGCCCTCGTCACGAACTACAATCGTGTGGCGATGGAGGCGCGTGTGGCGCTCGAGCGGGGCGATTGGGCAGAGGCGGCCCGGTTTCCCGTGCGCGCGGCGGGGCAGGGTGGCATCGGGGAAGCCTTGGGTCACTTCACCCGGGGGCTGGGCGCCGCGCGGAGTGGCGACACCGTCCGGGCCCGCGTCGAGATCATGGCGCTCGCGACGATCGAAGCGGCGCTCGCCGGACAAGCGGGCTACAACTGGTCCCGCGTTGTCGCTAACGAGAAGCAGGCAGTGACTGCGTGGGTACTGTTGGCGGCCGGCGATACTGTCGGCGCGCTGCGGGAGGCGACAGCCGCGGCCGATCTGGAGGACGTGACGGCGAAGCATCCGGTGACGCCCGGCGAGCTGTTGCCGGCGCGGGAGCTCGAGGGCGATCTCCTGCTCGCGCTCGGCCGGTACGCGTCCGCCCGTACCGCCTATGAAGCGACGCTGCGCCGGGAGCCGGGACGGCCGCGCAGTCTGTTCGGCGTCGCCCGCGCGGCGGAGCTGGCGGGCGACGTCACGGCCGCGCGGGAGGGTTATCGCGCGTACCTCGCGCGCATGCAACAGGGCGACGGCGGGCGACCCGAGCTCGAGATTGCGCGCGGCGCGCTCTCAGGCCGCTAGCGCCCGCCCTGGCACACGCTCGTCGGGGCAGGGTATGCTGCCCCATGCCCACCTCCTTCCGGTCTCTCGTCGCGCTCACGCTGTGCTTCGTTCCAGCCGTCGCGATGGGGCAGGGAAGCGCCGGGGCGCCGCCGCTGACCTGGTGGCCCCGCGTGCCCCTCCAGGGGTCGTTGGTGCGCGTGGTGGTGCGCTTGCCCGCAGGTGACAGCGTGACCGCGGTGTCCGGCGAGCTGGCGGGCGAACCGCTCCATTTCGAGCAGTTCGTGGACGGCTTCGAAGCGCTCGGCGCCGTGCCGTTCGGGGGGGGGGCGCGCGACAGCGCGGCGGCGCGGGTCGTTCTGGAGCACGCCGACAGCACGACTGACACGGTCATCGCGGCGTTGCCGGTGGGGCGCCGGCGGGTCCCGCGGGAGCGGCTCCGCGTGGCTCCCGAATTCGCCCAGCCGCCGGAGTCGCTGGCGGAGCGCATTCGGCTCGAGCAGGAGTTGGTGCAGGAGGTGAGACAGCGGGCGCACGACACGCCTCGGCTGTGGCGTGGCCCGTTCGAGCGCCCGATCTCCGGCGCGGTGACGAGCGGGTTCGCGGTGGCACGCGTGTTCAACAAGGTGCTGCGCGGCCGTCACTGGGGCGTCGACTTCGCCGGGGCGATGGGTGCGGGGGTGCGAGCGGCGAACCGCGGCGTGGTCGCGCTGGTCGCCGATCTCTACTACAGCGGGACGACCATCCTCATCGACCACGGTGCGGGTCTCGTGACCGGCTATTTTCACCTGAGTCACGTGCTCGTGGTGCCCGGTGACACGGTCGAGGTTGGCCAGCTGATCGGTCTGGTGGGGGCGTCCGGTCGCGTGACCCGGTCGCATCTCCACTGGTTCTGCGCCTACGGAGGGATCACGGTCGATCCGCTCGACCTCCTCCGGCCCAACGGACCGGCGCGATTACCTGCTCCCTAGGACCTGTTCACCCCTGTGCGTCTGTGCGTCTAGTCGTTGATTGTCCCGCTAACTCAGATACTCTTCCCTGTACATCTTCACGAGCTCGAAGAAATACGAGAGCGCCAGCGGCCCGATCAGCAGTCCCAGGATCCCGAAGTACGGCACGCCGGCCAGCGCACCGATCAGCGTGACCAGCGGGTGAATGTTCGCCCAGCGGCGGAACACCATCGGTCGGATGACGTAGTCCACGTTTCCAACGATCACGGCTCCACCGACGGCCAGGAGGACACCGTACAGCGTGTGGTGGGCCAGGATCAGCGCGAGCGCGCCGGGCCCCCACACCAGCGCGCTGCCGACGACCGGAAGGATGGCGAACACCATCGTGACCACACCCCAGAACACCGCGTTCGGGAGACCCGTGAGCCAGAAGCCGAGGCCCACGAGGAAGCCCTGAATCGCCGCGGTGACTCCGGTGCCGATGATCGTCGAGGTGGTGACGTCGCGAAAGCCCTGACGCAGCTTCTCGGTGTTCTTGGCGGAGAACGGGATGTAGGGCCGCACCGCCTCCCACGTCTCACCCGGTTGGAGCAGCAGGTAGAACAGTCCGAACAGCGAGATGGTGAGGTTGAGCGCCAGTCGCGTCGCGGTGCCCACCAACCCGAAGGCGGACGAACCGATCCATGACACGACCTGGGCCCCCAGGTCGGCGAGGCGAGGTCCCAGGTCGATGCCGCCGGGCTGCAGCTCCCTCAGGCGACCGAGCAGCGGGTTCCGGATGACGCCAGCAGCGATCTCCTGGGCCTGGCTCACGATCAGCCCGGCAAACGAAACCCCCGGCACGACGATCAAGAAGAGCGCCAGCGCGACCACGAGGGTCGCGGCGAGCTTGGGCCGGACCCGCAGCGACAACCACTCGTGCACCGGGGCGAAGACGGCGTACAGGACCGGGATGCCGATGAGCCCGGTGGCGTAGGGCGTGAGCGCGATGACGAGCGCGACGCCCAGCAGCAGGACGAGCAGCGCCGCGCGCCCGTGATTCGTGTCGATCAGTGGCATGCGCTAGTGTAGGGCGGTCTGGGCGCCGGCGCCAGTCTTAGCTGGGGTTCGCCGGATCAGAGCCGGGCCGGAGGCGTCAGCGGGGGAGCGGCCACCGGCCGTTCCGGCTCGGGCGTGAAGTCCTCACCGGGATTCACGAACAGGTCCTGCTCGAACCGGTACTGCTTGTCGTACAGCTGGCGGTACCGGCCGTGCTTCGCCAGGAGCTCGGCGTGGGTGCCGCGCTCGACGATCTCGCCCCCCTCCATCACGAGGATCTGGTCGGCGCTGCGAATGGTCGAGAGGCGATGGGCGATGACGAACGTCGTCCGCCCGCGCCGCAGCGTGCGCAGGCCGTCCTGGATGGCCGCCTCGCTCTCCGAGTCGAGGCTGGACGTGGCCTCGTCGAGGATTAGGATCCGCGGATCCGCGAGGATCGCCCGCGCGATCGAGACCCGCTGGCGCTCACCGCCCGAGAGCTTCACTCCCCGCTCCCCTACGACGGTGTCGTAGCCCCGCTCGAAACGACGCACGAACTCGTCGCAATGCGCGATCCGCGCCGCCTCCTCGATGTCCTCACGGCTCGCGTGGGGCCGGGCGAACGCGATGTTCTGCGCGATCGTGCCGTCGAACAGGAAGTTGTCCTGCAGCACCACACCGAGCTGGCGGCGATAATCGGCGAGTCGCAGCATGGCGAGATCGCGCCCATCCACCAGAATCCGTCCCGCCTTGGGGCGGTTGAAGGTGAGCACGAGGTTGATCAGCGTACTCTTGCCCGCTCCCGAGGAGCCGACCAGGGCCGTCGTCGAGCCCGCCGCCGCGTGGAACGAGATGCGCTTCAGCACCTCCGCCCCGGCCACGTACTCGAAGCTCACGTTCTCGAAGACGATGTCCCCGGCCACCTCAGCGAGCGGCGCCCGCGCCCCGTCCTCGGCGTCCTCGGTCACGAGCCGGCGGATCTCGCGGATCCGGTCCAACCCGGCGAACGCCTCGGTGATCTGGGTGCCGATGGACGCGATGTTGATGAGCGGCAGCGCCACGAGGCCGATGAAGACGCCGTACATGAAGAAATCCCCCAGCGTCATCGCGCCGGAGAGAATGGCGTGTCCGCCCTCGAGGATCATCAGGATGCCGATCGCACCGATGATGACGGTGGCGAAGGCGCCGACGGCCGAGATCCCCGTCATGGTGGTGGCGATGTTGCGGAACAGCGTATTGGCGCCGCGGGTGAACACCAGCCGCTCGCTCCGCTCCGCGCGGTACGCCTTGACGATCCGGATGCCGCCGAGCGTTTCGCCCAAGCGCCCCGTCACGTCCGCATTGAGCTTGCCACGATCGCGGAACAGCGGCCGCAGCTTCGCGAACGCATATGCCATCCCGCCGCCGAAGCAGCCGAGGATCAGGATCGCGATCAGCGTGAGCCGCCAGTTCAGGTAGAACAGCACGCCCAGCGCGATCGCGGCCGTGACGAGCCCGCCGACCAGCTGCACCAGCCCCGTGCCCACCAGATTCCGGATGCCCTCGGCGTCGGTCATGATGCGGGAGATCAGGATCCCGCTCTTGGTCGAGTCGAAGTAGCTGATGGGCAGCCGGAGCACGTAGGCCTGCACGGTTCGGCGCATGTCGGTGATCGCGCGCTGAGCCGCGACGCCCAGGATCTGCGACAGGCCGAAGCCGGTGATGGCCTGAATGACGGTGGCGCCGCCGGCCGCGAGTGCGAGGGGGAGGAGCAGCTCGGGGTGATGTTGGTTGATCACCCGGTCGATCACCCACTTGGAGGAGGCGGGCAGGACGAGGCCGGCCAGCCGGTTGACGAGCATCAGCGCGAGTCCCACCGCCAGGCGACCGCGGTGCGCGTAGATGAGCGCCCGCGCTTCCTGCCAGGCGCCGGGCGTGATGGTCTTCTTGGGGGGTCGGGTCGGAGAATCGGCCATGGGAGTAGAGCGGAATCTAAGCAGGGTGGGGACACGAGGAAGTACTTGACAGAGTCAAGTATCGGCCGGACATTGGCTCCATGGCGCCGCGCGAGCTGGAGCAGCGGGTGGAGGCGGCGCGCCGCTTCAACCGGTTCTACACCCGGCAGATCGGCGTGCTGCACGAAGGGGCGTACAACAGCCCGTTCTCGCTGACGGAGGTGCGTGTCCTGTACGAGCTCGCCCACCGCGACCAGCCGACGGCGACGGTGCTGGGCCGCGATCTGGGGCTCGATGCGGGCTACCTGAGCCGCATCCTGCGCGGGTTCGAGCGGCGTGGGCTCGTTCTCAAGGTCCGCTCCGCGGCCGACGGTCGACAGAGCCACCTCTCTCTCACGGCGCAGGGACGTAAGGTCTTCGGGCCGCTCAACGCCCGCTCGCACGACGAGGTGGCCGCGATGCTGGGCAGCCTGTCCGCCGCCGCGCAGGCGCGCGTCGTGGGCGCGATGCAGACCATCGAGCGGCTGCTCGGGGACCGCGCGGAGTCTCTGCCTCCAGCCTCCTGCGTGCTCCGGCCGCCGCTGCCGGGCGACCTGGGCTGGGTGGTGCACCGGCACGGTGCCGTGTACGCTCAGGAATACGGCTACAACGAACAGTTCGAGGCACTCGTCGCCGAGATCGTAGCGCACTTCGTCCAGCGTTACGACGCGAAACGCGAGCGCTGCTGGATCGCGGAGCAGGGCGGCGAGCCGGTGGGCTCGGTGTTCCTCGTCGAGCGATCGAAGACCGTGGCCCAGCTGCGGCTGCTCCTGGTGGAGCCGAAGGCGCGCGGGTCGGGCCTCGGGACCCGTCTGGTGGACGAATGCGTGCGGTTCGCGCGCCGGGCCGGCTACCGCAAGATCACCCTCTGGACCCAGAGCGAGCTGCGTGCGGCCCGACGCCTGTACCAGGCGGCGGGCTTCCACGTCGTGCGCAAGGAGCGCAACCACAGCTTCGGGAAAGACCTGGTCTCGGAGACCTGGGAGCTGGAGCTGTGACGTCGTCTCGGCGCTTCAAGGATCATTTTTCCGACGTGGCGGCCGCCTACGCGGCGCATCGCCCGTCTTACCCGGCCGCGCTCGTGGACTTCCTGGCACGGCTCGCGCCCGCGCGGCGGCTCGCCTGGGACGCGGGCTGCGGCTCGGGACAGCTGTCGCTGCTCCTCGCCGGTCCGTTCGAGCGCGTGGTGGCCACGGACGCGAGCCCGGAGCAGATCGCGCGCGCTGCGCCACACGCCAAGGTCGAGTACCGCTGCGCGGCCGCTGGCCTGAGCGGCCTCCCAGACAGCGTGGTTGACCTCGCGGCCGCCGCTCAGGCCGCACACTGGTTCGACCTGCCCGCCTACTACGCCGAGGTGCGGCGCGTGGCCAGGCGAGGCGGCGTCGTTGCGTTGATCAGTTACGGTGTCGTCACCGCAGGCGCCGATCTGGACGCGGTTATCCAACCATTCTACCGGGGCGTGTTGGCCGCGTACTGGCCGGCCGAGCGCCGGCACGTGGACGATGGCTACCGCTCGTTGCCGTTCCCGTTCGAGGAGCTCGACGCCCCCGCGTTCGAGATTCGGCTCGATTGGCGGCTCGAGGATCTCGTCGGCTATATCGGAACGTGGTCTGCGGTATGGGCCCTGCAGCAGGCCGAAGGGCAGGGCCCCTTGGCGACCCTCCGCCGCGAGCTCGGCAGCGCGTGGGGGCCGGCGGCGGTGCGTACGGTCCGCTGGCCGCTGGTCCTCCGCGTCGGTCGCGTGTGAGCCGGGGCGACCTTCCCGCTCGGTCCTAGAGACTGTTCAAGAACTGCAGCAGCGTGAAGCGTGCACCTGGCGACAGGCGCAGGAAGTGGTCGCGGGCCCCCTTCCCCTGCCCATCGTGAGCGAGGATTGCCGCATCGAGGGTCGTCGCGCGGCCGTCGTGCAAGAGCAGCGACCGCGTGCGGACGCCCCAGAGGGGGGCGGTGCGCATCTGGCGGCCGGTGGCCGAGCCCTGAGCGATCCCGTCGCCGAGGTCGCCCATGTCGTGGAGCAGGAAATCGGAGTACGGCTGGAACACCTTGTTCGAAAGCACCGCCACCGGGCTTCTCCCGGTGACAAGGGCCGGCGTGTGGCAGTTGGCGCAGCCGATGACGGCGAAGATTGCATTACCCGTGACTACTTGGAGCGAGAGATTGCCGCGGGGCGTCGGCGCGAGCAAGGTCATGAAATCGGTGAACTGTGTCACGGCCGTGCCGTCGTCGTTCAGGTCCGGGCGCGGGTTGAAGGCGAGCGCGGAGCAGTCGCCCTGCGGGCAGTTCTCGTTCGGGAACTCGGGATTCGTGATCCCCATCTCGTTCAGGTAGGCGTCGCCCGAAAACTGGAACAGCGTCGGGACCTGCGCCTTCCAGCCGAAGCGCCCCACCCGGGTCCGGCCGGTCCGGATCTCAGTGGTGATGCTGGGCGTTCCCGCCGTCGCAGGCGAGACGGCGGCCTGGAGCCGCGCCAGTTGGACCAGCTCCTCGTCAGGTACGGCGTCAACCAGGCCGAGGCCGAACAGCTGAGTGGTGATTCGCCCCGCAGTCACCGCTGCCCCGGTGGGGACGACCTCGCCGATGAAGGTGAAGCTCCCAGTCGCGGTGGTGACGAGGCCGATCCCGTGGTCCTGGATCAGCGAGCCCCCGAACTCAGTCATCGGATCGAACGCGCTGTTGACGATCCTCCCGAAGCGGGTCTCTTTCCGGCCGGTGGTGCCGCCCACTGGAGCGTTGTGGCAGGTGGCGCACGAGGCTTCGTTGAAGACGGGGCCCAGCCCTTCGTCGATGGCCTCCACCGCCTCGAACTCCACTTTGCCCGCGTTGAAGAGCGCCAGCTCCGCTGCCGTGAGGTTTGCGAACGGATCTCCCAACGTCGTCGAGGCCAACAGCCCCGAGGAGCCGGTCGCATCTGGGCTGGGTGGCGCCGGGCTTGTGATTCCCGAGTCGGGAGACTCGCACGCAGCGAGCCAGACACAGACGAGCGAAGCGTTCACAATGACGCGGCTGCGGTGGGACATTCGAGCCCCCTTCGCTGGCAGCCGTGTGCCACTACATCGCAGTCTCGGTTCGGCGGAAAACGGACTCCAGGGCGGCGAGCGTGACTCACGCTTGGTGTATGTCCACATCGCCGTGCACTTCGTGAGGGCGCGTGCTACAGATGCCGCTACGACAAAGGATGTCCTGGGAGGGAACGCACACCGTGACCCCGCCCACCCAGGGGTCGGTCGCGTGCGTCGAGCCGCCGGCTAACAACTGACCAACGATGCGGGTCGCGTACCGTCTAGGGCGTCGAATTCTTCGTCGCCGCTGTTTGGAACAGCGGGAGATAGCGGCCGTACCCCTCCGCCTCGAGGCGGTCGACCGGAATGAATCGCAGTGCCGCCGAGTTCATGCAGTAACGCAACCCCGTGGGCGGGGGCCCGTCGTCGAACACGTGGCCCAGATGGGAGTCGGCGTGGGCCGACCGGATTTCCGTGCGCACCGCGAAGAGCGACCG